>Ga0209705_10002073_pt1 | contig 10733 bp, 9 predicted proteins | sample PPLLaktember2015_5_FD_187262 | JGI IMG/M metagenome (GOLD analysis project Ga0209705, IMG submission 187262) | Freshwater sediment microbial communities from Prairie Pothole Lake near Jamestown, North Dakota, USA - PPLs Lake P8 Core (1) Depth... | ecosystem: Environmental > Aquatic > Freshwater... | reverse complement strand
GCCCGCCTATGCCGCGCGTCTCGTTGCGATGTTTTAGAAAGAAATAGTCGTCGCACCACTTCTTGAAGCGCAGGTAGTAATCGGCGCCGAACGGATCACAGGCCGCCTTGGCCGTCCGGTGCCAGTGCACGCTGTCTTCCTCGAAGCCGTAATAGGGCGTGAGATCAAAGCCGCCGCCAAACCACCACACCGGATCGGCGCCATCTTTCTCGGCGATAAAGAAGCGCACATTGGCGTGCGAAGTCGGCACGTACGGGTTGTACGGGTGGATGACGAGCGACACCCCAAGCGCCTGCCACGCACGGCCCGCCAGTTCCGGTCGGTGTGCGGTCGCCGACGGTGGCAGGGCGTTGCCGGATACCTCGGAGAAATTCACACCTGCCTGTTCGAACACGGCCCCTTCGGTGAGTACGCGTGAGCGGCCACCGCCTCCCTCGGGTCGTTCCCAGGCATCTTCCTTGAATTTCTGCGCACCATCCTCGTTTTCCAGCGAGCTGCAGATGCGATCTTGCAGGCCAAGGAGGTAGTGCTTTACGGCAACAATATCGGGTGTGTTCATGGGTTCAGTGCGTGGTGAAAAATGGGCCGGAGCCGGTAGCCCGCAGGGAGCATAGCGTAATGCGGGGTATGCAGATTGTCATTCCAGGCACTCCAACATTCAGTCTGTGCTGCCGTCGGTGCCGGGCAGTGGTCGACCGCGCAACATGGCAAGGAATTCGCGGCGTGCGGGTTGTTTGAAGTGGCGGAAGGTGAGGAACCGGACGTGGCGATCCGGATGGTCAAGGTCGAGGGCGATGCCCCACAGCGGCAGGGTGCTGTGGGGGAGCATGGCGTAACGGGCATCGCCGAGCACGTCGGGTCGCGCGGGATGGCGGGCGAGGTAGTCGTCGGAGAGGCGGGCGAAGCGGGTGATATCGCCGGCCAACACCGAGCCGGGATCGAGGTTCGGCAACGCCTGCGGAGTGAAGCGGGCGAGTGTGCCGCCGGGGTAGTGGCGCGGCTTGCCCCACAGACCGACGCGCACGGCATCAATATGGAAATGCCCGCCGGTTTCGTAAATCGCACGCCACAGTATCAGGTTGCCGAGGGTGGGTTTGACTTCGAGGCGTTCGATGACGTGACCACGCTGGTGGGCGACCTGGGCAATGAATTCTTCGGCGCGCTCGTGCTGCATGAGGCCGAACAGCAGATACAAAAGCGCGAAGCCCAGACCAAGCCGGGCCGGCCATGCTTGCCGGCGATGCCAGGCGAACAGCAACGCCACGATCAGCGACAGGCTGAAAACCGGATCGATGATCGCGATCAGGTTCCAGGCAATGCGGGCGTCGGAGAACGGCCACAGCAACTGGGTGCCGAAGCTGGTGCAGGCATCGAGCAGTCCGCTGGGCAGGTAGCCGAGCGTGGCATACAGATAGGTATTGCCGAAACACAAGACACGGCGCACGAATGGCCAGGCCAGCAATGCCGCGATCAGCCCGCCGATGGGCACGAACATCAGGGCGTGGGTGAAATGCCGGTGATACTCGAGGCTGAACAGCGGATCGTCAGCGGCGCGGATCAGGATGTCGGCGTCAGCCAGCAGTCCCGCGCAAAAGCCGATACCGATGGCGAGACGCAGATGTTGCTTGCCGGCCGCGCTCGTGGCCACGACGGCGCCGACCAGGCCCTGGGTGATGATGTCCATGATGACTCGATCAATAAGTGTGAAAGGACAAATGAAGCCGGCCTAGTTCTCTTGAATGCGTAAGGCCACGCTGGCAACCCAGGCACCGTTGCTTGCGCAGCAGACATACATAAGTGTCGCTGGTAGCGTAATGCGGACTCAACACCGCGCGGCCGACGACCATATACCGGCACAGCCGCGTGATAACGACCCGGTCTGCAAAACCGGGATTTGCTTGTACAAGTTACCCCGGTCGTATCAGTTTGCCTGTGATGGCATCGCGGATCGGCGTCGGTGCCAGCGCCGCGCCGACCTTGCCGCGCAGAACGTAATCCACCAGTTTGCCGAAACGGCGCGCCACCTCGCGGTCGGTGCGTGCCGGAATTTCGCCGGCGCGGTTGGCGCTGGTCGAGATGATCGCCATGCCGGCCGCATGACACAGCGCCGCCGCCTGTGCATGCGCGGTGACACGCAGCGCAATCTTGTCGTGATGGCCAGTGATCCAGGCAGGGACACCGGGGCGGGCCGGGAGCAGCCAGGTGTGCGGCCCAGGCCAAGTGGCGAGTTCCGATGCGGAGATGGTCGCGGCATAGGGGGCAAGCTGGCTTGTTTCGGCGGCCAGAACGATCAGGCCCTTTTTCACCGGCCGGCGCTTGAGATGCAGGAGCCGGAGCACGGCGCTGCGGTTGAATGGGTCGCAGCCGAGCCCGAAGCAGTATTCGGTGGCGTAGGCGACGATGCCGCCCTGTTTCAGGATGCGTGCCGCGCGTTGCAACCCGCTGGTGTACATCTGCTAAATGTACATCTACTTGTTAAACTGTTTGTGTACCGCTTCGTTCTTGGCGAGTACTGACGCGGTATTGCTCTTGCGGTCATCGGCGAGACGCTGGGCGAGGCCGGTATCGGACAACGCCAGGATTTGCGCGGCCAACAGTGCTGCGTTCTTGGCGCCGGCCTTGCCGATCGCAACACAGGCGACCGGGATACCGCCCGGCATCATGGCCGTGGACAGCAACGCGTCCTCGCCCTTGAGCGGCCCGCCTTCCATGGGTACACCGATCACCGGCTTCACGGTCAGCGCCGCCACGGTGCCGGCCAGGTGCGCGGCCATACCGGCCGCGGCGATGAACACGGCGCAGCCGCGTTGGTCGGCATTCTGTACGTAGGCATGCGTGGCGGCGGGCGTGCGGTGCGCGGACAGCACGTTCACCTCGCGCCCGATGCCGAGCTTGTCGAGCGTTTCAATGCACGCCTGCATGGTATCGAGGTCGGAGTCGGAACCCATCAGGATGGCGACAAACGGCTTGGTCATCGGCATTGTTCCTTATTTGAATTTATACAAATACAACTTGGCCACAGATAAACACAGATGAACGCAGATCAAAAACGTCCGTATTATCTGTGTTCATCTGTGGCTAGAGAATCTATGCCTCGCGTGCGATGGCGCGGTAGCCGATGTCGGTGCGGTACTGCGCACCGTTCCAGCGGATCTGCCGCACGACTTGATAGGCGTGTTGCTGCGCTGCCGCCACTGTGCCACCGAGCGCGGTCACGCACAATACGCGCCCGCCGCTGGTGACTACCTTGCTATCTTTGAGCGTCGTGCCGGCGTGGAACACCTTCGCATCGGGCGCGTCCGTGACCGGCAGGCCCTCGATGTCGTCGCCCTTCTTGTAGGAACCGGGATAGCCGCCCGCCGCCATGACCACGCCGAGCGCGGCGCGCGCGTCCCACTCGGCGGAAACCTGGTCGAGTCGGCCATCGAGCGCGGCCTCGATAAGGGTTACGAAATCGGACTTGAGGCGCAGCATCACCGGCTGGGTCTCGGGGTCGCCGAAGCGGCAGTTGAATTCCAGCACCTTGATGTCGCCGCGCCCATTGATCATGAGCCCGGCGTACAGAAACCCGGTGTAGGGATGCCCCTCCGCCTGCATGCCGCGAATGGTAGGTTCAATCACCTCGCGCATGACGCGCGCGTGGATTTCCGGGGTCACGACCGGCGCCGGCGAGTACGCACCCATGCCGCCGGTGTTCGGGCCGGTGTCACCATCGCCGACGCGCTTGTGGTCCTGGGAGGTGGCGAGTGCCAGCACATGCGCGCCGTCCGCCATGACGATGAAACTTGCCTCTTCGCCTTGCAGGAATTCTTCCACGACGACGCGGTGCCCGGCTTCGCCAAAGACGTTGCCGGCGAGCATGTCGCGCACCGCCGCAATTGCCTCGTCGATGCTTGCGGCGATGATCACGCCCTTGCCGGCGGCTAGGCCATCGGCCTTGACCACGATCGGTGCACCCATTTTCCGAATGAATGCCTCAGCCGCAGCCACATCAGTGAAGTTGCCATAGGCCGCGGTCGGAATTTTGTGACGCGCGAGGAAGTCCTTGGCGAATGCCTTGGAACCTTCGAGCTGCGCTGATGCTTTGGTCGGCCCGAAGCAGCGCAAACCGGCAGTGCGGAAACGGTCTACTACACCCAATACCAGCGGCGCTTCGGGACCGACGATGGTGAGATCGACCTTGTTGCTCTGCGCGAACTTCAGCAGACCATCCACGTCGTCGGCGGCAATCGCGACATTCTCACACTTGGCCTCGCGCGCCGTGCCGGCGTTGCCGGGTGCGACATAGACTTTCTGGATACGCGCCGACTGTGCCGTCTTCCACGCCAGCGCATGTTCACGCCCGCCGCCGCCGATGATGAGGATGTTCATTTAATGGCTTCAGCCACAGATGAACACAGATAATCGCGGATTAAAACCATGGTGCGTGTTGCACCACTAAAAATATTTGTGTTCATCTGTGGCCCGCTTTTCTCAATGCCGGAAATGCCGCATACCGGTGAACACCATGGCGATGCCATGTTCGTTGGCGGCATCGATGACTTCGTTGTCGCGCATCGAGCCGCCCGGCTGGATGACGGCGGTCACGCCGACCTCGGCCGCCTGGTCGAGGCCGTCGCGGAACGGGAAGAACGCATCCGAGGCCATGACGCTGCCGTGCACTTCGAGGCCGGCATCGGTTGCCTTGATCGAAGCGATGCGCGCGCTGTACACGCGGCTCATCTGGCCGGCGCCGACGCCGATGGTGCGACCTTCTTTGCAATAGACGATGGCATTCGATTTCACGAACTTCACTACCTTCCAGGCGAACAACAGGTCGGCGAGTTCGCGCGGCGAGGGTGCGCGCCGGGTGACGATCTTGAGGTCCTTTTCGCCGATCATGCCGATGTCGCGATCTTGCACCAGCAGACCGCCGGTGACGCGCTTGTAGTCGAGGCCGCCCGGGCGTTTCGTACCCCAAGTGCCACAGGTGAGCACGCGAATATTCGCCTTGCTGGCGAGAATCGGCTTGGCATCCTCACTCACTTCCGGGGCAATGATCACCTCGACGAATTGCCGCTCCAGAATATTCTTCGCGGTGGCAGCATCGAGCGGTCGGTTGAAGGCAATGATGCCGCCGAACGCCGAAGTCGGGTCGGTGATATAAGCATTCTTGTAAGCTTCGAGAATGTTGTTCGCCACCGCCACGCCGCATGGGTTCGCGTGTTTCACGATCACGCACGCCGGTTCGTCGAACGCCTTTACGCACTCGAGCGCGGCGTCGGTGTCGGTAACATTATTAAAGGACAGTTCTTTGCCCTGCACCTGTTGGGCGGTGGCGACACACGCCTCGGCCGGCGCGGGCTCCACGTAGAAGGCTGCCTTCTGGTGCGGGTTCTCGCCATAGCGCATTTCCTGCGCCTTGCGGTACTGGGCGTTGTAGGTGTGCGGGAAGGCAGTGCGCGTGCCATCCGGCTGGATGCAGCCGAGGTAATTGGCAATCGCGCCGTCGTAGCGCGCGGTGTGTTCGAACACCTTGACCGCGAGCGCGAAGCGCGTGGCGGCGCTCACGCCGCCGGCGTGCGCCTTCATTTCATTCAGCACCGTTTCGAAGTCGGCGTTATCCACCACGACCGTCACCGAACCGTGGTTCTTGGCGGCGGCGCGCAGCATGGTCGGGCCGCCGATGTCGATGTTCTCGATCGCGTCTTCGAGCGTGCAATCCGGTTTGGCGACTGTCTGCTCGAACGGATAAAGATTCACGACCAGCAGATCGATCGGCGGGATGCCGTGCTGGTCCATGGCCGCGACATGCGCCGGCAGGTCACGTCGTCCGAGCAGACCGCCATGGATTTTCGGGTGCAGCGTCTTCACGCGCCCATCGAGCATTTCCGGGAAGCCGGTGTAGGCCGATACCTCAGTGACGGCAATGCCGTTGTCGGCCAGCAACTTGGCGGTGCCGCCGGTGGACAGGATTTCAATGCCGAGCTCCTTGAGCTGGCGCGCGAACGCAACCACGCCGGATTTGTCGGAAACGCTGATTAAAGCGCGCTGGATGCGGGACATTCTAAGGAACCTCTGGATAAGATGTTTTCGCCGCAAAGGCGCAGAGACGCAAAGTTTATCTGATCGATAACCTGGCGCTTTTCTTTGCGCCTTCGCGGCAGGAGATTATATGGGCAAATATTTTTCGGCTATTTATCCAGCCCGTGCAGCTTGAGCTTCTTGCGCAGGGTATTGCGGTTGATGCCAAGCATCTCCGCCGCTTTGCACTGGTTGCTCTTCACGTGCTTCATCACGATTTCGAGCAGCGGCCGCTCCACCTCGTGAACCACCATGTCGTACAGGTCGCCGGCCGGTTTCTCGCCATCGAGATCGTGAAAGTAGCGTTCCAGCGCGGTCTTGACGCAGGTCGCGAGCGGGCCTTTGCGCGGGTGGTGCTCTTTCATGCGGCCAGCTCAGCGGGCGCGCCGGCGACCGCCATGGATGGCGGAAGTGCGGAAAACGCAGGAGCAGCTTTTCCGCCGAGATCCGCCTGACGCGCAAAGAATTCTTCGATCATGGCGCGCTGGCCGGTCGTGGTCTCCACCTGGTTGATGGCATGCCGGAATGCGGCACCGCCGACACAGCCTTTGCTGTACCAGGAGATGTGCTTGCGCGCGACGCGCACACCCAGGTGTTCGCCATAGAAGGCATACAGATTTTCAAGGTGGCCGACCAGAATGGCGCGCACTTCGAGCGGCGCCGGTTCGGGCAGTTTCTCGCCGGTTTTCAGGTAGTGCTCGATCTCACGGAATATCCACGGCCGGCCTTGGGCGGCGCGCCCGATCATGAGGCCGTCGACGCCGGTGTGGGCAAGGACCTGTTTGGCCTTTTCCGGCGAGTCGATGTCGCCGTTTGCGATCACCGGGATGATCACGGCAGCCTTGATGGCGGCGATCGTGTCGTATTCGGCCTCGCCCATGAAGGCGTCGGCGCGCGTGCGCCCGTGCACGGACAGCGCCTGGATGCCGCACTGTTCCGCCAGGCGCGCGATGGTCACGCCATTGCGCGAACTGCTGTCCCAGCCGGTGCGGATTTTGAGCGTGACCGGCACGTCCACGGCCTGCACCACGCTTTCCAGCAGACGCGCGACCAGCGCCTCGTCGCGCAGCAGCGCCGAGCCGGCCATCACGTTGCAGATCTTTTTCGCCGGGCAGCCCATGTTGATGTCGATGATCTGCGCGCCGTTCGCAACGTTGACCTTGGCGGCCTCGGCGAGCATGAACGGATCGGCGCCGACGATCTGCACCGATTTCGGTTCTGGCTCGCCCTCGTGGTTGGCGCGGCGCTTGGTCTTTTCGCTGCCCCAGAGCAGCGAGTTGGATGCCACCATCTCGGACACGGCCAACCCGGCGCCGAGCGAGCGGCACAACAAGCGGAACGGCCGGTCGGTAACGCCGGCCATGGGCGCTACGACGAGATTGTTTTTGAGCTGGTATGGACCGATGCGCATGCGGGAAGTTTATGAAGCCCTACTACGTTCGTCTTGCCAGATTGCTCTGCCCGGTTTCCCGGAAAGGGCGGCATCTTACCCACAAAAGCACTGCTCAGGGAAGAGGCAATCGGGTGTTACGGACGGACGGAGATAATGAAGCCTTTCTTCTTTCGTCCTTTCAGAATATTAGCCGTCGATGATTGGAATTGTGGTACGAATCATGACAGACGAACGAAACAGGGTTTCATTATTCCGATGCTGGCAACAGTAGCACTTCATAACCACTTGCCTGCACGCCCGGGCTGGTGATATCGAGCTGCACACTCACTGCCACTTGCGGTGGCAGGCCCTGCTGAATGGCTTCCGGTTTGCTCAGATATTCGCGCGGCTGATAGGCGCGGCGCGCTACCAGTTGGCCCTGGCTATCAATCAGGCTCACCTCGAGCAACGGGTACGGCTGTACGGTGTCGGCGCGATTGACCAGCGTGGCCTTGATGCGCAGCGCCTTGTCGTAACGCGGGTGTGGCGCCACCTGGGTTTCGACCAGGTCCATGTGGCGCATGTCGATCGGCGGGAGTTTCCGGCAGGGAAGCGGGTCGCAAAGCGTTTCGATCATTGGCTGCAGTGTTGGTGCCTGGCGCGCGAAGTCGTAGCCATAAAAGATCAACGCCTGACCGGCGAGCAATAGAGCCAACAGTACGCAGCCAAGTGCCCAATAGATTGTACGCGTGCGCACAAGCCGCCGCCGCACCAGCGGTCGCGGTGCGACGTCGTGCTCCGGTGTATCAGCGGGAAAGGGCAGGGCGATAGTTTCCGCCGGAGCCGCTGCTTTGTTGGGTTCCGCCGCAACCTTCTTGTTGGTGGTGCGCTTGCGCGTTGCCGGGGAAGCACCTTTAACCGTGCTCTTGGCGGATTTGGGCATAAGGTGCTGGTCCGCGCCAAACACATGTTGGCAGCGTCCGCAACGCACCATGCCGTCGCGCGCCTTGAGCTGCGCGGCGGTAATGCGGAACACGGTCTGGCATTGCGGGCAGCGGGTGTACACGGGCGCCTCGTTGTGCGGCTGTCAGAATAATACTAGTTCGCGAATGTGCGGCACGCCTTAGGTGGTCTTTTGTCCGGCGAGCATCGCCCAGCCATCATGCTCGCGACGCTCGAAGATGAAGTGCGCGGCATACGCCGCCTCGACCTCCGCGGCCTGGGTTGCCAGCAGTCCGGAAAGAATGAGCCTGCCGCCTGGGCGGACCAGGGCGGTAAGGCGCGGCTCCAATTGCACGAGCGGCCCGGCGAGAATATTGGCCAGCACCACATCGGCACTCGCCTGCGCCGGTATGGCATCCGGAAGGCAAAGCGTGAGCCGTTCGGTAACCTGATTGCGTTCGGCGTTTTCGTGGCTCACCACCAGTGCCTGCGGATCGGTGTCGGTAGCGAGTGCGTGCGCGGCGCCGAGTTTGAGTGCGGCGATCGCGAGTATGCCTGAGCCGCAGCCGTAGTCGATGACTTCCAGGTTGCGTGGCGGATGCGCTGCCAGCCACTCCAGACACATGGCGGTGGTGGCATGCGTGCCGGTGCCGAACGCCATACCCGGATCGAGAATAATATTGGCCGCGCCCGCGTCGGGCGGGGTCAGCCAGCTCGGCACCACCCAGAGATTGGCGCCGAAGTGCAGCGGCTGCCAGCGATCCATCCAGACGCGCACCCAGTCCTGGTCGGCAACGGTTTCAGTCTTGTATATCGGTACTGCGGGCAGGGACAGCAGCGTCGCGACCATACGCATCGCCTCCGGTACGTCCGCGTCTTCGGCAAACAAGGCCACGACGAGCGTCTGTTTCCACACCGGCGTGGTGTCGTGCCAGTCTGTCTCGAACAGGGGTTCGGCATCTGCGCCTTCGAGGCTCACCGAAACCGCGCCAGCTTCTTCCAGGGCATCACCCAGACGCGGCGCGTCATCGCGGGTGCTTTCGAGGGTGACTTGCAACCAGGGCATAGAAAATAAAGGGGCGAGGTATGAGGTGAAAGGCGCGAGAAAAGCAGGGGGGTGTGAGGTACGAAGCGAAAGGGGTGAAGGGATGGGGGCGGCCATTACTTTCCTCGCCCCTTGTACCTTTTCCCTCGTCCCTTTCTCCTTGTACCTCGCCCCTGTTCTACTTCAGGCCGAGCTTCTTTTCCAGATAATGGATGTTGACGCCGCCGGCCTGGAAGGCGGCGTCATTCATGATATCCATGTGCAGCGGAATGTTGGTCTTGATGCCTTCCAGCACCATCTCGGAGAGTGCAATGCGCATGCGCGCTATGGCAATCTCGCGCGTGTCGCCGAAGGCGATCAGCTTGCCGACCATCGAGTCGTAATACGGTGGCACGAAGTAGTTGCTGTACACATGCGTGTCCACGCGGATGCCCGGGCCGCCGGGCGGGTGATACATGGTGATGCGCCCGGGCGAGGGCATGAAGGTCTTCGGGTCTTCGGCGTTGATGCGGCACTCGATGGCATGCCCGCGCCACGCGATGTCCTTCTGGCGGATCGATAGCTTCTCGCCGGAGGCGATCATGATCTGCTCGCGCACGATGTCCACGCCGGTGATCATTTCGGTCACCGGGTGCTCGACCTGCACGCGCGTGTTCATTTCAATAAAGTAGAACTCGCCGTTCTCGTACAGGAACTCGAAGGTACCGGCGCCGCGGTAGCCGATCTTGCGGCAGGCCTCGGCACAGCGTTCGCCGATCTTGTGGCGCAACCGCTCCGGCAGGCCGGGCGCGGGCGCTTCTTCCACCACTTTCTGGTGACGGCGCTGCATGGAACAGTCGCGCTCGCCGAGATGCACGGCGTTGCCGTGCTCGTCGGCCAGCACCTGGAACTCGATGTGGCGCGGGTTCTCGAGGTACTTCTCCATGTACACGATGTCGTTGTTGAACGCGGTCTTGGCCTCGGTGCGCGTGAGTGAAATCGCGTTCTTGAGCGCCGCCTCGGTATGCACCACGCGCATGCCGCGCCCGCCGCCGCCGCCCGCGGCCTTGATGATGACCGGGTAGCCGATCTTGTCGGCCAGCCGCAGGTTCTCACGGTCGTCAACTTCACCAACCGGCCCGTCTGAACCGGGTACGGTCGGCACGCCGGCCTTTTTCATGGCCTCGATGGCCGAGATCTTGTCACCCATGAGGCGGATGGTGTCGGCGCGCGGGCCGATGAAAATGAAGCCGCTCTGCTCTACGCGTTCGGCGAAGTCGGCGTTTTCCGACAGGAAGCCGTAGCCCGGATGGATCGCCTGGGCATCGGTGA
>Ga0209705_10002072_pt1 | contig 10737 bp, 8 predicted proteins | sample PPLLaktember2015_5_FD_187262 | JGI IMG/M metagenome (GOLD analysis project Ga0209705, IMG submission 187262) | Freshwater sediment microbial communities from Prairie Pothole Lake near Jamestown, North Dakota, USA - PPLs Lake P8 Core (1) Depth... | ecosystem: Environmental > Aquatic > Freshwater... | reverse complement strand
TTGCCGCCCTGGTCACGACCGATCATTTTTTCGCGCCCGGATACCAAATCCCGCTGATGATGAAATTCAATACGGCTAAAGCGATCGAGTTCCTCCTGGCCAGAGGCAGCCTCCCCATCCTTTTCTGGCTAAAGAGAGATATCCTTAGCGTCCCCATTGACCGCGAAAGCAAGAACATGCGCAAGTTCGCGGCCCGCGTCCGCATCCTGCAAACACAGAAGCCGGACGGAAGCTGGTGGGAGAAGCGTTCGGATACGCCCCTTTACTGGGAACGGACGCTCTACCGTGTTGATACTCTGAGAAACTTGTACCGTCTCTATGACTATGGATGTTCAGCTGGGGAAGAGGGTATCCAGCGCTCCCTCGATTTCCTGTTCTCCCTGCAGTCCAAGGAAGGGGACTTCCGCGGGACGGTACTCAACGTCTACACTCCGACATTCCACGCCCTAAGCTTGGAGCTTCTCTGCCTGTACGGGTTGGATAGGGACCGCCGCGTGCAGAAGGGATTTCGCTGGATTTTGAACAATCGGCAGAAGGATGGTGGCTGGGCGCTTTATCATCCTCGGCCGTCTCAAAGCGCCGGCAAGCCCTCTACGCCTAATTGGACCAACCCCAGGGGGCAGCCCTTTAAGCCGCGCAAGTCGCAGCCCTTTTCCCATCATGTTACAGGCATGGTCTTGAGGGCCTTTGCCGAGTCTCCGACCTGGAAGGGCAGCAAGGAAGCCTGGCAGGCAGGGGAGAAGCTCCTGAGCTGCTTCTTCTGCGACGAGGTCTACGAAGACAAGACCTTCCCCTCCGATTGGGAACAGATCTGCTATCCTTTCTGGAATACCGACCTCCTGGGCAGTCTGGATTCCCTTGCCAAGGTCGGCTTCAGCGCCGAGAATGAGACCATCCAAAAAGGGCTCGCCTGGCTCCAGAAGAAACAGAATAGCCAGGGTTTCTGGGAGTGCGGGAGCAAAAAGGCCGCCCTGGAGGACCATCTTTGGGTGACACTGGCCGTGTTGCGGGCCCTCAAGCGGTTCGGTTTGTGGCGCGCCTGAGCACTAGTTCACGAATTCAGCCAGCATCTCTCCGATTTCCTCTACCGCAATGACCAGGGCCTCTCTGAGCTGGCTGAACTTCAGGTTGAGAGCGCCGTCTTCAGCGGATTCCTGACCCTCAAGGACGAGCCGGGAGAAGCCGCTGCCGGAGTCGAGGCATAACTTCATGCTGCCGACTAGACTGCGCAGGTACCTGTCATCCGTCGATTCGACCGAACCGAGGAGGACCAATTCGCTGCCGAAGTGGGCGAACACTCCAGCCCATTCACGATGTCTTCCCAAATTAAGGATGAAGATGAGCTCATCCAGCAGTATGGACAGCTCTTTCAGACGCCAGGCCTCAACCTTTGACATCCGCATCGGTCAGCGCTCTGGAGACAAGCTCCAGGACCTGAACCACTCTCAGGTCCAGCTTGTAGTGCTTGATGACATCCCCCAGGCCGTCGACGCAGTTGTGGCACATCGTGCAAACGAGCCTGGCGCCCGTAGCCCGGAGCTGCCCGGCCTTTATCTTGGCCGCTTCGAGGCGCAGAGGCCGGTATTCGGGTGTAGACAGAAGGCCGCTTCCCCCTGTGCAACAAAAATTCTCCCGGCCGTGAGGTTCCATCTCTCGAAAATCGGCACAGACCCGGCGGAGGACCCAGCGGGGTTCCTCGACGAGGTCACCCGAGCGGGCGATATTGCAGGAATCGTGGAAAGTGACAGGCTCAGGGTTCCTGGCGGGGTTGACCTGGATCCGTCCCTGCCTGAGATAGCGGACCAAGGTCATGATCACAGATTCCGTCGGCAGCGACTGGTCGTGGCCGGCCCAGTTATACCCTTCCCAGCGCGTGGAACGATAGCCATGGCCGCATTCTGAGATGACGATCCGCCGGGCGCGAAGCCGGGCGGCGGCTTGGTAGACGTTCTCTGCGACGTAAGCGCCGAGGCGGTCATCCCCGGAGAAAAGCCCAAAATTGGTCATATCCCAACCCCATTTAGGCAATGTCCACTTTTCCCTGGCGAAGTGGAAGATCCTGGCGGCGTCGGCGAGCGAGCGCGGGTCAAACTTGATCTCCCTCGGGTTGATGACATACAAGAAATCGCAGTCCGGCCGGTCGACCGGGATCTCGATCCCCCGGATCTTGGTCTCAGACTCCAGCTCGTCCCGGACCCAGGCGATGGTCTGCAGATACTCCTCCTCTGTAACCGCCATCTGGTTGCCGGTCTCCCACTGGTCTCGATTCACATTGAAGATGCCCTCGGGAACGATGCCGAGCTCGGTGAGTAAACCGCGGGTGAAGCGGATCAAAGCGGCCGTATCCACGCCCATGGGGCAGTTGAGCGTACAGCGGCGGCAGGCGCTGCAGGTCCCAAAAACGATATTCTTTAGGAAGTTGAGCTCCTCGTCGTCTTTGGGATAGCGGGCGTGGACCCACCAGGGAACGATACGTCCGGTCCAATCCTTGTGGCGTTTGAAGATGCGGCGGATTTGGTCGGCCTTGTAGGCCGGCGTCATGGTCGGGTCGTTGGGGCGGGCGAGGGCATAGTGGCAGGATTCAGCGCAGAGGCCGCAATGGACGCAGGCGGCAAAGGATAGAGCCAGCGGTCGGTTGATCCTCTGTCCCAGGAGGTCGAGGAATTTCTGGATGTTATCGGCCTGGGGGTCATAGAGCTTGAGCCGCCCTTCGGCGACCGAAACCAGGTTATCGGCGCGCGCCCTGTCTTGAGACTTTGTCTCCAAGGGCGACCTCACGGCCGGCGGCGGCTCATTTTTCGAGCGGGCCAAAGTCTGTTCCCTCCTTTGCCCCCTTTGGAGGTAAGACGCCCCTATGCCCCAGCGTCTTTCCTAAAAGGTAACGAGCGAAAGGGTAGTAAAGATAGTGCGAGATCTTGCTGAAAGGTACATAGACAAGGAAGAAGGCGGTCAGTCCAAAGAAGAGGATTAGGGGCCACTCGGCCGATGAATAGCGGTTGGGGACGGCCAGGATCGCGGCGCCGAAATAGACGATCATTAGGAGCAGGGAGAAATAGTCGTCCGGCGTGCTGATCAGGCGGACGGCGGGGTTGCGCAGGCGCCGGCTGAGCCTCATTAGGCCAACCACAAGGGCTGCGCTTATGATGACCTGGAATAACAGGACCACCGCCCTTACTCGGAAGACCTCAGGGCTGTAGGGTATGATAAAGGTGGCGGCGATAGCGGCGGCCACGCCCAGGTGAAATATGACGAACTGGAGATAGAAGCCCCGATTCATGCGCACGGATTCCATCGACCAGGGCATGGATATGTTCAGGAGGGAATAGGTAATCCCCCTTCTTTCGCTGCCGGCGAGCTGAGTCCTTTCCCGGTACGGCCTGAAGCGCAGGATCCAGAGGATCCGAAAGACATAGACGATCACCAGAAAGGAAAGAGCGCAGAGTTGGATCTCGTTCTCGAGGAGGCGGAGTAAAGGACTCATGGACGGACTCCCGATTATACCAAAGGCCGTCGTGTTTTCAATAAACGTGCTAGAATGGGACTTCGCCGAGACGGCCGGACAGGCAGCCTATATGTCCTCAACTCCGTCCTGGCGAGAAAGGGTCCGGAATGAGACAGCCCTACTTGGAGTTCATCAAAAAACAGATCCTGGGGAATGACCTGTTGTTCGAGACCCCTTACGGATCAAGGAATATGTTCTATGCCGATTACACCGCTTCTGGTCGCGGGCTGCGCTTTATCGAGCAGAAGCTCCTCCGCATCCAAGAGTCCTATGCGAATACCCACACCGAAGACGATTATTCCGGGAAGTACCTGACAGGTCTGTACCACCAGGCGGAGGCGCGGATCAAGAAGTTCGTCAATGCCGGAGAGCACGGGAAAATCTTCCCCGCGGGCTCCGGCTCGACAGGAGCCCTGAAGAAGCTCCAGGAGATCATCGGAGTATCCATCCCCCCGCTGACAAAAGAGAGGCTGGGCCGGTCTCTGACCAAGGTCAAAAAGCCGGTTGTCTTCATAGGCCCTTACGAACACCATACCAATGAGTTGATGTGGAGAGAGTCCTTGGCCGAAGTCGTGGTCGTCCGCTTGAGCGGGCGAGGCGGGCTGGACCTGGCCGACCTGGAGGAGAAAGTCTCCTCTTCCAAGTTCAGGGGCCGGGTCAAGTTCGGGTCGTTCTCGGCCGGGTCCAACATCACCGGGGTTAAAACCCCTGTCTATGATGTTGCCCGGATTTGTCACCGGCACGACGTCCCAGTGTTCTTCGATTATGCTGCCGTAGCCCCCTATGCCGAGATCGATATGAATAGGGATAGTAAGTCCTACTTCGATGCCATTTTCTTCTCTCCGCACAAGTTCCTGGGAGGGCCGGGGAGCAGCGGCATCCTGGTGATGCACGAACATCTCTACAGAAGGGACCTTCCGCCGACGACGGCAGGGGGAGGGACAGTCGTCTATGTCGGCTTCGACAGCCAAGATTACGCGGAAGACATCGAGATCCGGGAAACGGCCGGGACTCCGCCTATCCTCCAGACCATCAAAGCCGCTCTGGCCATGGAAGTCAAAGACAGGATCGGGGCAGCCAGGATCGAAAAGATCGAGAAGGAAAACCTGGCCCGTTTCTTGGGCCGGCTGCGAGAGATCCCGGGGATCCGGCTTGTCGGCCGCTATTCCGCGCCCGACCTTACCCCCATTGTCTCGTTCAACATCGCGCATAAGGACAGGATCCTCCATCCAAAATTCGTCACCAAACTGCTCAACGATCTATTCGGCATCCAGTCGCGCGCGGGGTGCAGCTGCGCCGGTCCATACGGACATCTTCTCCTCGGCATCGACGCGGAGACCTCGGGCCGCCTGCGGCGCCACATCGGCCGAGGCTGGCAGGGGATCAAGCCGGGCTGGGTGCGTATCAACATCCACTATACTTTTGACGGGAACGACATCAATTTCCTGGCGAAGGCCGTTGGGTTCGTGGCGGCTTTCGGAGACCGCTTCCTGTGCGATTATGGCTTCGACTGGCGGACCGGGGAATGGCGGCACCTTGGCTTTCGGGAGAAAGGACCCGACCTCTCGCTGGAGAGCGATTTTCGGACGCGGTCCGCGGACCTCTCCCGCAAGGCCTTTTTCCGGGCCGCCTATTTCCGGGAGGCCAGGCGCCTGGCCAGACATCGGGAAAACGCCGGGATGCTGGAATTCCGGAAGGACCCGGTGGAAATAGAGGATCTCAAAAACTTCTATTATATCCATTCGCTTTGAGCGATTTTCTTTTGAGATGAGCAGGATGCGATGCTATGATGGGTCGGTCTCTTGAATGAGGCGGCGATGCGGTATTTCTTGAGCCTCGGCAGCAACGTCGGCGACCGGCGGGCCAATATCGCCCGCGCCCTGGCGGCGTTGAAAAAGGCCAAAGTGAAGGTCCTCCGGTCCTCTTCGCTCTACCGCACCCAGCCGGTCGGTTTTGCGGCCCAACCCTGGTTCCACAATCGAGTTGTTGAGGTGAGCGCGGACCTGGAACCCGCGGAACTTCTCGCCTTGATAAAGACGATAGAGAGGGCGCTGGGACGCCGGCCCGCCCGCAGGAATCGGCCGCGGGCGATCGATATCGATATCCTTATGGCAGAAGGCTGCCTCGTCAAGACCCGGGAGCTGTTCGTCCCTCATCCCCGGATGGCCGAACGGAATTTCGTTTTGGTTCCTCTTCTCGAGATCGCCCCCAGGGCCGTCCATCCGTTGCTCAAGAAGAGCATATCCGAGCTCCATAAGAACACGCCGGACAAGTCGGCTGTGATAAAGATCCCACGAAAAAAGAGCCGGCCATCCTCTGGGGAATCAAGGCTGCCGTGAGAAAAGCCGCCCTGATCATTTCAGCGGTCGTCGCCTTCGCGCTTCTATGCTCGGGTGCCGAATGGAAGGGCCGCATCATAAGCACACAGGGCAAGCCGGTGGCCGCGGCCGTGGTCTTTCATCGGGCCAGCGGCCTCAAGGCCGTCACTGGGGAGGACGGCCGGTTTTCACTGGTCCTTCCCCAGGCGGAAAAAGTGACTCTCAGCATCATCCACCCGGATTACATGGAAGAAGTTCTTGACTTCCAGGCCAAGGCCCAGGAGCGCCCGCTGATCATCACGCTCGTCCCTTATATCCGGCAGCGCGAGGAAGTCGTGGTAACGGCGATGAGACATCCCGAGCCGGCGGCCGACATCCCCGCTGCCAGCACGGTCCTCTCTTCCGAGACAATCCAGCGGGCGATGGCCCCTAACATCGCGGAAGCGGTGGACAACCTGCCCGGAGTAGCCGAGCTCGGGTCGGGCGGTTTCTCTCTCGTCCCTTCCATCCGCGGCCTGTCCCGGCGTCGGGTGCTCCTCATGGTCGATGATGCGCGCCTTTCCAGCGACAGGCGGACCGGGCCCGGCGCCTCGTTTATCAGCCCTGAGGATATTGGGCGTATCGAGGTCTTGCGCAGCCCATCTTCTGTTTTCTATGGCTCTGATGCGATCGGCGGCGTCGTCCATATCCTGACCCGGGAGCCCGGCAGCGGGGAAGGACTCCGGGGAAGGGTCAATACCCGGTTCGGCTCGGTCAATCAGGAAAAGGGCGCGGGAATCTCCTTGGCCGGGGGACCCGAATCTCTCGGTTATTATTTCTCCTTTCAAGGGGTCGATGCGGAAGATTACCGGTCTCCTGAAGCCGAGGTCCTCCAGTCCCGTTACTCCCAGGCAAGCCTGCTCGGGAAGATCCGGCACCAGACCGACAAAAGGGAGGTCTCGGGGAGCTTCCTCTTGGCCCGGGGCCACAAGATCGGCAAGCCCAACCGGGACGGCCCGGCCAAACCGACATGGTACCCCCGCGAGGACCAGAACCTTCTTCAGCTCTACTGGAAGGAGAAACAGGTTTGGGGAGAAGGCGCTCTCTCCTTCCATGTTTTTGCCAACCCCAACTTCTTAGAGACCCGGACGGACTCGGTGACGACTTACAAGACCAAGGAATCCTACAGCAAAACCGACAGCACCGACTACGGAGTGCAGCTCTCTTTCGACAAAATGCTGGCCTCTTATTTCCGGCTCACAGCGGGGCTGGACTGGTATGGCCGAAACGGCGCCGACGCTGTCAATACGGACAAGTCGCTCGGCCCCCAGGGTGAGGTCATCAGGACCTTCGAAGAGCATCCCTATACCCAAGGGAACAGGCGGGACATCGGCTTTTTCATCTCCGGCGACTACAACGGGATCGCTGGACTTGACTTGGCAGCCGGACTCCGCCTGGATGATCTCCACAGCCGGGCGAATCCTGGCGGCAGAGAGGATGTCACCCGGTACAGCGACGGGGCGGTGACCGGATTCACGGCGGCCTCGGTCAAGCTCGCGGATTCTCTGACTCTGTTCGCAAACGTGGCCCGGGCCTTCCGTGTCCCCGACTTGAATGAGCTCTTCTACTCCGGCATAACGGGACGCGGTTTCATCATCGCCAATCCCGAGCTGATCCCTGAATCCAGCTTTAGCGTCGACGGCGGCCTCAAGCTCATCGAGCGCCGCGTGTTCATCGGGTTGTACGGGTTTACCTATGAGATCAAAGATATGATCGAGCGGTATCAGGTCGCAGAGAGGACGTATACGTACGCCAACATCGAGAAGGGGAGGATCCGGGGTCTTGAACTCGAATGGGAGTATTTTCCCTGGCCGGGATTCAGTCTGTTCGGGAACCTGGCTTTGCTCGAGGGGAAAAGCCTGAAGACCGGTGCCCCTCTAAACGACATCCCTCCGCAGAGACTTCATCTCGGCGGGCGCGGTTGGGTCGGCCAGCTGTCACTTGAAGTCGAAGGGACCTGGCAACGGGAGAAGGCCGACCCGGGGCCGGCCGAGATCGCCATCCCCTCGACTCAATATTTCGATTTTGCAGTGTCCTACTTGATTGGGCCCGCCTGGCAGCTCAATTTCTTGGTCTCCAATGTTTTCAACGAGTCGTATCTGGCCAGGCCCGACCCGGAGTCGGTGAGGGAACCCGGCCGCAGCTTCCTCTTCGGAGTGACTTACTCTTTTTGAATTCCAGCCGGAATATTTATTGCGGATCAGCCCACTGATGCCGGATGGGAAAGTGATGATCCCGGTGGTCAGAAAGCAGCCCGCAGATGACGGATGCGATATCCCTTCTGGGCAGCAGATAAAAGCGACATGACGTCGAAGCGGCAGGGGACGTTCCCGAGATCGTTCAGCATCATGTAAGCCTCAGCCAGCCGGCGGATCTGACGCTGCTTGAGGGTGGTTACGGATTCCTCTGGGGGGCCGAAATCGGAACTCCGCCGGGTCTTGACCTCGATAAAGACAAGGACGTCGCCCTCGTAGGCGATGATGTCGATCTCTCCCCTTTGAAAGCGGAACCCCCGGCAGACGATCCGGAAATTCTTCTTGCGCAGATAGGCGACCGCCGCTTCCTCGCCCGACCTGCCCAGGGCGAGCCGGTCGCTCATTGCGGTTTCTTCGGAACCCCTACGACCTTCCAGCGGACCCCGTCCTTGGTGTCTTCGAGAAGGATGCCCTGCTCGAGGAGTTCACGGCGCAGCCCGTCCGCCAGCGCAAAATCTTTGTCGGCCCGGGCTCTTTGCCGGCGCCCGATCAGCTCCCTCTGTTCAGCCGTAACTTCCGGCAGTTCGGTCTCGCCCGCCACAGTGACTAGCGGCTGCTTCACATCGGACTTGAGGGGCAAAGGGCCGACCCTCACGGTCACACTTTTTTGGGGGCTTATGATTCCCAAGACCTGGTCCATGGAGCCTAGGAACCGGTCGACCGCCCTGGCGTCCTGGCTTCTAAACTCGCCCCGGGCAATGGCCACGTTGACTTTCTTGATCAAGTTGAAAAGGGCGGTCATGGCCTTGGAGATGTTGAGGTCATCGCTCAGTCCGGCCGCGAAGCGCTGTTCGGCTTCGCTGAGGATCCGGGAGGCTTGGGGAGTCTCTCCTTCGGGGTAAAAGCCGTACTTGACCTCGCCGGCGAACTCGTTGATCCTTTCCAGCGCGGTCTCGGCCTCCTCGAGCGCCTTGAAGGTGAAGTTCAGTGTTTTCCGGTAATGGGTAGAGAGGAGGAGATAGCGGAGAGCCGCCGGGTTGTTTTTGATCCTGAGGATTTCCGGGATCGAGATCGTGTTTCCTTTGGACTTCGACATCTTCTCGCCGTCCCGGACAAGGTGATGGCAGTGGAGCCAAAAGTTGACGAACTTTTTCCCCCAAGCGGACTCCGATTGGGCGATCTCGTTTTCATGATGGGGAAAGATGTTGTCCACACCACCGCAGTGGATATCGAAAGATTCGCCCAGGTACTTGGAGCTCATCGCCGAGCATTCGATGTGCCAACCCGGCCGGCCGGGCCCGATCTCCGTTTCCCAGAATGGCTCGCCCTCTTTTTTCGCTTTCCACAGGACAAAATCATGGACGCTTTCCTTCTCGTATTCGTCTACGTCCACCCTTTGCCCCGGTTGGAGCTCCTCCAAGCTGATCTTGGAGAGCCGCCCGTAAGCCGGGAACTTGGCGATACTGAAATAGATGGATCCATCCTTTTTATAGGCATAACCCTTTTGGATGAGGCGCTTGACGATAGTCACCATGTCCGGGATGTGTTCGGTCGCCCGCGGATAGACGTCAGCGGGGGCAATGTTCAGGGTCTTGAGGTCGGCGAAGAAAGCATCAATGTACTTCCGGGTATACTCCGCAAGGCTGAGGCCCTGGGCCTTGGCCCCCTTGATCGTCTTGTCGTCTATGTCTGTGATGTTCATGACATGAGTCACCTTGCAGCCCATGAACTGCAGAAACCTCTTCAGGAGGTCTTCGAAAACGTAGGCCCGGAAGTTCCCCACATGGGCGAAATCGTAGACCGTCGGGCCGCAGGTGTAGAGCTTGGCCTCCCCCGAGGTGATCGGAACAAAAGCCTCCTTTTTCCCGGTCAGCGTGTTAAAAAAAATAATCACCCCTGAATACTAATAAGAACGTCTTCGGGAGTCAATATTTCTCAAGGGAGCGGTCGCCAGAGCGTTCCGAGGACGGACTCCGGGTAGGGCAGTGACGACCTCCGGAAAGGTTGACCAGGCCCTCTTTTTATGTCATAATTCAACCCTTCCTAGGAGGAAAATTGCCCCCGAAAATCAATCTGGGAATCCGGCGTGAGGATAAGAACCCCTGGGAGCGGCGCGTCCCCTTGATCCCGGTTCATGCCCGCGAGCTGCTTCGGCAGATCCCTTTGGAAATCACCCTCCAACCCTCTCCGATTCGGGTGTTTTCAGATGAGGATTTTCGGAGGGAAGGGGTCAGCGTCTCTGAAGACCTGTCGCCATGCTCCATCGTTCTTGCGGTTAAAGAGATCCCCATAGATTTCTTTCTGGATGAGCGGGCCTATGTGTTTTTCTCCCATACGATCAAAGGGCAGGCCCACAACATGCCCATGTTGAAGCGGCTGATCGAGCGGAGGGCCACTTTGATCGATTATGAGAGGATCCTTGACGAGAAGGGCCGCCGGCTGGTCTTCTTCGGCCGCCAGGCCGGATTGGCCGGCATGATCGATACGCTCTGGGCGCTGGGGCGGCGGCTTACGCAGGAGGGGACGAAAAGCCCCTTTGCGGCGATCCAGCAGACCATAAAATATTCCAGCCTGGTCGAGGCCAAGGAAGCGATCCAGAAGGTCGGCTGGGAAATCCACAACCATGGCCTTCGCCCCGCTCTGGTTCCGCTTGTTTTCGGGTTCACAGGCTACGGCCACGTAT
>Ga0209705_10002069_pt1 | contig 10742 bp, 5 predicted proteins | sample PPLLaktember2015_5_FD_187262 | JGI IMG/M metagenome (GOLD analysis project Ga0209705, IMG submission 187262) | Freshwater sediment microbial communities from Prairie Pothole Lake near Jamestown, North Dakota, USA - PPLs Lake P8 Core (1) Depth... | ecosystem: Environmental > Aquatic > Freshwater... | reverse complement strand
AAGCGGTAGCGCCCGTTCTCGACGGCGTAGTCCGCGCCGAGAAGGCCGCCGGGGACGCGGGCCGGTTGGGCCAGCATGTCGCCGCCGCCGACGCGGTGGTGCCCGACGGCGAGCTCCGAGCACATCCATTGGATGAGCCGGTTGAGGTCGGCGCGGCAGGAGAGGTGGGGCAGGAAGGCCTCGTACTTGGCCTTCATGGCCTTCCAGTCGGCGCCGTGGAAGCTCGGGTCGTAGAAATAATCCCGGTTGATGCGCCAGGCCTCGTCGAAGATCTGCTTCCACTCGAGCGCGGGGACAACGCGGACGTCGATCGCGTCGAGGGCGAGCCTGCCCTTGCCCGGCTCGGGCTTTCCGGCGGCCGGGATGATGCTCCATACGCCGCGGGAGACGACCAGGATCTTCTTCCGATCGGCCGAGAGCTCGAAGCCGTCGTTGGCCGGTCCGAAGGCCTCGTCCTTCCGGGTCGCGAGGTCGTAGACGCGGATGGACGATTCGCCCGGACCGCCTGAGGTTGGCGTCGGCGGCGGATCGACCTTGCGGTAGAAGAGCTTGCCGCCCTCGCCCGCCTGGAGGTTGTCGTAGACTCCGGCCGGAACGGGAACGGTGACGATCCTCGTCTCGAGCCCTTCGAAGTCGATGCGGACGGCCGGCGCGGGCTTGGCCGCGGGTGCGGGCTTCTCTCCCGGCTTGGCCGCCGGCTTCTCGGTCGCAGCCTTGTCGTCCTTGGGCTTCTCCTCGTCGCTCTCCTTGGCCAGCGGGTTGGGCAGGTCTTTGCGGAGGACGGCCAGGTAGACGGAGGAGGTCAGCCGCAGATCGGCGTTCGACATGTCGAACCACTGGTTGACGGGCCCGGCGTCGGTCGAAGCCAGGAACCAGAGGTACTTGCCCTCGGCGTCGAACGTCGGCTCGTCGACGCTGCTGAGGCCGTCGGTGACCGGGAAAGACCGGTCCTGGTCGAGCGAGTAGACATGGACCCGGCGGAAGAAGGTCGGCGTGCCGAGGGTGTAGGCGATCCACTTGGAGTCGGGGCTCCAGCTCGTTCTCATCTGGGCCTGCCCGCCGAGCTGGTAGAGGTATTCCGAGGCGATCCTCTTGACCGCTCCGCTCGCGAGGTCGATCCAGGAGAGGGTCAGCGAATTGTCGGCGAAGGCGATCTTGCGGCTGTCGGGCGACCAGGTCGGAGAACCGTAGAAGCCCGAGCCGGCGAGCTTGTGCTTTTTCACGGCGCCCTTGCCGTCCTGGGGAGCGACGTGGAGCTCGTACTCGCCGGATCCGTCCGAGAAGTAGGCGATGGACCGGCCGTCGGGCGACCAGGCCGGATAGCGTTCGTGGACGGCCGGCGTCTGGGTCAGGTTGCGAGGATCGCCTTTCTCGGCCGGGACCGTGACGACCTCGCCGCGGAACGAGACGGCGGCCCGGGCGCCCGTCGGCGAGACGGAGCCGTCGCGGGCCCATTGCGTGCCCTTGGCGAAGCGTTCGCGGAGCTCGGGGAGGTCGGTGGCGATGCCGACCATGAGCCGGCGGCTGCGAGCCTGGGCGACGTCGTAGAGGTGGAGCGAGCCGGCCTGCTCGAAGACGACCCGGCCGGCCCCGGCCGAGGCCGAGAGGACCGGGAAGTCCCTGAACTCGGTCAGCTGTTTGATCTCTTTGGAGGCCGGATCGTACGAGAAGAGGTTGAATTCGCCGTTCCTGTCCGAGCGGAAAAAGACCTTGCCGTCGATCCACATGGGGTCGACGTCGTTCGAGCGTCCCTCGGGCTGGGGCAGCTTCTCGATGCTGTAGTCCTTGGCGTTGAAGATCCAGATCCGCGAGAAGCGGCCGCCGCGGTAGTTCTTCCACTGGAAGAAGGCCTCCGTGAAGGGGGTGTAGGCGATGAACCGCCCGTCGGGAGAGATCTCGGCGTCCGAGGCGTAGGGGACCTTCAGCATCGACGCTTCGCCGCCGGCGACGGCGACGGTGAAAAGCTGCCAATACGCCCGATTGCTGGAGAAGCGGGTCGAGGCGAAAAGGACGGACTTGCCGTCCGGCGTAAAGCCCAGAACGGCGTCGGCGCCGGGGTGCCAGGTCAGGCGCTTGGGAATGCCTCCGCCGGCCGGGACGATATAGACGTCGACGTTGCCGTCGTACTGCCCGCTGAAGGCGACGAGGGTCCCGTCGGGCGAGAAGGCGGGATTGGATTCGGCCCCTATGTCCGAGGTCAGCCGCCGGACGTTTCGGCCCTCGATGTCGGCCGTCCAGAGGTCGTTGGCATAGGAGAAAACGACGCGCTCGGCCGAGACGGCCGGGCGGGCCAGCATCTTCGTGTCGGTCGTGTCGATCGCCGCGAGCCGCGGCGCCCCCATGAGCGCGACGAGGGCCAGCCCGACGAGGACCGTTACGGATCGGACGAGGGATCTTTTCACGGGGACCTCCTGAAAGCGGGAAGTCCCTACACTATACGTCCGCGGCCGGAGGGCGTCAATGCCGAAAAGCTCCCCGGCCGCGGACGGGGAGGGGGCCTATTTCGCGGTCTTGATGGCTTCCTTGACGCTGTCGACGAGCTTGCGGACGAGCGTATTATCCGCTTTCCCGCCTTCCGGCAAGGCGATCCTGAAGGTCATCGCGCCGCTCTCGGCGTCGTACTTCTGCTCGACGATCTTGGCGCCTTCGGGCAGGTCTTTCCTCAGCGTGACCAGGGCCCTCTCGAAGGCCAGCTTGCCGGCCTCGCCTTCCTGGCCGGTGAAGATCAGGCTGATCGTGCCTTTGTCCTTGTCGTCCGAGCCGATCATGACCCGGGTCTTCGCCGCCTGATCCGGCTTGCCCTTTTCGTAGACCCAGACGCCCGTTCGGGCCTCGGCCTCCGCGGCCTTGGCCTTCTTAATGACCGCCACGTCGGCCGGGACCTTCTCGACCTTGACCTTGAGCTCCCTGAGCTTCTCCTCGTTGGCCTTGAGCTCGGCTTCGAGCTTCTTCAGCGAGTCTTCGAGGGCGGTGATGTCCATCTTCTTGGCCTTGATCGCCTGGACCTGTTCCTGGAGGGCCTGGACCTTCTCGAGCATGTTGTCATCGACCGTTTTCCAGGACAGAGGCTTCCCTTCGGCGATCCAGATATCGGCCTTGGCCGCCCTCTCCGGAGCGACCTCGACGACCTTGGGCGTCTTCGCCGGGGCCGCCACCCAGGTCTCGCCTTCCTTCCGGTCCCCGCGTATCTTGACGAAGACCTGGCCCCCCTCTTCGGCGACTTCCGCCTCCTCGGCGGCCTTGATCTTGTCGAAGACGATCTCGGGCTCGGTCGTCCCGACGAAATAAACCGCCTGGCCTTCCAGATCGCCCTTCTTGACGATGCTGAAGGCCTTGCCGTCTCCGATCTTCAGGGTCTGGCCCTCCTTCAGGACCTTGAGCTCGCCGCCCTTGATCTCCAGGCGAAGCGGCTCGCCCCTCAGGACCTCGACCTCCTGGCCGTCGACCGTCAGGACGAGCGTGGCGCCGTCCTTGCCCTTGGTGATGGTCAACGGCTTCTCGATGACGATCTTCCTGACCTGATCGCCCTCGGTGATGACGACCTCGATGGGCTTCCCCTCGACGGTCACGGGCTTGATGACGACCGTCTTCGCGACCGCCTTTTCCTGGGCCGCCTTTTCGGCGGCCTTGGCCTTTTCCGCCTGTTTGGCTTTCTCGGCGGTTTCGGCCTTTTGCTGCTCCGCTACCCGGGCGACGGCCTGTTCCGGCCGGGCCGGCCCGCCGGCGGGGACGTCGATATCGAAGAGGGGGACCGTCAGCCCTTCGGCGGCCCCGGTCGCAGAGACGGGCCGGGCCGTCCCGATGAGGGCCACGGCCAGGACGAGGGTCAGGGCCAGCATGATCTTGGTTTTCATCTTGACCTCCATCAATGTCAATTTCTGTTTAAGGATGGCCGCCAGGCGATCCTGGAATGACGACCTTCCCAGCATCCCGAGCAGGGCCGCTGAGGGATTCCAACGGAACCTGGCCGAACGCCGGAAAGCCAGCAGCGTGGCGGCGTAGGTCGACGGCCGGATCCCCGCGCGCAGGACCAGCTCGTCGCAGGCGATCTCCTGCTCCTTCTGGATCTCGCGGCAGACGATCCAGCAGAGCGGATTCCACCAGTACAGGGCCAGGCTCGCGCGCACGAGCAGCATGACCACGAAATCCGCCCGCCTGACGTGGGACAGCTCGTGCAAAAGGGCCGAGGAGCGCTCGTCGTCGGACCAGGCGTCCGCGCCCTCCGGAAAGAGGACCGTCGGCTTCCGCCAACCGCACGTCAGCGGCACGAGGACCTCCGGGTGGCTCTTGAGGCTGACCTCGCGCCGAAAGGTGACGAGGGCCAGGAACCGGGCGAGGAGAGCGCGCCACGCGGGCGTGTCGAGCGGCGTGCCCTCCGCCGTCAGCCGCCCCGCCCCGGCCAGGCCGAACGAAAGCCTGGCGAGGAGGGCCGCGGCGCCGGTCGCCCACAGGAAGGCGAGCAGAAGACCGATGGCGCCCCGTCGCGGGCCGCGTGCCGGGTCCGGGGGTCCGTCCGAAGGAGAGGGAGAAGAGGGCTCGAGGGGCGAGGCCCCGGGCTCCGCCGCGATAGTCTTGGACCTCGCCGATCCCCGGCCGTCGATGGCCGGCCCCTCGACGGACAGCCCGAGACCGCTCTCCAAGGCCGTGTTCTCCGCCGCATCCAGGATACCGTCCGCGGGCGCCGAGCCCGCCTCAACGGAGGCCGGCCCGGCCATCCACGCCGGCAGGAGCCGTGAATGCCAGCCGAACGGGGCCAGCGTGAGGACCGGAAGGAGAAGGAGCCCGATGAGGGCGGACGAGAGAATGAAGTGGCGGAAGGCAGCCGGGCGCTTCTTCGCGGCCGCCGCTGCCAGGAGGGCGAGGATCAGCACGGCCGTCGTCTTGAGGACATAGCCGGCCAGCAGGCCGGGGATCCCTGCGGCGGCGGAGCCGGGCATGTCAGCGTCCTTCCTTGCGGGCCTTTTCGATGAGCTCGCTGAGCCGGCGATAATCGTCTTCCGAGAGATCGTCCTCGGAGATGTCGAGAAGGGCGGCGACGACGTCCGCGGCCGACCCGTCGAAGAACGTCCGTTTGAGATGGGCCAAGGCGCTCCGCCGGGCTTTGTCCTTGGCCAGCCGGGGAACATAGACGTAGCGCGGCCCATCCTGCCGGTGGACCAGATGCCCCTTCTGCTCGAGGACGCGGAGGAGGGCCCTAACGGCCGAATAGCTCGGCGGCTCAGGCAGACGCTCCAGGACCTGGAGGGCGGAGGCCTCTTTCATCTCGTAGACGATGTCCATGATCTGCTGTTCCCGGCGGCTCAGCGTCCTGTCGTCTCTCATGGGCGGCTCCCTCGGGCTCAACGGTCCCGCTCGGCTATTATGCTAAAATATTAGCATGCTAAATTATTAGCACTCCGGACCGGGCTTGTCAAGCGGATCTGCTAATTTTTTAACATTCACGCTTATCAAAACGGCGCTCCCCTCCGGCGGGTTGCACGACCCGCGGGGATTTCTTGACGCCCGTCCCCTCAGCCGGATAATATAAGGAAGGGGAAGCGATGCCGGGCGATGATGAGATGCGGGAAGGGTATGTGAGGACATGAAGTATCGCAGCTTGGGCCGGACGGGGCTCAAAGTCTCCGTCGTCGGCATCGGCGCGTGGCAGTTCGGCGGGGAGTGGGGGAAGACCTTCAACCAGGCGGACGTCGACGCCATCCTCGACCGGGCCGCCGAGGCCGGCATCAACCTCATCGATACGGCCGAGTGCTACGGGGACCACCAGTCCGAGCGTCTGATCGGCGACTACCTGTCCCGCCACGAGCGCGACCGCTGGGTCATCGCGACCAAGTTCGGCCACACGTTCAGGGGCTTCATGGACAGGACCGTTAGCTTCGGGCCGGAGGCGGTCAAGGCCCAGCTCATCGCCTCTCTCCGGGCCCTGCGCACCGACCGGATCGATCTCTACCAGTTCCACTCGGGCAGTGACGAAGCCTTCCTCGACGACGGGCTGAGGGCCTTCCTGGACGAGGCCCGGCGCGCGGGCATGGTCCGCAACCTCGGCGTGTCCATCCGCGGCGCCGGCAGCGAGGTCCAGACACGCGAGGCCTTCTCCCGGGGCTATGGGGTCCTCCAAGTCCGCTACAACCGCCTCGACACCCGCGCCGAGGCGGAGGTCTTCCCGACGGCCCGCCGATATAACCTCGGCATCCTGGGCCGGGTCCCCCTCGCGAGCGGCCTGCTCGCCGGAAAGTACGAAGCCGGGGATGCGTTCGGACCGGACGACGTCCGGTCGACGATGGGGAAGGACGAGATCGTCCGCAGCATCCGTCAAGCGGACAAGCTGGCCGAACAGGAGCTGCCTTTGGGCGTCTCCCGCGTCCGCTGGGCCTTGGCGTGGTGTCTCCGCGACCCGGTCGTGACGTCGGTCATCCCCGGGGCCAAGAACCCCGGGCAGGTCACGGAGAACGCCTCGGCCGCCGACCTACTCTCCGAGAAGACGCCCTAGGGCCTACTTACTTATCGACCGGCACCGCGGGTGCCGGAGCGGCCTTGCGGATGCACTCATCCCTGAACCGGACCGCGAACTCGTCGACTTCCTTGGGCGTGAGCGCCGTTTTCTCCCGGGCGAGATAGTCGTTGAAGATCCGGTTGAAGCACGGCTGGTGGCGGAACCGCTCCGTCCGTCCCTTCTCGTCCAGAACCGGCTCGTCGTAGAGACGGACCGAGATCAGGTCCTCGCGGTCCTGGGTGAGGTCGTAGACGAAGTTCGCCGAGGCGAAGCAGCTCTCGCTCGTCGACTCGAGGTCTTCATGGGCATTGATCTCGAGGTTGACGCCGATCGCCAGATCGAGAAGGCCGGTCGGCGTCAGATCCCGGGCATAGAGGAATTGATCCTCCTCGATGCGCTCGGAGTGGATGCCGCCGTTGCAGGCGCTGCCTTCGGTCCAGGACCTGATCAGGCCCAGCCAGCTTCCGCTTTTCTGGAGGAGGATGATGTTGTCGACGTCCGCCTGATCGCCCAAGTTGAAGGTGATCGAGAGGATGTAGGTCTCGGCTCCGCCGCTGAGCGGACCGGCGAAGGCGGCGTAGGCGAAGAAGGGGATCCGGCCGGACTCCACGTCCGGATCGAAATCCGCGACCCACCAGCCTGGCATGTCCTCCCATTGACGGGATTCGGATCTCGTCTCGAACGCGGCCAGGTCGATCTGTCCGGTCGTGGACCTGTACAGGGCGCTGACGGCGGCCGGGTGGACGGCCACGCCGCGGAAGGTGAACTGGCCCGGGATGTCGGCGGGCGGCTTCGACTTGCAGGCGGTCGCGCTGCCGATCAGGATCGGTCCTGCAACAGCCAGGAACAAGAGGATGAGCTTCCGGATTTCGATATGTCTCATGGTGTCGGCCTCCCGTCCGTTTAGACGCTCCCCGCCCGGTTTTCCTTTCTGTGGCCGTCCCCATTATAGACCCACCCAATGGGGTCGGACCTCAGCTTCTCGAAAAATCTCAATAAGATGGGCCCAAAAAACTGGCTTGATTCAGCTTAAAACAGCTATTTTGGGGTCAAAAAATGAAAAGCCGGTCGAACGACAGTTTCTTCATTTTTGTGGCCTAAAACCCGGGTTTTAGGGCTTTTCGATCCCTGATTCCGCGGCTATCATATTGAAAACATTCTGATTGCTGAGGTCCGACCCCATTGTAAACCCCATTGTAATGGAACGGGCCTCCCTGGGGGCCGAAGAGGTAGTAAGCCAGGATAATTCGCCCCCCCGAACTTTTCAGGCAAGCTCTGCGTAGAACAGAGGGAGGGACGACCGCTCACCCGACTTCAATTGGGAGGCCGTATTGAGACCGATCCTGCTCCTGACCGTCCTTGCGATCATCATCTTCGCCGTAGCGCCCGCGCTCCTCATGGCCGGAACGCCGGCGGTCTCCCCGGCCGATCAGGCCAAGCCCGAGGAGGCCGCCCCCGTCCTGACGAAAGCCGAGATGCCGCCGGTCATCGACGGCGTCCTCGACGATCCCGCCTGGGCCGCCGGCCTCAAGTTCGACGGCTTCAAGACCTTCAAGCCCGACTACGGCAAGGACGCCAGCCAGAAGACCGAGGCCTATCTCGCCTACGATGCCGAGAACTTCTATTTCGCTTTCCGCTGCTACGATTCCGAGCCGTCCCGCATCAAGGGCGCCGTCTGCAAGCGCGATACCATCTTCCAGGACGACATCGTCTTCATCAACCTCGACACTTTCAACGACCGGCAGAGCGCCTTCGTCTTCATGCTCAATCCCTGCGGCATCCAGGGCGACGGCATGCTGACGACGAGCGGCAACGTCGAGCTGTCCTTCGACGCCGTCTGGTACAGCGCCGGGAAGGTCGACGACCTGGGCTGGACGGCCGAGGCGCGCATCCCCCTCAAGAGCCTCCGCTTCCCCGGCCGCGAGACCCTGACCATGCGCGTCCTCTTCATCCGCTTCTTCACCCGGACGTCGGAGCAGGTGAGCTTTCCCCCGATCGATCCGAACTACGGCTCCCTCTTGGGGCAGGCCCAGCCGTTCCAGATCTCCGGGCTCAAGTACAAGCGCGTGGCCGAGCTCTTGCCCGCGTTCACCTTCGGACGGACCCAGGAAGCGACCGATGACACGCAAGGCGAGCTCGTCCGGAACCGGGACCTCGACATCGACGACATCAGCCTCACCGGCAAGCTCGGCCTCACTTCCGACCTGACCCTCGACGGGACCTACAACCCCGACTTCAGCCAGGTCGAGGCCGACGCCGGCCAGGTCGATTTCAATCAGCGCTATGCCCTCTACTACGAGGAAAAACGGCCCTTCTTCCTCGAGGGCAGCGAGCTCTGGCAGCCCGGCGGGACGGTCGAGGAGGGGCCTCTCTCGTCGATCGTCTACACCCGGAACATCATCGATCCGGTCTTCGGGTTCAAGTTGAGCGGCAAGGTGACGCCGCGCGACACGGTGGCCGCGATCTACGCCCAGGACAATCTGCCGGGCGACGAAGTTGACGTCCATCCCGAATTCATGATCGGTCGCTTCAAGCACGCCCTCAAGGACGACGCCTACATCGGCGGCTACTACGCGGGACGCGAGGCGGGCGGGTCATACAACCGGGTGGCCGGGTTCGACGGCCGGTTCCGGCTGAGCCAGACCCAGACAGCCTCCTTCCATCTCCTGGGCGCCCTGACCAAGGCGCCGGGCGCCGAATCGGCCGGGACCGACCACGCCCTGGGCCTGCAATACGGCTTCTCCAACCGGAAGTGGGTCCTCGACCTCGGGTACCAGGACATCTCGGAGGACTTCCGGCTCGACACGGGCTTCGTCTACAGGACCGGGCTGCGGCGCATCTCGGCCTTCGGGATGTACAGCATTTATCCCAAATCCAAGTTCTTCCAAAAGATCGAGCCCTTTTACTGGAGCTACCACCTTTTTGACACGTTCTCCGACATGTGGGAGACGGTCAACCTCGTGACCCTGCGGTTCAGGCTGCCGCGGAACACGATGATCCGCTTCGACACGCTCCTGGCCAACGAGGTCTACGAGGGCCGGCGGTTCGACATCAGCGGCTTCGGGGCTCAGGGAGAGACCCAGATCGCCAAGCAGCTCTATGTCCAGCTCTTCGCCCGCCGGACGGGGAGCGTGTTCTACGACCCGGACGACCCTTATCAAGGCTACGGGACGAGGGCCATGGCCGCGCTCGTTTTCGAGCCCATCACCCAGCTCAATTTCACCCTCTCCTCGACCTACATCGATTTCTACCGGAAGGCCGATCACGAGAAGATCTACCACTACCTCATCCTGCGGAGCCGCAACACCTTCCAGCTCAATAAGTACCTGTTCGTGCGCGGCATCGTCGAGTACAACGATTTCTACAAGCGGATGACCCTCGACGGCCTCGTCTCGTTCACCTACATCCCCGGCACGGTCGTCCACCTCGGCTACGGCTCGGCCCTGGAGCAGACCGAGTGGGACGAGGGGCTGCCCGGTTTCGTCCCGAGCAACCGCTTCCGCCAGATGAAGCGCGGCTTCTTCTTCAAGGTCAGCTATCTCTTCCGGTTCTAATGGGGTCGGACCTCAACTGTTCGGAACCCTCATTTTGAGTTCGGCCGCCTTCTTTGTATATTGGGTGGGGGAGTGACCGAGATGTCCAGCCACCATGGCGGCGGGCGAGGGGCGCCCGGACGCCGCTTGTCCTTGTACGACGCGGTCAATATCTCCCTGGGCTCGATCATCGGCGCCGGGATCTTCGTCATCCTCGGGGCTGCCGCTGCGGTGGCCGGCCCGGGACTCGTCCTCTCGGTCCTCATCGCGGGCTTCGTGTCTCTGCTGACGGGGCTCTCGACGGCCGAGCTCAGCCGGCTCTATCCCCGGAGCGGCGGGGTCTATGTCTTCGCGCGCGAAACGCTCTCGGGATTCCTGGGCTTCCTCGTCGGGTGGGTATGGCTCTTTTCCAATGTCGTCTCGGGGGCCACGGTTGCCGTCGGATTCGGCCACTACCTCAAGCATCTCGTCCCGGCGCTGCCGACCGCCGCCGGCATCGTCATCGTCGTGGCTTCCACCGTCATGGTCCATCTCGCCGGAGCCAGGGAGTCGAGCCGGTTCAACAACGCGCTGGTCCTCTTCAAGATCGCCGTCCTGCTGTTCTTTGCGGCCGCCGCTTTCGTCCATTTCCAGGGCTCGTATTTCCGTCCCTTCCTTCCTTTCGGCTATCGGGGGGTTTGGGCCGGCGCGGCGACGATCTTCTTCGCCTACGCCGGCTT
>Ga0209705_10002068_pt1 | contig 10744 bp, 12 predicted proteins | sample PPLLaktember2015_5_FD_187262 | JGI IMG/M metagenome (GOLD analysis project Ga0209705, IMG submission 187262) | Freshwater sediment microbial communities from Prairie Pothole Lake near Jamestown, North Dakota, USA - PPLs Lake P8 Core (1) Depth... | ecosystem: Environmental > Aquatic > Freshwater... | reverse complement strand
CGTCCGAATCATCGACGATGTAGCGGATCTGTTCCGGGACGAGCGTCGTGTAGATGGGCACGGTCAGCCCGCCCGCCGCGAGCGCCGCGAAGTCGGTCATCGTCCAGGCCGGCCGGTTCTCCGACAGGAGGCAGAGCTTCTGCCCGGCTTCGAACCCGAGGGCCCGGAGCCCGAGGGCGAAGTGCTTCACGCTCTCCCCGAACTCGGCCGCGGAGATGGGCCCGTACGCCCCGGCCTTCTTGGAGAGCATGAAATCCGGCTTCGGATACGAAGTCACCGAATGGACCAGGAGCTGAGGCAGCGTTGTGACCATATTCCCTCTCTTCTCTCAAAAAGTGGCCTGATTGTAGTTTTCCCCCGGATGGCCTGTCAAGCCGCATGGATCCGGCCGTCCCGGAGCTCGATCGTCCGCGCGGCCAGCGCGGCCAGCCGGGGGTTGTGCGTGACCAGGATGACGGTCAGGCCCTCGTGCGTGTTGAGCTCCTGGAGGATCCGGCCGATCTCCTCGCTCCGGGCGGTGTCGAGGTTCCCGGTCGGCTCGTCGGCGAGAAGGATGGCGGGCTTGTTCACGAGCGCGCGGGCGATGGCCACCCGCTGCATCTCCCCGCCGGAGAGCTGGCCGGGCAGGTGGCCGGCGCGCCGGTCGAGGCCGAGTCGCTTCAGGACCCGCCCGACATCGTCTTCGGCGCCCGGCTTCTTGAAAAAGGTGAACGGCAGGATGACGTTCTCGAGAACGGTCAGCGTGGAGACGAGATAGAACTTCTGAAAGATGTAGCCGAAGACATCCCGCCGGATGCGGGTCAGCTTGGCTTCGGAGAGCCCCTGGCCGTTCTCGAAGACGACGCGGCCTTCGAGGGCGAGCCGGCCCGAGGACGGATTGTCCAGGCAGCCGAGGACGTTGATGAGGGTCGTTTTGCCCGAGCCCGAGGGCCCGACGATCGACGTGAACGATCCCTTCTCGATCCGGAGGGAGACGCCGTCGACCGCGGCGATGTCCTCAGGGCCGCGTCGGTAGATCCGCGTCAGGTTCTCGGCTTCGATCGAATACCGGGCCGGGACGCTCATGACTCCACCTCGCTGCGGATGGTATCGAGGGGGCGCATCCGGGCCGCCTTCCAAGAGGGGTAGATACCGCTCGCCAGGCCGATGGCCGTGACCGCGCCGAGCGCCGCCAGGACCAAGCCCGCGTCGATCGAGACGAGCCCCCCGCTGGGCGAGAAGGGCAGGAGGCCGCGGACGAGGATATCCGTCAGCCGGGCCGTGAGCAGGGCCAGCCCGGTGCCGATGAGGCCCCCGCTGACGCAGAGGATGATCGTTTCGAGCCAGACGAGCCTGAAGACGTCGCTGGCCATGGCCCCCATGGACTTGAGGATACCGATCTCCTGACGCCTCTCCATGACCGACATCAGGACCGTATTGACGACGCCCATCAGGGCGATGAGGATGGCGATCAGGGCGATCGAGAAGACCATGACCCGGGCGGTCGAGACGAGCGTCATGATGGTCGTCTTGACCTGGCTCAGGCTGACGACCTGGACGTCCGGCAGCCGGTACAGCTTGTCTTCGAAGGCCTTCATGTCGGCCTCTTTCTTGACCTTGACGCCGATCGACGTCAGCTCCCGGATGCCGAAGATCCTCTGGACGGTCTTGATGGGCAGGAAGATCGTGCCGTCGTCCTGCGTCCCCGTCCGCTCCAGGACGCCGACCACCTTGACCTCGACCTCTTTCTCGGGGATGAGATAGAGGTCGCCGACCTCGCGCTGCTCGAGCTCGGCGGCCTCGTAGCCGAAGACGGCCTCGGCCGCCTCGGGCTCGGTGAACCAGCCGCCGGCCTTGAAGGGCAGGACGCTCTTCATCTTCGGGAACGAGACCGGGTCGACGCCGAGATAGGCGGCCAATCCGCCGCTCTCGCCCTTGTTGGGGTCGAAGACGACCTGCATGAGCATGGGCGTCACGCCTTCGACTTCGGGCTCGGCGGCCACGGCCGCTGCGATCGTCTCGTTCATGTACTTGAGGCCCGTGCCCCCCTTGAGCATGAGCGTCGCCGCTTCGTAGGGACAACCCTTGGCGACGACGAGCATCTGGAAGCCGAGGTTGTCGATGTCCTTATTGAGCGAGGCCTCGTAGCCCCGGTTGAAGCCGAACAGGCTGACCAGGACCCAGGCGGCCATGGCGATGCCCAGGATGGTCAGCACGCTCCGCGTCTTCTTGCGCAAGAGGCTCTTGTAGGAGACCTCGAAAAGAGACAGCTTTTTCATGATGCCTTACCCTTTGAAGAATTTCAGATGGGGGTTGCCGAGAAGGAACTCGTCGACGAGCACGAGGTTCTTCTTGGTCGCCCGCAGGGCGGCCCGGAAGTCTCTCTCGGCGGCCGGCTCGGGATTCCGGATGCGGCTGATGCGTCCGGAAGGCTCTTCTGTCCCCGAGACGACGTCGTACTTGTAGAAATCCTCCAGGCTGAGGCCGATGAACTGGCCGCCGAAAGCGGGGTCGCGGAAGGCCTTGGCCGCCTTGGACGTCAGCTTCTGGAAGTAGAAGCCTTTGATGACGCCTTGGAGGTCGAGGGCCAGGAAGACCTGGAGCGCGCCATACGTTCCTTTCTGGTTGACGCCGTGGATGTAGCCGATGAGGTCCGGGCCCTGATAGACCTCATACATCGTGTAGGGCACATCGGCCGTTTCGAAAAGTCCCGCAAATCGATCCCCCAACCGGGCTTCGATCTTCTGCAGGAGATCGCCGCCGCCCTTGCGGGAGATGGACACATAAAGGGTTTTGTAGCCTGTCGATCCCGGGAAGAGCCGCTTGACGTCCCGGTCGGGGTCGTTGAGGTCGCAGCCGACCGCGGCATGGAGGACGGCCGCGGCCAGGCCGAGCCCGAGCGCGGCCAAGACAAAGACGGCCGGCCGCCTGTTGCGGGATCTCATCGTCATGGCCTCTCCTTCCTCGTCACAGCCGTTTGGAATAATAAAGCTGGAGAACGAACCGGGCGTCGCGGCGCTCGCGGTCGTAGAGGGCCATGAAGCGCCCGGCCAGGTCCGCGCTCAGGAGATAGGTCAGCCCGAAGCCGAGCGCGTGGCTCCAGGCCCCGGCGCGCTTCATGAGAACGGGTTGCGCCTCGACCTTGAGACGGCCTTCTTCGAGGAGCGCCAGGCCCGCCCGCCAGAAGAAGAGGAACTCCCCTGTGCCGTCCCGGCGGCCAAGGAGGATCTCGGCCCTGTTCTCGAGGTTCCGCCAGACATAGGACAGATCGATGCTCGCGGCAGTCCATCCGGACGGATTGGGATCGACCAGGGCATATCCCATCGTTTCGAGGACCCGGCCTCCGGCGAGCGAAAGCCCGGCGCTATAGTTGTCGCGGGCCAGGACGCCCTTGAAAATGCGGGCCGCGGCGAGATAGTTGCCCTTGAGATAGAGCGGCATGCCGCTCCCTGCCGTCAGCGACGCGGCGGCGCCGCCCCAGGCGAAGTCCTTCTCGAGGCCCGCCCCCCAATCCCGGTCGAAACCATAGCCGAGCATGGCCGGGGCGGGCAGGAGCAGGGCGTGGCCGTCCAGGACGGACGATAGCCCGAGGGCGGGACGGCTGTGTCCGGCCCAGATATTGGCCAGCTTGGTCTTAAGGCGGAAATAGGCGTTGTAAAGCTGGGGCTCGAGCTTGTGCTCGCCTTTCTGGTCGTAGGCCAGCCGGGCCTGGACGGCCAGAACGCCAATGTCCCGGCTCCGGCCGCGGAAGCGCTGGACGAGGTCAAAGCCGAGGCTCGGCTTCTGCATGACATCGTCGGCCATGAGCGAGAAGAGCTCGACATCACGTGAGCCCGTGGAGTAAGCTCCGACCGCTTGGAGCTCCAGGAAGAGGAGGGTCGTCTGCGCCCGGAGGCCGCCTGCGAGCGCGCCGACGAGCCCGGCTGCCGCGGCGATCCGCCTGATCCGAAGGCTCCCGTTCATGCCGGGGACCCCATCGGGTCGGGCTCGCGCCGCCAGACATCGCATACCCCCGGGAACCGTCCGGGGCCGCCGGGATCAGACATCGAAGGTGATGCGGCCCCGGAAAATGACGATGCTGTTGCGCGAGAAAGTCAGCCGGACCTCCCAGCCGCCGGGCATGACGACGTTGACCGGCAGGAGGTAATCCCCGGCCTTGTTCGTCTTGAAAGCGACCTCGCCGGAGTCGTGGCCGCCGCGCATCAAAGGCATGTCGGAGCGGCCGGTAATGGCCAGGTCGGAGACCCGCGTTCCGTCCCTATCATAGAGCTTGATGATGAGGACGGACATCCCCATCTTGGGCGTCTTATCGAACTCCCAGGTGAAATAGTTGACCTCGCCGATCCAGCACGTCTTGCCCGACTTGGGCAGGTCCTGAAAGACGGGCTCCCCTTCCTGGCCGATCGGCACAAGGCCCGGCGAAATGCAGCAGGACCCGGCTGGCTGGGCGGCCGCGGCCGCCACGGTGACCGTCATGATCAGCAGCATCAAGGCTGCTTTTGTCCTTCTCATGAGACCTTTCTCCTTAGAAAAAATACCCTACCAATTATATAGGATTTACGCCGGCCTTTCCAGCCCCGGATCGAACGGAGGTCTCGCCCGGGGCGGCTTCCATGCGCCGGGCCCGGAGTGTCCCGGGAGGCTGGATTTCGGCCGATTGGAGCCTGGCGTGCCTCATGCGGTAGAATAGGAAAGAAGGCTCCCATGAATCGACGGACTTTCAGGCGATCAACGGCCCGGGTCGCAGGGCTCTTGGCGGCCGGGCTCATCCTGGCATCCTGCGCGGCGGGACGGAGGCCGGCGGTGCGTCCCGGTCCCGAACGGCCCTCGGAGAAGCCCGGCACCTGGGGGACGACGATCGCCGTCTATGATCCCGCGCTCTATGGGCCGGAGCGGCCCCTCGCCAGGATCGTCGCCGAACGGAAGCTCCGCCTCGACAGCGGAAAACTGCGGAAGGCCCGCATCCTCGTCAACAAAGCCCAGAGACGGCTCGAGCTCTGGGTCGGGCGCCGGATGGTCAAGGCCTACCGGATCCAGCTCGGCTGGCGGCCCCACGGTCCCAAAGAGCGCCAAGGGGATCAGAAAACTCCCGAGGGCCGGTATTTCATCTGCGACCACAGGCCCTCGGCCTATCATCTGGGGCTCTGGCTCGCCTATCCCAACGCCGAGGACGCGCGGCGCGGCCTCGACGCGGGGCTCATCGGCCAGGCCCAATATGAATCCATCCTGAAGAAGATTGCGGCCGGAGAATGCCCTCCCCAGGACACCAAGCTCGGCGGCGCGATCCTCATCCACGGCCAGCTGCCCGAGCTGACCTTCAGCCTGGCCCGGAAGCATAGAGCCGATCCGTCGACCCTCAGGGCGGGTTGGCGGCCCGGGGATGCCGACCCGGCGGCCATGCGGGAATATCAGGATTGGACGGACGGGTGCGTCTCCCTTTTCAATCCCGATATCCGGGAGCTCTATGAGTTCATCGCCGACGGCACGGAGGTCCTCATCGTGGCCAACGCGGCCGTGACCCGGCCCCGGGCGTAGCCGCGCGGCTCGCGCCGCTCAGCTCGTCCCGTACACGGGGATGGCGGCGCCGCTCGTGACCGACGAAGCGCCGGAGACGAGAAAGACCAGGACCTCGGCGATGTCGCCGGGATCGGCCCATTTGGAGCGATCGGCGTCGGGCATGGCCGCCCGGTTCTCAGGCGTATCGATCGACCCGGGCACGATGCAATTGGCCGTGATCCCCGACTTGCGGAACTCCTCGGCGATCGTCGCGGTCAAGACGGCCACGCCGGCCTTGGAGACCGCGTAGGCGCCCGACTTGACCCGGCCCTTGTTCTCGACCGCGGGACGGGCGGCGACGTTGATGATCCGGCCGGACCCGGTCTTGACCATGACCGGGAGCACGGCCCGGGAACAGAGGAAAGCCGATTTGAGGTTCGTCTGCATCAGGAAATCCCAGTCGTGCTCGGAGGTCCCGGCGACGTCCGCCCCGCCCCGGTAGGCTCCGGCAAGATTCAAGAGAGCGTCGACGCGGCCGTGGCGCCGGATGACCTCCTCGACCATCCCCCGAACTTCGGTCTCCGATGTGACATCGGCCTTGAAGCCGCTGAGGGATTCCCCGGCCTCGCCCAAGGAACCTGAGAGGCCCTTGAATTTCGCTTCGTCCCGATAGGCCGCGGCCACGAACGCGCCCGCTTCGAGCAGACGCTTGACAACCACCCGGCCCAGGCCGCCCGTGGCCCCGGTGACCAGGATGATTTTGTCCTTGAGGGAGACTCGTGATGTCATTTTTCACTCCTTGCAGGAATAAGTCCTGCTCTAAAAGGCCCGTTACCGGGCCAAGCCCAGGACATAGAGCACGCCCATGATCACGGGCTGGTGGACGATGTAGATCAGGAGCGAGTGTCGTCCGGCGAAGTTGACGAAGGTCTTCGGCAGCCGCCAAGGCAGGAGACTCCGTTTGGAGGCGTATACGGATTTTCCCAGGGCGGCGCCGAGGAGGAAGATCCCGAGCCAAGGGACAAGCGGGAAATAATCGAAGGAAGAGAAGGAAGGGCTGTGGATGCCGAGCGGCAGCAGCCAATCGGAACGGACCGCCAGCGCCGCCCTCACGGCCGGGAGCGCGGCGCCGAGGCCGACGATGACGGCGCCCCAGGCCGTGCAGACGGCCGGCCGGGCCTTCTCGAACGCCGCGCCGTAGATCAGCATGGAGACGGCGAGACACTGGAGGATCCCGAAGTAGACGGCCGAAGCGGGATCGAAGACGAAGGTCGCCGCGCTCACGGCGAGCGATACGGCGAGGAGCCGGAGCCCGCGGCGGACGTTGTTCCGGCTGAGCGTGGAGCTGATGCCGGAGAGGACGACAAAAAGACAGGCAAAGAACGCCTGGGCGATCGTCCAGGCCGACTTCGACAGATCGGTGGACCAACCCAGGAACTTTTCGATGCCGACGAACTCCCCCAGGTCGAAGAGGAGATGGTAGCCGACCATCAGGATGATGGACAGGCCGCGCAGGAAGTCGATCTCCCAGATGCGCAGCGGACGCCCGGAGGGTGTCTCCGCTGCGGCGGTCGCAACCTCGGTCGCTGTCATCGGTTCCTCGAGAATCCTTCGTCGAGGGAGAGGATAGCCCCGGGCCCGAAACCCTGTCAAGGCGATCGTTGCGGGCCTTGATTCCATGGGGGCGGCAAAGCTATGATGCCTTCTGAGCGACGATCCGGAGGGCACAACCATGAACCATACGGTCTCGTCATACGGACTGCTGGCGCTGGCCCTTGCTTGCGCCGTTCCCCTTCTGGCGGCCGCGGCTTTCCCTCAGGCCGGCCCGAAGCTTCAGGTGGCTATCGTCAAGAACGACTCGGACGGCCCGAAGCATATGGCCGAGGGCGGCCTCCTGCCGCTCCTCGACAAGCTCGGCTGCGAAGTCCGGGGCCCGGAAACAGCCGCGCTCTCCAAGGAGGAGCAGGCCGAGTATGGCGCCTGGAACCGGGACGCGCTGGAGAGCCGCAACATCGGCTCGATCGTCGCCCGGAATGGGCAGGGGGAGAGACTCATTCTGGGACTTCTCACGAACTGCACCGACCTCCTCGGAATGCTGGCCGGGCTCCAACATCTGGGCCTGCCCGGGGATCCGTCCGGCTCCCGGGTCAAGGGCGAGCGGAGGGAGGGGCTGGCCGGCCTCAAGCCGCTGCGCGTCGGTCTCGTTTACTTCGACGCCCACGCCGATTTCAACACCCCGGAGACGACGCTGAGCGGCATGCTGGGCGGCATGGACGTCGCCGTCGCCGCCGGGATGTGCTTGACCCGCCTGCGCCTCAAGACCGGCCTCGATCCGGCCCTGCCGGCCAAGTACATCGTCTTCGGCGGGCTCCGGGATGTCGATCCGCTCGAGCGCGAGCTCCTCGACCGCTCCGAGTGCCAATACTTGAGCGTCGAAGACATCCGGACGGCGGCGGGCGCGGTCGACGCACAGGTCCGGAGGCTCGGCTCGCTCGTCGACGTGATCTACGTCCATGTGGACATGGACGTTCTCGATCCGGCCGAGGTCGCCGGGCATCCCCTGACGGCGCCGGAAGGGCCGACGAGCGTCGAGCTGGCCGGGGCGATCCGGAGGATCTTCGCCCATCCCAAGGCCGCCGCCCTCGGCCTCGCTTCGATCCCCTTCGGCGACCGAGACAAGGACGGATTATCGCTCCGGGCCGCCTACCGGTTGATCGGGGCCTCCGTTGCCGGGGCCAAATCGAGATCATGAGGTCGGATCATGTACTACATGCTCATTTATCAGACGATCGAAGATTACGTCGCGAAACGGGCGCCCTATCGCCCCGAGCACTTGGATTATTCCAATGCCGCTCACGCCCGCGGCGAGCTCTTCATGGGCGGGGCCCTGGGCGACCCTCCGGACACGGCCATCCTCATCTTCCGCGGCGACAGCCCGTCGGTCGCCGAGGAGTTCGCCCGGAACGATCCCTATGTCAAGGCCGGCCTCATCAGGGAGTGGTCGGTCAGGCCCTGGACGGTCGTCATCGGCGGCTAGAGCAGGACCTCGAAGACCGATTCGGACAGAGGCCGGCCCCGCGGATTGACAGGTCCCGGGGGCTGTTCTATATAAGGGCCTGAAGGAGGTGCCCATGTCCACGTTCCAGTACCTGACGGAAGAATGGCGGGCCGAAGCCGAGCGGCGGCTCAAGGCCGAGCTGACGCCGGACCGCATGAACCACATCACCTCGTCGATGTCCAACGTCTACCTGGACTGCCCCGGCGGAGGCACGAAGCATCTTCTTTTCCGCTTCGTGGACGGGAGCCTGACCGAGTTCACCCTCGGGACAGGGGAAACTCCCGAGGCCGAGTTCCACATCACGGGCGCCTACGACGTCTTCGCCCGCATCTCGAGGGCCGAGCTCGGCGCCCAGAAGGCGCTCATGACCGGCCAGCTCAAGCTCAAGGGCAACATGATCAAGGCCCTCAAGCTGGCCGCGATCGCCGACCGGCTGAACAAGGTCCTGGCCGGCATTCCCGCGGCGTACTGAGGAGGGCGGCATGAAGACCCTCGATCCGCAAAGCCCCTACTTCATCGATTTCCCCGGCCGGGTCAGGGCCCTCCAAGCGGAGATGGCCAAGGCCGGCATCGACGTTTACCTCGGCTCACGGCTCCGGACCCTCTCCTGGCTCCTCGACACCTTCTGCCCCTGGCGGAGCTTCATCGTCGTCCCCTCGGAGGGCCTGCCCGCCGCCTTCACCTTTGTCATCGACGCCGCCCGCGTCGCCGACGAGACCTGGCTCCCCGAAGACCGGGTCTTCGGGTTCGCCCCCATGGGCGGCCAGGACCAGATCGAGCTTATCGCCGACTTCGTCAAGGACCTTCTCAAGGGAAGGACGGGCCGTGTCGGCATCGAGAGCGGGATGTCGAACTATCTGCCGGAGGGCAACCTGACCCATTACGAGTTCGAGCGCTTCCGCGACGCCCTCGCGCCGTCGGCGCTCGTGAATGCCCACGACCTCGTCGACCGGCTGTCGCTCGTCAAGGACGCGGGCACGATCGCCCGCTTCCGCGAGGCCTCGCGCATCGTCGACGTCGGGCATGCGGCCGTTTTCGAGGCCCTGAGGGGCGGCGGCTGGAAGGGCCTGACCGAGACCGAGATCGCGGGATTGGCGGCGCTGGCCATGCGCCGGGCCGGCAGCGAGTGGGAGTGGTCGTTCACCGGCGGCAACGAGATCGCCTCCGGCTACCGGACCGGCCTCACCGGAGGCGCCTGTACCCCGGCCTCGCGGCGTGCGCTCCGGGCCGGCGAGCCGCTCATGGTCGACATCCACGCCATGTTTATGTTGGGCCTGGGAGACCACTCCCACAATTATCTCATCGCCCCGGCGAGCGATCGCCAGCTCTGGCATGCCCGCAACTTCACCGACATCGTGGCCCTTACTCTCGAGACCTACCGGGCGGGCATCAGCCCCTCGGATCTGGCCGAGAAGATGATCGGCTTCGCCGAGAGCCGCGGCTTCGCCGATTACATGGTGCCGGGCTTCGAGCACGGCATCGGGATGATGGGCGACGAGTGGCGGATCGGGATGAACGACGGCCCCTTCCCCTACTGGACGAATCCCGACCACCGCTACCGCGTGAACGAAGTGCTCATCTGCGCCATGCAGTACGCCTGCCCCGAAGAGGACATCGGATTCCGCTACGAGAACCCGATCGTCGTCCTCGCCGAAGGATGCGAGGAGCTGTCCAAGTTCCCCCTGGCCGTCGACGTCGTGACCTGAGCGGGGCCCGGGCCACCCTACGAGGCGATGCCCGTCTTCGTCAAGGCCGGCTCGATCGTCCCCTTCGGGCCCGAGATCGAATACATGGCCCAGAAGCCGGCCGATCCCATCGCCCTTTTCGCCGGTTCTCAGCTCTCCCGGACCTTGGCGATCGAGCAGACGCGGTCCTTGTCGTCGAGGTTGATGATGCGGACGCCCTGGGTCGCCCGGCCCGAGGAGCGGACCTGGGTCGTCGGGATGCCGATGACCTTGCCCTCGACGGTGATCACGAGGAGATCTTCCTCGTTGATGCCGACCATGCCCAGGGCATGGCCGACCTTGGGCGTGATGCGGAGGTTGAGGACGCCCTGCCCGCCGCGGTGCTTGACGGGATACATGTCCGAGGCGGTCTTCTTGCCGTAGCCGCGGTCGGTGGCCGTAAAGATGAACTTGGTCTCCGGCCCGACGATGATCATGCCGATGACCCGGTCCTTGGGCTTGATCCGGATGCCTCGGACGCCGGAGG
>Ga0209705_10002067_pt1 | contig 10746 bp, 11 predicted proteins | sample PPLLaktember2015_5_FD_187262 | JGI IMG/M metagenome (GOLD analysis project Ga0209705, IMG submission 187262) | Freshwater sediment microbial communities from Prairie Pothole Lake near Jamestown, North Dakota, USA - PPLs Lake P8 Core (1) Depth... | ecosystem: Environmental > Aquatic > Freshwater... | reverse complement strand
CAGCATGCGTCCATCACCCAACAGGTGCACCAGGCGGATGACCATGCGCACAAGCATGCCATGCTGTCGCACCTGCTGAAGAACGACGCGCTCTACCAGGCGGTGATTTTCACCGCCACCAAGCGCGGCGCCGACAAGCTGGCCGAGACACTGACCGCGAAGGGCCATTCCAGTGCCGCCCTGCACGGTGACATGAACCAGGGCCAGCGCAAGCGCACCATCGACCGCATGCGCCGTGGCGAGCATCGCCTGCTGGTAGCGACCGATGTCGCGGCCCGCGGCCTCGACATCGCCGGCATCAGCCACGTGATCAACTTCGACCTGCCGATGGTGCCGGAAGACTACATCCACCGCATCGGCCGTACCGGCCGTGCCGGCGCCACCGGCATCGCGATCTCGTTCGTCGGTCCGGATGACCGGCAGAAGATCGCCGGTATCGAGCGCATTCTCGGCCGCCGCCTGGAGCGCGAAACCATTCCGGGTCTTGAGCCCAAGCGTCCGATGTCCGGTGCCGGCCGCGGTCGCCCCGCGGACTCGCGTCCGCATGCGCGCAAGCCGTCGTACCCGCCGCGTGGCGCTGGTCGCCAGGATTTCGGCAAAGGCGCGGCCCACAAGCCGCGCGCGGCGTCGGGCTTTCGTGACAGCCGGCCGGATGGCCGTCCGTCCGGCGGCGGCAAGCCGGCAAGTCCAGCCGGCAAGCGTGGTCGTAACGCGCGTCTGGCGACGGCGCTCGGATAAGTCTCGATCAAGTAGTGAATGCACCCGCCTCGCAGGAATGCGAGGCGGGTTTTTTTTACCCGGGATTATGACTTTGCGTTGTGTCCGCTTACGAAGGCGTGCAGAGGTGTGCTGTCCTCGAACTTCTGTAGCTGTTCGGGCGTGGCTTTCTGCTGGTACTTCGTTTTCCATTCCTCGAAGGGCATGCCGTACACCACGCTGCGCGCCGTGTCGTAATCGAGGGTGAGCCCGCGTTCCTCGGCCGCCGCCAGATACCACTTCGACAGGCAGTTGCGGCAAAAACCGGCGAGGTTCATGAGGTCGATATTCTGGACATCGGTGCGGCGTTGCAGATGCGCGACCAGGCCGCGAAAGGCGGCCGCCTCCAGCTCCAGGCGGGCCTGTGCGTCCAGATGGGAGGCACCGGTTAAGGCCGTGGGTACTGAATTACTTCCTTCAGCGCATGACATGGAGTTGATCCTTAAATATGGCCCGACCCGGTATTTTCACCTGTGCACCCTGCAAAATCATCAATTGTGGAAAACCGCTATTTACTAATATATATAAGGACGCCCAACCAGACCGGTAAGTGCACTGCATCGGTGCGTTGCCAGGAGGGTGAGAAAAATCCGTTCGCATTTTTACCAAACTTGTGTAAGCTAATTCCGTTGCAGCGTACTTCTGCCCGTACTTCCGGAAGGTCCTCCAGTCTCTTCGGCAGTTACTCCCGCAGGCACGTTCCAGGAAACACTCTGCAGCACTTTTATTAACTATTTCAGAGGTGATTCCGTGATTACAGGAACGGTTAAGTGGTTCAACGATGCCAAGGGCTTCGGCTTCATTACCCCGGACGACGGCAGCAAGGATGTGTTCGTGCATCACTCCGCCATTCAGGGCAGTGGCTTCAAGTCGCTGGCCGAAGGTCAGAAGGTAAAGTTTGAATTGACGCAGGGCCCGAAGGGTCCGTCGGCTGCGAACGTCACGCCGGCGTAAACTGCTCCTGCATCGCAGGTTTCAGTCGAAACCCCGCCGGATCGGCGGGGTTTTTTTTGCCTCTGAATTCCCAAAAATTGCCGTTGCGGAAATTTTCAGGAACCGGTCACGTCGGCCGGCTTGGGGGCGTTCGCCGGTTTGCGGCCGCGCGGCGACCACAGCGACTGCTTGCCGAAGCCGCGTGCGTTGATCTGCTCGGCGCAGTGTGCGGCATGCGCGGTGACATCCTTGAGCGAGCCGGCGCGTTGACCGGTGATGGTCGATTTGCCGTTATCCAGTACGTAGCGATACCAGCCGGCTCCATCACTGCCGTCCGGGGCCGAGGTCTTTTCAACGCGTGCGACCTTGAAAGGCCGCGCCTGCGTGGATGCCCGCTCCAGGATGCTGCCGGGGGTGCTGGTAGGTCGTTCGATTTCAGCCATGGGTATCGTTCTTGAGGTTTGAAGAGTAAATAAATTGGTGTATCGAAGTCAGGCGGCGCTTAGCGCCGACCGCGGCCGCCGGGCCCGTTCTTGTCGCGCGGCTTTTCCTCGTTCACCTTGATCTGTTTTCCCATGAACTCCTTGCCGTTGAGCGCGGCGATGGCGGCGCGCGCCTCGTGACCTTCCATCTCGACAAAACCGAACCCGCGGCACTGGCCGCTGAACACGTCGGCCGCCAGGCGAATGGAGCGCACTTTGCCGTGCTGGGAGAAAAGGGTCTGAATATCCGCTTCGCGGGTATCCGGGGAGAGATTGCCGACGTACATCTTGAGCATGTGATACCTCGTATCGGTATGACGTCCGGCACTGTTTCAGGCAGTGCGCGGGATCGTGCAACGCGGCGAATGCAGTTCGGTGCACCCAAACTGCGGTAATGAAGGCAGAGTGAACGCTGGAACTGTGCTGCCGCGCGTGGTTTGAGGGGTCGTGGCGCGGGAGAGGCGCGGATAAGCCGATACAGCCCGTCAACCACTGGCGCAGTCTACCACAATTTGCCGGCCACGGCCTAATTTTGCCCGAAAAATAGGCAAGGAATCAGACCTTGGCGATTGCCAGCCCGGCGCGCGGCGGTCATGATCGCAACCAATCACAGGGGGAAACGGCGTGGCCAACCAGACAGAAATCTACGTCAGCACCGATATCGAGGCCGATGGCCCGATACCCGGGGCACATTCGATGTTGAGCCTGGCTTCGGCCGCCTACCGCGCCGATAAAACCCTGGTATCGACCTTCACGGTCAACCTGGAAACACTTCCGCAGGCGGTTCCCGACGAGCGAACCATGACCTGGTGGCAGGGCTTTCCGGAGGCCTGGGAAAACTGCCGGCGCGGCGCCCGCCCGCCGGAAGCGGCCATGCGCGAGTATGCGGAATGGCTCAAGACCCTGCCCGGGCGGCTGGTCTTTCTCGGCTTTCCCGCGTCCTGGGATTTCATGTGGGTGTACTGGTACCTGGTGCGCTTCACCGGTGAACGGCCGTTTCGCGAGCACGCGATCGACGTGCGTTCGTACGCCATGGGTATGCGCAAGACCAGCTTCCAGGAAACGACGCGCACCTACCTGCCGAAGCGCTGGTTCGACGCCGACCTGCCGCACACGCACGTGGCGCTGGATGATGCACTCGAGCAGGGCGCGATGTTCTGCAACATGCTGGCCGAGAACCGCAGGTCGTCAGAGAAATAATCGCCATGGTCCAGGGCTATCGTCTCGATCCGGACGGCAAGGTGGCCGGGGAACGCTTCGCCGTGGTGTACGCTCCGAAACGCGCGCGCGACCGCGTACCGGAGGGCAACGTGCAAGTGTTCGAGACCGAAGCCGCCGCGCAGGCCGCCTCCGATCCCGTGAAAAAACTTTTTCCGGCGCAGGTCATCGGCCCGGCGCGTTCCTCCGAAGGGGTTTCTGTCTACTATATAGTGCGCTGGCTGGACGGGGGTGCGGCTTAGCCCAGGCTCACGCCGAGCAGCGTGCCGATCGCGTAGGTCGCGAGGCTCGAGACCCCGCCGATGAGCAACATGCGCGTACCGCCCCACAGCGCGCCGCGCCCGGTGAACAAGCTGAGCGTGGTGCCAACCACAAACAGCGCCACACCCGCAAATGCCGCGGCAACCGGCACCGACTGCGGTCCGAGCTTGAGCAGAAACGGCGCGAGCGGAATGACGGCGCCGGCGGTGAACGCCAGAAACGAGAAAATCGCCGCGCCCCATGGCGAGCCGAGCTCATCCGGATTAAGCCCGAGTTCCTCGCGTGCCAGCGTGTCGAGCGCGTGCTCCGGGTTTTTCAGCATCTTGCGCGCCACGGCGCGCGCCTCGTCCATGTCCATGCCGCGCGCGTGATAGATGAGCGCCAGTTCCTCGGCCTCCTCGTCCGGATACTCCGCCAGCTCCTCGCGCTCCAGGCCGATCTGGTACTCGTACATCTCGCGTTGCGACCGCATCGACACGTATTCACCGGCCGCCATGGACAGCGCGCCGGCCAGCAATCCGGCAACGCCGGCGGTGAGAATCAGGCCCGGTTCACCGGTCGCACCGGCCACGCCCATGATCAGGCTGGTGTTCGACACCAGTCCGTCGTTCACCCCGAACACCGCGGCGCGCAGGTTGCCGCCGCTGCCGATCCCGCGGTGCCGGCCGCCGACCTGCTCAATATTCGTCGGCATGGTGTGCCCGGGCGCGGCGCTGCCGTACACCGACAGGCCGCGCACCTTCATGGCGGCCAGCACCGGACGCAGCAGGCGCGGATTGAAATGCCGGATCAAGAATCCCACCACGCGCGCCCGGCGCGGCAGGCGGAATTCCGGTTGTGCGCCGTCCACTTGCTTGATTTGTGCAAGCCAGATTCCGGATTGCGACTCGGCGGCCACCGCCAGCTGTTCGAACAGCCGGCGCTTGCCGGCGTCGGGCTCGGTGTTGGCCAGCAGGCGATAAAGCCAGGCCGACTGTTTTTCTTCCTGCCAGCTGTCGAGTGCGGACATGTGCCCTCCGATGCGTGCGTGGCGCGTGGTTAATTTAACACGCGCCCGATGACTGCGTGCCAGTGTTCTTCCGGTGTCTGCGGGGCAGGGTGGAATACCCGCACGGTTGCGCGGCTTGATCTGCGGCGTTGTTTTACGCTTTGATGCACCCATGCAGCAGGCAAAACAGGTCACTGTGGAGTTCGCGTTGCTCTGGCAAAGCGCATGTGCGAGCCCCGGTCAATTCGCCTTCGCCGTGTGGGGTCGGGCCGGGTGAGCGCGCGTATCCGCATCGGCATATCGAGCTGCCTGCTCGGGCAGGCGGTGCGCTTCGACGGCGGCCACAAGCACAACGGCTACATCACCGAATCGCTCGGTCAGTTCTTCGACTTCGTGCCGTATTGCCCGGAGGTGGCCATTGGCCTCGGTATCCCGCGCCCGCCGATACGCCTGGTGAAGGGCGCGCACGGCCCGCGTGCCCGCGGCGTGAAGGACGCGACCCTGGATGTCACCGGTAAGCTCGTGGACTATGCCGAAAAAGTCGCACCCAAGCTGCGCGACCTGAGCGGCTACATTCTCAAGAAAGGCTCGCCGAGTTGCGGCATGGAACGCGTGAAGGTGTACGGCCCGCAGGGCATGTCGGTTGCTACCGGTCCCGGCCTGTATGCCGGCACGCTGATGGCGCACCTGCCGGAGCTGCCATTCGAGGAGGAGGGTCGGCTCATGGACCCGGTGCTGCGCGAGAACTTCGTGGAGCGCGTATTTGTCTACCACCGCTGGCAGCTGTTGACCGCGCAGCGCCTGACGGCCAAGGCGCTGGTCGAGTTCCACACGCGCCACAAATTCATTGTGCTGGCGCACGACGAAAAGCGTTATCGCGAGCTCGGCCGCCTGGTGGCCACGGCCGGACGCAGCGGCATGGCCGAACTCGGGCGCCGCTATATTGAGCTATTGATGCAGGCGCTGAAGAAACCGGCCACGCGCACGCGCCATGCCAATGTGCTGCAGCACCTGTTCGGATTCCTCAAGCAAAACCTGGACGCCGCCGACAAACGCGAGCTGCTCGAATTGATCAACAGCTATCGCCGCGGCCGGGTGCCGCTGGTGGTGCCCATCACCTTGTTGCGCCATTTCCTGCGGCGCTTTCCCGCGCCTTACCTGAGCGAGCAGTACTATCTCGCTCCGCACCCCGACGAGCTCATGCTGCGCAACCAGATTTAACCTTACCCTCCGGCCATACGCTTCGTTCGGGCGAATTCTGACGGCAATCTGGTAAATTACGGGAACCCGCGGAGCTTCACCGGCCACGGTGGCACGCACTCGACCGACGGACAGGCGAACCATGCACGCGCAGTTTATCCAGGATCTGGCGGTGATCATGCTGGTGGCCGGCATCATCACCGTGCTGTTTCACCGCCTGCGCCAGCCGGTGGTGCTGGGCTATATCCTGGCCGGTGTGATCGTCGGACCGCACACCCCGCCGTTTCCGCTAATCACCGACATCGCCACCATCAACACCCTTGCCGAGCTGGGCATCGTGTTCCTGCTGTTCTCGCTCGGGCTCGAGTTCAACTTGCGCAAGCTGCGCGAGGTCGGGCCGACCGCGCTGGTCGCGGCGGTGGCCGAGATCCTGCTCATGATCTGGATCGGCTACGAGATCGGCCGCGCGTTCGGCTGGAAGACCATCGATGCCCTGTTTCTCGGCGCGATGCTGGCGATCTCCTCGACCACCATCATCGTCAAGGCGCTCGACGACCTGCGACTCAAGCAACAACGATTCGCGCAGTTGATCTTCGGCATCCTGATCGTCGAGGACATCCTGGCGATCGGCATTATCGCGCTGCTGTCGAGTTTCGCGTTGTCCGGCGGTATGGAGGTCGCCGAGGTGGGCGGCACGTTGGCGCGGCTGACGGTGTTCATGGTGGTGGCCCTGGTGCTGGGCCTGCTGCTGGTGCCGCGCCTGCTGAGTTACGTGGCGCGCTTCAACAGCGACGAGATGCTGTTGGTGACCGTGCTCGGCCTGTGCTTCGGTTTCTCGCTGCTGGTCATCCGGCTCGAGTACAGTGTGGCGCTCGGCGCGTTCATGATCGGCGCCATCATCGCCGAGGCGCGCGAGCTCAAGCGCATCGAGCGTCTGATCGCGCCGGTGCGCGACATGTTCAGCGCCATCTTCTTCGTGGCCATCGGCCTGCTGATCGATCCGAAAGTGGTGCTCGAGTACGCGTTGCCGATCGCGGTGATCACGTTGGCGGTGGTGGCCGGCAAGGTACTGACCTGTTCGCTCGGCACCTTCGTCGCCGGCCACGACGGCCGCACCTCGCTGCGGGTCGGCATGGGGCTGGCCCAGATCGGCGAGTTCTCGTTCATCATCGCCGCACTCGGCGTGAGCCTGAAGGTGACCGGCGATTTCCTGTATCCGGTCGTGGTCGCCGTGTCGGTCATCACCACTCTGCTCACGCCGTACCTGATCCGCGCCTCCGATCCGCTGGCCGGCTGGCTCGCACCGCGTCTGCCGGCGCGGCTGAGCCAGTCATTTGGTCTGTACACCGAGTGGCTGCAGAGCATCCAGCCCAGCGGCCAGACCGCGGTGCTGGCCGCGATTGTGTGGCGCATCCTGACGCACGTGGCGGTCAACATGATGCTGATCGCGGCGATTTTCTTCGGCATGGCATTTTTCAGCGAGCAGGTCACCGGCCTGCTCGGTACCGGCACCCTGGCGCCGCAATACCAGCGCGCCATCCTGTGGGGCGCGGCGCTCGTCCTGGCGCTGCCGTTCCTGATCGCGACCTACCGCAAGCTCAAGGCGCTGGGCATGCTACTGGCCGAGCTTGGCGTGCCCGAGTCGCGGGCCGGACGGCATACACCGAAGGTGCGCGCGGTGCTGGCCGAGATGTTTCCGGTGTTGTCGCTGCTGCTCATGTTCCTGTTGATCTCGGCCCTGAGTTCCAGCCTGCTGCCGCCGGTCGAACTGCTGGTGGCGGGCGTGGCGGGTGTGGCGCTGCTGGGCGCGCTGCTGTGGCGGCGGATGGTGGTGCTGCATGCGCGCTTACAGGTGGCGCTCCGGGAAAGTTTCAACCCCTCCGACGATGACAGGAAGCCGTGAGTCCGGCGCATGTTGTTCCGCCTGGCTCTGCTCTGAAATTGACCGAGTCCGGCCGGGCTTTCTTTTCCATACGTCCCGTGAAAGGTAGATTGAACGGTTTGCCGATGTCGGGCACTTTATCCTCGCGATAATTGCGCTTGATATATATCAACAGACGAACGATAAATACTACAGATGAAGAAATTAATGCAGAGCCTTGTTGATGGCGGCCGGTTAATCCGTGCTTTCGGTTACTCGTTATCCGGCCTGCGCGCGGCCTATCAAAAGGAATCGGCCTTCCGTCAGGAGCTGTTTTTGACGCTGGTGCTGGTACCGATCGCGGTGGTGATCGGTCGTACCGGTGTGGAGCGAGCATTACTCATAGGCAGTGTGCTCGTGGTGTTGATCGTGGAGTTGCTCAATTCAGCGGTCGAGGTGACCGTGGATCGAGGCGGCAAGAATTGGGACATGCTCGCCGGCCACGCCAAAGACATGGGCTCGGCGGCGGTGTTGATGGCGCTGCTGTTGCTGGTCGCGACTTGGGCAATGATTCTTTACGACCGCTTCGGTGGCTAAGGCTTAACGCGCCACCTCGGTGCTGGCCGGGTGACTGCCGGGCGGGAAAATGTGGTTGCGCAGTAACAGTGTGTGCCCGACTTGGTACATGGCCAGCAGTCGCGTCTCCATCACTTTCAGGTCTCCTTCGCGCGTCTCGGCACTTGCGTTCACGCGGCGTGTCAGGTCGTGCGCCACCCAGCCATTGTTCTCGATGCGCTCGATCACATTGCCACGTACACAAAGCGTGCCGCGCGTGGTGTCGTTGTGTGCGTCGAGCAGCGAGTGACCGAGACTGGCCTGTGGCGTCCGCCAGCCAGCGAGTTCGGCAAGCGTGGGGATCACATCCACCTGTCCGCCAATACGTGTGGTGGCGCCGGGTTTGAGACCGGGCGCAACGACCAGCAACGGCACGTGGTGCAGGCTCGGCACGTCGCCGGACTTGCCAGCAAAACCGCTCACGTGGTCGGCGGTGAGAATAAAAATGGTGTTGTCGTAGTAGCCGGATTTTTTTGCCGCCGCGATGAATTCACCCAGGGCCCAGTCGGCGTAGTAGAGGCTGTTGAGGAAACGCTTCTCCAGCGAATCGGGCGGATACTTTTGCCAGCGCTCGCCCGGTGACTGGAAGGGCAAGTGCGTTGAGGCGGTGAACACGAAGCCGACAAACGGTTTCTTCGCCTGCTCGAAGAGTTTGTTTGCTTCCTGAAAGGTGTCATGGTCCCAGGCGCCGCGCTCAGTGGTGTTCTGGCTGTGGCCGGTGGCCGGGATGTCCTCGCTGCCGAGGTAACGTGTGAAGCCGGCCATGGCGGCGATCGAGTCTACATGGAACGAGGCACGCTTGCTGCTTTGCAGAAAAATCGGATCGTAGCCTTCCTGCGCTGCCATGTGGCCGAGATAGGCCATGCTGTTCTGTTCCATGCCCATGCCGATATAGGCGGTACCGGGCAAGGTCGGTATGCCGGCGATGATGGCAGCGAGACCGTCCATGCTGCGCTCGCCGTTGGCATAAAAGCGCGTGAACAGCAAGCCGTCGCGCGCGAGCGCGTCAAAGTTGGGCGTGACACCATACGGTTTGAGATGCGCGGCACGGCGCAGTACATCGACGTGTGCCGCGTCCCAGCTTTCCAGCATCAGCACCACCACGTTCGGTTTGCGCGCAGTCGTTGCCGTGCGCGCGCGCAGCAATGGGTAATCATTGCCTGCAAGCAGACGCTCGCCCGGTGCGAGCACCAGTTCCTGGGTGCGGTGCACGGCATCGTCCCAGGTAAAGAATTCAGCAGTGACCTTGTGTGTATTGAGCAGTGCCCGGCTCATGGCGAACGGACCATTCAGGCTCAGGTACGCAGCGCTCGGATGGTTTTCCACGAATGCATCCACGATGTCGAGCGGCTTGTCCCCGAAACCACCGCGGATCAGTATGGCAACGCTGAAGAGTGCGATCAGCAGGATGGCGAATCGTGGCGCGAAACGTCCGACTTCGGCGTCGGTTTGCCGAAACAGACGCTGCCACAGGAAGAACAGGCCTACGCAAGCGGCGAGGAACAGCAATAACGCCCACCAGTAACTGCCGAGCGCCATGTCCAGCATGAGTCCTACATCGCCGCCAAGTGCGATGAATTCCGGTCCGGCATGGCGGTGCACGAAGCCGAAGTACACGATGTTACCGGCCAGCAGCAGCAGGAACAACGCCAAAAGCACAAAGTTGGTCCAAGTCCAGAAGCTCAGCCAGGCGCGGTGATGTGCGAAACGAAACGGCAGCAGCATGAGAATCGCCACAACGCCAACCAGGATTCCGACAAGGGGGAGCACTGCTTTGAGGTGTCCGACCAGAAAGTAGTGCCCCAGAAGTGCCGGCACCAGAACCAGAACGACCACGGCAGCGTTCGCCCAGATCCATGTTGAGAGGCGCAACCGGTGTGGGTGATGCACAAACACAAATGGCACAAGCATCATGAGCAGCGGCAGGCCGGTGATGAACATGATGATGGAGGCATCGAACAGCAGGCCGCGTGCGAACGCACGCAGCGCCTCAAACAGCATGAGGTCGCGGAAATCTTCCAGATAAACGAGAAACAGCCCGACTCGCGCCAGAAAGAAAATCAGCAGGTTGAGCGAGAAGATGGCGAGGACGCGGCGATATGGCTTGCGCATGGGACCTTTGGAGAACGTTCGAACGTGAAGGGTTTTGTATTATAAGGATTAGCGGCCGGTTGGACAGGGAATACGGGCGCAAGTTTCCCGCTGAAAAATCGGTTATGATCGTGCCGTGCTTTCACTCCGGGCATTCCGCCCCGGTCGGCCCAACAATAACGGACAACACCCATGACAGTTCTGGTTTGCGGTTCCTTCGCCTACGACACCATCATGGTCTTCAACGACCGGTTCAAGAACCACATCCTGCCCGAGCAGGTGCACATCCTGAACGTTTCGTTCATGGTGCCGAAGATGCGTCGCGAGTTCGGCGGCTGCGC
>Ga0209705_10002062_pt1 | contig 10755 bp, 8 predicted proteins | sample PPLLaktember2015_5_FD_187262 | JGI IMG/M metagenome (GOLD analysis project Ga0209705, IMG submission 187262) | Freshwater sediment microbial communities from Prairie Pothole Lake near Jamestown, North Dakota, USA - PPLs Lake P8 Core (1) Depth... | ecosystem: Environmental > Aquatic > Freshwater... | reverse complement strand
GCCGCTGCTGAGGCAGACCTGCCTGCGGGTTGGAGATGCCGTAGACCGGCCTGGCCAGCGACTCGAAGATCTTCTGGCGCGCGATATTGAGAGCCGTGCTGCGCGCGGCCTCGCCGAGGAAGGCATCGAGATCCTCGTACTCGTCACGCAGCCGCATGATCAACGGTACGAACAGCTCCGCCAGTGCCGGATCGAACTGCAGCTCCTTCTGCCGCAGGATCTCCGCAATCGCCTCGTCGCTGCTGAAAGCTCGCCGGTAAGTCTTCTCGTGCGTCAGAGCGTCGTAAGCGTCACACACGGCCACGATGCGGGCCGCAAGCGGAATCGCCGAGCCTGAAATGCCATCGGGATAGCCGTTACCGTCCCAGCGCTCGTGGTGATGGCGGGCGATTTCCTGGGCAAGCTCACCGTACGAGAACTTTGCTTTCGACAGCAGGTCGGCACCAGTGGCTGCATGCGTCTGCAGGATCTGCCGTTCGCCATCCGTCAGAGGCGACGCCTTCTGCATCAACGTGTCCGGAATTGCCACCTTGCCGATGTCGTGCAAGCGCGCAGCCAGTTCTATCGTCTCGCAGGTTGCTGGCGGTTCTCCATGCTCCGTGGCCAGTAGCGAGGCTAGGCGTCCAACTCGATAGCAGTGCTCGCCAGTCGGGTCGTCGCGCATCTCTGCGGTAAATGCCATCTGCTCGAGCAAATCGCCCTGGCGGGCCCCCACCGACTGGTCGGCCAGCTTCTGCCTCAACTCGCCATCCTTTGCGTCCAGGAGATGCGCCGGAAACTGATCCGTGCTGCTTTCGAGCTGACGCAGATGCAGTTCCTGATGCCGGACGATGCTTTCCTGCTGGGCCTTGCGTATGTGCAGAGTGAGTTCCCTGTGCATTGCGAGAGCGCGGTCGGGTCGTCCTGCTTTCTCGTACGCTTGCACCAGTGCCAGCAGTGTTTCCCGCAGCAAGGGCTTGATAATGCGGGCCTTCTCGAGCGCGGCCATGCCGCGCGATAGGCCGACGTCCCCGAGTCCCGAATACACCTCGACCAACCCTTCCGAACAAGCCGCCGACACATCGGCCCGAACGGACTTCGCTTTCGCGGCAAGTTCCTTCGCGATCTGGGCCCGTTCGGCCGCTTCCGCCACGCGCCCGGATGCGAGCAGTAATCGCGTGTACGTCCCCTCGGCAAAAACTCGGGTCAGCATCTCGGCCGGCGTATCTGGCGTATGCCGAAGCGCGATCGCGTCCCGAATGCTGTGCAGACCGGCCTCGTACTCCTGCATGTGCAGACAGCACACGGCCACGTTACCCAGGGCCACAGCCTTGAACGGTCGCAAGGCTGCGGAGCCGGTCGCAAGGCGTGTCGCACGTTCGTAGCAGTCCCTTGCGTCAGCGTACAGAGCCGCTTCGTAGAACGCGGAGCCGAGGTTGTTCCAGACAGCTACCCGGCCCGCCTCGTCCTCAATTTCGTCGGCGATTTCAAGAGCTTCCGACAGCGACGTCAGCGCGTCACCTGGGTTGTTTGTCGAATACAGGACCACGGCCTGCACCGTGAGTGCCCGGCGCAGGACCGCGCGATCGTTCGCATCTCGAGCAAGCATGACCGCGAGCGCTGCGGGCTCGACGCCGCTGAAAGTGCTTTGTCCCTGGTGATAGAACTGCGAGGCGATGTCGATCAAGCAACCGATGCGTCGCTTCGGATCGACATCGAACGGAATGAACCGGAGCCGACCGAGGGCGTCGTTCAGGAATGCGACGGTGTCGGCGCGCGGCGAAACAAGGTTTTCCTTGATCTCACGCTCGATGACCTCGAGTTCTTCGCTCTGCGGATCGGACATCAGGTGGCCCGCACGGGGCCGGCCTAGGCTTGGGCGGCAGGATTCTGCCGGTTCGCCGCCATGTTAGCTAGTGCCAAATGCAGGGATTTCGAGACTTGGCTTCGACCTTCATAATTCGTTTCACTTCGGGTGCTCAAAGTACCAGGAGCGACAACCAGACTAACCAGACTCGTAGCGGAGAGAAATACCATGACGAAGATCGAAATCGTTACCGAAGAGACCACCGTTGAGACAACCGAACAAGCGTCGATCGAGCTGACTCTGGCGGAGTTGGACCTGATCGGCGGCGGCAACGTCGGCTCTATCCTCGCCTAATCAGGCACGACGCCGGCACAAGAATAAGAGAGATAAGGCCACACGCAGATTTCGCTCTACGAGTTGACCGGACCGGCCCGACGGGGCCCGTCCGGTTTTTTTGCGCCCCTCCCTCAAGTCCGCGAAGCGCATTTTCGTGAGCCCCAGCCTTGTGACGGCCTGGGTCTGAGCACGTCAGTCCGCCGCCCCCATCTAGTTCCCCGCCGCGACTACAGGGTGCGCGGAGACCGCAGCCGCCGCTGCTGCGGCTGACCCGGCTGGTCGTGCACCCCGTTGCCTTCGATCGGCCGCGCCAGCGATTCGAAGATCTTCTGACGCGCGACGTTGAGGGAAGTCTTGCGAGCAGCCTCGCCAAGGAAGGCATCGAGATCGGAGTGCTCTTCGCGCAACCTCATGATGAACGGCACGAACAAATCGACCAGGGCTGGATCAAACTGCAACTCTCTTCCGCGCAGTATCTCCGCGATCGCCTCGTCGCTGCTGAGCGCCCGCCGATAGTTCTTCTCGTGGGTCAGTGCGTCAAACGCGTCACAGACCGCAACCAGCCGAGCCGCGAGCGGGATCGCCGAGCCCGAGATGCCGTCCGGGTAGCCATTGCCGTCCCAGCGCTCGTGATGATGGCGCGCGATTTCCTCGGCCATCTCGCCGTAGGCGACCTTGGCCTTGGCCAGCAGTTCGGCGCCCGTCGTCGCATGCGTCTGCAGGATCTGACGCTCACCGTCGGTCAGCGGGGTTGCCTTCTGCATGATCGTGTCGGGGATAGCCACCTTGCCGATGTCGTGCAAACGCGCCGCCAGTTCGATCGTCTCGCAGACCTCGCGCTCGGTCCCCTGTTCCTGCGCCAGCAACGATGCGAGCCGGGCGACGCGGTAGCAGTGTTCACCGGTCGGGTCGTCGCGCATCTCGGCGGTGAAGGCCATCTGTTCGAGCAGGTCCCCTTGACGCGCGCCGACCGAATAGGCGGCGATCTTCTGCCTCAGTTCGGCGTCCTTCTCCTCCAGCAGCCGAACCGGGAATTGGTCGTCCCCCTCGTGCTGTTCCAGCTGCTTGAGGTGCAACTCCTGGTGACGGACGATGTTGTCCTGTTGCGCCTTGCGGACATGCAGCGTCAACTCGCGGTGCAAGGCCAGCGCCCGGTCCGGGCGGCCGGCCTTTTCATGGGCCTGCACCAGAGCCAGCAGCGTTTCTCGCAGCGTTGGCTTGATCACGCGCGCCTTTTCCAGTGCCGCCATGCCGCGCGAAAGGCCTACGTCAGCCAGCCCGGAATAAACCTCGACGAGGCCTTCGGCGCACGCGGCAGCGATGTCTGCGCGGACCGACTTCGCCTGGGCTGCGAACTCCTTGGCAAGCTGGACACGCTCGGACGCCTCGCGGACTCGGCCGGTCGCAAGAAGGAGGCGCGTGAAATTCGCTTCGGCCTGTACCCGGGAGAGCATATCGGCCGGAGTTGCCGGCGGCGGCATCAGGGAGATCGAGTTCTGGATGCGTTCAATCCCCTCTTGATAGTCGCGAGTGTGGAGGCAACAGAGCGCAACGTTGGACAACGCGATACCGCGTTGCCGACGGAGGCTCGGGACCCCGACAGCAAGTTCCGCCGCCTGTCCAAAGCTTTCGCGTGCATCGGCATAGAGAGCCGCTTCGTAAAACGCGGCCCCGAGGTTGTTCCACGTCCCCACCTGCATTTCTACGTCGCCCAGTGTCTGAGCGATCTCGAGCGCAGCAACCAGCGACCGGATCGCATCGCCCGGATTGCTCGTCGAGAAGAGGATGATTCCCTGCAGGTTCAGCGCCCGCCGCAGCAGCGCCTTGTCGCCGAGTTGTTCGGCAAGCATCACCGCCAGCGCTGCCGGTTCGACCGCACTGAAGACGCTCTGGCCCTGGTGATAAAACTGCTGTGCGATGCTGAAAAGGCAGTCGATCCGCGTGCGCGGCTCGACATCGAATGGAATTGAGCGAAGTCGCGCAAGCGACTGGTTCAGAAACGCGACGGTATCGGTGCGCGGCGCCGCGAGGTTCGCCGTAACTTCGGCTTCCAGCTGATGCAATTGCTCGGCGACTGCGTCCACCCGTGAATGACCTGTTATGAAATGGGGCGCCGGATTCTGCCTGTTTGTGGCGACGTCCGCTACAGCAAATAGCAGGGATTTGCAATTGCTCGAGTCACGATCACAATTCGCTCACCTTGAACGCCACGGCGGATCCAGGGAAAAACAGACCAACCACATACTCGTAGCGGAGAGAAAACATGACCACCAATACCGAATACGTCGCGGCCGAAGAACTGGTTGTCGAGACCACCGAACAGGCTGAACAGATCGAACTGTCGCTCTCAGAACTCGACATGGTGGGTGGCGGCAGCGTCAGCGTGATTTTCTAGTTCGCACACTCCATCGGGCGCGTCAGACGATAAGAACATAGCCCGGCAGGATTACTTTCGCTACTTAGACCCGGACCGGCCCGACGGGGCTCGTCCGGTTTTTTTCGCCTCATCCCGCATGCCCGCGAAGCGCGTATTGGTGAGCCTTGGAATCACATCCTCTCTCATCGCTTGTGGCGCCCCGAGTTCGGTTCCGGTTGGAGCCGGGCAACTGGTCGACGTCAAGCTGCAGCCGGCGGTCGTGCGGCCCGATGCGCAGGGCGCGCTCGCACTGGGTGTGGTCACCGGTTGCGACATCGATTACGTCAGCCACGCGGAAGCCGATCGAACCTACCGCTTCCGCGTCCGGCCGTCGCAACGCGTGCCGGACTTCGAGACCTGTATCAGCCGCCTGCGCCAGCAACCGGGCATCGAAAACGTGACCGTGCGTTAGGCAGCGCGCCGAGGGGTGGCCACGCCCACCTCGCCGAGTCGCACGATGCGATCGACCGCACCGACCGTTTCCGGGCGGTGGCTGACGATCACTAGCCCAATCCCTGTGGTCCTTAGTCCGTCAGTGATCGCTCGCTCCCGCGCGAGATCAAGCTGGTCGAAGGTCTCGTCCAGGAACAGGATCTGCGGGCGGCGATAGAGGGCCCGCGCCAGCAGCACACGACTCCGCTGCCCGCCGGACAGTGCCATGCCGAGGCTGCCGACGATCGTGTTGAACTGCATCGGCATCGCGTCGATTTCCTCGTCGACCATCGCCAGCCGGGCGCAGGTGCGGACCCGCTCGGGGTCGTGCTGCGGGTCGAAAAAGCTGATGTTGTCCTCGATCGTCCCGACGAACAGGTGGTCGTCCTGCATCACGACACCGATGCGGCCGCGGTAGGCGGCACGGTCCCAGTCGCGCACGTCGCGCGCGGCCGCCGTCAGCGTGCCCTCGGTGCGGTCGAGCAGGCCGGCCAGAACCTTGACCAGCGTGGTCTTTCCGGCGCCCGACGGACCGACGATCGCGACGGTCTCCCCCGGCTTGGCGCCGAAGTCGACACCGCGGAACACGAAGCCCTCGATTCCGTAGGCGAAGCCCAGGCCGCGGCCCTCGAGCACGAAGGGCGCCGCCGGCGCATCGGCCCGCGCGACTGCCGGCAGGTCGATCGCGCCCTCAGGCTGCGCCAGCGCGATGTCGGCGACGCGGTCGGCGTGCAGGTCGAGCATGCGGAACTCGATCGCTTTGTCGACCAGGTTGTTTACGCGCGTGATGAAAAGCAGCTTGAACATCAGGAACGCGAACAACATGCCGACCGAGAGCTGGTTCTCGAGCACCGCGTAAGCGCCGAGCCAGATCACGAGGACATTCTCGAGCCCGAACACGAGAACGTTGGCGGCGCGCTGCAGCAGCGCCAGGTTCTGCACCCTGACGTCCGCATTGGTCTGATCGACGACGTGGTTCAGGTAGGCCGCGCGGCGCTCCGGTTCGCGCAGGTTCAGCTTGATCGCCATCATCCCGCGCAGCGTCTCGATGAAATGCGTTGCCGCCTTCGCCTCGTGCACGATGCGCTCATCGGTCGCGCGCCGCTGCGGCCCGTACATCGCCCAGCGCAGCAACCCGTAGATCACCGCTGCGATGACGACAACCAGCGTCAGCGTCGAGCTGTACCAGAACATGACCGCGAGCGTGACGACGACCATCACGCCGTCCATCGCGGTCTCCAGGAACGTCAGCGTCAGCGTGCGCTGAATCGCGTCGACCGAGCGAAAACGCGAAACGATGTCGCCGATGTGGCGCTTCTCGAACCACGCGAGCGGCAGCCGCAGCAGGCGCGCGAACAACGTGTCGAGCAGCTGCAGGTTGAGCCGGGTGCTGATGTAGACGCCGAGCCACGACCGCAGCGCGGTCACGATCGCGATCATCATCGCGAGCAGCCCGAAACCGATGCCGAGTATCGCGAGCAGGTCGCGGTCGCGTCCGACGACGACGCGGTCGACGACCAGCTGGAGGAAGAACGGCGATGCGATCGCCAGCACCTCCAACACCAGCGACAGCAGCAGCACCTGCGTGATCGCGCCCTTGAGCCCGGTTGCGGTGCGCACCAGCTGCCAGGCGCTGATCTTCTCGCGCTCGTCGCGCGTCGCGAAACCGGCCGTCGGCGTCAATTCCATCGCGACGCCGGTGTAGTGGTCCGATGCTTCCTTCAGCGTCAGCACGCGCCGGCCGCGCGCCGGATCGTTGACGGTGATCCTGTCACCGGCGACCTTCGTCAGCACGACGAAGTGGTTCATGTCCCAGTGCAGGATCGCCGGCAGCTTCAGCTGCGCGAGCGATTCGAGCGCAACCTTCACGCCGCGCGGCGCCATGCCCATCGTCTCGGCGATCGCGCTGATGTGCTTCAGCGTGACGCCCTTCATCGACGGTGCCAGCCGCACCCGCATCGCGGACAGATCGGTGCGGAATCCGTGGTAGCTCGCGACCATCGCAACGCAGGCGATGCCGCACTCGGGCGCCTCGCTCTGCAGGATCATCGGCACGCGTCTACCGAGCATCTACTGCAACCTTCCCTTGAGCGACAGGATTGGCTCAAATACCCATTCCCAGACCTTGCGCTTCTCCTGCAGGATGTCGGCGTTGACCGACATGCCGGGGCGCAGCGAAAGTTTCTGGCCACCAGTGGCGATGTACTGCGAATCCAGCCTGACGTCGACGCGATAGACGGGCTCGCGGACCGTCATCGGTCCCACTTTCTCGCCGGGCGACCAGACCGTTTCGCTGACGCGCTCCACCTTGCCACCGTACTGGCCGAATCGCTGGAAGGGAAACGCGTCGTAGCGCAGCACGACGGCCTGGCCCGGCTGCACGAAGCCGATCGCGCGCGTCGGCACCAGAAGCTGCGCATGCAGTCCGCTGCCCTTGGGCACGACGACCGCGAGCGGCGCCTCGTCGGCCACGGCTTCGCCGCGATTGGCCGCGATGTTCGTCAGCACGCCCGCGATCGGGGCCCGGATCACGTTCTCGCGCTTGGCCTCTTCCTGCACGCTGCCCTGCTGCAGTTCGCTGATCTGTCGCTTGACCTGGTCGATCTGGGTCTCGACCTTCATGTCGATCGTCGGCAGTTCGGCGCGCGTCGCGGAAAGTTCGCGCTCGACACCGGCGCGCTGCCGGCGCAGGCCTTCCAGCTTCACCTGCTGATCGAGCACGTTGTTGCGGAACTCGATCAGCTTGCTTTCGGAATAGAACTTGTCCCTGAAAAGGTCCTCGGCCCGCTGGTATTCGTTGCGGGCCGATGCGAGCCGGCTCTGCTGGGCCTTGATCTCGATTTCGAACTGGGCCAGTTCGCGCTGCAGGTCTTCGATCTTGCGGCGCAGGATTTCCGCTTGCTGGGCGCCCAGCGTGCGTACCTGCTGCTGCTCGCGCTCCAGACCGATGATGCGTTCGCTGATTTCGCGCTGCACGAGTTCGCCGGAAGTCGCGCCGGACGCGGTGCCGCGTTCGTACGACAGGCGGATCAGCGGCTGGCCGGCCTGTACCTCGTCGCCTTCCTTGGCCAGGATGTCGGTGATCGTCCCCGCGCCGGGTGCCAGCAGGCGGGCTGCGCCCGAGTCGAGCGCGAGGAAGCCGTCGACGCGCTCGCGCCTTGAGTACTCGCCCCAGACGGAGAACGAAACGAGCAAGGCCGCGAACAGGAGCGCGACCCCGGTGAAGGCCGCGAGCGGCACCGGGCGCGCCAGCGAGACTTCGCCCAGCAGCTTCTCGCGCTGCGCGTCGATCGCTTCCTGTCGAAACAGCCGGTTCGCCATGCGGGTCGCATTATGGCCGCGCGCCGGCCTGCGTCACGCCCGACTCCCAATTTCGCGCCAGATTTCGGGGCCGGGCGTGGCGTTATGTCGACATGCGCACTCGGTGACCGCCGCGCTGCGCCACCGCTCCCGGCCGACTGCTCGTCGCTATCCGGCCGCGGTTTCCTTCCACTTGATCGAGCAGCCGATGCTCGGTGTCTGCTCGCCCGGGCCGCGGCCGGTGGCGGCGATCGCCTTCATCGCCTCGAACAACTCGCGCCGTGCATCGACCGCCGGCTGCCGGCCGGACGAATCGAGGCGGCCCCGATACTGAAGCTGCAGATCACGGTTGTAGCCGAAGAAGTCCGGAGTGCAGACCGCGCCGTAGGCGCGCGCGACTTCCTGGGACTCGTCACGGAGATATGGGAACGGCAGCGCCCGGTCGAGCCACAGCCGCCGCATCGAATCGAATCCATCTTCCGGATAGGCCGCGGCATCGTTGCTGCAGATCGCAACCACTCCGATTCCGAGCGCCTGCAGCTCGCGCGCATCGCGCACGATGCGGTCGAGCACCGCCTGCACATACGGGCAGTGGTTGCAGATGAACATCACGAGCAGGCCGTTGGGCCCGACCGCGGCTTCGCGTGTCCAGCGCTGGCCGCAGACGCCGGGAAGATCGAAGTCCGGCGCAAGCGTTCCGATCGCCGGGGGTGTCGACTGTGCTGCCATGGTCTGCTCCGCGGTAACTTCTTTAGTGCGCGCGCTTCTTCTGGTCGATCAGCCGCAGGATCATCGGCGTGAAGATCAGTTGCATCGCCAGTCCCATCTTGCCGCCCGGGACGATGATCGTGTTCGGCCGCGTCATCGCCGAATCGTGCAGCATCGACAGCAGGTAAGGGAAGTCGATGCCCTTCGGATTGGTGAAGCGGATGATCACCATGCTCTCGTCAGCGCTCGGGATGTCGCGCGCGATGAACGGGTTGGATGTGTCGACCGTCGGAACCCGCTGGAAGTTCACATGCGTGACGCCGAATTGAGGGCAGATGTGGTTCACGTAATCGGGCATGCGGCGCAGGATCGTGTCGACCACCGCCTCCTGCGAGTAGCCGCGCATCTTCTTGTCGCGATGCAGCTTCTGGATCCACTCGAGGTTGATGATCGGCACCACGCCGACCAGCAGGTCTACGTGCTGGCCGACGTTGATCTTGTCGTCGAAGTAGGCGCCGTGCAGGCCCTCGTAGAACATCAGGTCCGAACCGGGCTCGATGTTCTTCCACTCGGTGAAGTTGCCGGGCTCCACCCCGTGCTCGGCCGCCTCGACCGCGTCGTGGACGTACTTGCGCACGCGACCGTGGCCGTCCTCGCCATAGCTCCTGAACAGCGCTTCGAGTTCTTCGAGCAGGTTCGAATACGGACCGAAGTGCGAGTAGTGGCGGTTGCCGCCTTCCTCGGCCTCCTTCATGTTGGCACGCATCTCCATGCGGTTGAAGCGATGGAACGAATCGCCCTCGACGATCTGCGCCTTCAGGCCTTCGCGCCGGAAGATGTGCTGAAAGCTCTGCATCACCGTCGTGGTGCCGGCGCCGGACGAGCCGGTCACCGCAATGATCGGATGCTTCTTTGACAACGCAGTTCTCCCTCGATGACGTTGTTCCGATGGGTCCGAAGCCGGCACCGATCAGCGCCTCAAGTGAGCGCTTCGGGCCGGTACAGCGAACGTTCGTTGAACAGCGGCGAGCTGTACGGCTTGTCCGTGCCGGCGTCGTATTCGGCGTGGTAGCGCTCGATGCGTTCGACCTCGTTCTTCGAGCCGAACACCAGGCCGATGCGCTGGTGCAGCGACTCCGGCTTCACTTCGAGCACGGAGCCGCGGCCGGTACTGGCGCGACCCCCGGCCTGTTCCATCACGTAGCCGATCGGATTGGCTTCATACAGCAGCCGCAGCCGGCCCGGCTTGCTCAGGTCCTTCGTATCGCGCGGATACATGAACACGCCGCCCCGCATCAGGATGCGATGCGCTTCGGCCACCATGCTGGCGATCCAGCGCATGTTGAAGTCCTTCGCGCGCTGTCCGGTCTTGCCCGCCATGCATTCGTCGACATAGCGCTTGATCGGCGGCTCCCAGAAGCGGCTGTTGCTGGTATTGATCGCGAACTCCTGCGTGTCGGCCGGCACGTGGATGTCCGGATGCGTCAGCTTGAACTCGCCGAGGCTGGGGTCGAGCGTGAAACCGGCCACGCCGCTGCCGACCGTCAGCACCAACATCGTCACCGGGCCGTAAATCGCGTACCCGGCCGCGACCTGCGCGGTGCCTGGCTGCAGGAAGTCGGCCTCGATCGCGTCGCGGCCCGAGTCCACCACTTCCTGCGGGGCGCGCAGGATCGAGAAGATGCTGCCGACCGAGACATTGACGTCGATGTTGCTGGAGCCGTCGAGCGGGTCGAACACCAGCAGGTACCGGCCGCGCGAATATTGCGCCGGGATC
>Ga0209705_10002059_pt1 | contig 10762 bp, 9 predicted proteins | sample PPLLaktember2015_5_FD_187262 | JGI IMG/M metagenome (GOLD analysis project Ga0209705, IMG submission 187262) | Freshwater sediment microbial communities from Prairie Pothole Lake near Jamestown, North Dakota, USA - PPLs Lake P8 Core (1) Depth... | ecosystem: Environmental > Aquatic > Freshwater... | reverse complement strand
CTACGTACCCGAGTTGAAAGACGCGCTGAGCACGCAAGGCCTGTTCGACCAGAACAACCCGAAAAATCCGTATCGCGACTGGAGCATGGTGGCGATACCGTATTGCACCGGGGATATTCATCTGGGATCGAATGACCAAAACTACACCGACTTTACCGGCGCGGTAACCGGCACGCCCTTCGGCACAGTCACCATCCATCACCGCGGCTTCGATAATTTTCTGTATGTGCGCGAATGGCTGATGCAGCGCCTTGGCAAAGACGACGGCGATAAAAATCGCAATCGCAAACGTGAGCGCGAAAAAGACGATGACGACGACGGTGTGAAGCGCCTGTTGGTGACGGGTTCCAGTGCCGGCGCTTATGGCGCCGTGTTCTCCTATCCGCACCTCAAGCAAGCCTTCCCCAAGGCAGAAGGTTATCTGATGGCCGATGCCGGCAACGGCGTGGTGAGCGATGCCCTGCTGCAACAAGCGCTGCGCGAGCCGGATGCGCGCTGGGGCGCAGCCCAAAATATAGTGCACGCGATTCCTGGTATGGATGGCATCTTCGACTTGCCGCCGGATCGCTTTGCCCAAGGCTTTTATACGGCGCTGGCGGGCTATTATCCGCAAGACCGCTTTTCGCAATACAGCACTTTGTTCGATGTGATTCAGGCCTTGTTCTATAACATTTCGCTGAACCAAAACGATATTGCAGCTTGGGGTAATTTGACGCCGCAGGTGTATGGCGCATGGTCGCAGCAAATGGTGAACAACGCCTTCGTCACCGCCGCCAATCCGAATTACCGGTTTTACATCGCACCCGGCTGCAATCATACGGTGTTGCGCTTTAACGATGACTTCTACAACACGCAGAGCGGGCAAACACCAAGTTTCCTATCCTGGTTCAAGGCCTTGACCAAGGATGGCGAAGACGGGGACTATCCGGCCAATTGGAGCAATAGCTTCTGTGCCGGCTGCGCCATACCGCCCACGCAGCAAGAGGTCGGCGCCTGTTTGCAAAGAAGCTTTAGTAATTAGAGACGGGCTAAATAACGCCCCGCGCATGGCACCATGCGCGGGGCTGTTTTTTTACAGCGGGCGCGTGGCGACCGCATTCACCAGCGTTTCTTCACGCTCGGCGGGCGGCGGAAATCCCAGCCACTCCAGCATGCCCAGATCGCCGCGGCTCCACCACAAATAGGGCAGGGAAATTTTCTGCGGCGGCAAATCGAAGCCGGTGTCGCGGATCAGCGCGATGTACTCGTCGGCGGTCTTTTGCGCTTCCATCGGATGCCGGAACAAATAGCGGATCATCCAGGAGTGGATATAGCGCTTGGTTGATTCCGCGAACAACAACACCCCGCCCGGGCGCAACACCCGATAAAACTCGTGAATCGCGTTTTCCTGATCGGCGATGTGGTGAAAGGTTTGGTGACAGAACAGCAGGTCGAAACTGGCGTCGGGCGCCGGGATGTCGGTCGCGGAAGCATGCAGCAAGGTAATTTTGCTGTTGCAGCGCGCGGTGGTCGATGCGGCGGCGCGCAGCAATTTTGCATCCGGTTCCAGCGAAACGATGGTCTTCGGGCGGAAGCGCTCGTCCAACAAGCGGGTCGATTTGCCGCGCCCGCAGCCGACATCGAGAATATCCGCATAGCTTCGCCCCGGCTCCATCAAGCGCTGCAAATCGTTCAGGGCGCGCGTCAGGACGTGCACGTACCAGGTATCGGTATCGAGAAACCAAAGACCGAAGCCGGTTTCTGCGACGAAAGGGATGGGCGTGGTGTTATCTAGGCTGTTTGTCATGGCGCCGAGGATGATACTCAGTTAAGCCTGAAACTGGCAACCCGATCATGGGCACGGACCGCAGGGGATTGCGCGACCAATGCGGGCTAATGGCGGTGCGTGTTGGCCAAATCAAGCGAACCGCACCGTGACCGTGGTGCCTTGATTCTCGCCACTCTCCAGGCTGACTTGCCAGCCATAGCGGTCGCAGATGCGCTTGACCAGGGACAAGCCGATGCCGGCGCCTTCGCTGGCCATGTCGCGGAAGTGGCGCACAAAGACCTGTTCGATGGCATGGCCGGGGATGCCCTTGCCGGTATCGGTCACGCTCAGGCTGTGCGCATCCTGCCACACGCTGACGGTGCCGGCGGCGGTGTAGGCGAAGGCATTGCGAACCAGGTTGCTGACCAAAATCTCCACCAGGCCGGCATCGGCGGACAGGATCAATCCCGGATGTGTTTGCACGTGCACCTCGACCGGTTTGCCGGCGAGGATGTGACGCTGCTTTTCCACCACTTCGCGCACCACATCGGCCAACACGCAACCGCCACCCGCCGCCAGGCTGTGTTCCTCGCGCGCCATCAACAGCAAGGCCGTGCCCAGCTCGGCCATGTCGCGCGCGGCGCGTTCGATGCGGCCGATGCGCGCCTTCTGCTTGTCGTTGAGGCGCTCATCGTCGAGCAGCACTTCGGTTGAGCTCAGGATCACCGCCAGGGCGGTGCGCAACTCGTGGCTGATGTCGGCGCTGAAGGCGCGCTCGCGCTCGATGAAGGCGCGCATGCGCAGCAGATGGCGGTCGAACACACGCGCCAGTTCGCCCACTTCGCCCACCGGAAAGTCATCGGCCAGGGGATGATCCCACTCATCCGGGCTGCGGTGGCGCACCTTGGCCGCCAGGTCGGCCACCGGCGACACCACGGTGCGCGCCAGCCAGATGCCGCCGAGGGCGGACAACAAGGTCATGGCAACCGTCATCAGCCCCAGCATCCAGGCGTAACGCTGTTCGCGCCGCGCTTGCAGCGAGGTGTCGTAGAGCAGGTAGTAGCGCGCGCCGGCGCGATCCAGGATGGCGACGCGGTAGCTCAATTTGCCCAAGCGCACATCGTGCCGGCCGAGCGGCAGGTTTGCCAGGTAGTCCGGTACCTCGCCGTGGCCATCGCTGTCGCGCACGTAGCCTTGGACGATCACGGTGGAGGGCGGCAGCGAGGCCGGATTGCGTTCGCGCCGCGCGATGTAGTCGTCCAATTCCGCCGACAGGGTTTCGTCGATCAAGCGCTGGCCCAGATCGTGCGCGCTCTGGTACAGCACCACCGCCATGATCAGGCTGATCAGGGCGCCAAAGCCGGCGAAGAACAGGGCGACGCGCCCGCGCAGGTCAAGCCGTTGCATCGGGCGCCTTCAATTGGTAGCCGATGCCGCGCAGGGTATGCAGCAGCGGCGGCAGGCCCGGTGGGTCGATCGCCGCGCGCAGGGTGTGCATGTGCACGCGCAGGGCATCGCTGTCCGGCGGCGAATCGCCCCACACGGCTTGCTCGATTTCGCGCCGCCGCACCACGCCCGGCGTGCGCTTCATCAGCAATTCCAGGATCTTCAAGGACACGGCCGGCAAGATGAGGGGCTGACCGGCGCGCTGCACGCGCAAGGTGTCGAGATCGAACAGCAGATCGCCCACCGTCAGTTGCTGCAAGTTTTCATTGGCGCGCGCACGCCGCGTCAGGGCGCGCAGCCGAAGATCAAGCTCGCGCAATTCAAACGGTTTCACCAGGTAATCGTCGGCGCCTTCGCCGAAGCCGGCGGCCTTGTCGTCCAGCGTGGCGCGCGCGGTCAGCATCAGGATCGGCACGCTGGATTGCGCGTCCTGGCGCAGGCGCCGGCACAGCGTCAGGCCGTCGATGCCGGGCAGCATCAAGTCCAGCACGATCACGTCATGCGGCTGGGTGACGGCCAGATGCAGGCCGGTGACGCCATCCATGGCCACGTCCACCAGATAGCCCTTGGCTTCCAGATAGTCGGCGATGTTCGCCGCCAGATCCTGGTTGTCCTCGACGATCAAAACGGAAATGGCTGGGGCGTCGTGCATGAACGGGCGGCTTGCAGTGGGCGAGAAGCTATCGTTTTACTGCAAGCGCGGCGCCGCGTCCAGCAGCGCCGGGTGCTCAGGCGTGGCGCGGCACACCGGAATGCAGGGTCTGCGCCAGACGCCGGAACAGGCTGCGACAGCCCACGGTAAGCGTGTCCGCGTCCTGCACCACGTCTTGCGAAAGCTGGCTGCAGGAGACGACGAGATCGGGCGCCCACTCGCGAACCAGTTTGGTCAGCAAGCCCTTTGGTTCGCCCCACACCACTTTGGCTTCGGCCCAGGCCAGGTTGTTGCGCGCCAGTTGCAACTCGAGGCGCTTCATCGCCTCAGGCGCGCGGCGCGCGGCCAATTCGCCCGGCAGCGCACCCGCCGGGCCGTCCGATGCCGTGCCGTCATGGCTGTCCAGCACATGCACTACCAGCATTTGCGTGCGCGTAACCTGGGCCAGTTCGGCCACGCGGTGCAGCAGGATATCGCTTTGGCTGCCGGCGAGAATGGGCACTAGAATACGTCGATAGTTATGCATGATTAAGCTCCTTCGGTAATCGGTTGCGGCTGCGTTGCCGCGCTTGGGCGCGGGACGCTGTTACAGGCGCGGAACAGCCGCTGCGGACAGTTCGCGCAAATGCTTTTGTCCAGGCGCGGGAACAGCGCTTCCGCTGGACGGGACTTGGCCGGATAGAGATTTTCTTCGCCGATGTCCTGCATGAACCCGCCCTTGCGCAAGGTTTCGGCCACGCCCTCCTTCATGCGGTAGAAGCTCAGGCTGCCGCCGGCGTTGGCATAGTGGCGGGCGGTTTGCGCCAGAAACTCGTTGCCCGCCAAGTCGACGAAATTGATGCCGCTGGACATGATCACCAAGTGCTTGTGTTGCGGCGCCTGCTGTTCCAATTCCTGGATTTGTTGCTGCAAGTGCGACACCGCGCCGAAGAAGATCGAACCGTTGAGACGCATCATCTTGATCTGCGGGCATTCCGGCCGCTCGTCGGCCGCGACATAGTGGTAGCTCTCCGGATCGCTGTCGGGCACCACCGGTTCCAGCGCCGGGCGCGAGGTGCGGTAGAGATACAGCGCCAGCGACAGGGCAATGCCGAAGAAGATGCCCTTTTCCAAGTCGATCAGGGTGCCGATCAGGGTGACCCACAACACCACGGTTTCCTGCCGGCTGATGCGCGGCAAGAGGCGGATGTGGTGCGTATCGATCAGGCCCCAGGCCACCAGGAACAGGATGCCGGCCATGGCGGCATTCGGCAGGTAGGCCGCGAACGGCGCCACCAACAGCAGGATCACCACCAGAAACAAGGAGGCATACACCGCCGCCAGCGGTGTTTTCGCGCCGGCGGCATAGTTCACGCCGCTGCGGTTGAACGAGCCGGAGGCGGCGTAACCGGAGAAGAAACTGCCGACGATATTCGACAGCCCCTGGCCGATGAACTCCTGGTTGCCGTCGATGTGCTGGCCGGAGCGGATGGCGATGGCGCGCGAAATCGACACTGCCTCGGTCAAGGCCAGCATGGTGATGATCAGCGCCGGGAACATCATTTGCGACAGGCCGTGGAAGGAAAAGTCCGGCAGCGACAGCGGCGGCAGGCCGGAAGGTAGGGCGCCCACGGTCAGCACGCGGGTCGCGCCTACGCCGTAGTGGGCATTGAGGGCCAGCGCGAATAAACTGCCCGCCACCATGGCGACGATCATGTAGGGCAATTTCGGGGCAAAGCGCTTGGTCAGAATACCGACCAGCAACGTCATCATACTGACTGCCAAAACGTAGGGATTGATGCTGCCGATCTGCAGCGCAAACAACTCTAGCGTCTTGAAGAACGGCGTGCCGCGCGGAATGTCCACGCCGAAAAAATTCTTGATCTGGCTGCCGGCGATGAGCAGCGCCGCGCCGGCGGTAAAGCCGATCACCACGGTATGTGAGATGAAATTCACCAGCACGCCCATGCGCGCCAAGCCCAGAATCAGTTGGAATAATCCCGTTAGTAAAGTCAGCGTCAACACCAGGCCGATGAATTCCGGCGAGCCGGGATGCGCGTAAGGGCTGACCGAGGCGAACACCGCGATGGAAATGGCCGTGGTCGGGCCGGACACCAAATGCCAACTCGAGCCGAACAGCGCCGCGACGATGGCCGGCATCATCGCCGCATACAGGCCATATTGCGGCGGCAGGCCGGCGATGGTGGCGAAGGCCACCGCTTGCGGCAGCACGATCAGCGCCCCGGTCAGGCCGGATACGGCATCGTCGCGCGTGTTGGCCTTGGTTACCCGGTCGCGCCAGCGCAGAAAGGGTAAAAGCTTCGACCAATCGAAGGAAAAACGCAGACCGAGCCTGCGGGCGTAGGCGGCATCCATGGCGAGAACTCCAGGCGTAATCAATGCCTGAAGTCTGACGAAAAGCGCGTTAAGGGCCGGTTAAGCGCAGGTCAAGGCGCGGTTATTTACAAGCAGTTTCCAGTAGAAGCGCTTAATTCGGCTTGTTAAGCTGCGCCGCATAAAGCGCCAGGTCAGAAGCCGAGAAACAGCAGAAAACGATTTCGCACAGCCCCGGAAATTCGGCGCCGGCCGCTCGCACCGTGGACACCGCCAGTGCGGCGGCCAAGTCCTTGGGGTAGCCGTAGACGCCGGTGCTGATGGCGGGAAAGGCCAGCGAGCGTGCCCCGGCCGCAACGGCCACTTCGAGCGAGCGCCGGTAGCACGAAGCCAACAAGGCCGGCTCATTCTGCTGGCCGCCCTGCCACACCGGGCCTACGGTGTGGATCACATGTTGCGCCAGCAGACGATAGCCCCGGGTCAGCTTGGCGTTGCCGGTTTCGCAGCCACCGAGCAGGCGGCATTCCGCAAGCAATTCCGGCCCGGCCGCGCGATGAATCGCGCCGTCCACCCCACCCCCGCCGAGCAAGCCGGAGTTCGCGGCGTTGACGATGGCATCCACGGCCAGCGTGGTAATGTCGGCTTGAATCGCGCGCAGGGTGGCGCTCATGGGGGTATGCGGCCTCACGTCCAAAGTTTTATATTACCCCGATCCGAATTGCACGTTCTATGATGATTGTTCAATCACCCATCCATGCAAAAGGAGCAACCATGCGTAAACAACTAAGCAGTCTGGCCCTGCTGGCTTCCGTCGTTTTGGCCCCGGCCCCAAGTTTTGCCGCGGAGCAGCCGGTCTTGATCAAGATCCCGCGCCTGACGCTGGAAACCGCGCAGAAAATTGCCCAGGCCGTGGTGGTCGAGTGCCGCAAGAGCGCCATTCAGGTGGGCGTCACCGTGGTGGATCGCGGCGGACACCCGGTGGTGGTCTTGCGCGATACCCTGGCGCCCGACCTGACCCTGGAAATCAGCCGCCAGAAGGCTTACACCGCCATGTCCTTCAACGCCGCCACCTCGACCATGGAAAACCGCTTCACCCAGCCGTTTTCGGTGGGCAAGGTCGCAGGGCTGATCTTTTCGGCGGGCGGCGTGCCGATCGAAGCGGCCGGCAACATCGTCGGCGCGGTCGGCGTGAGCGGCGCGCCCACCGGTGCGCAGGACGAGAAATGCGCCAATGCCGGCGTGCAGGCGGTGCTGTTTGATTTGGAATCCGTGACGCCCTGATAGTGGCGTGGTTTGCAAATAACAAGGGCCGCATTTTGCGGCCCTTGTTTTATTGCTTTCAGCCTTAGCTTGCTTGTGATCTTAGGCCTTGAATTTACGAACCGAAACCAAGGCGGCTAAACCGATGAGCGACAAAAAGATGGTTGGTGGTAAAGGAATCGGCGATGTGGCGCGGAAGGAGGCGCGCGTGGCATTTTCCCCATTAAAAATATCCGCGGTTGTGCCAAAGGTCGTAAAGGCGCCAGTAACGCCACTGTCAACATAAGCAAAGCTGGCCTGTATCGCTTTGGTTGCAGTATCTAGCTTGCTTAATTGCAGCAGAACTTGATCGTGGCCCAGATCATAGGCAAAGGTTCCATATGAGGTTATGAAGTCAGCAACAAGATCAACGCGACGAAACTCAATGACCAACACGCCGGAAGAGTTTTGGCGCAGAAAGATATCGAGAATGTCATTACCTGTACCGCCAACAACGCTGCTGTCGGAAAGGCGAACGCCGTAGCCTTCACGCGGTACAACAGGCAGCGAGGCCAAATTAAAGAGGCCGCTCACGATGAAGGTGTTGCCGCCTTTAAGGCCATTGCTATTGTTGGCATTATCAACATTGGTCTGGAGCCGCGCATCGACAACCAAATTCTGGCCGGGTCGGCTAACAGCGTCCCTGACGGCGCCTATTGAGGTGTCTAAGCCATAGCTTCCACCGGCTTCAATACCAGCCGCACCAGTTAAAAAATAGGAGGCCGGATTGCCATTGGAAATAAAGTTGGGCGCGCTGGGCGGGGCGCCACCGCCATCAAAAGAGTCTTTGAAAAACACGGTTCCGTCGCCGCGCGCAACGGTGAACTCTTCAATGGAAAAAATCGTTGCCGAGGCAGGAGCAATAACAGAAGTAAGACCGATTACCGTTAAACAGGCGCAAATTATTTTGCTTGTTTTGATCGAAATCATTTTGAGCCACCCTTTATAAATGGAAATTTTGTGTTTGGTTGTAGTGTTGTGATTTTGAGAAAATTGCTTGGCTTTCAAGCAACCAGAGGCTTTTAAGCAAAAACCAAGCCCATATTCCGGCCTTTGATTTATATCAACATATTTATGAGGAGCGTGCAGAAGTGTAAAAAAGGGCGACAACCAGCAGAAAAAATCCCAGAACGCAAAAAGCAATAACTCGCGGCGGGGTTTGCGCGCTTTGCCGGCGTCAAGGGCAGAGCACATTTTGAGCGGCTTCTTATCTGGCGATCAGTAGCGTCGGCTTCCAGCCGGCAACCACCGAGGCCAAATAGGCTTAAGCGCTTCCCATTTGTTTTTCGAGACGCTTGGCAAATACCGTCATTTCCTTCGCCGCCTGTTTGTCGCCACGCTTCTCGGCGACAGCGATGCCGCTTTTGTAGGCATCCAAGGCGGCCTGTAGCTGGCCGGCTTCATTCAGCGCCTTGCCGAGCAGCTTCCATGCCGCCGAGTAGTTTGGGTCTTGGCTGACCGCCTGTTGCAAGTGCTCGGCCGCTTGTTCGGATTGCCCCAATTTGAGGTATTCATTGCCGAGGCTATAGCGCAGCAGCGCATTGTCCTTGCCGCCGGCGAGCATTTTTTCCAGATTTTGCAGCATTGCGCTCATGTGCCAGGGTGTCCTTCGCGGGTATAATCGCGAGCTTGATTTATAAGGGATTCCAGATGCAAGCGCATTATTCACCACGCGATGTCGAAGCTCAAGCACGCCAGCGCTGGGAGCAAGACCAGGCCTTCACCGCGCGCGAAGACGCCGCCAAGCCCAAATACTATTGCCTGTCCATGTTTCCTTATCCATCGGGAAAACTGCACATGGGCCATGTGCGCAATTACACCATCGGCGATGTGTTGACGCGCTATCACCGCATGCAAGGCTATAACGTCATGCAGCCGATGGGCTGGGATGCTTTCGGCCTGCCGGCGGAAAACGCCGCCATGGCGTCCAAAGTCGCACCGGCGAAATGGACCCACGACAACATCGCTTACATGAAGAAGCAACTGCAATCCCTGGGCTTCGCCATCGATTGGTCGCGCGAATTGGCGACCTGCACGCCGCAGTATTACCGCTGGAATCAATGGCTGTTCCTACGCATGCTGGAAAAAGGCATCGTCTATCAAAAAACCGGCGTGGTGAATTGGGACCCGGTGGACCAGACCGTGCTGGCCAATGAGCAAGTGATCGACGGCCGCGGCTGGCGCACCGGCGCGGTGGTGGAGAAGCGCGAAATTCCCATGTACTACATGGCGATCACCAAATACGCCGACGAGCTGTTGGCCGAACTCGACAATCTGCCGAACTGGCCGGAGCAGGTGAAGCTGATGCAGAAGAACTGGATCGGCAAGAGCTTTGGCGTGCGCGTGGGTTTTCCGTATAAACTTCCCTCGCGCAGCGAGACCCTATCCTCCTCCCCCGCTCGCGGGGGAGGATTAGAGGAGGGGGCAACCATAGAGCAAGGCACGCTGTGGGTCTTCACTACCCGCGCCGACACGCTGATGGGTGCGACCTATGTCGCGGTGGCGGCGGAGCATCCGCTGGCGACCTACGCCGCGCAAAACAATCCGCAACTCGCCGCCTTCATCGAGGAATGCAGACACGGCGGCGTGACTGAAGCCGAGATCGCCACGCAGGAGAAAAAGGGTATGGCGACGGGCTTGACCGTCACCCATCCGCTGACCGGCGAGGCCTTGCCGTTGTGGGTGGCGAATTATGTGCTGATGGGTTATGGCGAAGGCGCGGTGATGGCGGTGCCGGCGCATGATGAGCGGGATTTTGAGTTTGCGAATAAGTATGGGTTACCAATAAAACAAGTTATTGAGAACATCTTGGTTCATACAGATGAGCTGCGTGCACAGCGCCCGGAATCGGAGTATCCGGAGCTGTATTTCAACCAGAAGCGGTGGAAAGCTTGGTACGCGTCAAAATCGAGAGACGAGGTTCTGGTTTTTAACTCTGGCAAGTACGACTGGATGTATCCAGACGATGCGGTTGACGCCATCGCCGCCGATCTTTCCGCCAAAAACCTGGGCGAGAAAAAAATCACCTGGCGCTTGCGTGACTGGGGCATTTCGCGCCAGCGCTATTGGGGCACGCCTATTCCCATCATCCATTGCGACGCTTGCGGCGAAGTGCCGGTGCCGGACGATCAATTGCCGGTGAAGTTGCCGGAAGACCTGATCCCGGACGGCTCGGGCAGCCCGCTAGTGAAGAGCGAAGCCTTCTTGCAATGCACCTGCCCGAAATGCGGCAAGCCGGCGCGGCGCGAGACCGACACCATGGACACCTTCGTCGATTCGTCCTGGTATTTCCTACGCTTTTGCTC
>Ga0209705_10002058_pt1 | contig 10762 bp, 9 predicted proteins | sample PPLLaktember2015_5_FD_187262 | JGI IMG/M metagenome (GOLD analysis project Ga0209705, IMG submission 187262) | Freshwater sediment microbial communities from Prairie Pothole Lake near Jamestown, North Dakota, USA - PPLs Lake P8 Core (1) Depth... | ecosystem: Environmental > Aquatic > Freshwater... | reverse complement strand
GAGAGAGAGGCAACATGAGAGATCATGGGAAATTCTTTGATTTTTTGGAAGTCATCAGGAGAGCCGAATCTGGGGAAGGGATGAAAGAGGGAGACTACGATAAGCGGTTAGGCAAGAAAGCGCTGTCGCTCATGAAACAATATGAAATTCGTTATGATCCCGAATGTGTGATTCCAACAGACGATGGTATGGCTGATCGAGTTTATCAGGCAGCGGTTGATCTCTTTCTGGATTTGGGGGTTTATTGCACGGATACTCAAAGGGTGATCCGTTTCACAAAAGAGGAATTACAATGGGCATTGGATAACGTTCCTCAAGAGGTTCGGTATGGGCGGGGAAAAGAAACAGTCTCCGTTTTCCCGAGAAAGGTGGAAGATCGAAGAGATCCGGTTTGCTTTTTCTCAGCGGTCGGGACACCCGTGACCGAAGAAATGTTTCTTCCTATTGCTCAAAGTTATGCGCAGGAAGCTCATGCGGATACTTTTTCAGGTCCTTTGATCACCAGTTATAAAGGAATCCTTGTGACCTCGGGGTCTCCGATTGAAGTGGAGGCTGCCATCTGGAATACACAAATGTTACGAGAAGCAGCCAGGCGAGCAGGACGACCCGATATAGGGATCCATAACTTTCAGTCCACGGGTGAAAAAACCGACGCGACCATTGCATCCGCTCAAGAGAAATTTGGCGCCTTTCCCGGGGATGGATTGTTGGTCGCCGCCATTGCCGAGATGAAAGTGGACTTTGAACGCCTGAAGAAAGTTGCTTTTCTTCGACAATCTCCCTACGTCCTGGGTGCATTGTATGGACCTCTGATGGGAGGTTATGCAGGAGGGCCTGAGGGGACGGCCATTGCTCTGGTGGCCCATCATTTTCTTGGGCTTCTCGTCTTCTCTGCGGAACGTCACAATTCTTTCCCCATTCACATCCACCATGTTTGCAATACGACCAGAGATATGCTCTGGCTGATCTCGATGGTTGGGCAAGCGTTGGCGAGAAATACCCACCTGATCATTGTCTCCAATGCCTTCATGGCTTCTGGGCCATGCACAGAGATGGTCATTGATGAGCTCTGTGCTCAATCCATCACTTCCACGGTCTCCGGTTGGCATCTTAATCCTTCTGCCGTTGCGAAAAATCGCCAACCGATGAGGTGTAGTGGTATGGAACCCCGGATCCATGCAGAGATAGGACATCGAGTTGCGCAAATAGGCCTTACCCGAAAGGAAGCGAATGGGATTACTTTGAAGCTGGTGGAAGGTTACGAAAAAAGAATTCATGAGGCTCCCATTGGAAAGATGTTTCAAGAGTGTTACCAAATGGATAAGATTCGTCCTACCGATGAATATGAAAGTTTATTTTCAAGGAAAAAGAAAGAATGGAAAGGGTTGGGTTTTGAGGTGATTTGAATGAAGATTGAGAAATTGACGAGAAAAGGGATTCTAAAAATAGCCTCCTATGTTCCTGGGAAGTCGATTGAGGAGGTTCAAAAGGAGTTCGGGCCTAAAAGATGGGTGAAGCTTGCCTCCAATGAGAATCTGCTCGGTCCTTCTCCAAAGGCACAGGCAGCCATTCGCAATGAACTCCCGAATATCCATCTCTACCCAGATGGGCCCTGTACGATTTTGAGAAAGGCCATGGCCGAGAAATTTGCGATCCCTGAGGAGATGATCGTTATTTCGAATGGCGCTGATAACTTAATACTGATGATTGCCAATGCCTTTGTCAATGAAGGAGATGAAGTGGTGATGGCCGACCCCACTTTCTCAGTCTATGCCAATGTGACTCAGATCATGGGAGGAAAGCCGATCAAGGTAAAGTTGAAGGATTTTACCCATGATCTGGAGGCAATGCTCAAGAAGGTCAACCGAAAGACAAAATTGGTCTTTATCTGCAATCCAAATAATCCAACCGGGACGACGGTCTTCCTGGAGTCGTTTAACACTTTTCTTTCAAAGCTTCCGAAACATGTCATCGTTGTCCTGGATGAGGCTTACGGGGATTTTGTGGAAGATGCATTCTACCCAAATGGATTGGACTATCTCAAAGCCAAAAACCCTATGATGATTCTCCGGACTTTCTCAAAGGTTTATGGACTGGCCGGGTTGAGGATTGGCTATGCTTTGGGGAGAGAGGACCTCATTCACTGCCTCTACCAAGTCAGGGATCCTTTTCCGGTCCATCGCCTGGCGCAGGTCGCTGCAATGGCTGCATTAAACGATGAGGATCATGTCATCCAATCGATTCAATTCATTTACGAAGGGAGGAGGTATCTCTACAAGGAACTGGATAAGATGGGGTTTTTCTATGTCCCCAGCCAGGCGAATTTTATCTTTATTGATTTTAAGAAAAATTCGGAAGAGGTGTCCCAGGCCTTTTTAAAAGAAGGGATCATCGTCCGCCCAGGAAAGGTATGGGGATATCCAACTTTCGCCAGGGTGACGATTGGCAGGAAGGAGGATAATCAGAAATTTATCCAAGCCCTCAGAAAAATACTCAAATGAGTTCTATTAAGGAATTCAGGAATGATGGGATGCAGTGATGAAGAGATTTTTTTATTCCCCAATTCGCTATCCCTAAATACCTGAATCACAGATTAATCTAATAACTCAACGGACCCAACAAACCCAATGAACCCTATAAACCCACCACACTGTGAAGTAGATCTTATTATCAAAAATGTTGGTGAGCTCCTCACTCTTTCTCCTACTTTTAAGGAGGAATCAGGATTGGGGATGATTCGAAATGGAGCTATAACAGTCAAAGAAGGGAAAATATTTTGGGTTGGTCAAATGGGTGAATTACCCAAAGAGTTTGCTTTAGGTCAATATGGTCGGGAAATAAATGCCACAGGAAAGGTGGCGATGCCTGGGCTCATTGACTCCCATACGCATCTCATTTTTGCTGGGTCGAGGGAGAATGAGTTCGAACAACGAATTCAAGGCCTTTCCTATCTGGACATTGCGGAGAAAGGAGGAGGGATCCTATCCACGGTTGAAGCCACCAGAAAGGCTTCCCTCGAAGAACTTTTTACCCTTGGGAAAAGGAGACTGGACCGAATGATTTCCAAGGGCGTTACCACCATAGAGGCCAAAAGTGGATATGGCCTTTCCCTCCAAGACGAGATGAAGATTCTCAAAGTGATGAAGGCATTAAAAGAGATTCACCCCATGGAGATCGTCCCTACCTTTTTGGGAGCCCATACCCTTCCTAAAGAATTTAGGAACGACCGAACAGGATATATGGATTTGCTTATCGAAGAGATGATCCCTGAGGTTGCCCATGAAGGGGTCGCTGAATTTTGCGATGTCTTCTGTGAGGAGAAGGCTTTTACTCTTGAAGAGTCAAAAAAAATTCTCGAGACAGGAAAGCGATATGGTCTCAAACCAAAGATCCATGCAGATCAATTGAGTCCGGGTGGCGGGGCAGAGCTGGCTGCAGAGGTCGGCGCCTTTTCCGCGGATCATCTTGAATACGTAAGCCAAGAGGGTATTAAAAAAATGGCTGAGAAGGGAGTGACTGCCGTTTTACTGCCGGGGGCGAGTTTTTTCCTTTCAATGAAAAAGGTTCCCCCTGCGAGGGAGATGATCGAAAAAGGCGTATGGGTTTCTATCGCAACAGACTTAAATCCCGGTTCTTCGATGACCGAATCCCTTCCTCTTATGATGACTATGGGTTGTACAATGTTCAAAATGATTCCAAAAGAGGTGATTCAAGCTACGACCATTCATGCCGCAAAATCCATGGGTCGGGAAAAACAGATTGGCAGTCTGGATGTCGGGAAACAAGCAGATATCTTATTGCTCGACATTCCCAGCTATCGTCACCTCCTTTACCACTTTGGGGTGGACCATACTGAGTTGGTCATTAAGAAGGGGAGGGTTGTTTATAAAAATAAATGATCAATGGACAATTGACAATTAGCAATGATCAATGACTACTGACAACTAACTGTTGGCAACTGCACATTGACCATTTAAAATTGACCATTGCATATTGACTACTGCATTCTGGCTAACAGGGAGTAACGATGCGCCTTTTAGAATGTGTTCCCAATATCAGCGAAGGCAGGGATCAAGACAAGATTGCCTTGATGTTGGAGGGTTTGAAAAAGCACAGAGGAGTTAAGCTCCTTGATTTCTCTTCAGACAAGGACCATCACAGAAGTGTATTCACTTTTATTGGTGAGCCCGAAGCGATCAAGGATGCAGCCTTCTCCCTGGCAATGGAAGCCATTGATCTCATTGATATGAGGGAGCATCAGGGAGGTCACCCACGCTTGGGGGCAGTGGATGTTGTTCCTTTTGTCCCCATCCAGGGGGTGGAAATGGAAGAGGCTGTTGACATTGCCCATGCATTTGGAAAGGCATTGGGGAAGAGAGGAATCCCCATCTTTTTCTATGAAGAGGCATCGACCCAACCGGAGAGAAAAGATTTGCCATCCATCCGAAAGGGAGAGTATGAGGGGCTGGAGGAAAAGCTGAAGGATCCAACATGGATGCCCGATGAAGGGCCTCATCATTTCAATCCAAAATCCGGGGCGACCGTTGTGGGAGCTCGATTCCCTTTGGTGGCCTATAATGTCAATCTCAAAACAAAAGATATCACCCTATGCAAGGAGATTGCCAAGAAGGTTCGGTTCAAAGATGGAGGGTTTCCGTATGTCAGAGCGATGGGGGTTGATCTGAAGGAAAAAGGAATGGTTCAGGTTTCAATGAACCTGACCAACTATCGAGTGACCAATATCCCAGAAGTATATGAATTCATCAGGGGAGAAGCTTTAAAAAAAGGGGTGGAAATAGAAGGATCAGAGATCGTGGGATTGATCCCCCTAGGCGTTTTAGAAGGGATCGCCCAAAATTATTTGCAATACCCACAGTTTTCGGTTCGCCAGATCATTGAACAACAAATTTTAGAATTTGAGTAATTCTTGTTCGTCCTTTTTTAGAAAAATAAATACGCTATGCGCATTGCCCTTTGCGCTTAGCATTTAAATGGGGGAAATATGGAACTCATGCAATTCTTAGAAAAAGTGGCCGCAGAGACTCCAACGCCCGGGGGGGGGAGTGCTTCCGCCTTGGCGGGGGCCCTATCCGCTTCTCTTGTGGCTATGGTGGCCGCGCTTTCTTCCAAGAAGGGAAGGGGAAAAAAAGGAAGGATGGAACAGATAAGGAGGAAAGCATTGACCATTCAAAAGAGGCTTTTCCGGGCAATAGATGAGGATTCAAAATCTTTTGACGCTGTCATCAAAGCCTTCCGACACCCCAAAGGTTCAGAAAAAGAACGTCTCCAGCGGGCGAGGAAGATTCAACAGGCCTATCAAAATGCCACCCTAACACCGCAGGTGGTATGTCAACAGTCGATTCAACTGTTGGAGTATTCCAAAATCCTCATTTTACAGGGGAACCCGAATGCCATGAGTGACGCGGGGGTGGCTGCCTTTCTTGCGGATGCCGCCTTGGCGGGAGGGTTGCTCAATATTGGTATTAATCTGGTAGCTGTGACGGAAAAAAACTTCACCAAGAAGATGATTTTTTTAATGGAGAGATGGACAAAAAAAAGGAACGATCTCATGAGGGCGATCTTGATGAAGCTTACTGGAGTCAGTCAGATTTAGCAGGGTGCCAATTTTTCTCCTTTTCGGTCAGTGGATATCATTAAATTTATTTAAAGAGCAATATTATCGGGAAGCGTTATGGTAAAGGCTCATCATTTAATAAGAGGGTTCTTGTTCCTTTTTTTAATTTTGGTCCTGTCTCCAGCATTCGGTCAGGAAAACCTGCCTGTTTTGATAAAAAAGGTGGAACCCTCCATCGTTGTGATTTTGGTTTACAATAGGGAGGGGAAAATCCTCGGCCAAGGAAGCGGTTTTTTTATCAATAAGGAAGGGGATGTGATTACAAATTTTCATGTCCTTCAAGAGGCAAGCCGGGCTGTCATTCGAACAAAAGATGGGAAGGAATATCCTATAAAGAGAGTTCTCGCTGAAGACAGAGATGGTGATTTAATTCGAGTTTCAATTGATATTTCAGAAGAAGTGGTAAAGCCTTTACCGGTGGCCGCCAAACTTCCTGATGTAGGGGAGAGAGTCATTGTCATCGGAACCCCCCTCGGATTCGATCAAACCGTCTCAGATGGCATTGTCTCCGCTGTGAGAGAGATTCCCGGGTTTGGGAAAATCATCCAGTTAACCGCTCCCATATCCCCTGGATCAAGCGGCAGTCCAGTCATTAACATGAAAGGAGAGGTGATAGGGATTGCCACCTTTTTTATCTTGGCAGGTCAAAATCTTAATTTTGCCATTCCCGGAGAGAGGTTAGCCAGGTTGATCATCCGTCAGGGAGAGAGTCTTTTAGAGCGTGAAGAAGGGAGAATGAAAGATTGGCTTGCCTCAGCAGAAGGTCTATATACCCTCGGACTTCGCTTCCTCTGGGCAGAAGATTATGGGAAGGCTCTTCCCTATTTTATTGAAGCAGCTAAGAGAGACCCAGGTCATGGGCAGGCCTATTTCCAAATCGGGTATTGTTTTACCAGACTGGGTCGGTATCAGGAGGCCATTGAACCTTATAAACAGGCCATTCGAATTCAGCCTAACGATGCAGAGGTTTATAATAATCTCTGTTTCGTTTACGGAAAGGTCGGACGCTTTGACGAGGCGATCCAAACCTGCGGGCAGGCCATCCAAATCAAACCTGACCTTGCTGAAGGTCATAACAATTTGGGTTGGGCTTACCAAATGAAAGGACGTTATCAGGAAGCCATCCAATCTTGCAAAGAGGCCATCCGCCTTAAACCCGATTTTGTTCCGGCCCACTACAATCTTGGGAATAGTTACGCTGCGTTGAAGCAATATGAAAAAGCCATCGAATCCTATAAGGAAGCGATACGACTCCAATTTGATTATGCAGAAGGGCACTCAAACTTAGGGGCTGCTTATTTCCATGCAGGGCAATTTGAGGAAGCCATTGTCTCCTATAAACAGGCGATCCGGCTGAAACCTTCCTTAGCTGAAGCCCATCTCAATTTGGGCATGTCCTATCTGAAGTTAGGGGATAAAGGATCTGCCATTGAGGAATATAAAGTTCTGAGGGCATTGGATAAGGGGCTCGCCAACCAACTTTTTAATTTGATTTATGAATGAAGATTTCACCAAAAAAAATCATGGATGGAGGAAATGATTGTGGAAGAAGAAAAAGGTGGAATAAAATTTATAGCAACCGTTACGGGCTTGAAAGGTGACTGTCATGCCCACCATCGATTGGGGGAGACCATTGAGTTAAATTGTTATGAGTCGGGTGGGCTCTGTGGTTTTTTTTATCATGATATTTTTCCTTACCTCAATGCCATGCAATTTGGCGGGAAATATCCATGGTGGGATAAGGATATGATAGAAGTTGAATGCCCAGACCGGTATAATACGGTTTCCCTGAAAATCGAGAGGAAAAAATAAGGGTTTATCCTTAAATTGGAACAGCGGGGTATTCACCTCTTCCCCCGCTGTCAATCGGTCAGAAGGATTTAAATATCCTCAACATAAGGATATACACCTCCCTTTTTACAGAAGGGTTCTTAATAAAGCTCGTCTGCGTTAAGTTAAATTATTTATTTCTTAGGTGGAACGATTGCTTCCTTGCAAGCCTTGGCGATACGCATCTTCACCACAGTCTTGGCCGGAATATTGATCGGTTCACCGGTAGCTGGATTTCTTCCCACACGTGCTTTACGTTTAACTAAGACGAGTTTGCCTACCCCGGGAAAAGTGAAGGCTCCCGCCTTTTTGGTCTCGGCAATTCCTAAGACGGCCATCTCGTCGATGACTGACGAAGCAGCCTTTTTGGAAAGGTCAAACTTTTTTGCAAAATAAGATACGATCTGGGCTTTAGTCATAGGTTTTTTTCCGGCCATACTCTTTCCTCCTCTTTAAATAAGTAAGTTAATGTTTAAGTATACAGAAAAGTTTTCAAAAAGCAAGTATAAAATGACTAAGAAAGTAAATTTGGAGCGGGCAACGGGATTCGGACCCGCGACCCTCGGCTTGGGAAGCCGATGCTCTACCAACTGAGCTATGCCCGCAACGCAGTTCAATTTGTAAAATAAATGATTACCGGCCCAAACCAAAGTATAAAAAAATGTTTGGGATTGTCAAGGGATTTTTAAGAGATTTTTAAGAAAGCTCTAAAAAAGTCCCTTTTTCTGTCATTCTGAGCGCAGCGAAGAATCTCACCAGTTGATAACATGGAATGATACCGGTCCTTTATGGGATTTACTTTTAGCAAAAAAGCGAGACCCTTCATTATACCCAAGGTGATAGGAGGAAGGGTTCAGAATGGCACATGCTATGTTTTTGCAGAGGCCCCTTTAAATCGCTTTCAACTCAGTGGGAAGGGTAGTCAATACCTCTGCTCCATTTGAAGTTACCCGGACCATATCCTCAATCCGGATACCTCCTAAGGCTGGCAGATAAATCCCCGGTTCAATGGTAAAGACCATTCCTTCCTGAGCAGGTTCTTTATTATCCCGATTCACAACGGGCTCTTCATGAACAGCGAGGCCAATCCCGTGTCCTGTTCCGTGACCGAAATACTCATCATACCCGCAATCCCGGATATAGTTTCTCGCCGCTGCATCTATTTCAAGAATAGGAATCCCGGGACGAATTTTTTCAATCGCTCTGTCGTGGGCCTCCTTCACGATCTGATAAATTTTTTTTTGGTCAGGGGAAGGGTTTCCGCAGACGACCGTACGTGTCTGATCGGAGTGATATCCATCAAACCGGGAGCCGAAATCGATCAGGATCAAATCCCCTCTTTGAATCCGTTTCTCACCTGCCTTTCCATGGGGAAGGGCAGACCGCTTTCCAGAGGCAAGGATGACATCAAAACCCATGGCGTCCGCCCCATTCTTTTTCATGAAGAACTCCATCTCCAGAGCGAGGTCCCTTTCAATAACCCCTTCCTTCATCATCCCCAGGATGTGTTCAAAAGCCCTCGAGGAGATATCAATCGCACTTTTCATCGAGAGGAGCTCCTGGTCATCTTTGAGGGCCCTCAAGTTTCTTAGTTCATTCTCCAGGGGAAGAAAGTCCACCCCATTGGTGATCTTCTTCATCAGGGATTGATGGAGTGAAAAAGAGAGGGAAAGAGATTCGAAACCGATCCTTTTCAGTTTCAGGTCTGCGAGGTGAAAGGCAATCCCCTCCAGTTTTTTATTGTAACGGACGATCTGAGAACCGATCACTTCCTTCTCCGATTGGGTCCAATATCGCGAGTCCGTGAGGAAAAAGGACTCTCTCTGAGTAAGGATATATGCTCCATCGCTCCCGGTAAACCCACAGAGATAGCGTATATTCTCAAGCCCGGTAAAGAGAATTCCATCCAGTTGATTGGAATTCATCGCTTCTCGAGCTACTTTTTTTCTCTTGTCATAGAAGGTGGTTTCCATTAATTTTTTCCCCGCTTTCGAATATTCTCGAGCCATTTCTCAAGATGATGTATCTTGTCCTCTTTCGTGTGAGGGTAGGGGAGATGGACGCGCGGAGGATGTAGTTTTTCTCTTAACTCTCCCAGCCTCTTCTGGATTTCAATGTCCTGGGGATCTTTTTCGGCAAGGGCTTTAAAAATTTCGAAGGCCTCCTGTAAGTATCCTTGCCGGAGATAGATTTCAGCCAAAGTTTTGGTTGCCAATTGATCCATATACTCTCTCACCCAGGGGGGATTTTTTAAAATTAGAAAATAATTCCCTAAAAGTCAATCCCTTCTGCTAAAAGAGGGGAAAGAGCATTGCCATAAAGGTAGATAAAGTATTGACATAGGGCTAAATATAAAATAATATTAAACGGCTTTTTTAAACGGAAAGGGGTTTTGAAATGGAAAAGAAATATTTATTTTCACCCGGACCAACCATGCTTCCACCGGAGGTCCTTCTCAAGATGGCAGAACCCATCATGCACCACCGGGAACCCGAGTTTGAAAAAATCTTGGCAGAGATCCGAGAGGGATTGAAATACCTTTTCCAGACGAAAAACGAGGTATTGATTTTTACCTCTTCTGGAACGGGTGCCATGGAAGGGGCGGTCTCCAACATCCTCTCCAAAGGGGACAAGGCCCTGGTGATTCGTGGGGGAAAATTCGGTGAGAGATGGGGAGAAATCTGCAAGGCTTATGGAATTGAGTTCGTTCCTATTGATGTGGAATGGGGAAAAGCCGTGGATCCGGAGCGGATTCAAAAAATTCTAAAATCCGATCCCGCCATTCGAGCGGTATACACTCAGGCCAGCGAAACTTCAACCGGAGCAAGGCATCCCATTCGGGAGATTGCAGAGATCGTAAAAAAACACGAAGGAACCATCGTCGTTGTCGATGCCATTACAGGAATTGGCGTCTTTAATATTCCGATGGATGAGTGGGGCATCGATGTGCTGATCAGTGGTTCTCAAAAGGCCCTGATGCTCCCTCCGGGGCTAGCCTTTGCCGCTTTGAGTGATAAGGCATGGAGGTTCGTGGAGCGATCAAACCTACCCAAATTCTATTTTGACTTTAAAAAAGAGTTGAAGTCTGCTCAGAAAAATCAGAACTCCTTTACCCCAGCCATCTCTTTATTCGTTGGTCTAAGAGAATCGCTCCATCTGATTCGAAAAGAGGGTCTGGAGGCAGTTTTTCAACGCCACGAAAAGTTGGCAGATGCGACCCGTGTTGCCATGAAGGCTTTGGGCCTTGAGCTCTATGCTCCGGATTCACCCAGCAATGCTGTCACAGCCGTCAAAGTT
>Ga0209705_10002056_pt1 | contig 10764 bp, 9 predicted proteins | sample PPLLaktember2015_5_FD_187262 | JGI IMG/M metagenome (GOLD analysis project Ga0209705, IMG submission 187262) | Freshwater sediment microbial communities from Prairie Pothole Lake near Jamestown, North Dakota, USA - PPLs Lake P8 Core (1) Depth... | ecosystem: Environmental > Aquatic > Freshwater... | reverse complement strand
CTTCAGCGATGCCGACTATCAGGCTGCCGGCGCACAGATCGCGGCGGATGCGGCGGCGGTGTATGCCTGTCCGCTGGTGGTGAAAGTCAAGGAACCCTTGCCGGCCGAGATCGCGCTGCTGCAAGCAGATCAAATTTTATTCTGTTATTTCCATCTCGCTGCCGCAGCGATGCTCGCCCAGGCGCTGCTCGATCGCCAGGTCATCGCCATCGCCTACGAAACCGTGAGCGATGCCGGCGGCGGCCTACCCTTGCTGACGCCGATGTCGGAAGTGGCGGGACGCATCGCGGTGCAGGTCGGCGCGAATTGCCTGCACATGGCGGCGGGCGGCGCCGGCGTGTTGCTGGGCGGCGTGCCGGGCGTGGCGCCGGGCAAGGTGCTGGTGATCGGCGCCGGCACGGTCGGCACGCAAGCGGCTCGCATGGCCCTGGGCCTGGGCGCGGACGTCACCATCCTGGACATCAATCTGCAGCGCCTGCGCTACCTGGACGATGTGTTCGGCCCGCGCTTGAAGACGCGTTTTTCCGAAGCGCACGCCATCGCCGCCCTGACGCGCGAGGCCGACTTGGTGGTGAGTTCAATTTATATCCCGGGCAAGCGCGCATCGAAACTGATTACGCGCGACATGCTGCGCAGCATGAAGCGCGGCGCGGTGCTGGTGGACGTGGCCATCGACCAGGGCGGCTCGGCCGAGACCTCGCGCCCCACCACCCATTCCGACCCGACCTATATCGAAGAAGGCGTGGTGCATTACTGCGTCACCAACATGCCTGCCGCCTGCGCCCGCAGCGCCACCGAAGCCCTGACCAACGCCACCCTGCCCTACCTGCTGAAATTGGCGGCCGAGCCGCGCGCCGCGCTGCGCGACCATGCCGGCCTGCGCCAAGGCTTGCAACTGTATCGCGGCCAAGTTACGCATGCGGGACTGGCGGAAGATTTGGGCTTGGCTTACAGCGTGCCGGAAACGCTGTTGTCTACGTAACCCACAAAGCGGCGCTTCACCGCGCAGGGCTCAGGGTTGCGTGGGATAGGTGCCAAGCCGATAATGGTGCCAATTTCAGCAGAAATTCCATGGAAAACTATCTCCTCATCCTCGTCGGCACGGTCTTCGTCAACAACATCGTGTTGGTGCGCATTCTCGGCCTGTGCCCTTTCATGGGCGTGTCGAAGAAACTCGAAGCCTCGATCGGCATGGCGCTGGCCACCGCCTTCGTGCTGACGCTGGGCTCCGGCGCAAGCTTCCTGATCGACAAATACCTGCTCGGTCCGGACCTGATCTTTCTGCGCACGCTGTCCTTCATCGTGGTCATCGCCGCCATCGTGCAATTCACGGAAATGTTTTTACACAAGCTGTTCCCGCTGCTGTATCAAGTGCTGGGCATCTACTTGCCGCTGATCACCACCAATTGCGCCGTGCTCGGCATTCCGCTGATCATCGTGCAGGAGAAGCACAACTTGCTGGAAGCCCTGTTGTTCGGCTTCGGCGGCGCTGTGGGCTTTTCCATGGTGCTGATCATTTTCGCCGGCCTGCGCGAGCGGCTGGAGAGCGCCGAAGTGCCCGCGCCGTTTCGCGGCTCGGCCATCGCCATGGTCACTGCCGGCCTGATGAGCATCGCCTTCATGGGCTTTACCGGCCTGGCCCGGTGACTCCTTAAGTAATGAGTACCGCGCTCCTGATCATGCTTGGTCTGGCCCTATTCCTGGGCCTGGTGCTGGGCTATGCCGCGATCAAGTTCAGGGTCACGGAAAGCCCGCTGGTGCAGAAAATCGACGCCATCCTGCCGCAGACGCAATGCGGTCAATGCGGCTATCCCGGCTGCAAGCCCTACGCCACGGCGATTGCCGCCGGCGAGGCGGACATCAATCAATGCCCGCCCGGCGGCGAGGAAGGCATCCGCAAGCTGGCCGAGCTGCTGGGCGTGGATCCCAAGCCGCTGAATGCCGAACACGGCGCGCCGAAACCAAAATCCGTCGCCGTGATCGACGAGGCGCTGTGCATCGGTTGCACGCTGTGCATCCAGGCCTGCCCGGTGGATGCGATCCTGGGCGCGGCCAAGCACATGCACACCGTGATCGAAAAAGAATGCACCGGCTGTGAGCTGTGCGTCGCGCCCTGTCCGGTGGATTGCATTTCGATGCAAGCCGTGCAGGAAGACCTGAACACCTGGAAATGGAAATACCCGCTGTATTCCATTCAACAAGCATGATGCAAAAAAATTTCTCCACGAAAAACACGAAAGCCACGAAAAAATTCGCTGCACTGTCGTTGCGCAATAACCCACATGGGTTTCACCGTATTTCCTTATGCCGCGTTTATTCTTTCGTGTTTTTCGTGGACCGATTTTGGTCTGTCCCATAATGCGCACACTCCATACATTCCATGGCGGCGTGCACCCCGCCGAGCACAAGCAGGAATCGACCACGCTGCCGATCGCACAAGCGCCGCTGCCGTCGCAACTGATCGTGCCCTTGCAGCAGCATCTCGGCCAGCGCGCCAAGCCGCTGGTGCACGTCGGCGACAAGGTCCTGAAAGGCCAACTGATTGGCCAAGCGGATGGCGCAATTTCCTGCGCCGTGCATGCGCCGACCTCCGGCACGGTGAGCGCGGTCGATGTCGCGCCGGTGCCGCACCCTTCCGGCTTGCCCGACTTGTGCATCACGATCATTCCCGATGGCGCGGAGCAGTGGGTCGAGTGCATACCGCTCGACTATGAAACGCTGAGCGCGAGCGAACTGCGCCAGCGCCTGCGCGATTTCGGCTTGGCCGGGCTGGGCGGCGCGGTGTTCCCCAGCCACATCAAACTCAACCCGGGCGTGCAAGGTACATTCCCGACCTTGATCCTGAACGGCGCGGAATGCGAACCCTGGATCACCTGCGACGACATGCTGATGCGCGAACGCGCCGCCGAGATCGTGGCCGGCGCCAAGATCATGCAGCACCTGCTGGGCGCAAGCGAAGTCTTGATCGGCATCGAGGACAACAAGCCGCAAGCCATCGCCGCCATGCGCACCGCCTGCGCCGAGACAAGTTTTGAAGTCATCGCCATACCCACGCTCTACCCCAGCGGCGGCACCAAGCAATTGACGCAAATCCTCACCGGCCGCGAAACGCCCAGCGGCGGCCGCTCCACCGATCTCGGCGTGCAAATGTTCAATGTCGCCACCGCCTACAGCTTGGCGCGCGCCGTGTTGCACGGCGAGCCGCTGATCTCGCGCATCGTCACCGTCACCGGCAATGTCGATGCGCCGCGCAACTACGAAGTCCTGCTCGGCACACCGGTCAAGGAATTGCTGGCACTCGCCGGAACGCCGCGCACGGACACCCAGGGCATCATCATGGGCGGCCCGATGATGGGTTTCACCTTGCCTGCGGAGAGCGTGCCGGTGGTCAAGGCCACCAACTGCCTGATCGCAAAATCGCCCGCGCTGTTCCCGCCGCCGCCACCGACCCTGCCCTGCATCCGCTGCACCCAATGCGCGCAAGCCTGCCCGGTCGACTTGCAACCGCAAGACCTGTACTGGTTCGCGCGCGGCCGCGAATTCGGCAAGGCGCAGGAATACAACCTGTTCGACTGCATCGAATGCGGCTGCTGCGATTACGTGTGCCCGAGCCACATTCCGCTGGTGCAGTACTACCGCTACGCCAAGAGCGAAATCTGGGCGCGCGAACGCGAGAAGCAACAAGCCGACCTGGCGCGCGAGCGCCACGAATTCCGCTTGGCGCGCATCGAACGCGAGAAAAAAGAACGCGCCGATAAACTCGCCGCCAAGACCCAAGGCTCGAAAGCGCCCAGCGCCAATGCCGAAGCCGACCCGAAAAAAGCCGCCATCCAGGCCGCCATCGAACGCGCCAAACTCAAACGAGCCGGCGTCACCCCGCAAAACGTCGAGAACCTGCCGACGGAAACCTTGAAAGAAATCGAAGAAATCGAAGCGCGCCGCGCGCAACTCAAGCAAGCGATGGAAAAACAGCCGGATACGCCGGTTTAGTGAAATATTTAGTAGTGCTAAAGGTGTATTTGAAGTCATCCACCAACGCTACTCCAACAGTTTTGCCGAAGAGGCAAACCGCCGTTGCTCGGTTAGCAGCCCAATAAAAAGATAGGAGACAACCATGAATCGAAACCTCATCACAGTAGCGGGCCTTGTATGCAGCATGCTTAGCGGATGCGCTTATAACGTAAGCCCCTACGGCTTATCGTCGAACAATATTGAAAAAATGAAGGCCTTACAAACCAAACCTGTTTCAGTTGCCAAGTTTGAGTCCTCCAAGCCTGGATTAAATTCGATCACTTGCAGGGCGGCCGGGCCAGTCACCGTTGAAGGCAGTTTTGAATCCTATATTGAGAAAGCATTCATTGAAGAGTTGAAGATTGCCGGTCTCTACGATGCCGCCTCTCCAGTAGTAATCAAAGGGCGAGTCGATGAGATCGATTTCAATTCCAACATTGGCGCTGGCAAGTGGCTTATCACCTTGTCACTCGCATCTAAATCCAGCCCAGCCTACAAGGTGAATAGCGCTCATGAATTCTCAACCAACTTCGTCGCAGACAAGGCATGCCAGCAAGTCGCGCAAAACTTTGGCCAGGCAGTTCAAAAGCTAATCGGTGATGCGGTTTCTGATCCGCAATTCAAGGCGCTAATTAACTAGACCATAATGGGCGCAATATTTATTGCGCCCATGCAATGCCATGAGGATCAGAGTCATTTAAAAACCGCGTTTTCCACACCACATTATTCTATTGGCAATGCGCTTAAAGTACCACAAGCCACTAGCTAATAAACATATTATTGACTTTCTTGGACACGATATATATCGTCGTATATACATCCTGTCGATAAGGAAAATAATCATGTCCGAAACACGCATTGCCAAGCTGTTCAAGAACGGCGCCAGCCAGGCTGTCCGTCTGCCGGCGGAATTCCGCTTCGAAGGGAATGAGATCTACGCCACGCGCAACGATGCAACCGGCGATGTGGTTCTGTCGAGCCGTCCGGGCGCAAAATCTTGGGATGATTTCTTCGAGTTATTGCACTCCGTCGATGTGCCTGCCGACTTCATGAGCGAGCGCCCGCTCAATGTGTTGCCGGTGGAACGCGGCGTTTTTGACGACGACACGCCCGCCACCTAAGCCGATCATGTTGCACATGCTGGATACCGATACGGCCAGTTACCTCATCAAAGGCAAATCGCCCGCCATCGAGGCGCGACTGGCGCAGCTAGCGCCCTCCATGGTCTGCATCTCGGCAATGACGCGCGCGGAATTGCAGTATGGCCTGAAGCGCTTGCCGGCCGATCATCGCTTGCACTTAGCGGTGCGCCAGTTTCTGAAACTGATTCGCGTCTTGCCCTGGGATGCCGAGGCCGCGGATTGGTACGCCGATATCCGTCACCAGTTGATCCGCACGGACAACCCATCGGCGAAATGGATATGATGATTGCGGCCCACGCCTTATCGGCTGGCGCGATCTTGGTCACCAACAACCATCGCCATTACGCGCGGATAGAGGCTCCGTTGATTCTAGAGAATTGGGTTTAGGGTGTGATTAGTGTGTGCGTGAACAACACATCAAGCATTTGACAGCCCAATTCACCCCCCGGTATATTCAGTGCCGCTTGAACTTTGTTGCCGTTCCGCTTTCAAAAATTGCAATAAGCCCAGCCGGTGCTATAAAGAACGAATGAATATGCAGCATTTAACGCGCAAATTGCTCTTGATCTGCCTCATGTTGTGGCTGCCGCTGCAAGGCTATGCCGCGACCGTGATGCCGTTTTGCCAGCATGGCAAACAGGATCAGCATGCATCGCACCAGATGGCGCAGGACGATCAGGGCGCCCCGACCGCGAACGATCAGCATCACGGCAGTAGCAACACACCTTGCGATAATTGCGCGCTGTGCCATCTATGCAGCGCCATGGCCTTGCCGTCGTTTGCCGCCCAACTACCGATCAAGCCCGATAACTTCTTCGCTGTTCCCTCCCAGGCTGCCTACAGCCCGATCTTCCTCGAACAACCGCAACGCCCCCCGCTAGACCTCGCTGTCTAAATCCGCAAGTCCGTCTGGCGTGCGCTGCCCCTGTTGTAATTCATGCGCGCGTCGGTCTGCGTCTTGCGATTAGGCCGATCCATCGTGCGCGCCGCTCGCTCCCTCGCCCCTTGTGGGAGAGGGAGTACACAGGCGAGTGCGCACAGATTGACGACTTCATCCGTAATACCGTTTCAGTTTGCTGATTCGAGGTCATTATGCGTCGCACCATATTTTTGATTTTAAGTTTGGCGTTGGCCCAAACAACGCACGCCGCTTCCCTGCGCGCGCTGCTGGATCGCGCCTGGGCCAACAACCCGCAAGCGCAAACGTTGGAAGCCAGACGCGGCGAAAGCGCGGCCCAGGGCGTGGCGGCGGACAGCCTGCTGCCGGGCGCGCCGGCGCTCGTGCTGAGCCATCGCAGCGATCAGTTGCAGCAAAACAACGGGCAACGCGAGTCCTATGTCGGCCTGGCGCTGCCGCTGTGGTTGCCGGGCCAGCGCGATGCGCGGCAAAGCCAGGCGCAAACCGATCAGTCGGCGCTGGAAGCCGGCATCAAGGCGCAGCGCCTGAAGCTGGCCGGCGAGTTGCGCGAAGCCGTGTGGCAGGTGAAGCGCGCGCAGGCGCAATCCAGCATCGACGCCGAGCGCACGCAGACCGCACGCATCCTGGCCGAGGATGTGGCGAAGCGGGTGCAGGCCGGCGAGCTGGCCAAGACCGACTTGAATCTGGCGCAGAACGAATGGCGCGGAGCCCAGGCCGCGCAGCTGCAAAATCGCATCGCCTTGCTGCAAGCGCAGCAAGCTTATGCCACGCTGACCGGTGTCGCGGAACTGCCCGAGGACGGCGCGGAGAACGCGCAAGCCCAAGCGCTGCAGGACAGCCATCCGCTGTTGGAACAAGCGCGGCTCAATGTTGCCTCGGCGCAAGCGCAGGTGCGCGTGACCGGAGAATCGCAGCGCGAGCATCCGGAACTGGAACTCGGCACCTTCCGCGAACGCGGCAATGCCAACGAGAGCTATAACAACTCGATTGAACTCAAGCTGCGCATTCCCCTGGCCACCGCCGCGCGCAATCAGCCGCCGCAAGCCGCCGCGCAAACCGCGCTCACCAGCGCGCAAAGCGAATATGCGCGCACCCGCCTCATGCTGGAATACCAGTTGCAGCAGGCGCAGCAAGCCTTGCTCAACGCCGACCAGCTATTGGATCTGGCGCGGCAGCAACGCAACGCGGCCCAGGAAAACCTGGGCTTGATTCAAAAGGCCTTCACGCTCGGCGAGGCCGACTTGTTCGTGCTGCTGCGCGCCCGGAGCGCGGCCTTCGATGCCGAACAAAATTTTCAACAACAAGAAATCGCGCAAGGCTTGGCTCGCGCCCGCCTCAATCAAGCGCAAGGAGTTTTGCCATGAAATTTATTCAATGCATTTTGATAGGTGCGATGCTGCTCTCGCCGTTGACGGTGCTGGCCAACGGCGGCGACGATCACAGCCACGGACCTGAAACCAAGCCAGCCGTGAAACCCAGCGTACCCACGTCGGATACCCAGCGCTGGGAAATTCAGTCGCCCGAGGTGGTGCTGTTGGGCATCTTGCAGGACGGCAAGCTCACCTTGTACGCCGATCGTTACGCCAGCAACGAGCCCATCCTCGATGCCAAGATCGAACTGGAAAGCAATGGCCGCGTGATACCGGCCAAGGCCGAGCCGGACGGCAGCTATAGTGCGCCGGGCGATTGGCTGCAGCAGCCCGGCAAATACCATCTGATCGCCAGCGTGGAAGCGCCCGAGTTTCAGGACTTGATCGTCGGCAGCATTGAAATTGCCGCCGCCACGCCCACGGCACACTCGCACGCTGTATGGCGCTATGGCAAATGGCTGGGCGGCATCGCGGCGCTCGTGCTGGCGCTGTTTGTGCTGCTGCAAGTTCTGCGCCGTCGCAAGCGCGGCGCCCTGCTGGCCGCACCGCTCCTGCTCGGCCTGTTGCTCGGCGCGCAATCCGATCCCGGCTACGCGCACGGCGGCGAGGATCACGGCGCGCCGGCGGCACCGAATGCCGCGCCGGTGGCGACCGGCGACACGGCGGTGCGCCAAGCCGACGGGAGTTTGTTCGTGCCCAAGCCGGTGCAGCGCCTGCTCGGCATACGCACCGTGCTGGGCAAGTCGAGCGCCCTGGCCAAGACCGTGGAACTTGACGGCCGCATCATCGCCGATCCGAATTTCAGCGGCCGCGTGCAGTCCAGCCAAGCGGGCCGCCTGGCCGCGCCCAACGGTGGCTTCCCGACGCTGGGCATGCGCGTGCGCAAGGGGCAAGTGCTGGCCTTTATCGAACCCAGCGCCAGCAATATCGACAAGGGCAATCAGCAAGCGCTGCTGGCCGAGCTGTCGAGCAATCTGACCCTGGCGGAGATTCGCGCGCAGCGCCTGGCGCAACTGGTAGGCAGCCTGCCGCAAAAGGAAATCGATGCGGCGCAAGCCGAGGCGCAGAGCCTCAAGGCACGCAAGGCGGCGGTCGCGGCCAGCTTGTATCAGCGTGAAGCCTTGTTGGCGCCGGTGTCCGGCATGATCAGCCAGGCCAATGGCGTGGCGGGCCAAGTGGTGGAAGCGCGCGAGGTGTTGTTCGAGATCGTCGACCCGGCCCACCTGCGGGTAGAGGCCATCGCCTACGACAGCGCGCTCAGCGGCCAAGTGGCGGATGCGGTCGGCGTCACCAGCGATAAACAAAACTTGACGTTGCGCTTCATCGGTCAAGCGCACCAACTGCGCGAGCAGGCGCTGCCCTTGCAGTTCGAGATTGCAGCGCCGCTGCCGGCCTTGAATGTCGGCCAGACCTTGAAGGTGCTGGTGCGCGCGCGCCAGAGCATCGACGGCATCGCCGTGCCGCGCGACAGCGTGCTGAAAAACAGCCAAGGCGAGCTTATGTTGTGGGAGCAGGTAGCGGCCGAGCGCTTCGTGCCGCAACGCGTTACGGTGCAGGCCTTGGACGCCAATACGTTCGCGGTGCTGCAAGGTTTGAGCGACGGCGCGCGCGTAGTGACGCAGGGCGCTGCTGCCTTGTCGCAGATGCGCTAAGGGGATCCCATGTTTAACGCAATTATTCAATTCAGTCTGAAGCAGCGCCTGTTCGTCTTGGCGGTATCCCTGGTGATGCTGGTGTACGGCCTGCTGACGCTGCGCGAGTTGCCGGTGGATGTGTTCCCCGATCTCAACAAGCCCACCGTGACCTTGATGACCGAGGCCGAGGGCATGGCGCCGGAGGAAGTGGAGCAGCTCATCGGCTTCCCGATCGAGACCGCGATGAACGGCATCCCCGGCGTCACGCGCGTGCGCTCGGTGGCCGGCATCGGCCTGTCCATCGTGTATGTCGAGTTCGACTGGGGCACCGACATCTACCGCAACCGGCAGCAGATCAGCGAACGCCTGAGCCTGGTGCGCGAGCAACTGCCGCCCGGCATTAGCCCGCAGATCGGGCCGATCAGCTCCATCATGGGCGAGATCATGTTGATCGCCATGACCGTCGACCCGGCGCAGGCCACGCCGATGCAAGCGCGCGAACTGGCGGACTGGGTGGTGCGGCCGCGCCTGCTCACCATCCCCGGCATCTCGCAGGTGGTGCCGATCGGCGGCGAGGTCAAGCAATACCGCATCGTGCCCGACCCGGCCAATATGCAGCGCCTGGGCATCGGCCTGGAGCAGATGGAAGCTGCGCTGGCCAACTTCGCCGCCAACAGCAGCGGCGGTTTTTTGGAGGCGCAGGCGCAGGAATACTTGATCCGCAATATCGGCCGCACCGGCAAGATCGAGCAACTGCAGGAGCTGGCCCTGGACTACCGCAATGGCGTGCCGATCCTGCTCAAGCAAGTGGCCAAGGTGGAATTCGCCGCGCGCGTGAAACGCGGCGACGCCAGCTTCATGGGCAAGCCGGCGGTGATCCTGTCGGTGCAGAAGCAACCGGCGGCGGACACGGTGAAACTCACGCGCGAAGTCGAAGCGGCGTTACAGGAATTGAACCAAGGCATGCCCGCCGGCATCGGCGTCAAGGACATCGTGTTCAAGCAGGCGAACTTCATCAGCGCCTCGATCAACAATGTCGAAGAAGCGCTGCGCGACGGCGCGCTGATCGTGGCCGTGGTGCTGTTCCTGTTCCTGCTGAATTTCCGCACCACCTTCATCTCGCTCACCGCGATCCCGATTTCGATTTTGCTGACGGTGCTGGTGTTCAAGTATTTCGGATTGTCGATCAACACCATGACCCTGGGCGGCATGGCCATCGCCATCGGCGAGTTGGTGGACGATGCGGTGGTGGACGTGGAAAACGTGCTGCGGCGCCTGCGCCAGAATCGGCTCGCGGCCACGCCCTTGCCGGTGCTGCGCGTGATCGCCGCGGCCTCGCGCGAAGTGCGCTCCGGCGTGGTGTACGCCACCATGATCGTGGTGCTGGTGTTCGTGCCGCTGTTTTTTCTGTCCGGCATCGAGGGGCGCTTGTTCGCGCCGCTGGGCGTGGCCTACATCGTCTCGATTCTCGCCAGCATGCTGGTGGCGATGACGGTCACGCCGGTGCTGTGCTACTACCTGCTGCCGAAAATGAAGCGCCTGGAAAAAGGCGACAGCCCGCTGGTGGCGAAGCTCAAGGCCTGGGACACGCGCCTGCTCGATTGGTCGTTCGCGCACAGCAAGACCTTGCTCGGCGCGGGCCTGCTCGCGGTGGCGCTGGCACTGGCCGCGGTGCCGTTTTTTCCGCG
>Ga0209705_10002054_pt1 | contig 10768 bp, 12 predicted proteins | sample PPLLaktember2015_5_FD_187262 | JGI IMG/M metagenome (GOLD analysis project Ga0209705, IMG submission 187262) | Freshwater sediment microbial communities from Prairie Pothole Lake near Jamestown, North Dakota, USA - PPLs Lake P8 Core (1) Depth... | ecosystem: Environmental > Aquatic > Freshwater... | reverse complement strand
CATGTGACTTGAGCAGTGCATCAAACTGGCGCGCCTGATAGCCGAAGTCGCGGACCTGCTTGCCATTCACGGTCATGGGCTCGCCCATCACCTGGGCACGGGTCTTCGGGCCCTTGGTGAGGACGTTGTCCTGGGTATAGCGCGGAATCACCGGATCGAAAGCGCCCGGAATGTTCCGCAGGTCTTCGGCATGCAGGCGACTGCGATCGCGCGGCAGGCCGGAGCTGCGGGCGCGCACCGCGTTGAGCACGATGGCCGCGGTCGTCGGCCCGCAAAACATGGTGTTGATTTGCGCCTCGAACTGGTTGGCGAGCGCGGCAAAGTCGACCTTCGCCGGCGAACGCGCCAGGCGCACCATGCCATCATCCGAGGCAAACGCCACAAGCCCTTGTGCAACGGCCGGCGGAACCGCGTCACGCGCGAGTGCCGGGGCGGCAAGGGTGGTCGCCAACAGGACTGTGAGGCTGATGCGGTTTAGGAGGGACATGGTTGGCTCCGGTTGCCTGGGCACCGAGTGAGTCTACTCGGTGTTGTGGAAAATCCGAAGTTCAATGAGTCGGCATTGATTAAAACAATATTTCAACAATTCCGACTCATTGATTAAGAAAAAAATGAATCTGGACTTCCCAGGCTTTAACGGACACCCCTATTTTTCCTACCGACTCCATTCATCGCCACGGGTTTTCCTGCTACTGCCGTCGTTCAGGACGAGCCTGTTCGGAGTAGTTTTTCAGATCCTTGTCATACCCTTCGCAACCGCCGCGATTTCCGTCATGGGCCGTATTGGTAATGCGGCCGGTGGAGTTCACGAGTAATCGCACATTACAGTTGTACTCATATTGTACGTTCATGGTAGTACGAACATTCATGTCCGTCATCGATCCGCCGTACGAGCTGCTTGTGCTTGTTTCAGGACGCACCTCGGTGCGGCGTGCAGTCCAGACATACAACGTGTCTTTGCCGAGACTTTCCGTCCCTGAAGGTTTGCCGAGGATGGCAATGGCGGTGCTTACGTTCTCGCCGACCAATGCCTTGAGCCCGGCATCCATGTGGCTGACGCTCACACAACCCGCTGCGCTGAGCAGGTAAACGCCAGTCCATAGCAACTGTCTTGAAACCGTGTCCCCCATGCACCCTCCCTTCGTCACACACCTTGGTCTCGCGGAGGTGTGTGATGGGCTACGTCCTGACTCGCCATCCGCAGCCGTTTTCATGGCTTCCTCCTTGAAGACACCGGCGGAGTGCCGGCCGCGGTTCCAGTGTCACCGCCGTGCCGCGAACCTGTCAACGTCGACAGCGACTACCTACTCGCCTACTCCGGGCCGCGCAAGGTTGATCACAGGTTTCCGCAATTATCAGGCGATATGGCGATAATATGTTCTGTGCCTGGCTTTCACGGCGACGGCCCACATCGTCCGTTCGCTGTACGATCAGCCATCCTGAGGTTGTGGACGCCTGGAGAACTTCACTACGAATCATTTATGCAGGGATTGCCGATGCAAAATTTCATTCTGAAGATTCCATTGTTCTTTCTCGTTCTCCTTCCGGGTTGTGCCAGTCTGCCCGCTGTCGACATTGCGACGATTGACCAGCGACACATCGAGTACGCGCTGATCAAAGGCGGCGCGCCGGTCGTGATATTTGAGAATGGCCTCGGTGCTTCCATGCACAGTTGGGACAAGGTATTTCCCGTGATCGGCAATGACGCGACGGTGTTCGCCTACAACCGGCCGGGCTATGGCAACAGCGACCCGGCCGCAACGCCGCGCGATGGCGCCCATATCGTGAACGAGCTGCGGGCACTTCTGCGTAGCCGGGGGCTGATGCCGCCGTATGTGCTGGTGGGGCATTCGCTCGGCGGTTTGTATATGCAGCTGTTCGCACGCAAGTACCCGGATGAAGTCCGTGGCCTGGTACTCGTGGACTCGACGCACCCCACCCAGATGGAGGGCGCCGGTTCGATGGAACGGCAAGCCTGGTGGGTGCGCGCGCTCGTTTCCCTGTTTTTAACAGGCGAACGGGAAAAGGAATTCAACTCCGCGCCCATGACGGGACAGGAAGTGCTGCGCCTGCCAACGGTTAGCAACAAACCGCTGGTTATCTTGAGCGCTGTGGACAACCGGGATAACGATGTCGTCAGGCACTCCAACAACAAGCGTGCGGATTTCGCGCGCCTGTATCCGGATGGTCGTCAGCTGTGGGTGGAGAGTGGGCATTTCATCCAAAGAGACAAGCCGGAGATCGTCATCGAGGCGGTCCGGGAAATCCTGGCGCGGTAACGTCGCCGCGCCGGTAGCGGTCGACCCAGAGCAACAAGGCCAGCAACCATTCTTCGTGCCACGGGGTGCGCAACAGACTATAAATGACGAAAAATCTGGACGATTGCCTTAAGGAACCTCTGAACAAGTCTGCCGTTCGCCCTGAGCCTGTCGAAGGGTGAACGGCAAGCCTTTGAAATAACACGGCTCCGAATTGTTCGTGGTTCGACAGGCTCACCACGAACGGACTTTGTTCAGAGCTTCCTTAAGTAAGTGCCATTCAATTCTGACTCGTTGATTCGCGTTGATTCGTTGCACTATTCGAAAACAGCTCAGCGAATGGCTGCGGACTGGAAGTAGAAGTCGAGCATCATGGTCAGCGGGGCGGCATTCCCCCGCAGCCGGCTACGAAGCGCTGCGCCTTCCCAACAGTCCACCAGCAGGCTTGCCATGCGCCGTGTATCGGACTCGGCTGGAATGTCGCCTTTCTTTCGGGCCTCCTCCAGACAAACGGCGATCCGCTTGGCGATTTCGGAAAAGCAGCTCTCGACCTTGCGCCGAAACACCTCGCTAACGCCTGACAGTTCCTGCCCAAGCCCGCCCAACAGGCAGCCCATGTAACCCTCCCTCTGGTAGTTCTGCTGCGTCAACTCAAAGAACCGGCGCACGCGCTTGAGTGGCGGATGGCTTTTGTCTCCGAGGCAAGCGTCGAGGCCTTCGTGCACATGCCGCATGTACTGGTCAATGACCTGGAGCGCGAAGTCCTCTTTGTCCTTGAAATGATGGTAGAAGGAACCCTTCGGAGTAGACGTGGCTTCGAGCAGGGCCTGGATGCCCAGATCGTGGTAGCCATGCTTCAGGAGCATGGCTATCCCCGCATCGAGCAGACGCTGCTTGGTTGAATGCGCCGGTTGCATTGTGGTCAAGTAACGAACCCTGGAGAGCGAACGGCGTCACGGTAGCTGAACGCAGGCTCTAACCTACAGCGCGGCCTGGCGCCTGTCGACGCTCGCAGCCGTACAAGATTCGCGTCGCGGTTCCCCGTTACCTTAGCCCTTTGTTTTTTCGATCATGTGGTTGATGACATGGCTGTGCTCGTGCTGCGGGCTGAACATGACGATCTCCGCGTCAGCGTCGACCTTGACGTTGTGCCCGGGCGGCCAGTAGAACAGGTCATTCGCATTCACCGTCTCCCGCGCACCCTTCGCATCGGTCGTCGTGATCTGGCCGCGCAAGACGAAGCCCCAGTGGGGGCATTGGCAGAGGTTGCCTTCCAATCCCTGAAAGAGCTGGGTGGTATCGACGCCTGCCGATAGAGTGAAATACTCGCCGCTGATCTTGTCGAATCCGCTCACGTCACCAAATTCCTTACGCTGGCGGATCACTGCGCCCGGAATCTCCATCCGGACTTCCACGTTGTCTTTCGCCACTCGCATGTTCAACCTCCTTTGGGGCCGGGTTAACACCAACTAGACCGTTTGGTCTAGTCGGACAATATACGCCGAATGCGGGCGCAGTCAATGTGGCGATCAGACTTGCGCGGGACCTGGGGCGTGAGCTGCTGGCGTCAGGCGAGTTGCAGTCGTAGTTCGCGGGCGGGTGCCCGATGCTGGCTCACAGAGCAATTCTTTCTAATTATTAGGAATTAATCCTCTCTTGTATCTGACCCGGATTATTGCAGGCTTGGGTGCCGAAGGACCCAGAGAACGCAAGCGTGGTGCCGCTGGAAGTGCCTGTGCCGGATGTAAAATGACACGAGGTGCTGCCGGTTGCTGACCAAAGGAAGTTCTGATCGAGGGCGCGGTGCTCGCCGGATCCACGGCCATGCTGGGCGTGGTCAGCGAAGGCGCCTCGACGCTGACCTTCTGACCGGCCGAGGGCGCCAGGTCCCGAAAATAATTCCAATTTCCGGGACCTGGCGCGCCACCCTATGCGTCTATTACCGTTGTAGCCCGATTTCTGGTGACTGATGAATACTGGCGTTCGACGATCCCGAGGCATACAGGGTTACCCATCGGGTATGGCCACAGGATACAAACGTGTCCGAGCAAAACGACAAAAAAGCCTTTTTTAGCCAAAGCCTCGGCGACAACATGCAGTCGCTGTATTCGGTGGCGCTGCGTTTCACCCGCAACAGCGCCGACGCGGAGGACCTGGTCGCGGAGGCCGCATCCCGGGCGTGGTCGGCGCTCGACAGCCTGGACGACCCGAACCGTTTCCGCCCGTGGATCTTCCGCATTCTGCACAACTGCTATATCAGCGATTACCGCAAAAAATCCGTGCGCCCGGCGGAAACCGCGTTCGACGAGCAGGCCACGGCGGACGACGACAGCGAAATCGCCTGCCTGCTCGTCCAGCAACCCGATGAGTTCCTGCACTGGTGGGCCAACCCGGAGCGCGAGGTGTTCAACAAGCTGCTCGGCGACGACCTGCACGCCGCGATCGAAAACCTGCCCGAGTCGTTCCGAGTGGTGGTGGTGCTGATCAACATCGAAGGGTTGTCCTACGACGAGGCGGCCGAGGTGCTGGAGGTCTCGCCCGGCACCATCCGTTCCCGCATGAACCGTGGCCGCACCCTGCTGCAGAAAGCCCTGTGGCAGCAGGCACAGGATGCCGGCCTCATTTCGCAATACAACACCCTGGAAACAAGACTATGACAAGCAAGCCCGACAAGCCTGAAAACCTCGACAGCGACTGCCTGAAGGCGTTCGACCATCTCTATGCCTACCTGAACGGTGAACTCAAGGACCCGAACGCCGTGGCCATGATCGAGGAACACCTGAGCCACTGCCGCAGCTGTTACTCCCGCGCCCAGATCGAGCGCGAGATCAACGAGCGCCTGAAGAAAACCGGCGCGGGCCCGACTCCGCCATCGCTGGAGGACCGCTTGAAGAAACTGATCGACAACTTCTGAAACATATTATGAAGATGCGAACCCCGCACGTCATCGCCGCCTTGCTGCTGGCACTGATCGCCACACCCGTAGCGGCAACCGGACAAGCCAGCTATGCGCCGGCCAATGTGGTGTATGACCTGACCACCGCCGAACCCGCCAAGCTTGCGAACATTCTCGACCGGGTTAGCATGTTGCAGAACCTGTATGGCAACGACCCCTTTGCCGCCTCAATCGTCGTCGTGATCCACGGTGGCGCCATTCCCCTGCTCGCGAAGGGCGGGCGCATATATCACTCAGCCCTGGCCAGCCGCGCGCAGGATCTCGCCGTGGGCGGAATGATTCAATTCCGGCTCTGCGCGGCCTCGGCGAAAATGCAGGGCTACGGCCAGGGTGATTTTGAGGGCTTCATCGAACTCGTGCCCATGGCGGATGCGGAGATCATCCGTTTGCAGAGCGATGGGTACGCGTATTTACATTGAGGCAGTGAACAGATTGAAAATTATTCTGCCGGTCTCTGAATGATTAAACTTTAATCCCTCCGTCCCCTATTATTCACCTACACCCAGGAACAGCTCACGGAAATGGTGCGGCAGATATCGCGGGAGACCGAGGCGCGGAGTGCCGTTGCGCCTGAGACGATCAGCCGTATCGAAAACGGGCACACGAACCCGACGGTCAAGCAGATCGATTGGATATGTAAGGCGCTTGACGTTTCGCTAACTGAATTTTTTCGTTACATCGAAGCGAAGGGAAGCAAATAAGATTAGCGCGGGTCCGGTTTGTGAAGTGATTAAAGTTTAATCCCTCCGTCCCCTTTTACTTGGACTGATGCGCCCCGGTCGCGAGCCAACATGAGACTGGACACGCACCGCGTGAACCCTTTTTTATTGTCGCCAAGCCACGCGCGCCTACCACAGATGGCGCGCAGCCGGCATGGCCGCCGTTGCAAGGACCAGCAGAACCGCAGCAAGCCGTGTGGTAATGAGCAGCCGCTGTTGCAGTCGTTTCATTTCGGCCAGGATCGTCGCGGAGTGTGGCTGACTGGCCGACTGGGCCGCGTCCGCCAGCCGGCCGAAACGACGTGCGTTCGGGACGTTGACAAAGTGCCCGAGCACGGCGGCCGCGATGGCCAGCACACTGCCGACGGTCCAGCAGATTCCGGTCGCGGACGACAGCCACGTGACCGCCAGGCCATCGGATGCCCGCCAGAACAGAATCCCGCCCGTAACCAGGACGATCAGCATCGCCGCGTTCATAAACACCGGAAGACAGCGATCATGGAAAACATACTTCACCACCTGGCCGCCGGCGGGGCCTGCCACTTGCGTCGCAGGCAACAGAAAGCCGGCGTTCACCAGCACGGCGCCGAGCCAGAAGCACCCGGCCAGAACATGCACGACACGAAGAACGGTGATCAAGAGCGGAGTCATGGTTCGTTATCTCCTCGCTGTTTCCGGCTTGCAGGCAATCCGCGTCAGAGCGGAGCTGTTGCCGATAATTACGAATATTCCAGGATCCGTATTTGGTGGTTTGTCCGGATTCCTCCGTGTGATACGCCAGCCGGTCCGTTCGCGCGGCGCGACCCGGCAGCCTTTGCGGCGGCGCCGTGCCGGGCAGTTCCCGATGACCAGTGCGCACCACGCCTCGTACTTAAAAAAACGAGGGAGGGGACGCACCCCCTCCCTCACTCACCTCCAGCCTCGAAGTTGCTCCTAGAAGCGAATATGCGTCGAGGCGTTCAGCGAAACGCGCGCACCACGCCAGTTGTCGATGTGGAACTTGGTGAACGGCAGCTCGGTGAGCTCGAAGAAGCGCGGCCAGCCGATGCGTTCAACCCAGTCACCCACACGCTCCCAGTCTTTGGCATCCTGCTTATAGACGCGCAGGATTTTCTTGACGATGGTCGCAACTTCCGGCCAGCGCGGCGGGTTGTTGGGGATGCCGGCGGCCACGAGCTTGTGGAACATCGGCTTGGAACGGGCGTTGGAGTTCTTGCCACCGACCCAGATGGCGAGCTTGGAGTGATCCGGATCGTTGATCTGCATCGGCGGGCAGGGCGGGAAGCAGGCGCCGCAGCAGATGCACTTCTTCTCGTCCACTTCCAGCGACGGCTTGCCGTTGACGATGGCCGGGCGGATGGCCGCCACCGGGCAGCGCGCCACGACCGACGGACGCTCGCAGACGTTGGCCACCAGGTCGTGATTGATCTTCGGCGGCTTGGTGTGCTGGATGTTGATGGCGATGTCGCCCTGGCCGCCGCAGTTGATCTGGCAGCAGGAGGTGGTGATGTGCACGCGGTTCGGCATGTCTTCATTGACGAACTCGTCGTGCAGCTCGTCCATCAGCGACTTGACCACGCCCGAGGCATCGGATGCCGGGATGTCGCAGTGCAGCCAGCCCTGGGTGTGCGCGATCATGGTCACCGAGTTGCCGGTGCCGCCGACCGGGAAACCCTCCTTCGTCAGCGCCTCGATGAGCGGCTTGACCTTCTTCGCGTTGCTCACCATGAACTCGATGTTGGAGCGGATGGTGAAGCGCACGTGCCCTTCGGCATACTGGTCGGCGATGTCGCAGAGCTTGCGGATCGTGCCGACGTCCAGCTGGCGCTGGGTGCCGGCCTTGACCGTCCACACCTCGTCGCCGCTGTGGGCGACGTGGTGCAGCACGCCGGGGCGCGGACGGTCGTGCCACGCCCAGTGGCCGTAGTTTTTCATAAGCAGCGGGTGCATGTACTGGAAATGGTCCGGTACCCCGGACTCGATCGGCATGCGTGGTTGATCAGTCATGGATAATTCTCCTCGGATACGGATACAAGCATTCGGAATGGGGCGCCACGGCGTCCTGGCATCGGTTGCCGTTCAGCCGGTCTTGGCGGCCTGGACACGCGCCACTTCCTCGTCCCAGCCGTCCAGACGGATGAACGGGTTGGTGCGCGGGTTGTTGACCATGTTCGGGTCGACCTCGAGACCGATGCCCTCGAGGAAATTGGCCATGCCGATGCGCTCGATCATCTCGCCGCAGCGCTCGTGCTCCAGACCGTTCTCCGCCCAGAATTCCATGATGGTGCGGCCGAGCTCGACGAGCTTCTCGTAGTCCTCATCGGTCTCGAGCTTCATGAACGGCACGACCATGGTGCCCATCAGGTCGCCGATCTTGAGGGTGCGCTTGCCGCCCACCATGATCGTCACACCGCGGTCCTTGCCCGGGGACAGGGCCCGGGTCATGACGTTGATGCAGTGCATGCACTTGACGCAGTTGCGGTTGTCGATGTCGAGCGTGTCGTCGGGCCTGAGCTTCAGGCTCTTGGTCGGGCAACGCGTGATGACGTTGTCGATCACGTACTCGCGGCCCTTATCCCTGACGAAATTCTTCACCTCGGCCTGGTTGACCTGGATGTCATCGCGCCAGGTGCCGATCACGGCCATGTCGGAGCGCTGGATCGCGTTCATGCAGTCATTGGGGCAACCGGAGTACTTGAACTTGAACTTGTAGGGCAGCGCCGGGCGGTGCAGGTCGTCCGTGAAGTTGTTCAGCACCTGGCGGTGCGCACGCCCCTCGTCAAAGCAGGAATGTTCGCAGCGCGCGTGGCCGACGCACGACATGGAGGTGCGCACCGACGGGCCGGCGCCGCCCATGTCGAAACCGAGTTCGTTGATCTCGTCGAACGCCGCCTGGACGTTTTCGGTGGTGCAGCCCTGGAACATGATGTCGCCACTCTGGCCGTGCAGCGCGATCAGGCCGGACCCGTGCCGCTCCCAGATGTCGCAGAACTTGCGCAGGATGTCGCTGGTGTAGTGCATGCCCGGCGCCGGCATGATGCGGATGGTGTGGAACTCCTTGGAGTCGGGAAACATCGGCTTGCCGTCCTTGTCCATGAGCTCGGAGAAACGCGGAATCACGCCGCCGCCGTAACCGACCACGCTCGCCGTGCCGCCCTTCCAGTAGCCGAGGCGGGTCTTGTAGGAATGCTCGAGCTGGCCGAGCAGATCGACCATCATATCCTTGCCCTTCGCGAGGCGCTTCAGCCCCGTTACGAAACTGGGCCACGGCCCGGTCTCGAGCTGATCCAGCATCGGTGTGTCATGCATCTTCTTGGTCATGATGCGTTCTCCGTTGTTTTGTTGCAGATGAAGAAGGTTCCGGGTGCGGCTTGTGCCATCGAGCGCGCATGCCGTACGCAGCGTTTGCCGTATTCATCATCGGAGAGGAAGTAGGAGAAGTAAATTGACTTAGGTCAATTGAAAGGGCGTCTACATCTACAGAGATAGTCGTGACTATCCATTCGGTACTACGTGAAGATCGAACTCACACTTTCACATTTAAACGCCCGATCACTCCTATTCAATATTTGAATATGAATACTCGAGTGTCCCGCACCCGCATCCGCAGGTCACGGGCCTGATGAGTCAGCGATTCAGTCTGATCCCGATATTCCGGTCGGCTTGCCGTCGATGCTGATCGGGTTCTTCTCGCGCAGTATTGCTCGATGCCGGCCCGGCCCTTTTTTTTCGCCCAGGCTTCGAGCTGCCCGCGTTGCCCGCGGTATTCGAACAACGGCACGCCCATGTCGCAGGAAGTCTGAACCAGGTCCACCGCCAGATCGATGACCTGCCGGGCGCCGGGTATGTGCGGAAACAGCTGAACGAGATCGTTCCACTCCGGATCGCGCGGGTGATAGAGGCGGAAGAATAACCCGGGTCAGAAGGGAATTCTTTCTAATATATAAGTGGCAATTCTTCTCTGACCCGTATTTGCTGTAAGAAATAAACCTCTGACTACGTCGTCATTCCCGCCCTCGACAAGAGCATTCGAGGGCAGGCTCCGGCGGGAATCCAGGGTTTGAAAAACATCGGCCGATAGGTCGATTCTGAATGCCTGCTTGTACTGGAAACTGCTCTTGCGTTTGTCCAGTGAAGGAAGCCTCATTCACTGACGGCTTCGCGCCAGTACTTCCGCTATCCATGGCGGTCACGCTGGCATGCCGGAGCTTTTGCTTGTGGGAGCCTTAAGGTAGTGCCATGACTCTCTGACCCGGGTTTTCTTGATTGTTCAACATGAGGCTTCGCGCCGCGTGACGGCCATGCCCGGCTGATTACCCGGCCTGCTCCACCCGGATCGCTGCACCCGGCTTCACCGACTTGAGCTGTTTCACATCGCTCAGGGCACGGCCCCAGATGTTGGTGCGGGCGGCGAGGCGGATTTCATTGCCCTGCGAGATCGGGGTGCGGCCATAACCAATCGCGATGGAATCGCCTTCCACCCAGAAGGCGAGCTCGCCCGGCTGCACCACATCCCGGGCGTCGGCCTCGCGCTGCACCTGCACTGGCGTTGAGAAGTACACCTCCTCGCCCCAAGTGCTGGCCGTGGAATCAAACGGCAAGGCCTGCCAGATCGCCTCCGCCGTGGGTGTGTCGAGAAGTTCGGCGTCGAGCACCACCGGACCGAGGGTCAAGCGTATTTTGCGCGCTGCCATAAAGGAATTCCGGACCAGAGAAGATTATTCGCGAATATTAGCAACAAATGCTCTTTGACCCGGATTTACGTACGGGCCATCAGCGGCGTCGCGCCTGCGGCGATTTTTTCAGGCTCTGCTTTCTTGAAGATTTCTTCTTGC
>Ga0209705_10002053_pt1 | contig 10778 bp, 9 predicted proteins | sample PPLLaktember2015_5_FD_187262 | JGI IMG/M metagenome (GOLD analysis project Ga0209705, IMG submission 187262) | Freshwater sediment microbial communities from Prairie Pothole Lake near Jamestown, North Dakota, USA - PPLs Lake P8 Core (1) Depth... | ecosystem: Environmental > Aquatic > Freshwater... | reverse complement strand
GATATGCGCATCCCGCGAGCAGGCTGCAGGCGAGCGCGCCCGCGCTACAGAGCTGCGCGAAACGGGGCACGTTCATCCTGGGGCTTTCGATCCTCACCGCTTGCCGTTGCCGTCACCGGTTGCCGGCTGCCGGTTGCCGGTTGCCGGTTGCCGGTCAGTACTTAACACCTCTGTGCAGGGCGATTATTCCGGCGCTCAGGTTGAAGTAGTCGACGTCGTCGAAACCGGCTTCGTACATCATCGCCTTGAGCGTCTCCTGGTCGGGATGCATACGGATCGATTCCGCGAGGTAGCGGTAGCTTTCGGCGCTGCCCGCGACCAGCCGCCCCATCCGCGGCAACACCTGAAACGAGTACAGATCGTAGAGCGGCGCGAGCGGCTTCGCGACGCGCGAAAATTCGAGCACCAGCAGCCGGCCTCCCGGGCGCAGCACGCGCCGCATCTCGGCGAGCGCCGCGTCCTTGTGCGTCATGTTGCGCAGTCCGAACCCGACGCTCACGCAGTCGAAGGTGTCGTCGGGGAAAGGCAGACGCTCGCCGCTGCACTGCGCGAGCGGTATCACGATGCCTTCGTCGACCAGGCGGTCGCGTCCGATGCCGAGCATCGCCGCATTGATATCGGTGAGGATCACGCAGCCGGCTGCGCCGACCCGCTGCGCGAACAGGCGCGCGAGGTCCCCGGTGCCGCCCGCGACGTCGAGCACGCGATCGCCCGCCCGTACCATGCTTTTCTCGAGCGTGAAACGCTTCCAGTAGCGGTGCAGCCCGGCCGACATGAGGTCGTTCATGAGGTCGTAGCGGCCCGCGACCGAGTCGAAGACGCCGGCGACGCGGCGCGCCTTCTCCTCCTCGGGTACCTGCTGGAAGCCGAAATCGGTCGCGTCTTTCATTTCTCGCGGCTTGCCCCCGCGTCGGCGAGGCGCTTCAGATACTGCTGCCACATCGCGTCCTGCCGTTTTCCGTAGTCGTAGAGGAGATCCCACGAATAGATGCCGGTATCGTGCCCGTCGGAGAACCTGAACTGAACCGCGTAGCTCCCGACGGGCTCGACGGCGAGGATCTGCACGTCCTTCTTCCCGGCCTGCAGCACTTCCTGTCCGGGGCCGTGGCCTCGCACTTCCGCCGAAGGCGAGTACACGCGCAGGAACTCCGACGGCAGCCGGAAGCTCGAGCCGTCGGCGAACGAAATCTCCAGGATCTGTGACTTCTGATGAAGCTTGATCTCGGTGGGGACGGGTGTGCTCGTGCCGGATGTGGACATGTTCACTTTATGTTTCGAGGCAATCCATACAGCAAAGTAACGTTCACTCTGCGGTTTTCGTAGCCCGGCTTGAAATGGAGCTCGTCGGTGATGTGGATGAGGCTCGAATCGAAGAGCACGCAGCGGTTCGCGCGGTACGGCACGCGCTGGGCATTCGCCTTGTGTACTTTCACGTACGCCGCGAGCTTTTCCGATTCGTTGTTGTATTCGAAGAAGGTCCAGTTCTTCGGCACCGGCACGTCGTAGACCACCATGCCGCCGGTGGTCGGGTCCTCGCACGCTTCGTCGGGGGTGACCCAGAAATTCGCGTTGATCTCGGCGAAATCGGCGTGCATGTTGATGCCCTGCATGCGCTGGTCGTACTTGAACGCCCACGCCTGCATGAGCGGAGAATTGCCGATGACCCGCGGCATGGCCGCCTTCAGGTCGCCGGCGATGGTCAGGAGAACTTTCGGACCGAACCCCTGTGCCAGCAAGGCCCCCAGGTAACCGCGGTCGTAGTTCATCTTCCATATCGTGGCTTCCTCGCAGTGCCGGCGCAGGGCCGCGAGGGCCTCCGGAGACAGGAAGTCGTCGATGACCACGAGCCGTTTCGCGAGATACGCGTCTTCGAGGGCGGCGTAATCGTTCTCGCCGAGGGCGCGCCCTGCGAAAGGGAGGTCGGGAATGTAGAAGTGGGTGCAGAGCGCGTGTTTGAGGGTTTCGCCTTCGGCGCCCGCAGGTGCAAAGGTCGCCTCCGGCGGCGTGGCCGGCGCGCAGTAACGCCTGAGCACCGCGAGCGCCTCGCGTCCGGCGCGCTCCAGCCTGCCGCGCCGCTCCAGGAGCTCGAGCTGCTCGCAATCGTGGCGGATACGCGGCTCCGGGACGGGCCACGGCAGCTCGCGAGCCGCCTCGCCGTTGCGTGCCGCGAGCGCGAGCGTTCTTCCGAAAAGGCGCGAGGCTTCGTTCGTGTCTCCGCGGTTGAGCGCCGCGAGGCCCAGCGAACACTCGCATTCGATATCGTTGTCGATCTCGTCGCGATACTTTTGCTTCAATGCATCGAGCTCTCCGGTGTCGCCTGCGGCGCCGTGCAGCGCGACGAGCGCGCGTATCGCTTCGGTCGAGCGCGAGCCCGATGCGAGCGCCGCGGTGTACTCCGCGAGCGCGCGATCGCGATCCGAGAGGCCGTGATAGGCCTTGCCCAGCTCGACGCGTATGTCGGGGTTCGCTGCATCCGGGTCACTGAGCGCATCGAATGCGGCGATCGCCGCGTAGTGATTGCCGAGCTTGTTCCGGCATCGCATCAGTTGCAGCACCGCGGGCGCCGATCCTTTGCGCAGCACGTTCGCGCGCACGGCATTGCCCAGCGACTCGTGGAAATTGCCGACTTCGTAATTGACGACGCTCATCACCACCAGCGCGCGGTAGTCGTCTGGGTCGGCCGCGAGGACGCCGCTGGCGGCTCGATACGCGTCCCGCCATTTTCCGCAGGCCGCGGCGACTTCCGCTACGAGCGTCAGCAGAAAAGGCTCACCCGCGGGCGGATTCGCGAGCCGCCTCGTAATGTAAGCGTCGGCTTCCTCGACGAGGTCGTTGTTCTGCAGGAGGAGCAGGTAGATCGCGACGGCGTCGTAGGGCACGCCCGGAGCGTTGACCGCCTCCCTCGCCAGGTCGAGTGCGCGCGAAGCACTGCCGCCGCCGATGCCTTCGGACAGCGCGCCGGCGGTGCGCACCGCCCACGGCATTTGCCAGCGGCGTGTCCGGCACACCTGCAGAGCGCTCTCAACCTCTCCGCACACGAGCAGGCAGACGACGGCCTCGAACGCCTCATCGTCGGAAGCCGGCTGCCGCGATCGCAGAATCGATATCGCCGCCGCGCAATTTCCGGTCGAGCGCAGGCGCCTTATTTCGTTGTACGTGGGAGAGAGATTCTGCATCGGGTGACCCGCAAGCGCTGGATTCTACCGCCTGGGCCGCAAAGGCCGCTCTTGCAAGTGGTTCCGGTCCGGGCGGCTGATCACTCCAGCGCTGCGGCGATCGCGCTCGCAAGCGCCGTCGTGCTCGGATGCGTTCGCGCCGGGTTCGCGGCGCGCAGCGGCTTGCCCCACGCGGGCTGAGGAAAATGAGGATCGTCCACATGGCGCGGAATCACGTGCCAGTGGAGGTGGGGAACCGCGTTCCCGAGGCTCGCGAGGTTCATTTTCACCGGCTCGAGCTGCTCGCGCAGAACCGACTCCACCGCGAACACGACTTCCATGAGGTGCACGCGGTCGTCATCGGAGAGGTCGGTCATTTCCTTCACGTGGGCTTCCCAGACGACGCGGCAGAAACCGGGATAGCCGGGCTCTTCGACGTAGACCACGCGGCAGCGCTCCCCCTGCCACAGGAGCTCGCCGCCGGTGCGTTCGCAGAGATCACAGTCCATAAAGGTACTCCGCTCCTTCGGCGCAGCTACGCTGCGCCTCCGGGCGCGACGGCGCGCTTAGGCGGCTACCGCCGCTCAGAAAGATCCACCCCGCTCCTTCGCTTCGCTCCGGGCGCAACGGCGCGCTTAGGCGGCTACCGCCGCTCTTTACGATCATAACGGCGGCCCTTGGTCTGAGACGTGTTCGAAAGTCCATCGCGCGGCGTGCTGGGCGAGGTCGAGCGCGCGGGCGACCGCGCGCCGCCGCCACGCCGCCGACGCGGGGCACAGCATCTCGCGCAGGCGCTCCTTGGCCGGATGCACTATGCTGCCCTCGCCGAAAAAATGCCAGCGGTTTTCCTCGCGCAGCGCGTGGATCACCCTGATCGGCGGATAGGTGCCGATCTCCTGCAGGACGAAGTCGATGCGCACGCCCGGCAGGACGTGCGGCAGCGCACTGCCGTAGCCGCCGCGCACGGCGTAGGCGACCGACTGCCGGCGCACGTCGACGAGGCTGCGTCCGAGCGCGGGACCCAACACTTCCGGCCCCGTCGCGTTCACCCGCGATTCGGGAATGACGGTGTCGGAGCCGTGCCTTCCGAGCCCGGTGTGCAGATCGAGCGCGAATACGTAGCCCGCGCCGGCGAGATGCTGCGCGAGCCAGTCCATATAAAGGCGCGGACCGCGCTCGAGCTCGCGACCGCCGAAGAAAAGGCCGCGCGGAAATTCGTACTGCCCTTCGGCCACCGCCTGTTTGACGCGATGAAAACCGTGGCGCACCGCAGTCGCCGCCGCGCGCATCGCGAAACCGTCGCGCGATGGCGGCGTCGGCGGATTGAGCAGCGGATCGAGCGCGCGATAGAGCTCGGGCGCGCCCGACCAGCTTTCACCGCCCATGAGAAAGTTGCGATTCAGATCGACGTTGTTCTCGTTCGTGCGTCGGAGCCACGCCATCCCGTACGGGTTGAGCACGTGCACGAGCACGATCGCATCGTTCGCACCGCGCGCCGGCAGCGCATCGAGCAGCGCAAGCTGGGCCGCCGAGCCCGTGTAAGCCTCGACGCCATGCAGTCCGCTCGTATGGAGGAAAACGCGGCGCGGTCTCGCGGAGCCCAGCCACGCGATGTCGATTGACAGCGACTCCCCGCGCGGTCCTCTTGCAGGAAGTGCTATTGCGTGCGCGGCCGCGCCCGCCGACACCGCGGCCAGACGAAAGCGCCCGCGGGCGGTCTCGTAATCGGGCGAGAAATAAGACTCAGAGCAGGACGCGCTCGATCCCGCCGTCATTCGCCTTCTTCACGTAATCGGCCATCCAGTTCTCGCCGAGCAGGTGTTTCGCCATTTCGACGACGATGTAATCGGCCTGCGTGCCCGAATCGTTGTCGTAGCGCGCGAGGCCCTGGAGGCACGAGGGGCACGACGTGAGGATCTTCACTTCGCCTTTGAAGCCGTCTGCGCGCAACGCTTCGGCGCCCTTGCGCATCTCGAATTCCTTGCGGAAGCGCACTTGGGTCGCGATGTCGGGCCGCCCCACGGCGAAAGTCCCCGATTCGCCGCAGCAGCGGTCGTTGAGGGCGACCGGCTGGTTCATGATCTCGTTCACGACCTTGAGCGGCTGGTAGGTCTTCATCGGAGTGTGGCAGGGGTCGTGATACATGTAGCGCACGCCGTTCACGCCGTCCAGCTTCACGCCTTTTTCGAGCAGGTACTCGTGGATGTCGAGCAGGCGGCACCCCGGGAAGATCCTGTCGAACTGGTAGCCGAGCAGCTGGTCCATGCACGTGCCGCACGACACGATCACGGTCTTGATGTCGAGATAGTTGAGCGTGTGCGCGACGCGGTGAAAGAGCACGCGGTTCGCCGTGGTGATCGCCTGCCCCTTGTGCTCTTCACCCGCGGCGGTCTGCGGATAGCCGCAGCAGAGGTAACCCGGGGGCAGCACCGTCTGCACGCCGATGTCGTAGAGCATCGCCTGGGTCGCCAGTCCGACCTGGCCGAAGAGACGCTCCGAGCCGCAGCCCGGGAAGTAGAAGACGGCATCCGCGTCTTCGGCCGCGCGCTGTGGATCGCGAATGATCGGCACGATGCGCGGGTCCTCGATGTCGAGGAGCGCGCGCGAGCTTTTCTTCGGCAGGCCGCCGGGCATCGGCTTGTTGACGAAGTGGATGATCTGCGTGCGCACCGCAGGCAGGCCCACGGTCGCGGGCGGTCGCTTCGTCTGCCGCTGCACGAGGCCGAGCGCTTTTGCCGCGCGATGCGCGAACCGCTGCGCGGCGTAGCCGATGCGGATCATGCCGAGCCGCAACGCGTTGATCGTCGTCGGATCGGTCGCGTTCAGGAAAAGCATCGAAGCGGCGATGCCGATCTTCGGCCGCCGCTTGCGGTTGCGGCGGAGGTAGTTGCGCATCGCGACCGACACGTCGCCGAAGTCGATGTCGACCGGGCACGGGTTCACGCACTTGTGGCACACCGTGCAATGGTCTGCGACGTCGCCGTACTCCTCGAAGTGCTTGAGCGAAATGCCTCTGCGGGTCTGCTCTTCGTAGAGGAACGCCTCGGTCAAGAGGCTCGTCGCGAGGATCTTGTTGCGCGGGCTGTAGAGCAGGTTCGCGCGCGGCACGTGGGTCGCGCACACCGGCTTGCACTTTCCGCAGCGCAGGCAGTCCTTGATCATGTCGGCGATGCGCCCGATCTCGGACTGCTCGAGGATCAGGCTTTCGGTGCCGATCAGCGAGAAGCTCGGCGTGTAGGCGTTGCGCAGATCGGCACCCGGCAGGAGCTTGCCTTTGTTGAAGCGGCCTTCGGGATCGACGCGCTGCTTGTAGTCCTGAAAAGCCTGCTGCTTGTCGGCGTCGAGAAACTCGAGCTTGGTGATGCCGATGCCGTGCTCGCCCGAGACGACGCCGTTCAGCGAGACCGCGAGCTTCATGATGCGCGCGACGGCGTCCGCCGCTTCCTGCAGCATCCCGTAATCGTCGGAGTTCACCGGGATGTTGGTGTGCACGTTGCCGTCGCCGGCGTGCATGTGCAGCGCCACGAAGACGCGGCTCCTCAGAACCTGCCTGTGCGTGGCTTCGATCAGCTTCACGATCGGCGTGAAAGGGCGTCCGTCGAAAATGTCGCCGAGCATCGCGCAGAGCTCGGTCTTCCACGACACGCGGATCGTGTAATCCTGCAGCAGGTGGAAGAGCGTCTCGGCGCGCCCGCGGTGCAGCGCTTCTGCGATCGCGGGCGCATAGGGCTGCGGCGCGCTCTGGTCAAGCGCGCCGAGGGGCTGGTCGAGGTTGTCGAGGAGCCATCTCCAGCGTTCGCCGATTTCGGCGACGAGCCTCTTCGCGAGCACCACGCGGTCGGCGAGCAGCTCCGCGCCGGAGCCGATTTCCTCGCGCCGCGCGAGCGGCAGCTCGCCATCGAGCAAGACCTCGATGGCCGCCACGAGCGCGAGCTTGTTCCTGATCGAGAGCTCGATGTTGATGTGCTCGATGCCGTCCGAATAACCGCCGAGTCCCTCGATCGGGATCACCACGTCTTCGTTGATCTTGAACGCGTTGGTGTGCTTCGAGATCGCGGCGGTGCGCGCGCGGTCGAGCCAGAATTTCTTGCGGATGTCGGGCGCGACCGCGATGAAGCCCTCGGCCCCGCGCGCGTTCGCGAGCCGCACCACGTGCGAAGCCGCCGCGGCGACCGCGTCTTCGCTTTCGCCCACGATGTCGCCGATCAGCACCATCTTCGGGCGTCCGGGCCGGCGCGTCTTGGTCGCGTAGCCGACCGCTTTCACGTAGCGTTCGTCGAGGTGCTCGAGCCCCGCGAGCCGGGCGCCGCCGGGCTGCGCATCGAGGTAGCGTCGAATCTCGACGATGCACGGCACCGCCTCGCGCACCTGCCCGAAGAACTCGAGACACACGGTGCGCACCGCGGGCGGCATGCGGTGCAGTATGAAAGTCGCCTGCGTGATGATGCCGTCGCAGCCTTCCTTCTGTATGCCTGGAAGGCCGCCGAGCGCTTTGTCGGTGACGTCCTTGCCGAGCCCCGCCTTCCTGAAGACGCGGCCCGGAATTTCCAGGATCTCGGGCGCGCCCGCGGGCGTTCTGCCGTCCGCTGCATAGCGCGTGATCCTGAACTTCGCGACTTCGACGTCGTGGATCTTGCCGAGGTTGTGGTCCAGCCGCTCGACGAGCATCCACTTCGCCTCGGGCGTCACCATCTTCCACGACGCGAGGTTGTCGAGCGCCGTTCCCCACAACACGGCTTTCTTGCCGCCCGCGTTCATTGCGACGTTGCCGCCGATGCAGGAAGCGTCCGACGACGTCGGGTCGCACGCGAAAACGAGCCCCGCCGCGTCGGCGGCTTCCATGGCGCGCTTGGTGACGACGCCCGCGCCGCAGCGCAAGACCGGCACCGGCTTGGCGACACCCGGCAGCAGCGCCTCTTCGATGCGGCTCATGGCCTCCAGCTTCTCGGTATTGATCACCGCCGAGAGCGGCGTGAGCGGAATCGCACCGCCGGTGTAACCGGTGCCGCCGCCGCGCGGAATGATCGTGAGGCCGAGATCGATGCAGGCGAGCACGACGGCCGCGACTTCCTCTTCGCTGTCGGGATTGATCACGACGAACGGATATTCCACGCGCCAGTCGGTCGCATCGGTGACGTGCGAGACGCGCGCGAGCCCGTCGAACTGCACGTTGTCGCCGCGCGTGATGCCGGCGAGGCGCCCGGTGACGCGCTTTCTCAGGTCGTACGTGTCGCGAAAGCGCAGCTCGAAGCGATCGACCGCGGCAGCGACTGCGGCGAGGAGCGTCGTCACGTGCTCGTTGCTCTTCCTCGCGCGGCGCGCTTCGATTGCGGCGATCCGGTCGCGCATCTCCGCGATCAGTGCGGCGCGGCGCTTCGGATACGTGATGAGCTCGTCCTCGATGTAGGGGTTGCGCGTCACCACCCAGATGTCGCCGAGCACTTCGTAGAGCATTTTCGCCGAGCGCCCGGTGCGCCGCTCGCTGCGCAATGCGGAGAGCGCGTCCCAGGCGGGCTCGCCCAGGAGACGGATCACGATCTCGCGGTCCGAGAACGAGGTGTAGTTGTAAGGGATTTCGCGCAGGCGGGAAGTCATGATGGGGTGCGGCGGAAGGCCGCGAGAGCGCGGCGGAACGTTTGCGGCAATCATGGTATCGGCGGCCGGGGTGGCGGTAAACACCGGACGATCAGCGGTTTTTTGAGCTTCGCACGAAGTATGAGCAAAGAGCGTGCGAGGAGGCGGCAGGGACGTTTACATGAGGGCGGTGATCGCCGCGTAACGCGCCAACTTGCCGATCGCCATGTACGCAGCCGCGAGCGCGATGTTGAGCCGCAGCCACCCCGCAGCGACGCACAGCGCGTCTCCGATGAAGGGCACCCACGCGAGCAGCAGCACCGGAGCGCCGTAGCGCTGCACGCCGGCAAGCCCTTTGAGGGGGCGCGTGCGCGGGATGAGGCGCCCCACGAGGTACGAGCTCAGCCCGCCCAGGGTGTTGCCGACCGTGGCGATGCCGACGGCGGTCCACGCGGTATCCGGATGACCTTTGAGCACCGCGTAGAGGACCGCTTCGGAGCCCCCGGGCAGCAGCGTCGCGGCGAGGAAACTGCTCGCGAAAAGCGTCCAGAGGCTGGCGGCGGCATCCATCGGTCGAGGCGGGAGCGCGTGGTAAAATCGACGCCTCTCCAGACGGACTTCTCATCCGGCGTTCGCGCCCGGCGAGACGGCTTGCAACGATGAGCGAAGCGTCCCTGATCACCGAAGATTACCGCAAGATGCAGCAGGAGCTGCACCGCAATCCCAATTACGGCGTTGCCTCGGTGCAATTCGCGCCGCTCGTCGCCGACGTGGTGAAGCAGACCGGTGCGGTGGAGCTGCTCGACTACGGTGCGGGCAAGGGACGGCTCGGGGCCGCGCTCGACGAGCTGCTCGACCGGCAGATTGAGATCCACCACTACGATCCCGCGATACCGCAGTGGGCCGACCGCCCCGAGCCGTGCAAGCTCGTCGCATGCATAGACGTGCTCGAGCACATCGAGCCCGATCTCATCGACAACGTCCTCGACGATCTGAAACGAGTCACCGCCGGCGTCGGCGTGTTCACCGTGCATACCAAGCCCGCGGTGAAAGTGCTGCTCGACGGGCGCAACGCGCACCTCATACAAGAGCCGCCCGAGTGGTGGCTCCCGAAGTTCATCGAGCGCTTCGATCTCGTCCAGTTCACGCGCATCTCGATGGGATTTTTGATCGTGGTCGAGCGCAAGGCGGGCTAGTGGGGTGTCCCGCCGATACGTGAATATCGCCCGTCGTCGTTGTGGCGAAAGCGCAATCCATGTTGACGTTGATACATGGATACTGGATCGCGACCGCCTCGCGGTCTCGTCCAGAATGACGATGCTTATCTGAGCCAGCAAAGGAGCCTCATGAGCTATGCCGTCGAGTTTCCGGGGGTGGTCACGCTGCCGGTCGCGGAAAGCAACCAGCAGTTCCCGGTGGGACGCATCTACTGCGTCGGTCGCAACTATGCCGAGCACGCGCGCGAGATGGGGCACGACCCCGACCGCGAGCCGCCATTTTTCTTCATGAAGCCGGCCGACGCGATCGTGATGAGCGGCTCGTCCATCCCCTATCCGCAGATGACCAAAGACCTGCACCACGAGATCGAAATGATCGTGGCGATCGGCAAAGGCGGCTCCGACATCCCGGTGCACAAGGCCCTCGACCACGTTTTCGGTTACGGCGTCGGCCTCGACATGACGCGCCGCGACCTGCAGGGCGAGGCGAAGAAAATGGGCAGGCCGTGGGAGATGGGCAAAGCTTTCGACAATTCGGCGCCGTGCACCGCGTTGAAGACCGTCGCGATGGTGGGGCATCCCGCGAAAGGCGCGATCTGGCTCAAGGTGAACGGAGAGGTGCGGCAGAAGGGCGACCTGTCGGAAATGATCTGGAACGTTCCGGAGACGATCTCGTATCTTTCGAAGCTGATCACGCTGCGCGCCGGTGACGTCATCATGTCGGGCACGCCCGCCGGCGTCGGTCCCGTGAGCGCAGGCGACAAGCTCGAAGGACACGTCGACAACGTCGGCGATCTCACGATCTCTTACCGGAAGTAACTCCCGCCGGATG
>Ga0209705_10002052_pt1 | contig 10780 bp, 9 predicted proteins | sample PPLLaktember2015_5_FD_187262 | JGI IMG/M metagenome (GOLD analysis project Ga0209705, IMG submission 187262) | Freshwater sediment microbial communities from Prairie Pothole Lake near Jamestown, North Dakota, USA - PPLs Lake P8 Core (1) Depth... | ecosystem: Environmental > Aquatic > Freshwater... | reverse complement strand
CACGATTTCCTCCAGCCACGTCGGTAGCATGGGGGGGCTGATGGCGGTCCGCAAGGGGGTCTGCCATTTGGCGGGTTCGCACCTGCTGGACACCGCCACCGGCACTTACAATCTGCCCTACATCCGAAGGCTGTTGGCCGACACGCCGGTTCGCCTGGTGAACCTGGTGATCCGTGAACAGGGCCTGATGGTGCAGCCCGGAAACCCCAAGGGCATCCGCGACATCGCCGATCTGACCCGGCCCGACGTGAACTTTATCAATCGCCAGGGCGGCTCCGGGACCCGCATTCTGCTGGATTACAAGCTTCAGCAGCTGGGGCTGCGGTCGGAAGAGATCACCGGGTACCGCAGCGAGGAGTTCACCCATATGGCGGTGGCCGTGGCGGTGCTCAGCGGCGCGGCCGATGCGGGGCTCGGGATTTACGCCGCCGCCCGGGCCCTCAATCTGGATTTCATCCCGGTGGTGACCGAGCAATACGACCTGGTGATTCCGGTGGCCTATCTGGATTCGGAAAATATCCGCATTCTGCTGGAGACCATCAACACGGCGGAATTCAAACGCGCCGTCGGCCGGCTGGGCGGCTACAGTACGGACAAGACCGGCACCTACGTCCTGTAGTCGGCCGGGCGAAGGGGTCTGCGGGCCCCGCTGGGGGGCGGATGCGCTACCGCATCATCGATCATACCGCCGACACCGGGATCGCGGTGTCGGCCGCAGACGGCCGAAGCCTTTTTGAGAATGCGGCCTTTGCGCTTTTTGACCTGCTGACCGATCTGGAGCGCGTCGTCGGGACCGAAACCGTGAACCTCACCGTCGCGGGCCAAGACTGGCCCGACCTGATGGTCAATTGGTTGCGCGAGCTTCTCTATCTGTGGGTCGGGCGGGAGTTCCTGGTCAAGGCCGTCCGGGTGCACGGGCTGGATGAATACCGCCTGAGCGCCACCCTGGCGGTCGAACGATTCGACCCCGAGCGGCACGTGATCAAAACCGAAATCAAGGCGGTCACCTATCACCAGCTGGCAGTGACCTCGGGGCCGGACGGCTGGCGGGCGCAGATCATTTTTGACATTTGAGGCCCGGCGCCGGCCGTCGTGGTGGGGCGCAAAACGTCAGGGGCCGCTTTTCCCACCTGGAAAAGCGGCCCCTGACGTTTTGCCTCGAATCGAAAGAGCGGGAGGTTCAGCTTTGTTCCGGCGTAAAAACGTCGCTGCAGACCTTCCATTTGCCGTCTTCGCGCGTAAGCGTCAGGACCTGCTCGACCTCGTAGGTTTCCCCCAAGAAAAAGAGCTTGGCCACATAGGCAAACACAGGGTTGATGGCGGTTTTGCGCTCGGCCGTGAGGCGGACCTGGGCCGTCTCCTGGTCTTTGGAAAGGGTTTGGGTCTGGACGTGATAGAGTTGGCTTTTCAGGAAGCTGGGACTGAATCCGCGTTCGCGCGCCTCGACGCTTTTATGGTGGAGGAAGCCTTGCACCAGGGTGCTGTCGGCTTGCAGCCGCTGGCAGAGCATTGTCTCCATGGCGGGATCCAGGGCATAGAAGGCCTTGCTGAATTCCCTTGCGACCCGGCCGGGTGGGGCGTTTTGATCCGCGAAGACAAAGAGAATCTGCAGAAAAACCGCCAGTAGGATGGTGCCGCCGATTACCGTGAGCCTGATGCCCTTCGCCATTGATCTGTCCTCCTCTTGGATGGCCTTCTGGGTTGCCCGCCGAGCGGGCCTGTCCTCAAAACGGATCTTTGCATACCATGGAAGACCCGGTTTTACAAGTTTTTTTGCGCGCTTGAAACCCCCGCCGCACGCCGGCCGAAAAGGTCGCGCAGCGCCACCGCCGGGAGGGGCGGCGGGCAAAAAAAACGGTGCCGGGAGCGCCTGCGGCCCCCGGTACCGTTTTTTCAAGCGGCCATCCGAGCGGCTACTTGCGGGATTTGGCTAAGCCGATGCGGTTCAGGGCCTCCTCCATCTCGGTCAGGGTGGTGGGGTCGTCGATGGTCGCCGGGGTTTTGAATTCCTTGTTGTCGGCGATTTTCTGGATGGTGCCACGCAGGATTTTGCCCGAGCGGGTCTTGGGCAGGCGCTTGACCACGGTCGCGGTCTTGAAGGCGGCCACCGGCCCGATGCGATCGCGCACCATCTGGATCACCTCTTTGACGATGTCCGCTTCCTTGCGGTCGACGCCGGCATTGAGCACCAGGAACCCGATCGGGATCTGCCCCTTGAGGCTGTCCTCGACGCCCAGCACGGCGCATTCGGCGACATCCGGATGGTCGGCCAGGACCTCCTCCATGGCGCCGGTCGAGAGGCGGTGGCCGGCGACGTTGATGATGTCGTCGGTGCGGGACATGACGTAGATGTAGTTGTCTTCATCGATGAACCCGGCGTCGGCGGTTTTGTAGTAGCCCGGGAATTCCTCCAGGTAGGACTTGATGTAGCCGGCATCGTTGTTCCAGAGGGTCGGCAGGCTGCCAGGCGGCAGGGGCAGCTTGACCACCAGGGCGCCAATCTCACCCGCGGCGACCTCTTCGTTTACGGGATTGACCACCTTGACGTTCCAGCCGGGCACGGCCTTGGTGGGCGAGCCGTACTTGACCGGGAAGTGTTTCAGCCCCATGCAGTTGGCGGCGATCGCCCAACCGGTTTCGGTCTGCCACCAGTGGTCGATGACCGGCACCTTGAGGTTGTTTTCCGACCACTGGATCGTGTCGGGGTCCAGGCGCTCGCCGGCCATGAAGAGGATTTTAAAGGGGCTGAGATCGTAGTTCTTAATCAGCGCGCCTTTGGGGTCCTCGCGCTTGATGGCGCGATAGGCCGTGGGGGCCGTGAACATGCTTTTGACCTTGTGCTGGCTGATGATGCGCCAGAAGACGCCGGCATCCGGGGTGCCGACCGGCTTGCCCTCGAAAAGGATCGTGGTGCAGCCTTTGAAGAGCGGCGCGTAGACGATGTAGGAGTGTCCGACCACCCAGCCGACGTCGCTGGCCGCCCACCAGACGTCGCCCTCGTCGATGTTGTAAACTCCCTTCATGCTCCACTTGAGCGCCACCAGGTGGCCGCCGTTGTCGCGCACCACGCCCTTGGGCTGGCCGGTGGTGCCCGAGGTGTAGAGGATGTAGAGCGGGTCGGTGGCCGCGACCGGCACACAGTCCTGGGGCTTGGCCTCAGCCGCGAGGGTCTGCCAGTCGAAGTCACGGCCGGCGATCAGGTTGGCGGCCGCCATCGGTCGCTGGTAGATCACGCAGGACTCGGGTTTGCTGGTGGCGAACTCGATGGCTTCGTCCAGCAGCGGTTTGTAGGCGATCACACGCTTGGCTTCGATGCCGCAGGAGGCGGACACGATGACCTTGGGCTTGGCGTCGTTGATGCGGGTGGCCAGCTCCTTGGCCGCAAAACCGCCGAAGACCACGGAATGGACGGCCCCGATGCGGGCGCAGGCAAGCATCGCGATCGCGGCTTCGGGGATCATCGGCATGTAGATGATCACCCGGTCGCCCTTGGTGACCCCGCGGCCGGTCAGCACCCCGGCAAAGGTTGCCACCAGGTCTGTAAGCTGCGAATAGGTATATTTCTTGATGGTGTCGGTCACCGGGCTGTCGTAGATCAGGGCCACCCGGTCACCGTGGCCGCGTTTGACGTGTAAATCCAGCGCATTGTAACAGGTGTTGGTGACGCCGCCGGTAAACCAGCGGTAAAACGGCTTTTTGGAGTCGTCGAGGACCTTGTCCCACTTCTTGTACCAGAAGCAGTCCTCGGCCGCCTCCGCCCAGAAGGCGTTGGGATCGTTGATGGATTTTTCAAAGTTGTTTTGGTAAAGGTCGGTCATGTTTTTCCTCCTTCGTCCCTAGAGTTAATAAAAGGCCTTGTGGGCTTGGTATGCAAGGCGGCAACCTTCACCGCCCGGAGCGGCGCGCTTCCGGCATTGGGTCAGAGCTGCGGCGAGAAAAAACGACCCTTCTCGCGCCTGGCTTGTCCCGCCGACTGCGTTGCAGCTGCCGGCAGACGCTCGGATAGCTGCCGGTTGATGTAAGGTTCAGACCAACCCCAGGTCCGGCGCAATCTGGCGCCATCCATTTTTGCCGGGACCCGTTTGATGTGTGGTGAAAAGGAACCTGACGATTCCGCAATAGTCCAATTTCGGCATTGGGCCGCATCTCGGATTCGCTGCGGATCGCAATAAATATGCCGCACTCCTTGATATTTGCGCGTCGCATCTCGGCGCATTTTCCCGAAACGACGGCCGGCGGCGCCTTCAGCCAAGCCTAACTTTCTGAATAAACAATCAGAGGTGAAGATGTCAAGAAAATAATGAATGCTATACAGTGTTTGAATGGTTGTCAAGGTCTTCCAATGTGCTGCGGCACCTAAAACCCTGCAGGCCGCCGCCAGCAACCGATGACCGGCTGCAGGGTCAAAAGCCCGCAATCGCCTATTGACAGGGGCAATACAAAAGAAGTATGTAACTCTCTTTATTTACATCAGGATGTTGCATCAAAAATCCGAGTGGTCAATGCCATGCTCTGTAGACTATCACAGGCGCTTGAAGCGGACCTAAACCGCCGACTTTTCAGCCGCTTCCACACACCATAAGGCGCCATGGGCCGCGAATTTCCGATATCCCCTCGAATCCCTCTTCCCCTAATTTCATTGCCCTCGAAACGCCTGGGAACGCGCGCAAGCTATTTTACGTCTAACTGACAGGAGGTCTCATGATTGTAGCCGAACGAAAGCCTTTTCAGGAAATCAAAGACATGCTCAAGGACGCTAAAAAGGTCCTGACGGTCGGCTGCGGCACCTGTGTTGCCGTCTGCCTCGCCGGTGGCAGCAAGGAGGTCGGCGTACTCAACGCCGAGCTGAAAATCGCCCGCAAACTGGAAGGCAAGCCCATCGAACTGGGGGCGGCCACTGTGGAGCGGCAGTGCGACCGCGAATTTTTGGCCGAACTGGACGGCGTCATCGACCGCTACGACGCCGTGGTCTCGATGGCCTGCGGGGTCGGGATTCAGTTTTTGGCGGAGCGCTACCCTCAGATCCCGGTTTTTCCGGGGGTCAACACGACCTTTATGGGGGCCAACCAGGATGTCGGGTGGTACGAAGAGCGCTGCCGGGGCTGCGGCACCTGTTTTTTGGGGATTACCGGCGGCATCTGCCCGGTGACCATGTGCGCCAAGGGCCTCCAGAACGGTCCCTGCGGGGGGACCAACAACGGCAGCTGCGAGATCAATCAGGACCAGCCCTGCGCCTGGCAGGCCATCTACGAGCGGCTGGCCAAACAGGGGCGGCTGGCGAGCATCATGGCCATCTGCCCGCCCACCGACTGGCGCAACCAGATCCCGCGCACCATCGTGCAGCCGGGTTACGCCAAGCGCAAGCAGCTGCTGGGAAAGTAGCAGCCGGGGCCAAATCCTAAAATAAAGACAACCAAGGTAGAGGAAAAATCTATGACTGAAAGTAATCTCAAAAAGATTTTAGACGCCGGACACTTTGCCTTTACAGGTGAATTGGGGCCACCGCGGGGGGCCAATGTCGCGGCCATCATGGAGAAGGCCAAGTTCTTGGTCGGCAATGTGGACTCGGTGAACATCACCGACAACCAGACCGCGATGGTGCGGATGTCCAGCTGGGGCGCATCCCTGATCGCCATGCAGGCGGGGCTGGAGCCCAACTACCAGATGGTCTGCCGCGACCGCAACCGGTTGGCCATGCAGGCCGACATTCTCGGCGCCTGGGCCCACGGCATCCGCAACATGCTCTGTCTTTCCGGGGACCACCAGCAGTTCGGCGACCACCCGCAGTCCAAGGGCGTCTTTGACATCGACTCCATGCAGCTGATTGGAATGGTGCGCAAGATGCGGGACGAGGGCAAGTTTCTGAGCGGCGGCGACATCGACGACAGCCCCAAGATGTTCATCGGGGCGGCCGCCAATCCGTTTGCCGAACCCTTCGACTGGCGGGTCCACCGTCTGGCCAAGAAAATCCAGGCGGGCGCTGATTTTATCCAGACCCAGTGCATCTTCAACATGGACAAGATGCGCCGCTGGGTGCAGCAGGCCAACGACATGGGGCTGACCGAGAATGTCTACATCCTCGCCGGCGTCACCCCCATGAAGAGCCTCGGTATGGCCCGCTACATGAAGCTCAAGGTGCCGGGCATGGACGTGCCCGATGACATCATCGACCGCATCAAAGGCGTCGACAAAAAGAAACAGGCCGACGAGGGCATCCGGATCGCCTGCGAGCAGATCCAGGAGTTCAAGGAGATGAAGGGCGTGGCCGGTGTGCATTTGATGGCCATTGAATGGGAGCACCGGGTGCCGGAGATCGCCGAGCGGGCAAAGGTTCTGCCCAGGCCGAAGGTTTAACCACAAGATAAGGAGTTTCCAATTGAGTGCAGATCATAAAAAAGTGATGGTCATTGGAGGCGGTATCGCCGGTTTGACTGCGGCCTGGGAATTATCCAAGTGTGATGTCGCGGTGGATCTGGTGGAAAAGAGCGACCACTTGGGCGGCCATGCCATCCAGTACTGCTGCAAGGCCACCGAAGAATGCCGCCAGTGCGGCGCCTGCTCCGTCGAGAAGATGCTGAAGAACGTGGTCGAGGCGCCCAACATCACCGTTCACTGCGGTGTCGAAGTCGGTCGGGTGGTCCGCAACGGTGGGTTCGAGGTCGGCCTGCAGGCCAGTTCCGCCGCGGCTCCTGCCGCGGCCCCGGGCTGCGACCAGCGCTACGAATCAAACCCGCTTGCCTGCGCTGCTGCGCACAAATTTTCCAAAAACAACGCGGCCCTGGACTGCGGCCGGGCACCGGCCGATCTCACGGTCGACGCCATCATCCTGGCCAGCGGTTTCGCGCCCTTCGACGCGACCCGCAAACCCACCTATAACTACGGCAAACTGCCCAACGTGGTCACCGGGCTGGAGCTTGAGCGCGGCGTGCGCGCCAGCGGCCGGGTGCTGCGGCCTTCCGACGGCCAGGCGCCCGCGAAAGTGGCCTTTATCCAGTGTGTCGGCAGCCGCGACGAGCGCCTTGGCAACCTCTGGTGCTCCCACGTCTGCTGCCCGTATGCCCTGCGGGTTTCCGAATTGATGAAGCACCACAACCCGGAGATCGACATCACCGTCTTCTACATGGACATTCAGAACACGGGCAATAATTTCCCGGCTTTCTACGAAAAGTGCAAACAGGACCTGCAGTTCGTGCGCAACATTCCCGTGGATGTCTACCCGATGGAAGATGACCGTCTGCGGATGCGCTACACCACTGAAAGCGACGGAACCCCGGTGGATGCGGAGTTCGATATGGTGGTGCTGTCGATCGGGATCATGCCGGGGCTGGACAACCAGCAGATTGCAACCCTTTTGGGAATTGGCCTGGATGCGGACGGTTTTTTCCAGAGCGCCGAGAGTTTCAACCGGACCGCCACGGCAAACAACGGAATTTTCCTTGCGGGAACGGTTGGGGGGCCGAAAACCATTGCGGCCTCCATGGCCCATGCAGGGCAGGCAGCCTATGAAGCAATGAAATATTTAGGGGGGGCCGAATGACAGACATAAAGCAGACAGATATGGAAGAGATCACCATCGCGACCGATGTCCTGGTGATCGGCGGCGGCCTCGCAGGCGTGCGCGCGGCGGCTGAAATCGCCGGTCTGGGGTATAAGGTGACCCTGGCCGAGAAATCGGCGGCCCTGGGCGGCCCGCAGCAGAGTCCGGGCGCGCTCTTCGGTCTGAGCGCCGAGGAGCAGAAAACCGTCGCGGACACGATCCAGGCGGTTTCCGCGCATGCCCGGGTGGACGTTCTGACCCAGACCCGGGTGACGGCCTTTGCCGGGGTCTCCGGCGATTTTACGGTCACCCTGGCCACCTCCGGGGATGTTGTTCGCCAGCAGAAGGTCGGTGCCGTGGTAGTCGCTGCTGACTTCACCATACAGCCGCTGAACGCCGCGTACGGTCTCAGCCTTTCGGACGGGGTCGTTTCCCAGTCCCAGCTGGACGCCCTGCTGGCCGACAAGGCGGCCAAAGCCCGGCTCGGCGGCAAGGTCGTGGCCTTTTTGGTGGGCTTCGGGCAGGAGGGCAACCCGCTGGTCATGAAGCGCGTGATGAAAAGCGTCGTTGCCCTGGCGGCGATCGAAGGCTGCACCGTGTATGTCTACGTCAACAACATCAAAGTGGCGGCCGACAGCCTGGAAAAGCTCTACATGGAGGGCCGCGGCAAGGGCGCGATCTATTTCAAGCTTACCGAAGCGCCGCATGTCAGCCCGGACGGCAAGGCGATCACTTACCGCGACCTCGTGGTGCGGCAGGACGTCGAGCTCAACCCGGACCTGATCGTGGTGGAAGAGGCCCTGGTGGCCGACGCTGAAAACCGTCAGGTGGCGGAGCTGCTGCGGATCGACCAGGATGCCTGGAATTTTCTGCAGAGCGACAATGTCCACCGTTTTCCCATCCAGACCAACCGCGAGGGGGTGTTCGTGCTGGGCGCCAGCCGTGGGATTCAGGACCTCCCCGCCGTCTGGACCGATGCGGAGAACACCGCGATGGCCGTCAAGGGCTTTTTGGGCAACGGAACCAAGCGCGTACCCAAGGGCAAGGCGGTGGTCGACAACGGCAAATGCACCTTCTGCCTGACCTGCTACCGCTGCTGCCCCCACGGGGCAATCTACTGGGTGGCGGAGAGCAACAAGGCGGTCATCTCGCCGGTGGCCTGCCAAACCTGCGGTATCTGTGCCAGCGAGTGCCCCATGGACGCCATTCAGATTGGCGGTTTCAGCGACACCGAGCTGAAGGCCGAGTTCCTGGGGAACCTCGCCGGCGGCGACCCGCGCATCGTTGCCTTCTGCTGCCAGAACTCGGCCTTCGAGGCCGGGCAGATGGCCGCGCAGTTCAAAATGACGCTGCCGGCCGGGCTTCAGATGGTCAAGGTTCCCTGTGCCGGCAAGGTCGACCTGGACTACATCTTGACCGCGCTCGCCGAGGGCGCCGACGGGGTGCTGGTGTTGACCTGCCACGAGGGCAACTGCAAGTCCGAGCGGGGCAACACCTACGCCAGCTGGCGTGTCGAAGACGCCCAGCGTATGCTGGTGGAAGCCGGCTACGAAAAGGATCGTCTGCGCTTTGCCACGCTGGCATCCAACATGGGCAAGGAATTTTCCACTCTTTTGATGGACATGGAGGCCCGGATAAAAGAATTGGGATTAAGTCCTTTAAAAAACTGACGGAGTGTGCGATAATGCAACCCTCTTTGCGATAAGGGCGCATTTTCGCAACCCACGCCCGTTTCCGGAACCAGCCGGTGCGGCGGCGGGTGAAACCGTCGCACCGGTACCGGGCGGGATCCGGCAGGCTTGGCGAAACGAAGAATTCATCAGGGAGGTTTTGCAGCATGGCTGAGGAAGCAATCAAAATCGGAGGCAAGAAGAAAACCACGTTTATGGATCAGGTGAAGGGACTGCTGCCCGAGGGCGGCAACCTCAACCTGTGCCTGACGTGCGGGGCGTGCTCCTCGGGCTGCCCGGCGACGGGGCTGGAGAGCATGGACCCGCGCAAGTTCCTGCGCATGGCGGCGCTGGGGCTGGACGAGGAAGTCACCAAACACCCGTGGGTCTGGATGTGCACCATGTGCCAGCGGTGCATTTACGTCTGCCCCATGAAAATCGACATTCCGCAGCTGGTCTTCAACGCGCGCGCCAGCTGGCCGCGGGAGGAGCGTCCCAAGGGGATTCTGGGCTCCTGCGACATGGCCCTGCGCAGCGATACCTGCAGCGCCATGGGGGCATCGGAGGAGGATTTCCAGTTCGTGGTGGAAGACGTCCTGGGGGAATACCAGGAATCCCAGCCGGAATTCGCGGAGATGCAGGCGCCGGTCAACAAGCAGGGTGCCGAGTTTTTCCTGAACCAGAACTCGCGCGAGCCGGTCACCGAGCCCGACGAGATGGTGCCCCTGTGGAAGATCCTGCACCTTGCCGGGGCCGACTGGACATACGGCACCAAGGGCTGGGCGGCGGAAAACTACTGCATGTTCCTGGGCGACAATGAAAGCTGGAAGCACATTGTCGAGGTCAAGGTCAAGGCGGTGGAGGATCTGGGCTGCAAAGTCTGGCTCAACACCGAGTGAGGGCACGAACTCTTTGCAGTCCGGGCCGGACTGAAAAAGTTCAACCTTCCCTACAACTTTGAGATCAAGAGCATCATCCAATATTACGCCCAGTGGATCCGGGAGGGCAAGCTGAAGGTCAACTCCGACTGGAACAAGGACCTCAAGGTGAAATTCACCGTGCAGGACCCCTGCCAGCTGGTGCGCAAGAGCTTCGGCGACCCGGTGGCCGAAGAACTGCGCTACGTGGTCAAGGCGGTGGTCGGCGAGGAGAACTTCGTCGACATGACCCCCAACCGCTCCAACAACTTTTGCTGCGGCGGCGGCGGCGGGTTTCTGCAGTCGGGGATGCCCGAGGCGCGCCGGGAATACGGCAAGCTCAAGTACAACCAGATCATGGCGACCGGTGCGGCCTACTGCATCACGCCGTGCCACAACTGCCACGCCCAGGTGCATGATCTCAGCGAGCACTTCGAGGCCGGCTATCACACGGTGCACCTGTGGACGTTGATCTGCCTGTCGCTGGGAATCCTGGGTCCCAACGAGCGCGAGTACCTTGGCGAGGACCTCAAGGAGGTGAACGTCTTTCACCCGGAATCCGCCGTGTGATGGCCTTCGGGATGCCTGGGGGGTGTTCGGCGCCGCTGGGCTGCCGGACTTCGCGGCCTGAAGGTTGAACCGGCCCGGGGGGACGC
>Ga0209705_10002051_pt1 | contig 10787 bp, 10 predicted proteins | sample PPLLaktember2015_5_FD_187262 | JGI IMG/M metagenome (GOLD analysis project Ga0209705, IMG submission 187262) | Freshwater sediment microbial communities from Prairie Pothole Lake near Jamestown, North Dakota, USA - PPLs Lake P8 Core (1) Depth... | ecosystem: Environmental > Aquatic > Freshwater... | reverse complement strand
CGTCGGCCGTCGGGTAGCGCTTGCGCGTGATCGCATCGAGCTCTGCCTCGGCGGTGCCGCCGGCGCCGAACTCGTACCAGAGGTCGTGCGGCTCGAGCTTGCGTCCGAGGCGGCGCTCGATCTCGCGGGCGGCCTCGGTGGCCAGCGGTGACTCGAGGATCTCGACGAGCATGCCGCGGACCCGCTCCTCGGGTATGTTCTCGGAGCCCGCCTTCTGGACTAGCTCCTCCATGCTCACGCCCCTGCGCTCGTCCGAGAGCTGCTGCACGAGGCTCTTGAGCACGTATATCTGCTCTCTCTGGCTCCGGCTCGTGCCTGTCGCGATGAGGTCTATGTCCCTCTTGCCGCCCTCGCTCGCGACCTTGCCCAGATAGTACTCCACGATCTTGATCGCCCGGTCGGAGTCCTCGGCATTCACGACCGGGTGGAGCCTGGACCGCGCGCTCGCCTCGGACATGCGTATGAGCGCCTCGAGCTGCCTCGCGGTGATCGGGACCGAGGCTTCGTCCCCCTCGCCGAGTTTTCGGATGGATACGTAGTAGCTTTCGAGCGTCTTCATCGCATCATCGCTCATGATGGGTATCGTCCGCTTGCTGTACGCCACGTACTTCCTGAGGAAGTCGCGGTCCATGGCGGGCACGAGGGCCTTGCTCTCGTTCATGATGTCATCGGCGTCCAGTTCCGCGGGTATGCTATCGCGTGACTCGTGCTGCATGACCTCGCCACGCCTGTGCGCCTTGAGTATGTGCGACGCGATGTTGCGGTCGTGTACCGAGTCCGGCCGGTCTGTCATCGTGAATATCGCATCGAACCTGGACAGGAGCGCTGGCGGGAGGTCGATCTGCTCCGCGACGCTCCTGTTCTCGTCGAAGCGGCCGTACTTCGGGTTCGCCGCGCCGAGGACCGCGCACCTTGACTGCAGCGTCGCGGTGATGCCGGCCTTAGCGATGGATATGGTGCCCTGCTCGAGGCTCTCGTGGATGCTCGAGCGGTCCTGGTCCGTCATCTTGTCAAGCTCGTCGATGCATGCCAGGCCCTTGTCGGCGAGCACGAGCGCACCCGCCTCAAGGGTCCAGCGCCCCTCGCCGAACTCGTCCTTGACCGCCGCGGCAGTCAGGCCCGCAGCCGACGATGACTTGCCCGATGTGTAAATGCCCCTCGGGGCCAGCATGGCCATGTACCTCAGTATCTGAGACTTCGCGGTGCCTGGGTCCCCAATCATCGCGATGTGGATGTCACCCCTGATCCTGGTCCCGTCATCCATGAGCTTGGGCACGCCCCCGAACAGCTGGAGGGCGAGCGCCTCCTTCTCTTGGCTGTAGCCGAATATCGTGGGCGAGATAGAGGCCACGATCCTCTCGAGAGCGTCGGTGGACCCCGCGAACTCGCGTATCCTGACCTCGTCCTCGGGCGTGATGACGATCTCCTCGTACTCATGCTCCTCGTACTCGACCGAGTTCACGTCCATGTTGATGTCGAACAGCGTGGACTTGACGGTCGTACCCTTCTGATGGCTCCTGAGTATGCCGTTGATGATGACCCTGTCGCCAGGGGACACCTTGCCCGATAGGTCGTCCTCGATGAATCCCGTGAGCCTCTCAGGCTGCGAGCCGCCCCTCAGCCCCTCCGGAGGCTCCTGTATCTCTATCTTCTGCGTGTCCACGAAAGTGGATGGGTCCGTGAGCAGCCTGAACTTGGTCGAGCCTGGACCCCTGCCGCAGCCCCCGTCGTCCTTGGAGCACTCGAGCGGCTCGTGGTACTGCATCCCCTCCTGCTCGACTGACATCATGTGGCCGCACCTGGCGCATTCGAACTCCGCCACGGTGACCCTGGGCCTCACCTCGGTCGCCTTCCTCACAAGGCCTTCGACCGAGACGAACGTGCCCAGGTGCTTCGCCCTGAGCTTGCGTATCTCGACCCTCGAGTCGCGTGGCAGGCCCTTGATCCTGAAGTGTATAATCGGGTTCGTGAGCGCGTGGGACACCATGTGCTTCACGGCGTCCTCGGCCGCCGTCATCGACTGCGCGGGGTTCCCGAGCAGGTAGTTGGCCAGGTCCGGGTCGAACTTCTCGATGGCCGAGAACTCCACGTACATGCTCCTGACATCTGGGTACAGGTCGGCGATGGCCGACACTTGGTGCCTCTGGTCCTCGGACCCCAGGAACTCCTCCCAGACAGCTATCAGGTCCTCGGGCGTGTACTCCTTTGGCGTTACTCGTCCCCCCGGTGTTCTTCGATGATGGGCCCTCCGTCCGAAGTCTTGGAGAAGGGACTACGGGTATGACCGTGCTATACAAAATGGTTTGTCAGTCTTAACCTTGCCTGTACAATCAGCCTACGCCTAGGAGCTCGTTCTGTATCCTCACGACCTCGGCGCTGTCCTTGGCGGCCGCATAGAGGTCCAGTGCCTCCCTGTTCATGGGTAAGAACGACGGACCCCACTTGAACCTCGCCATGATGCGCTCGGCCTGCTCCCGCTCCCCCAATATGTACAATGTCGCCGCGAAGGCCTCCGCGGTACTGAGCCTCTGCGCCTTGCCGAAGTTGGTCGGGTTCGTCGGCACCACGAACGGCAAGGCCCTGTGCCTAAGCCCCGCCCTGATCCTGGGGAACTCGGTCAATCTGTTCCACGAGCAGTCGAGGGCTAGGAGGCCGTACCTCTGAGCGACCTCCCTGTCCTCCGCGGATATCGACTTCTCCGAAGATGGGTCGAGTATGATAGCGCCCCTGGGGACCCTGCGGATAGATGCAGCCTTGGCCTCCCCGAACCTGACCATGCGGGCGGCGGTGCACTTCCTGGGGTCGTCCTCGTGGGCCATGATGATGTAGATGCGTACAGGCGGCATCGGGACGTACAGCAGCGGATGTACTATTTCATGGATGCACCTGGCCGACGCGGGCGCCCCAGGTGGGAAAAGGGTTCTTAAGGGCTCGATGGATATACGATGACGCCACGATGACGAAGACATTGACGCTGACTCTGTGATGAGAGACGGGCGATCGGAGTGGCTGCCCCTCGCGTCGGGACCGAGGTCCCCGAGGGGCTTCGACGGGAGTGACCACGATGGTGACAGGGTTCGACTATCTAAGCCAGGACAAGATGCTGCAGGAGCACTGGCTCAAGCGGTTCGCCGCGGTGGTGATCGACTTCGCGATAGTCTACACACCGATATGGCTCGTAGGGACAGTCCTCGGGTACCCGTACATGTTCCCGGGGTTCTTCTCAGGCGTGGCGCTCTTCACCTATGCATTCCTGTTCGAGTCCGCGATCGGCGGGACCGTGGGGAAGATGGTCGTGCACCTGAAGGCCGTCCCGTTGCACGGGACCATGGCACCGTCCCAGGCCCTGATCAGGAACGTGTCGAAGGTCTTCCCCCTGTTCCTGTTCCTTGATTGGCTGGTGGGAATGGCAGTCGACACCAAGGACCCGAGACAGAAATGGCTGGACCAGGTCGCCCACACATCGGTCATAAGGTCCGACCATACTGGCGGGACATGAGGGTCAGGGAAGGCTCCAGAGCCATCCGCGCCGTTCTTGGGAGACATCTCCGCGTATCAGGCCCTTGGCCTTCATCTTGGTCAGGAAGAGGACAGTCTGGTCTGGGCACCTGCGTCGGCCATTGGCGGCCTCCTGCTCGATTTCCATCGTGGTCATCGGGCCCCTCTCCGTGAGGAGTCTGACCACGTACGCCTCCGCCTCCGCGACGCCCATTACATGCGGGCTCCTACCCACGCCCTTCATCAGCGTATGATGGGCTCGCCCGGATAATTAGATTGCCTGCCTGGCTGACGCTACCAGGTGAGAGAAATGAGAAACGAGTAAGGGGTTTTATGGCTCAAGCCACGGTCGGGTTATGACTACCCGGAGAACGTCGCCTCTGCCATGTTGCCATCAGTCGGCTCGTAGATGGCAGTGAAGACGTAGTCCACGCTCGCCGAGAACGACGTTGCCGTCAGCTTGATGTTGTCGCCCTGGTCGGCCTTGCCGTTACCCGACAGGTCCTGGATCGTGAAGCTCACGTCAAGCGAGCCGATTGTCACGTCCTGCATGACCTGTGTGTCGCCCAATCCGCCGCTAAGCATGGCCGCAGTCAGGTTGGACCAGCCACCCGAGTTCGTCCCGTCGCTGATCAGGAACGATATGTCTTCCCAGGCGATGTCCTCGTTGACCGCGCCGAACGTCAGCTTCACACCGCTAGTGATCGTTGTGTCACTAAGGGTTGTGCTCGGCGTGCTAGACGTGTCCGTGCCGAACCCCAGTACCATCACGTACAGCACTGCGGCCAACACGACCGTGATCGCCACCATCAGGATGGTCGCGATGACGGGGGACACGGCTTCATTGTCCTTCCGGACTGTCCAAATCTTCTTCATGTTATGTCCTCCTGCGAACCTTTCGGCCCGCGTGGGGATTATTACGGCCGAGCTTGACTTATATAGCTTTCCGGGTCATTATCAACTTCGAGCGTTCACGGCATCGGCTCATGCCGAAGTCCGACATCTGGACATGTCGCAGATTCTTAAGCCACAAGAAGACTTAGTCTTCTTATAGAGAGGGGCCACCGGGAAAACGTCGCTTTTCGCCGATTTAACGCCGTTTCGTTAAACGGTGTTATCACGCCTCAGCAGGTCCTGATGCCGCTCTGGTCGAAGGCGCAGGGCAGTATGCCCACGAGGCCGGGCCTGTTGCGGACCTTCTGCACCACGATGTACTTCTTGAACTCCTGCCCGATCTTCTCCCGGTCGAGCTCGAATATGACGTCGGCGAGGTCCTCGATGCTGCTCTGGATGCGGGACGCGTGCACACCCTTCAGCATCGTCATGAGCGTGAGGCTCTCGGAGTGCTGCGTGTGCGCCTTGATGGTCCTCATGGCCATCAGGACCTCCGCACTGTCGTAGTTCTCGAGGAAGAAGTCGAGCGAGTTGATTATCACCCTGAACGGCGGCGTCAGCTTGGATATCTCGTAAGACAGGAACGTGAGGAAGTTCTCCTCCCTCGGGCTCTCCTTGTCCTTGGATCTCCTGATGTCGCTCAGGGTTATGCCCTCCTGTCGGAACCGGCTGATCTCGAGCTTCTTGGCGAGTACGCCCTCGTAGTACTTCGTGCCTATGTTGACTATGTTGATGTCCGTCCTCCACCCGTGCTCGCGCATGATGTTGAGGACGTCCTCGTCCCTCTCGGTGGACGTGAAGTACGTGACCGGCTCCTGACCAGTGGAGGCGAACTGCTTCGCGAAGAACTCAGTCCCTGAACCAGGCCCGCCCACTATCAGTACCGTGGAGCCTTTCAGCACGCCCCCGCCCAGATGGTCGTCCAACGCGGGCACGCCCATGCTCGTGAGCTTCATCTCACTCCTCCTTCGCCGCGCGTATGCCCGAGTCGCATACGAGGTTGACCATGTTCGCGATCTCCGGGGTCGAGTGCTCCTCGACGGAGAGTATGATCGTGTATGCGTCCTTTATCCTCAGGCCTGAGACCAGGATGTGCAGGAACTCGGATAGTATCCAGTTGTTGTTGTGTATCGCGAGGGAGTTTATCGAATCGATCACCACGAGTTTCTCCTTGGACTGGGAGCGCCTCATGAGGTACTCCACCTTGAGCATGATGTTCTCTAGCATGGTCGGGCTCTCGACCAGGGACGCGCGCTCGTCCTTCTGGGCGGCCTCGGTGCCCATCATGATGTGGGATATGCAGTCGACGAAGTACACCTTGGATGTGTCTATGTCCAGAGCAGCCATGATGCGCTTGATCGCCTCGAACGATATCGTCGCGGTCACGTAGATGGTGTCCATGTCGCGCTTGCCCGCGTACATGTCCAGCACCCCACGCATGACGTCGAGGTAGTTATCGACACTCATCTGGAGGGACACTGCCGAACCCGGCGTCAGCTCGTTCAGCTGCCTCGCGACGTTCCCCGCAGTCCTGGTGTCGGTCATGTGGCCGAGCTCCCTCCTTTGAGCAGAGGCACGAGCAGCACGCCCATCGGCGTGAGGTCGAGCACGTACTTCGCCCGGCTGTGCATCGTGCCCCGCATCTTGATCACCTGGAGCGTCCTGAGCAGGTCTCCCCTGCGCTCCATGTTCGCCATGAGCACGATGCCGTCGGAGATCGCCTCCTCCACCCCGAAGGTAGAGTACGCAGATGACTGGGCCGCGATCTCGCTCACGAGGACCGATGTGCAGTTCAGATCCGATAGCGTCTTGCTCAGCTTGAGTATGAAGTCCCTGATCTTCTCCGGTGTCTTGAGCTTATAGCACACGGAGGTGATGGAGTCCATCACCAGCCGCCTGATGCTGAGCTCCTTCGCGAGGTTGCCGATGGCCGCCACCAGGAGATCTATCTCCTCCATGGTCAGCTCGGCCTTGGTCATGCCCAGGCGCTCGTACATGGCGGGCAGGTCGACGAACACGAGCTTCCCAGACTTGATCAGGTCACGGTCGAAGAACTTGTACGGGATGATGTTCGCGAGGAGCTTCTCTGAGTTCTCAGTGACGCTGATGAACAGGGAGTTCTCCCCGGCCACGGCGCCGTGTATCAGGAACTCCAGCGCAAGGGAGGTCTTCCCCGTCCCGCAGCTGCCAGTCAACAGGACCGTGTTGTCCCGCGGTATGCCCCCATACAGTATCGTGTCTAGGCCGTCAATGCCTGTGACACATCTTTCGCGCTCGCCTGTTCTCGGGGGCATCAACCCTTGAGAATGCGGTGGACCGCATATTATTGTTTCTTAGGGCGCGCGGGCCTCGCACACGCGCGTGCATACGACACGTTTTTATCAAGGCAGGTGGGTCTTTGGCATCGATGGAACCTGTACTTCAGGTCGCACTGGACCTCGTCCACGGAGACCGTGCGCTGCAGATAGCCAGTGAGGCGGTTGCAGGAGGCGCTGAGTGGATAGAGGCCGGGACCCCGCTCATCAAGAGCGAGGGGGTCGAGATAGTCAGGAGACTCAAGAAGGCCTTCCCGGACAGGACCATAGTCGCGGACATGAAGACCATCGACGTCGGGGGAGCAGAGGTCGAGATCGCCGCCAAGTCTGGCGCGGATATCGTTGTCGTGCTCGGCCTGTCCTCTGACCCTACGATAACCGAGGCGGTCCTGAGCGCTAGACAGTACGGGGCCAAGGTCATGGTCGACCTGTTCAACGTGAAGGACAAGGCCGCCCGGGCCAAGGAGGCCGAGGGGATGGGGGCAGCGTATGTCTGCGTCCATGTCGGCGTCGACGAGCAGATGGTCGGCGGGTCGCCCCTGGCCGAGCTGAAGGGTGTCGCGGACGCGGTCGGGATCCCTGTCGCGGCGGCCGGAGGCATCAACAGCGAGTCCGCAGCCGACGTGCTTGCGGCTGGGGCATCCATAGTCATCGTGGGCGGTGCCATCATCAAGGCCAAGGACGTGACCTCTGCCACGAAGGATGTCTTGACAGCCATGGCCGAGCGGAGGAAGGTCCACACTGAGCTGTTCAAGAAGTACTCCGTCGATGATTTAAAGGAGGCTTTCTCTAAGGTCTCCTCGCCCAACGTGACCGATGCGCAACACAAAACAGGCGCGATGAAGGGCATCCTGCCCAGGATAGGCCGGAACGTGAAGATGGTCGGGCGGGCCCTGACTGTACAGACGGTCAACGGCGACTGGGCCAAGTCGGTCGAGGCGATCGACAGGGCCTCGAAGGGAGATGTCATAGTCATAGACGCCTGCGGCGGCGAGATCGCCGTCTGGGGCGAACTCGCATCCTGGAGCTGCAGGACCAAAGGGGTCGCCGGCGTTGTGATAGACGGCGCGGCCAGGGACATAGACGGCATCATGGACATGGGGTTCCCGTGCTTCTCGAGGCACATCGCCTCGAATGCGGGTGAACCCAAGGGCTACGGTGGCATCGGCCATGAGATCGTCTGCGGAGGCGTGACCGTCCGGACAGGCGACTGGGTCATCGGCGACGAGAGCGGCGTGGTCGTGGTGCCTCAGGAGCACGCGCTCGAGGTGGCGAACAGGGCCATAGATGTCATGGAGCGGGAGAACCGGTTGCGAGAGGAGATACAGAGAGGCGGCACCCTCTCCGGCGTTCTGAAGCTTGAGAAATGGGAGAAGGTCGGCTGAGCGGTCAGCCGATGTAGCCGGTCTCCTCAGCGAGTTCTTCCAGCCTCCGAATCCTGGCCTTCATCGGCGGGTGGGTCATGAACAGCGTCACGAACCCGCCGCCCCTGAACGGGTTCACGATGAACAGCGACGATGTGGCCGGGTTGCCCCGCTCAATCGGCCTGCGCCTGTTGCCCTCTTCTAGCTTGGCGAGCGCGCGGGCAAGCGCCCTCGGCCTCTGGATCATGAGCGCACCCTCCCTGTCCGCCTTGTACTCCCTGTTCCTGGATATCGCGAGTTGCAGGAGCAGGGCCGCGATCGGCGCAGTGATGGCCACTATGAGCAGCATGGCGGCGTTGTTGTTCCCCCTGCCCCGGCCGAACATCGCATTCCACCAGAACATCCTCGCGGCGAACGATATCGCGCCAGCGATGGTCGCCGCAACGGACATTACGAGTATGTCCCTGTTCTTCACATGGGCCATCTCGTGGGCCAGGACGCCCTCGAGTTCGTCGTCCGATAGGAGCGGGAGTATGCCCTCGGTCACGGCCACGACTGCCTTGTTCTTGTTCCTACCGGTCGCGAAGGCGTTCGGGTTCTGGCTCGGCACGATGGCGACCCTCGGCATGGGCAGGTCGCCCTTGAAGCATATCTTCTTGACTATGTTGTAGACCCTGGGGGCCTCGGCCTCCGAGACTATCTTGGCCTTGTAGGACCACAGGACGATCTTGTCGCTCAGGAAGTAGCTTATGATGTTCATCATGGCGGCGAACATCAGGAAGACGAGCGCCCCCGTCATCCAGTCCCCGAGAAAGTAGCCGCCTATCAGGTAGCCTATCCCGACGAACAGCAATGTGAGGGCTGCGAACAGCCCTAGCGTGCGCAAAGTCGAATGCATGACGTCCCTCTCTCCCGAACGCATCCAAGCGTGATAGCGATAAGAACGTTTCGACGTGAACCCGACCCCCCGACGACGAAAGTAGTACGACCGCGCATCAGTCAGGCTGGTCGGTGACGTATATCTTTATTGGGGATGATTGCTTACCACCGTTTGGGGGCGCAAGCCTAGGATCCCCATCACAATCTGACAAGGTGTTCATCATGGAGACGTCGGACGACAAGCTCGAGAGAAGGCTGTACAGCCACGACCTCGCACCGCTCCCGAAGGAGATGGACATGATCTTCAAGACCATGCCCGACCAGGTCATCAGGCCTGGATACACCGAGGAGGTGGCCCAGATGGTCAGGAAGGCCATTGCGACCAACAAGCCCATCGTGCCCAGGGGCGCAGGCACCTGGGGCCTCGGAGGCTCCGTCCCGGTGAAGGGAGGATATGTCCTCGACATGACCGCGATGAACAAGATCCTCTCGATAGACGAGAAGAACCTGACCGTCACGGTCCAGCCGGGCATCACATGGAAGGCGCTCTCCGATGCGCTCGACGCGAAGGGGCTCTTCCTGCCATGCTACCCCAGCAGCGCCCCGTCCGCGACCATCGGTGGATGGATAGGCACCGGGGGTACTGGCATAGGGGCGTACAAGTACGGCACCGCGGGGGACCTGGTCAGGGACCTCGAGGTCGTGCTTCCCACGGGTGTCATAATCCACACCGGGGACAAGCGCGTCCCAGCGAACGGCGGAGGACCGAACCTTAACTGGCTGTTCGTAGGTTCTGAGGGGATTCTCGGCGTCATCACGGAGGTCACGCTCGCCATCCTGCCGAGGCCGGAGGAGACGAGGTTCGTGAGTTATTCCTTCGAGGGGCTTTCGAAGTTCGCGCCCGCGCTCAGGAAGATCGTCAGAAGCAACGTGACCCCGATGCACATGATGTTCGGGGACAGGCTGCACTTCGATTACCTCAGGGGACTGGGCAAGCACGCCCCGGACGTGGGCTGCATGATCACGATGTCGCTCACCGGCTCCAAGGCCTCGGTGGACCTCGAGGAGAAGACGCTCGACGAGATAGTCACCGCGACCGGCGGGGCGAAGATGCCGAAGGAGGTCGCTGAGCACGAGTGGTCCGAGAGGAGCTACGAGTTCCGGGTCAGAGAGATGGGTGTCGGGGCCATACCAGGCGAGATCCTGGTGCCGATCGAGTCCCTCGAGAAGGTCCTGGCCGACATGGACAAGCTCGTGAAGGGCATGAAGCTCAAGGCGCCTACCATCGGGACCATAGCGGACAACAACACCGTCATGCTGATGCCATACTACCTCACGGAGGAGCACAACTTCTGGCGCTCGACCGCGGCCATGGGCTTCGGCAAGAAGCTCGGGGACATCGCGTTCGAGAACGGCGGCAGGCCCGTTGGCCTGGGAATATTTTTCGCCGCGAACCTGTCGAAGTACCGGGGCAAGGACGGCGCTGAGCTCATCCGGAGCATCAAGAAGACGATGGACCCGTACGGGATCATGAACCCTGGGAAACTGGTCGAGACCGGCACCAGATGGGGCATATCGATGCCCGCGTTCCTGATGAACTTCGGCATGAACATGATGGCCGGCATGAAGCGGCTGATGCCCAGGGACAAGATGGGCGAGAGGGAGCTGTCGAAGCTCAAGAAGTGAGACGATAGACGTTTTCGCCCGCTGGTGTCCGGCCGCGTGGCATTACTTGCCCAGCGACGGCATCGACTGCTTCACGTAGTGGGATAGAAGAGTGCCGACTGTGCCGCCAATGGCCACCTGAGCGATGTTCGTCGGGATCTCAGCAATTGCC
>Ga0209705_10002050_pt1 | contig 10788 bp, 11 predicted proteins | sample PPLLaktember2015_5_FD_187262 | JGI IMG/M metagenome (GOLD analysis project Ga0209705, IMG submission 187262) | Freshwater sediment microbial communities from Prairie Pothole Lake near Jamestown, North Dakota, USA - PPLs Lake P8 Core (1) Depth... | ecosystem: Environmental > Aquatic > Freshwater... | reverse complement strand
TCGCACACGGCAACGGCGGCCGCCTGATGCGCGAACTCATCGCCGACATCTTCGCGCGCCATCTCGCCAACCCGCTGCTCGATACCGACGCCGATGCGGTGGCGCTGCCGCCGCTCGACGGCGAACTCATGGTCACCACCGACGGCTTCACCGTGCAGCCGCTGGAATTTCCCGGCGGCAACCTTGGCTCGCTGGCGGTGCACGGCGTGGTCAACGACCTCGCGGTGGCCGGCGCCGATCCGCGCTACCTCACCCTGTCGGCCTTGATCGAGGAAGGGCTGGAAGTCGAAGTGCTGGACCGGCTCATCGCCAGCTTCGCGTCAGCCGCCCGGGAAAGCGGCGTGGCCGTGGTGGCCGGCGACACCAAGGTGGTGCGCCGCGGCGAAGGCGGCGGTCTGTATCTGACGGTTGCCGGCATCGGCGTAAAGCGCGCCCGGGCGCCGCTCGACATCGAATCCATTGCGCCGGGCGACGTGGTGCTGGTGTCCGGCCCGGTGGGCGATCACGGCATCGCGGTCATGCTGGCGCGCGAACAGTTCGGCCTGTCCGGCGAACTGCGCTCCGATTCGGCCTCCGTGCTGCCGCTGGCGCAGGCCGTGCGCGACCTGCCCGGACTGCGCTTCATGCGCGACCCCACGCGCGGCGGGCTGGCCACCGTCGCCCACGAGATCGCGCGCGCCTGTGGCCACAGCGTGACGCTCGAACAGCGCGCGGTGCCGCTGCGTCCGGAAGTGGTGTCGGTGTGCGAAATGCTCGGCTACGACCCCTACTACCTGGCCTGCGAAGGCCGCATCGTCGCGGTAGCCGATGCGGCAACAGCAGAGGAAACCCTCGCGCGCTGGCAGGCGCTGCCTCAAGGTGTGGACGCCCGCATCATCGGCCGCATCGAAGCCGGCGACAGCCGGGTCATCCTGGAAACCGAACTCGGCGGCCGCCGCATCCTCGACGAACTTGAAGATGACCCGCTGCCGCGGATCTGCTAAGTCAATCTGTGGGAGCTCAAATTCGGGCTAGTGGATACCATCCGCGATCGTCTCAAGCCTTAGCGGACACTCCGGCGACTCAATGACGGCTAAGCTACAAGGGTTTCCCCATCGATTCTTTTAACCGATTTCTGTAATCAACAGACCATGCAAAACGATGCACAGTGGCAGCTTGATACCCGGCTGACCGGCGAAGATAGCTTGGAAATCATCATCGGCGGACGCTGGTGTATCGACGCCAACCCACCCGCGTCCGGCATCCTGTTCGATGCGCTTGATGGCCGGATCCGCCGCATGCGTTTCGATACGGCCGGCCTGACCGATTGGGACTCCGGCCTGCTGACCTTTCTCGCCAGCGTGCTGAAGACCTGTGCGCAACGGGACATCGCAGCCGATACCACTGGACTGCCGCCGGGCGCGCGGCGCCTGTTGGCGATGGCGATGGCGGTACCCGAACAGAAAGTCGCCGGGCGCGACAAGGGCCCGCAGGGCATGTTCGCCCAGGTCGGCACGACCACCCTCGAGTTCTTGCGCGATGGCCCGAAGATGCTGTACTTCCTCGGCGAGATCATCCAATCTCTGCTGCGACTGCTCACCGGCCGCGCCCGCTTCCGGCGCCGTGACCTATGGCTGGAGATCGAGGAGGTCGGGCCGCGTGCGCTGCCAATCGTCTCTGTGATCAGCTTCCTTGTAGGGCTCATCCTCGCCTACCTGGGCGCCGACCAGTTGCGCCTCGTCGGCGCTCAAATCTTCATCGCCGATCTGGTAGCAATCGGCATGGTGCGCGAAATCGGCGCGTTGATGACCGGCATCATCATCGCCGGCCGCACCGGTGCGGCCTTCGCCGCCCAGCTTGGCACCATGCAGGTCAGCGAGGAGATAGACGCCTACAAGACGCTGGGCATCCCGCCGGTCGACTTCCTGGTGCTCCCGCGCATACTGGCGCTGATGTTGATGGTGCCACTGCTGACGTTGTATTCCGGCTTTATTGGCATGTTCGCAGGGCTACTGGTCTCCGTGACCATCTTCGACATCGGCGTGTTCGAGTACTACACGGAGACCTTGCGTGCACTCGAATTCAAGCACTTTTTCGTCGGCCTCTCCAAGGGCACCGTCTACGGCGCGATGATCGCCTTTGCCGGCTGCCTCCGCGGCATGCAGTGCGGGCGCAGTGCCGAGGCGGTCGGCCGTGCGGCAACCTCGGCGGTGGTCACTGCCATCCTGCTGATCACGGTCGCGGCGTCGATCATGACCATCGTTTATTATCAGCTCGACATTTGAACCATGGCTGAGTCTTCCGGCACCCCCCACATCGAGGTGAGCGATTTGACTATCGGCTATGGCGATTTCGTCGTCCAGCGCGGGCTCGACTTCGTCGTGAACAAGGGTGACATCTTCGTCATCATGGGCGGCAATGGCTGCGGCAAGACCACGCTGATGCGCGCCTTGATCGGCCTGCAGCGTCCGTTGCAGGGCAGCGTGCGCTATAGCGGCGAGGACTTCTGGGGAGCATCCGAGGAGGACCGCCAGCGGCTCAAGCACCGGCTCGGCGTCCTGTTTCAGAGCGGTGCGCTGTGGAGCTCGCTCACCCTGGCCGACAACGTCGCGCTGCCGATTGCCGAATACACCAACCTGTCGCAAACCCGCATCGACGAGATCGTTTCCTTCAAGCTGGCGCTGGTCGGCCTTGCCGGCTTCGAGGACTTCTACCCGTCCGAGCTCAGCGGCGGCATGAAGAAGCGTGCCAGTCTGGCACGGGCGATGGCGCTCGACCCGGACATCCTGGTCATCGACGAACCCTCCTCGGGTCTTGACCCGCTCACGGCGAAGCGGCTCGACGAACTGATCGTCGAGTTGCGCGACAGCCTCGGCACCACGTTCGTGGTCGTGACGCACGAACTGGCCAGCATTCTTTCAATCGGCAACAATTCAATCTATCTGGATGCGGAAACCCACACCATGATCCCAACCGGCAATCCGCAGGAAGCACTCAAGACAGGCCATCCCAAGGTACGCCATTTCCTCACGCGTGGCGCGGCATGAGCAAACAGGCCAACCCCACGCTGATCGGCGCCTTCGTCCTCGGGGCGATTGCGCTGGCGATTATCACCACGCTACTCCTGGCCGGCGGTTCCTGGTTTGGCAAGCGGCAGCAGCATGTGCTCTATTTTGAAGGTGCCGCCCAAGGCTTGCAGGTTGGCGCGCCCGTGGTGTTTCTTGGCGTCAAGGTGGGCACCGTCAAGCAGATCCAGCTCGGCCTCGATGAAAAAAACCACCGCTTCCTGGTGCCGGTGATCATCGAAATCGAACCACAAGTCGTGTACACGCGCGGCGTCGAACCCGTCGACCTGCGCGACCGTGCCACGGTGCGCCAACTGGTGGAACGCGGTCTGCGCGGCCGCCTGCGCATGCAGAGCCTGCTCACCGGACAACTTTACGTCGATCTCGATTTCCACCCGGACAAGCCTGCGCACTACGCCGCGCTCGACCCCGAGCTCAGCGAAATCCCAACAATCCGCACCGCTGTGGAAGAACTGACGAGCAAGCTTGAGGGCTTTGCCATGGACAAATTCCTGGCCGATGTCGCGGCGATCAGCACCGCCATCAACACGCTGATGTCGGACCCAGCCACCCAGGACTTGCCGAAACGGCTCAACGCCACATTGCGGCAACTCGAATTGCTGGCCGCCCACCTCGATGCCCGGAGCAAGCCCATATTCGAGAAGGCGGACCAGGACCTGATCGAAATGCGCAAGGCGCTGGAAGGGGCACAGGTGGCGATGGCCAAAGTCGAAACGGCGGCGGGAAAAGTTGAAACTGCGGCGGACAACGTAGCCGGTCTGGCCAGTCCTGATTCGAAAATGGTCAGCAACATGGCGCGGGCCAGCGATGAACTGGCGAAAGCCGCAGCCTCGTTGAGCAGCCTGACCGCACAGGAGTCTCCGACGGTCCAGAACATGAATGACGCACTGAAGGCAACTTCACGTGCGGCGGATGCCCTGCGCAAACTGGCCGAGACACTCGAAGAGCAGCCGGATGCCATTTATCGCGGCAAGCGCCAGAAGAGCACGCCCTGAAGCAATCGTCCGCACCTGGCCGATTACTGCCTGACAGTACGCCCCAACCCAGGGCAGCCTGTCAGGCCAAATCATGATTTATGAAGGCTATGCCCGGACAGTCGCTTCGCGCTGCCGCTCGTGCGACACCAGCTTCGCCAGTTCGGTCATTTCCTCCGCCAGCAGGCTCAGCAGGTCATCCAGCGTGAGGATGCCGACCAGGCCGCCGTCACGGTCAACCACCGGCATGCGCCGCACGCCCTTGTCGCGCATATAGCGCAGCGCCTCGAACAGGCCCTCGCTTTCGCGTACGGTCGCCACTTCCGGACCCATGATGTCGCCCACCTTGAGCGCGTCCGGATCCACCCCGGCGGCGACCACTTCAACCACGATGTCGCGGTCGGTAACGATGCCGACCGGGTGCTTGCGGCCACCCTTTTCTTCAACGACCACCAGATCGCCGACGTGATGGCTGCGCATCAATTTGGCAGCGTCCACTACTGAAACGGCCTTTGCCGTGATCACGACTTCCCGGTTGCAGATTTCGCCTACTGCCATTTCGTGCTCCTCTTTAACTTTAACGGTCCTGTCTGTTCAAGATAGCCGACCCCGGAAAATAGCAAGCCCGGGTGGGTCGCATCCGACTTCTGAAAACGGATTAGCAGCCTCGGCGAAGCCCATTTCGCGGGGGGACCGCCTTGGACGAGCGCTGAACAAAAACATGAGTGCAGCCGACAGGTCGATGGGAATGCAAGCCCGGCTTTGATTTTTATGGCAACTGTGCCTGCCCCGGCTTCAAATATTTTCGCAAGTTACTTGCGTACCCAAAAAAAATAGTCTAAATATGCATATCAAATACATCTTTATCCTTAAATAGTTTGAGTTTGCACCACATGACCAGCTCTATCGAACTGCCCGAACACGATGCCGAAGGGCGTCCCGTAGCGAACCGTAACAGGATTGGGAATGGGTCGGGTGATCGGATTCCACGTCCCGCAATCCCGTTCCGGCTTGATTGATCAACCGTAAGAGCCCACACAAGGAGAGCATCCATGCTGCAAAGGATCTTTGAAAAAAGCGAGAACACCGCCGTGTTCATCACCGTGCTGATCTTCATCGTTTTCCATTTCGGAATGCTTCTTTTGTTCAGGATCGTGTAGCCGGTTCCTGGTCGGTGCGAGGGAACGCTCAAGAAACATGGCTTCGGAAACGGGGCGACAGGGTGTTCATGTGCGCTTCCTTCGCATCGGGGCTCCTTAAGGGCTATATATCCTTACTTGAGCTTGCGCGACGGCCAGATCACGTCTGGCCACAGAAGAACCGAAGCACGCTGTGCGAAGGAGACAATAAATGATCGAGCCTGTTGCGTTAAAAGACTTCTTTCTCACCTTTTTCTCTGCTGCCATGGTGATCATGACCGGCGGCCTGTATGCCCTGCTGTTCGCCTGGGGACGCATCAAGAGCCGTCCCGGTTTCATGCAGCTGGCCTACCTCTCCTATCTTGGCCTGTTCATCTCGGTCATGACGCTGGCTTATACCGCCAACCTCTTCAATACCGGTTTCTGGACGGTCATCGTCGTCCTTATGCTCATCGGGTATCTGCTCGCGCCTCACGCCATCTGGCATTTATGTGTCGGGACGCATCGGGATGAACTGGCCGACGATGCTGAGCCGGCCAACTCTTTTTCAACTGCAGTTAAATCAAGGGGGGTATGACCATGTCAAAAGAAATATGGTGGGCATCCGAATCCTTTTGGCGCAAGAACGCCATCTGGATCACGGCAGGCTCTTTCATTGTTCTGATATTCCTGACGTTCGATACGGTGAGTCAGATCACGGCGGGCGGCAAGCGGGTGCCCGCCTACTCGGTGATCAATCACCGGGTCAGCTATGAGTTCGACGAAAAGCGCAACATGCAGGTGCCGGTGATCGGCGTCGAGGAACCGCTGTTCGGCCAGAAACTGACTGAGGAGGAAGCCAAGTCCCTGGTCAGCCGCGGCAAGCTCACCACCCAGGCGAAAAACTGCATGAATTGCCACACCCTGCTTGGCAATGGCGCCTATTACGCACCCGACCTCACCAAGTCGTGGCTCGACCCGTCCTGGGGATCGAAAGACATACGCGAACAGGAGATGGTGGATTTCCTCATGAATCCTCAGGATCGCCTCCACAACGGTCTGGGTCGCAGAATGCCGAATCTGGGTATTACCGAGGCGGAAGCACGCGCGACGGTCGCCTTCCTGAAGTGGATGTCGTCCATCGACACCAACGGCTTTCCCACCAATTTCGTTTCCATCGACCAGGAGAATTGAGATGACTGCATTGGGAAAACTCGATAGCTCCAACCTGAACGGTGGCCAGAAACTGGGGGTGAAGTACTACACCGTCGCCCTTGCGCTGTTCGGTGCACAAATCCTGTTCGGTCTATTGGCAGGCCTGCAATACCTGTACCCGGATTTCCTGTTCGGCATTCTGGACTTTTCCGTCAATCGCATGGTGCACATCAATGCGATGGTCGTCTGGCTGTTGTTCGGCTTTATCGGCTCGTCGTACTGGCTGCTGGAGGACGAATCCGGCATTCCTGTCGTCGGATTGAAGCTGGGTAATCTGATCTTCTGGGTATTCACGCTGGCCGTCGTCGTCGTGGTGCTGGTCTATCTGCTGATTCAGATCGGCGATGGCACGCATACCTCGATCTGGCTGATCAACGAGGGACGCGAGTACATCGAGGCGCCACGCTGGGCTGATATCGGCATCGTCGTGTGCGTACTGGTGTTCTTCTACAACGTTGCCGCGACCTTCACCAAAGGCCGCTTCACCGGTGTCGGCGGCGTGCTCGTGCTCGACCTGATTGCCCTGGCAGGCCTTTATCTGGCCGGCATGTACTACACCCCCAACATTTCCATAGACCAGCACTGGTGGTGGTGGGTGATCCATCTTTGGGTGGAAGCGACCTGGGAAGTGCTGGTGGGATGCCTGATGGCCTACGGTCTGATGAAGACCCTGGGTGTGCGTCGCAAGATCGTCGAGACCTGGCTGTACATCGAAGTCGCGCTGATGTTCGGTTCAGGCATTCTCGGCCTCGGCCACCACTATTTCTGGATCGGCACCCCGGAATACTGGTTCGCCATCGGTGGCTTCTTCTCTGCACTGGAACCCGTACCGCTGGTCGCCATGGTGGTGCATGCGGTGTTCGACGCCGGCCATCACAAGCTGAAGAGCACCAATAACCCGGCCCTGGCCTGGATCATTGCGCAAGCCTTCGGCAACTTCTTCGGCGCAGGGGTGTGGGGCTTCATGCACACCTTGCCGCAGATCAATCTGTACACCCACGGCACCCAGTGGACTGCTTCACACGGCCACTTCGCCTTCTTCGGTGCCTACGTCACCATGGTCATTGCCTTCTTCTATATCGCGATCCAGAAATGGCGCGGAAACGTGTACATGAGCGGCAACATGGCCGGTGGTTCGTGGAAGTGGAAATGGGCGATCGCCCTGCTGCATATCGGCATGCTCGCGATGACCATGGCGCTGCTGATATCAGGCTATGAGCAGTCGCAGATCGAACGCGCCGTCGAAGGATCCAGCTGGGTCGGCTACTTCACCGCCCAGGCGCATCACTGGTTCGTACAGGGCATGAAATGGCGCCAGATCGGTGGATGGATCTTTACCGCCGGCTTCGTGCTGCTGGTGTGGGATCTGCTCACCATCGGAAAACGCGAAACGCGCCCCGCACAAGCATTGACTGAGATTGACTGAGTAAATCTTCCCCTTCCCCCGATTAGCGGGGAAGGATTGATCACCTGCATACGTTTCACATTTTGAATCCGGAGGCAACATGAAAACCTTGATCAAACATTCCCTGGTCGCTCTGGCAAGCCTGCCTTGGGCCATGTCGATGGCCCTTGCCGCAGACCCCCCAATCCTGCAGCCGCAGACTCCGGAGACGACTTATCTTGGGGGGGGGGGCTCCACACTGGCTGGAGTGGAAATGTTTCAATCCACCGATCCCAAGGCGCCGCCCATGACCAAGGCCGAGTTCGATCAGGCCCGGCAAATCTACTTCGACCGCTGCGCGGGTTGTCACGGGGTGTTGCGCAAGGGGGCGACCGGCAAGCCCCTGCTGTCGCAGGACATGCAGAAGCTGGGCACCGAAAGCCTGAAAGTCTTCATCCATTACGGCACGCCCGGCGGCATGCCCGGCTTTGGCACTGCCAACGAAATGACCGAGAAGGAGATCGAGGTCATGGCGCGTTACATCCAGCAGCCCCCTCCTACCCCGCCCGAGTGGGGCATGAAGGAAATGAGGGCGAGCTGGAAACTGATTGTGCCGGTGGATAAACGGCCCAAGCGCCAGATGAACAAACTCGATCTGCCCAACCTGTTCTCGGTGACGCTGCGTGACTCAGGCGAGGTTGCGCTGATCGACGGTAACAGCAAGAAGATCGTCACCGTGCTCAAGACCGGCTTCGCGGTGCATATCTCGCGCATTTCAAATTCCGGCCGCTATCTCTACACCACCGGACGTGACGGCCTCATCAACCTGATCGACTTGTGGATGGAAACCCCGCAGACCGTCGCCACCATCCGCACCGGTTCAGACGCGCGTTCCATCGAAACCTCCAAGTTCAAGGGCTATGAAGACAAGCTGGCCATCGCAGGCACCTACTGGCCGCCCGCCTATGTGCTGATGGATGGTCCGACCCTGGAACCGCTGAAGGTCATGTCCACCCGCGGCTACACTTACGACGAGCAGGAATATCACGCCGAACCGCGCGTTGCCTCCATCGTTGCCTCGCACATCAAGCCGGAGTTCGTGGTCAACGTGAAGGAAACCGGCAAGGTGCTGCTGGTGAATTACTCCGACACCAAAAACCTTAAAACCACCGAAATCGAAGCCGAGCGTTTCCTGCACGACGGCGGCTGGGATTCGTCGAAGCGCTACTTCATGGTCGCGGCCAATATGCGCGATACGGTTTCCGTGATCGACACCAAGGAAGGCAAGCTGGCCGCCAACGTCAAGGTCGGCGTCAAGCCGCACCCCGGCCGTGGCGCCAACTGGAACGATGTGAAGTATGGTCCGGTCTGGGCGACCGGCCACCTCGGCGACGATACCGTCGCCGTGATCGGGACCGACCCGGCGAAGCACAAGGCCAACGCCTGGAAAGTGGTGCGCTCGCTGAAGAACCACGGCAACGGCAGCCTGTTCATCAAGACGCATCCGAAATCGAGCAACTTGTGGGTGGATGCCGCGCTGTCGCCGGAAGACGAACTCCAGCAATCGGTGTCGGTATTCGACCTGAAGAACCTCGACAAACCGGCGCAGGTGATCAACCTCGCCAAGCTGGCCGGCATTACCAAGGGCCGCGTCGCGCATCCGGAATACAACCGTGCCGGCGATGAGGTGTGGTTCTCGGTGTGGGGACCGAAAACCGGCGAATCGGCTATCGTCGTGATGGATGACAAGACCCGCAAGCTGAAGGCCGTGATCAAGGACAAGCGCCTGGTTACGCCTACCGGCAAGTTCAACGTCTACAACACCCAGCACGACGTGTATTAAACGCAGTGCCCCGCCCGGCTCCGGCCGGGCGGGTTTGCCCGCCGCCCTGCCACAGGGCTGCGCGCAAACCCGAAAGGAAAACAGCCATGCAACGGCATTCTCGCGGCACCAGCATTTCATCTGGCGAAGCTTCCATTGACGCCGAATCCACCCTCCGGCCATTCCTGTCGTTCCTGCTTGATCTCGGCGTCATCGCAACCTTCGCCGTTGCCATGCTGGCCCTGATCGCGATGGTCAATCCGGCGCTGGCTGATGTGCCGGCCAATGCGCCTTCCGCCGAACGCCCGCTTATCCCGGCTTGCCTATGACCTTATTGGGCAGTTGCGCCGTGCGCATCCGGCAATTGGCGCGCACGATCATTCCTCTGCACGGGTGTTGTTGTTCGCTGTCGACCTTGCCCATGCGACCTCGACCCGAAAAAGTGCTACGAATCCCAATAAACCAATAACACCCAAGATAATGAAAATGGGACGGCTGCTTAAAACAACAGGAAAACTTCTGGTGATCTCCGCCTTCGTGGTGGAGCCCCTTCACGCAGCCGAGGAGAGCGATCCGGTCGAACTGGATGTCATGGTCGTAACGGCAACCCGGTCGGCGCAGTCGCTGGCCGATGCGCCCGCTGCCGTGACCGTCGTCGATGAAAAAACAATCGATGCAAAGAATGTCTCACGCCTGGGCGATGCGATCCAGCAGGTTCCCAGCCTGTATTTGCAGAATGGCGCATTCGGCCCGTCGCAAGGCACGTCCGGAACGAGCAACATGTCCCTGCGCGGCATCGATCAGAGCAAAACGCTCATTCTGCTCGACGGCCAGCCCATCCAGGACGCCAGTTCGGGCAAGGTGAACTGGCGGATTCCCTTCACCGAGGACATCGAGCGCATCGAGGTCGTCCCCGGCGCGTTCTCGTCGCTCTACGGCAGCAATGCCATCGGCGGCGTCATCAACATCATCACCAAACAGCCGGACAAGCGCGAGTTCAGCGTCAAGCTGAGGAAGGGCTGGAATGATCTGAGCGGCGAGGACGGCAGCCTCTATTTCCGCGACACGCTGGAGAGCGGATTGGGCATCGTCGTTGGTGCGGGCTATCAAAGCCGCGACAGTTATGTGAACGAGTTTGTCGTCAAGACGCCAAGCGCCCCTGTCCCGGGGGCAATCCCTGTCACCGGCTGGCAGGAGACCACCAGTCGCG
>Ga0209705_10002047_pt1 | contig 10797 bp, 11 predicted proteins | sample PPLLaktember2015_5_FD_187262 | JGI IMG/M metagenome (GOLD analysis project Ga0209705, IMG submission 187262) | Freshwater sediment microbial communities from Prairie Pothole Lake near Jamestown, North Dakota, USA - PPLs Lake P8 Core (1) Depth... | ecosystem: Environmental > Aquatic > Freshwater... | reverse complement strand
GTCGCCCATCACTTCGATGTCGCCCATCATGTGGGCATTGGTGATCGGCACGAAGCGCTTCGCGCCCCAGAACTCGCCCACCTTGACCTGGTACTCCAGGGCGCGGCGCGGCGCCTCGCCGCGCTCGCCCGCGAGGATCGCGCGCTCCTGCGCCGACAACTCCACGGCTATTCCCCCTTGCCGGGCTCGGGGGTGAAGTACTTCGCGAACTTGTCCGGGACTTCCTTCCAGGCGTCGGCGTCAGGCGGCGGCGTGCCCTTCCTCGTGATGTTGGGCCATTTGGCGGCGTACTCGGTGTTCAGCGGCAGCCAGCGCCCGGCCTTCGCGTCGGAATCGGGCAGGATCGCCTTGGGCGGGCACTCGGGCTCGCACACGCCGCAGTCGATGCACTCGTCCGGGTGGATGACAAGCATGTTCTCGCCCTCGTAGAAGCAGTCCACGGGACAGACTTCGACGCAGTCCATGTGTTTGCACTTGATGCAGTCTTCGGTGACGATGTAGGTCATTGGTCCCGCGCGCCCGGCGATTTTCGCAAGGCGCGATTATGTCATTTTCAGGCGTCGACGATGAACTGGAACGCCGCCACCCTCGCCTGCGCCCGCTGCTCCATCGCCACCGTCAACTCCGGGCGCCACAGGAAGTCGCGCGCATCGCCTGGAAAGTAAAGCTGCGTGGTGAGGAGGCGCCGCCCGGGCGCCTGCACCTTGACGTGGAGGTGACGCGCCCTGCCGGGATAAAGCCCGGGGAAGATGGTCTCCAGGCGAAAGCGCCCTTCGGCATCCGTGAACAGGTGCCCGCGATAGCGAAAACCTGCGTTGTCGTATGTGCCGTTCTCGTCGCAATGCCAGACATCGACCAGCGCCTTCGCCACGGGGCGGCACTGGGGCGAAACCACGCGGCCGGTGAGCGTCAACCTGTGCGCCTTCGACCCGGGTTCGACCAGCGAAGCGCGCTGCGGCGTGTCCGGCGTGTAGTACGGTCCTTCGGTCTGGCGCGGGGTGAGCGCGGCCGGCGCGCCGCAGGCGGGCGTCAGCGGCAGGTCCTGCGCGAACGCGCGCCCGGCGAACGGCAGGGCGGCGGCGGCGGCAAGCAGGCGGCGGCGAAGCATCGAGGCCTTGGTGTCCATGCTCCTTAGTCCAGCGGCAGTCCCACGTAGTTCTCCGCGAGCGTCGTCGCCTTGGCTTTCGAGCTCGTCACGTAGTCCAGCTCGGCGAGCTGCAGCCGGTGCTGGAACGGGGAATCGTCGTGGAACCGGTGCAGCATCGAGGTCATCCACCAGGAGAAGTGCTCGGCGCGCCACACCCGCCGCAGCGCGGTGGCCGAATACTGCGCGAGGAGGTCGCCGCGCTTGTCCTGGTAATGCGCCTTGAAGGCGCGCGCCAGCACGCGCACGTCCGCCACGGCGAGATTGAGGCCCTTGGCGCCCGTCGGCGGCACGATGTGCGCCGCATCCCCGGCGAGGTACAGGCGCCCGTACTGCATCGGCTCGACCACGAAGCTCCTCATGGCGACGATGCCCTTCTGGAAGATGCGCCCCTCCTTCAACTGCCAGCCGTCCACCGTGGCCAGGCGCGCGCGCAGCTCTTCCCAGACGCGGTCATCCGACCAGTGCTCGATGCGGTCCTCGGGTTCGCACTGCACGTACAGGCGCTGGATCTGCGGCGAGCGCGTGCTGACCAGCGCGAAGCCGCGCTCGTGGTGCGCGTAGATCAGCTCGTCGGTGGAAGGCGGCGCTTCGACCAGCACGCCGAGCCAGCCGAACGGATAGGTGCGCGTGAATTCGGTGCGCCGGCGCGAGGGCATCGCCGGGCGCGACACCCCATGGAAGCCGTCGCAGCCCGCGACGAAGCCGCAGGCGAGCTCGCGCAGCTCGCCGCGCGCGTCGCGAAAGCGCACTTTCGGCGCATCCGTGTCGAGGTCCTGCAGCGTCACGTCCTTCACGCCGAACTCGATGGGCGCACCCGCATCGAGCCGCACCTTGACCAGATCCTTGATCACCTCGTGCTGCGCGTACACCATGATCGAGCGCCCGCCGGTAAGGCCCGCGAGGTCGATGCGCCGCGTGCGGCCGGCGAAGCGCAGGGTGATGCCGTGGTGCACCGCGCCCTCGCGCATCATGCGCTCGCCGACGCCCGTCTCGTTCAGGATGTTGACGGTGCCCTGCTCCAATACGCCGGCACGGAGGGTGGCCTCGATCTCGTCGCGCGTGCGGGTTTCCAGGACGACGGATTCGATGTCGTCCAGGCGCAACAGGTGCGCGAGCAGCAGCCCCGCGGGGCCCGCGCCGACGATAGCGACCTGGGTGCGGTAGTTCACGGACGCGGTACCTTTGGGCGGTTCATGCTTGCGACGATTCTATCGTCCTCTCGAAAGGAGCCTCTCATGCGCTTTCTCCGCGTCTGCCTGCTCGGCGGGCTGATATCCGCCTCGCCCGCCTGGGCGCAGGACATCGACCAGTTGCAGGCGGCGGCGCAGGCCGAGTTCCGCCTGCTCTCCGAGGATCTGGGCGCGGCGCTGAGCTATCACGCGCAGATTCCCGCCGAGCCGCTCGGCCTCGCCGGCTTCGACATCGGGGTGGGCGTGACGGCGACGCGCCTGGAGCACTCGGGGATCTGGGAGAAGGTCACCTCGGACGACGCCAAGGCGACGCTATACGTGCCGACGCTGCGCCTGCACAAGGGATTGCCCGCCGGTTTCGACGTCGGGCTTACCTACGCCTCGATTCCGGGCAGCAACATCCGCTACACGGGCGGCGAGCTGCGCTACGCGATCCTCGAAGGAAGCGCCGCCTCGCCCGCGATCGCCGTGCGCGGCAGCCTCACCAAGCTGAGCGGCGTGGACCAGCTGGGATTCGAGACGCGCGGCATCGACGTCTCGATCTCCAAGGGCCTCGCGATCTTCACGCCCTATGCGGGCATCGGGCGGGTGTGGATCGAGAGCACGCCGCACGTCTTGGGCCTGCAGAAAGAGGAGTTCTCGCTCACCAAGGTCTTCGTCGGTATCGGCATGAACCTCGCCGCGCTCAACCTCAATTTGCAGGCCGACAAGACCGGCGACGCGACCTCTTACAGCCTGAAGCTCGGCTGGCGCTTTTAGAGCCCGAGCAGCCGCGCCGCGTTCAGCTTCATGATCAGCGGCCGCACCTCGGGCTTGATCGGCAGCTTCTCGAACTCCGCCACCCAGCGCACGGGGTCGATCACCGGGTAGTCCGAGCCGAACAGGATCTTGTCCTTGAGCAGCGTGTTCGCGTACTGCACGAGGATCGGCGGGAAGTACTTCGGCGACCAGCCCGAGAGGTCGATGTACACCTGCGGCTTGTGCGTGGCCACCGAGAGCGCCTCCTCCTGCCACGGGAACGAGGGATGCGCGAGGATGATCGGCATGTCCGGAAAGTCCGCCGCCACGTCGTCGAGCAGCATCGGGTGCGAGTACTTCAAGCGAATGCCGCCGCCGCCCGGGGTTTGCGCACCGACGCCCGTCTGCCCGGTGTGAAACAGCGCCGGCAGCTTCGCCTCCGCGATCGCCTCGTACAGCGGATAGGCCATGCGGTCGTTGGGATAGAACTCCTGCACGGACGGATGGAACTTGAAGCCGCGCACCTTGTAGTCCTTGATCAGGCGCTTCGCCATCGCGACGCCCTCGGCACCGCGGTGCGGGTTGATGCTCGCGAACGGAATGGCGACGTCCGCGTTCTTGTAGGCGAGCTCGGCGATCTCCTCGTTGGTAAGGCCGCGGCTGGCGCCCTTCTCGCCGTCCACCGTGAACACGACGAACGCCATCTTCAGCTTGCGGTACATGTCCGCCATCTCCGGCACCGTCTGGTGCTGCGGCGTGTAGCGAAAGTAGCTGCCCATCGCCTGCTGCGATTCGGTGGGCGTATCGCCCACGCGCAGCGCGGATTTCCAGGCGTGGGTGTGCACGTCGATGGCAACCAGATCGTCCAGGTTCATGTTCTCGCTTTCAGCACCTGCGGCGCGGTGGGTTCGGTATAGAGCATTTCTACCAGATGGGCGCGGCACTTGAGCACGGCATGCTGGTTGATCGAGCCCTTGTCGGTGATCTCGCCCGCATCGATGGAGAGCGGTCCTGCGAGGAGCACCGCCCGCGCGATGCGGTTGCTGCTCCCCGTAGCGCGCGCGGCGAGCACATCGAGGAGCGCCTGCAAGTCCGGGTCCTTCGCACCCGGCCGAGGTATGACAAGTGCGCATACCTCGTCCCGGTCATGGCCGGCGATCACGGCATCCTGCACCCACGGATCGCCCGCGGCGATCACCTGTGCGCGCAGCGGGCCCACGCTCACCCAGGTCCCGGTGGTGAGCTTGAAGTCCTCAGCGATGCGGCCGTCGAATTCCAGGCCCTGCGCCGGGTCCTGCGGGTCGATGAAGCGCAGCGCGTCGCCCGTGCGGTAGTAGCCCTCCTCGTCGAACGCCGCGCGCGTGAGCTCGGGCTGGCGCCAGTAGCCCGGCGTTATGCTCGGGCCCCGGAAGCGCGCTTCGAGCTTGTCGACGACCGGCGCGAGCTTCATTTCCAGCCCGTCCACCGGCAGGCCCACGGTGCCGGCGCGCGTCGCGCCGCGATTGGTGCTCATGGCGAATGGCGCGGTCTCGGTCGCGCCGTATCCCGTGATCCACAGAATGCGTTCGCCGCAGGTCTGTACGGCGAGTTCCTCGTAGGCCCGCCACACTGCCTGCGGCAGCACGGCGGCGGCGTACTGCATGAGGCCGAGCCGGCTGAAGAAGCTGCGTCGCAGGGTTTCGTCCGCGCGCAGGTACGGCAGCAGCGCCTCGTAGCCGCGCGGCACGTTGAAGTACACCGTCGGCGCAACTTCGCGCAGGTTGCGCACCGTCTTCTCGATCAGGCCCGGCACCGGCCTGCCTTCGTCCAGGTACAGCGTGCCGCCGTTGTAGAGCACGATGCCGATGTTGTGATTGCCGCCGGCCGTGTGATGCCACGGCAGCCAGTCGACCAGCACGGGCGGCACTTCCGCCAGGTAAGGCAGCGCCTGCGCCAGCATCTGCTGGTTCGCGCACCACATGCGCTGGGTGTTGATGACCGCCTTGGGCTGGCCGGTGGAGCCGGAGGTGAAAAGGAGCTTGGCGAGCGTATCGGGTCCGGTGCGGGCATGCGCCTCGTCGACCCGCGACGCTGGCTCGGCCTCGGGAACGGCCCCGAAAAGGACTTCCGTCCCCTTGGGTATCGCGGCCGCTACCGCCTTCGCATAGCGCGCCTCGTCCTGGGCGAAAACCAGTCCCGGCGTCGCCAGGCCGATGACCTGGCGCAGCTTCGAGTGATCCTCGGACAGCAGCGAGTACGCGGGCGACACCGGCGCGACGCACACCCCGACATGCACGGCGCCGAGCGTGAGCAGCAGGTGCTCGAGCGAGTTCTCCGACAGGATCGCGAGCGGCCGCTCGGCCGACAGGCCGCGCTCGAGCAGCGCCTGCCCGATGCGCCGCGCGCGCGCGTAGGCCTCGCCGTACGCCAGGGTGCGCCAGCCGCCCGCCGGGTCGCGCTGCGCGGCGAGAATTCGCTCCGGCGCCTCGCGCGCCCAGCGCGCCAGGCGCTCGGTGAGGTTGCGCGGATAGGGCCCCAGCACGTGCGGCGAGCGCAGGAACACCGCGCCGTCGTCGCGCCGCATCCCCGAGACGTCCGCGGCGCCGAGCGGCACCCGGCGCAGCGGCGACGCGCTCATCCGGCCAGCTTCTCCAGCAGGCGCAGCAGCTCGCGCCGCTCCTTCGCCGAGAGCACCCGCGCGCGCTTGCGGTCCTCGGCGATCACGCGCCGCTTCATGTCGGCGAGCAGGCGCTCGCCCTTCGGCGTGAGGTGCACGCCCCAGGAGCGGCCGTCGTTCGGGCGGCGCCGGCGCTCCACCAGCGCGCGCTCCTCCATCCAGTCGGCGAGCATCATGGCGCCCGAGCGCGCGATGCCCAGCACCTGCCCCAGCGCGGACTGGCCAATGCCCGGATTGGCGGCGACGATGACGAGCGCGGTGAAGCGTGGGGGGGTGATGTCCTGGCCGCGCGTCGCGGCGTGAAAGGCAAGGAACATGCCGACCTGAGCGCGCCGCAGCGCGTAGCCCAGCAGGCTGTCGAGCACGTCGTAGTCGAGCTCGGCCACGCGCGCGATGGGCGCGAGCGTGCGCGGGCGGTGGGGCGACGGGAGCCGTTTCATCGTTGACCGGGAAATTGTAATGGTCTATAACAGTCCCACCAAGGAGGAGGACAACATCATGACGCAGCGCACCAATCGTCGCCGGTTCAACCAGGCGCTCGCCGCGGCGGGCGCGCTCGGCGCGCTTTCGCCTTTCGGCATCGTCCGCGCGCAATCGAAGTCGCTCAAGGTCGGCGTGCTCCTGCCGCGCTCGGGCGTGCAGGCGGGCATCGGCCAGGATTGCCATCGCGGCGTGCAGGTCGCCACCGGCCTGTTGCGCGAGCTGGGGCTGCCCGGGCTGGAGATCATGAGCGGCGACACCGAGTCGAACGTCGACGTGGCGCGCGCGCGCGCCGAACGCCTGATCGGCGAAGGCGCGCAGTTGCTGGTCGGCGCGTTCGATTCGGGCCAGACCACCGCCATCGCGCAGGTGGCCGAGCAGCGCGGCGTCCCGCTGGTCATCAACATCGCCGCCGCCCCGCCGATCACCGAGCAGGGCTACAAGTTCGTGTTCCGCAACTTCCCGACGGCACCGATGATCCTCGGCGACGCCTTCGCCAACCAGCTCGAGGTGTTCGCGGCGACCGGCGTCCCGCCGAAGACCGCGGTGTTCATGCACGTGAACGACACCTTCGGCGTGGCCATGCAGAAGGGCTTCACCGGGGTGATGAAGAAGTTCACCATGCCGTACACGGTCGCGGACGCCATCGCCTACGACCCGGCGGCGCGCGACCTGTCGGTGGAAGTGGCCAAGGCCAAGGCGACCGGCGCCGAGGCGCTCATCATGGTGAGCCGCCTGAACGACGCCATCCTCATCACGCGCGAGCTGATCAAGCAGCGCTGGAGCCCGCAGGCGGTGCTCAGCATGGGACCCGGCTGGTACGAGGACCAGTATCTGAAGACGCTGGACAAGATGGGCGACGGGCCGATCAGCTTCGTGCCCTGGTACGACCCGAACAAGAAGCTCACGCAGCGGCTCCTCGGGGCGCATGCCAAGGCCTTCCCGGACATCAGCCTGAACACCAACCACGTCTACACCTTCGAGGCGCTGCTGGTCGCCGCCGACGCCTTCAAGCGCGCGGGCACCGCGGAGCCGAAGGCGCTGGCCGACGCCATCCGCGCCACGAACATCACGGACAACGTCAGCCCGGGGCCCGGCATCCTGTTCAACGCCAAGGGACAGAACGACAAGCTGAAGAACTCGGCGATCCAGAACCGCGGCGGCAAGCTCGTCACGGTGGCGCCGAAGGACGCGGCCAACGCGAAGCCCGAGCTGCCGCTGAAGCCGTACCAGCAGCGCTAGCGCGCGGGCCGCGGCAGGCCCGTCCGTGCCGGTCGAGATCTACTTCAACGTCGCCGCCAGCGGCCTGCTGACGGGGCTCGTCTACGGGCTGATGGCGCTCGGCCTGTCGGTCATCTTCGGCGTCGTGCGCGTGGTGAACTTCGCGCACGGCGAGATGATGACGCTGGCGATGTACCTGACACTGGTGCTGTTCGGCGCGCTCAAGGTCGATCCGCTGGTGCTGCTGGTGCCGATCGCCGCGGTGCTGTTCGTGTTCGGCTACCTGCTGCAGGTGGGGCTCATCAACCCGTTCATCAACCGGCCCGAGCACAGCCAGTTCATGCTGCTGGTGGCGGTGGCGTTGATCCTGGTGAACGTGCAGCTCATCGTGTTCGGGCCGGACGCGCAGGGCATCCGCACCAGCTACTCGTTCGACAGCTACCAGATCGGGCCGCTGATCGTCGACGCCTCCAAGGTGTACGCGGCGGGCGCGGCGCTGGTGGTGGCCGCGGCGCTGTTCGCGTTCTTCCGCTTCACCCTGCTCGGCAAGGCGATCCGCGCCTGCGCCGACAACTACCACGGTGCGCTGGTGGTCGGGCTGAACGTCAAGCACCTGTACGCCCTCACCTTCGGCATCGGCGCGGCCTGCGTGGGCGCCGCCGGCGCGATGCTGATGGCGGTGACCGACGTGACGCCCACAATCGGCCCGGCCTACACCCTGCTCGCCTTCGTCATCGTCATCACCGGCGGCCTGGGCTCGATGCCCGGGGCGCTCCTCGGCGGCCTGCTGATCGGCCTGACGGAGGCGCTCGGCGGGGTCCTCTTCACGCCCTCGGCGAAGAGCATGTTCGCGTTTGGCCTGCTGGTGCTGGTGCTGCTGTTTCGCCCGCAGGGCATCCTCGGCAGGAAGGCGGCGTGATCGCGCGGCTCACCGAGGGCGTGCCGCGCCGCGGCCTCGTCCTGCTCGCGGCGCTGCTCGTGCTGCTCGCGGTCTTCCCCCTGTACGCGAGCGGCTACCTCCTCGCCGTGGGCTTTCTCATCCTCTACTTCGCCTATGTCGGCCAGGCCTGGAACGTGATGATGGGCTTCGCCGGGCAGCTGTCGCTCGGGCATTCGCTCTACGTGGGCCTCGGCGCCTACGCGGCGGCCGCCCTCTACGTGCACTTCGGCCTCAGCCCCTGGATCGGCCTGGGCGCCTCGATCGGTTTGTCTGCGCTCGCCGGCGCGGCGATCGGCTTTCTCGCCTTCCGCTTCGGCGTATCGGGCGTGTACTTCGCCATCCTCACCATCGCCTTCGCCGAGTTCGCGCGCATCGGCTTCGACCACTTCGCCTGGGTGCGCGGTTCCTCGGGCCTGTTCCTGCCGGTGGCCAACTACACCACCAACGACCTGTGGAACCTGCGCGGCAGCCCGACGATGTTCTACTACCTCATGCTCGCGATGACGGCGGGCGCGTTCGTGCTGTGCCACGCGCTGCTGCGCAGCCGCATGGGCTACTACTGGCTCGCCATCCGCGAAAGCCCCGAGGCCGCCGAGGCGCTCGGCGTGAACGTGTTCCGCTACAAGATGGTCGCGGTGGTGATCTCCGCCGCCATGACCTCGCTCGCCGGCGTGGTGTTCGCCTTTTACTACAACAATCTGTTCCCCGAGCAGATCTTCCACATCTCGCGCTCCATCGAGCTGATCCTCGCGCCGATCATCGGCGGCGTCGGCACCCTGATGGGCCCGATCGTCGGCGCGTTCCTGCTCACCGGCCTCGCCGAAGGCCTGCGCGAGCTGATGCTGCAGCTCGGCATCGACGTGCCGGGCGTGAAACAGGTGTTCTACGGCCTGTGCCTGCTGCTGGTGGTCATGTTCCTGCCCGACGGCGTGTGGCCGCCGCTGGCAAGAAAATTGGGGCTGCGCCGGTGAGCCGGCTGGAGCTGAGCGGGGTATCGAAGTCCTTTCGCGGACTGAAGGCGGTGTCGGGGGCCACCTTCGAGGTGGCGCAGGGCGGCATCCATGCCCTCATCGGGCCCAACGGCGCCGGCAAGACCACGATCTTCAACGTGGTCGCCGGCGTCTACGCGCCGGATGCGGGCGAGATCCGGTTCGACGGGCGCGCGATCCACGGCTTGCGGCCGGACCAGGTGTGCGCCGCCGGCATCGGGCGGACCTTCCAGATCGTGAAGCCGTTCGCGGGGTTGTCGGTGCTCGACAATGTGGTGGTCGGTGCGCTGCGGCGGGAAAAACATGTCTCGGCGGCGAAAAGCTACGCCGCCGAGATCGTGGAAAGGCTCGGGCTCGGTGCGAAGCGGGACATGCTCGCTTCATCGCTCACCTTGCCCGACCGCAAGCGGCTCGAGGTTGCGCGAGCCCTCGCGACGCGGCCGAAGCTGCTGCTGCTCGATGAGGTGATGGCGGGTCTACGGCCCACGGAGTGCGACCAGATCGTCGCGGTATTCCGCGAGCTCAACCGCACCGAAGGCCTCACCATCCTGCTCATCGAGCACGTGATGCGCGCGGTGATGGCGCTCGCGCAGCACATCGTGGTGCTGCACCACGGCGAGGTGATCGCGCGCGGCGCGCCGGCCGACGTGGTGCGCGACCCCGCGGTGCTCGAAAGCTACCTCGGAGAGGAGACGGAAGTTTAGGGTCTGTCCCCGTTTTTCGGGGACTGACCCCAGAATTTATGCTCAAAGTGGAAAATGTTGACCTGTACTACGGCGACGCACAGGCGCTCGAAGACGTCTCGCTCGAGGTGCCTCAGGGCGAAATCGTGGCCATCGTCGGCGCAAACGGCGCCGGCAAGTCCTCGCTCATCCGCACCATCGCCGGCATCGAGAAGGCGCGCGCCGGGCGCGTAGTGTTCAAGGGGCGCGAGATCACACGCCTGCCCTCGCACGCCATCTGCGACCTCGGCGTCGGCCAGGTGGCCGAGGGCCGCCAAGTGTTCCCGAGCCTGTCGGTGGAGGAGAACTTGCAGATGGGCGCGCTGCTGCCGCGCGCGCGCGCCGGCGCCCGGGCCATGCTGCAACGCGTATACGAAATGTTCCCCAAGCTGGCCGAGCGCCACGCGCAGCTGGCCGGGACGCTGTCCGGGGGCGAGCAGCAGATGCTCGCCATCGGCCGCTGCCTGATGGGCCAGCCCGAGCTCGTCATGTTCGACGAGCCCTCGCTCGGCCTCGCCCCGGTGGTAGTGCAGGAGGTGCTGCACGCCATCCGCGGGCTGAACCGGGATGGCCTCACGGTGCTGCTCGTCGAGCAGAACGTGGCGCTATCGCTCAAGCTCTCCAAGCACGCCTACGTGCTGGAGAACGGCCGCGTCGCCATGAGCGGTCCGGGCGAGCAGCTGCTGCACGACGACCGGGTGCGGCAGGCCTATC
>Ga0209705_10002046_pt1 | contig 10803 bp, 11 predicted proteins | sample PPLLaktember2015_5_FD_187262 | JGI IMG/M metagenome (GOLD analysis project Ga0209705, IMG submission 187262) | Freshwater sediment microbial communities from Prairie Pothole Lake near Jamestown, North Dakota, USA - PPLs Lake P8 Core (1) Depth... | ecosystem: Environmental > Aquatic > Freshwater... | reverse complement strand
CCGGCGACGCCGCAGATTGCCGAATCGGAGCTGAAGAAGCTCGGCCTCTACGACCTGCCGGAGATCCAGGAGAGCTTCGTCCGGGTCGAGGCCGAGCACATCCGCGAAGCCGCGCTGATCCTCGAGAACATCGTCTGCGCCGCCTGCATCTGGCTCAACGAACGGCATATCGCGAGCCTGCCCGGCGTGCTGTCGGTCGAGATCAACTACGCTACGCGGCGCGCCCGGGTGCGCTGGGACAACAGCCGCATCCAGCTCTCCGACATATTGAAGGCGGTGTCCGACATCGGCTACATCGCCCACCCCTTCGATCCGGGCCGCTCCGACGACATCTACCGCCGCGAGCGCAACACCGCGATCAAGCGCCTGGCGATTGCCGGCCTCGGCATGATGCAGGTGATGATGTACGCGCTGCCGACCTATACGGCTACCGACATGACCCACGACATCCGCCTGCTGATGTCGTGGGCGAGCCTGATCCTCACCATCCCGGTGGTGCTGTATTCCGCCTGGCCGTTCTTCCTCGGCGCCTGGCGCGACCTCAAACGCAAGACCCTGGGAATGGACGTGCCGGTGGCGCTGGGAGTGGGTACCGCCTTCGTCGCCAGCGTCTACAGCACCTTTTCAGGCGAGGGCGAGGTGTATTACGACTCGGTGACCATGTTCGTGTTTCTGCTGCTGACCGGCCGCTTCCTCGAGATGAACGCCCGCCGCCGCGCCGGTGCGGCGGTCGAGGAACTGGTCAAGCTGATTCCCGCCGCCACCACCCGCCTGCCCGCCTATCCGGCCAGCGACGAGGAAGAGGTGCCGGTGGCAAGGCTGAAGGTCGGCGACCATATCCTGGTGCGTCCCGGCGAAACCATTCCTGCCGACGGCGTGGTGGTCAGCGGCGACAGCGCGGTGAGCGAAGCCCTGCTGACCGGCGAGTCGCTGCCGGTATCGAAGTCGGTCGACACCCGGGTGGTCGGCGGCAGCATCAACCAGGCCAGCCCGCTGGTCATCCGTGTTGACAAGCTCGGCGCCGACACCCGGCTCGCCGCCATCGTCCGCCTGCTCGACCGCGCGCAAAGCGAGAAGCCCCGCATCGGCCGCATGGCCGACCGCGCCGCTGCCTGGTTCGTCGGACTATTGCTGATCATCACCGCCCTGGTCGGACTGGCCTGGTACGCCATCGACCCGTCGCGCATGCTGTGGATCGTGGTCTCGGTGCTGGTCGTCACCTGCCCCTGCGCCCTCGGCCTCGCCACCCCGGCGGCGCTGACCACCGGCACCGGACGCCTGACGCGGCTGGGGATGCTGACGACACGCGGCCATGCGCTGGAAACCCTGGCGCGCATGACCGATCTGGTGTTCGACAAGACCGGCACGCTGACCCGCGGCCAGCTCAGCCTGCGCCAGGTCATCCCCGCCGCCGGCCGCGACGAGGCGGAGGTGCGGGCGATCGCCGCCGCACTCGAGGCCGGTTCCGAGCATCCGATCGCACGTGCGTTGCGCGAAGGCGCGGCTTCCGGGGTGCAAGTCGAGCAGATCAGGAACCAGCCCGGCCAGGGCGTCGAGGCGACGATCGACGGCATTCGCCATCGCCTTGGCACGCCGGCCTTTGTCGCGGCCTGCTGCCAGACCCCACCGACCGCACCGCCGAGTCCCGACGGCGAAAGCTGGGTAGCGCTGGCCAGCGACCAGGGACTGATCGCCTGGTTCGGCCTCGCCGACAGCCCGCGCAGCGACGCGGCCCAGGCCTTGCAGGCACTGGAAACGCAGGGAATCCGCCTGCACCTGCTGTCGGGCGACGGCGAAGCGGCGGTCGCCGCCACCGCGCGCCAGCTCGGCATCGGTATCTGGCAGGCCAGCGCCCTGCCCGAGGACAAGCTGGCCTACGTCAAGGCGCTGCAGGCCGAGGGGAGGATAGTCGGCATGGTCGGCGACGGCATCAACGATGCGCCGGTTTTGGCTGCGGCGCAGGTGTCCATCGCCATGGGAGAGGGCGCCGAAGTCGCACAGGCGGCTGCCGACATGGTGATGCTCGGCCCGCGCCTCGCCATCCTCGCCGATGGCGTGGCGCTGGCGCGCAAGACCTACCGCATCATCCGCCAGAATCTCGGCTGGGCGCTCGGCTACAACCTGATCGCCATCCCCGCCGCCGCGCTAGGCCACGTCACGCCGTGGATCGCCGGCATCGGCATGTCGGCCAGTTCGCTGCTGGTGGTACTGAACGCGTTGCGGCTCGCCGACTTCAAGGGCGAAGCCCCTGAGGCCCAGTCGGCGCCGCCGCGAAGGAAGACCGCCTGATGGAAATCCTCTACCTCTTGATCCCGCTGAGCCTGCTGCTGGTCGGCGTCATCGCCTGGATCATGCTGTGGGCAGTGAAGGCCGGACAGTTCGAGGATCTCGAAGGTCCCGGGCAGAGCATCATCATGGACGACGACACCCCCAAGCCGGAGCCGCCGAAGACCCAAAAAGAAGACTAAAGTTTCAGCGCGCGCGTACACGAAAACCACAACCGGTATTAATATGCGCGCTGGGCGGGGTGCGGCGGATTGACACAGCTCGCCATAAGTGGATACATTTATCCGCATATACGAATAGCATCAGCGTATTCGTATTTACTAATCAATCAAGTCATCAACACGGGAGATGTGTATGGAAGCGACTACCTACAATTACAAGGTCGTCCGCCAGTTCGCCATCATGACGGTGGTCTGGGGAATAGTCGGCATGCTGGTCGGGGTCATCCTGGCCGCACAGCTGATCTGGCCTGATCTGACGTTCGGCCTTGAATGGCTGTCTTATGGTCGACTTCGACCGCTCCATACCAACGCAGTGATCTTCGCCTTCGGCGGCTCGGCGATGTTCGCGGTTTCCTACTACATCGTGCAGCGCACCTGCCAGGCACGCCTGTGGGGTGAAAAGCTCGCGGCCTTCACCTTCTGGGGCTGGACCGCGGTGATCGTGCTGGCGGCAGTCACCCTGCCGCTGGGCTACACCACCTCCAAGGAATATGCCGAGCTGGAGTGGCCGATCGACCTGCTGATCACGGTGGTGTGGGTTTCCTACGCGCTGGTGTTCTTCGGCACCATCATCAAGCGCAAGACCAAGCACATCTACGTGTCGAACTGGTTCTTCGGCGCCTACATCATCGTCATCGCCCTGTTGCACATCGTCAACAGCATGGAGCTGCCGGTGACCCTGACCAAGTCGTACTCGATGTACGCCGGGGTGCAGGACGCGATGGTGCAGTGGTGGTACGGCCACAACGCGGTGGGCTTCTTCCTCACCACCGCCTTCCTCGGCATGATGTACTACTTCATTCCGAAGCAGGCTGGCCGCCCTATCTACTCCTACCGCCTGTCTGTGGTGCACTTCTGGTCGCTCAACTTCATCTACATGTGGGCCGGCCCGCACCACCTGCAGTACACCGCCCTGCCCGACTGGGCACAGAGCCTCGGCATGGTGTTCTCGCTGATGCTGCTGGCACCGTCCTGGGGCGGCATGATGAACGGCATCATGACCCTGTCCGGCGCCTGGCATAAGCTGCGCACCGACCCGATCCTGAAGTTCATGGTGACCGCGCTGTCGTTCTACGGCATGTCGACCTTCGAAGGCCCCATGATGTCGATCAAGACAGTGAACGCGCTGTCGCACTACACCGAATGGACCATCGGCCACGTGCATTCCGGTGCCCTGGGCTGGGTGGCGATGATCACCATCGGCTCGATGTACTACCTGATTCCGCGCCTGTTCGGTCGTGAATCGATGTACAGCACCAAGCTCATCGAGTGGCATTTCTGGTGGTCGACCATCGGCGTGGTTCTCTATATCGCCTCGATGTGGATCGCCGGCGTGGCTCAGGGACTGATGTGGCGCGCGGCCAACCCCGACGGCACGCTGACCTACAGCTTCGCCCAGGTGCTCAACACCATGTATCCGTTCTACGGCATCCGTCTCGCTGGTGGCGCGCTGTTCTTCGCCGGCATGCTGCTGATGGCCTACAACGTCTGGAAAACGGTCCGCGCCGGCCGCGTCGTCAATGACGCCCCGATCCCGCAAGCCGTCCACGCCTAAGGAGAACCTACATGATTTCGCATGAGAGCATTGAAAAGAACCTCGGTCTGCTGATCGTGCTGACCATCCTCATCGTCAGCGTCGGCGGCCTGGTGCAGATCGTGCCGCTGTTCTTCCAGACCTCGACCACCACCGCGGTGGCGGGTCTGACGCCCTACACGCCGCTGCAGTTGGCGGGACGCGACCTCTACATCCGTGAGGGCTGCGTCGGTTGCCACTCGCAGATGATTCGCCCGTTCCGCGCCGAGACCGAGCGCTACGGCCACTATTCCGTGGCTGGCGAGTTCGTCTACGACCGGCCCTTCCTGTGGGGCTCGAAGCGTACCGGACCCGACCTGCACCGCGTCGGCGGCCGCTACTCCGATGATTGGCACTACGCCCACATGATGAATCCGCGCGACGTGGTGCCGGAATCGAACATGCCTGCCTACCCCTGGCTCGACCGTCCGCTCAAGGACGGCTCCATCCAGCAGAAGATGCGCATGCTCAACGTCGTCGGCCACGGCTACACAGAAGAGCAGATCGCCAACGCGCCGGCGGAGCTCGAGGGCAAGACCGAGATGGACGCGGTGATCGCGTACCTGCAGGTCCTCGGCACCCACGCCCCGAAGAACTGAGCGGCAATGGATAGCGGACTTATCAGCGGCATCGTCACGGCCGTCTTCATCGTGGTCTTCATCGGCATCGTCTGGTGGGCCTACAGCAAGGGCAACAAGCAGCGTTTCGAAGACGCCGGCAAGCTGCCCTTCGACGATGAAGACGACAAGTCAGCCAAACAAGGAGACAAGCAATGAGTGATTTCACAAGCGGCTTCTGGCCGATCTACATCAGCGTCATCACCCTGGTGAGCATCATCGGCACCTGGATCTTTCTCAAGTCGCAGACCACGCGCAAGCTGGCCCCCGGCGAGAAGGCGGAACTGATGGAGCACACCTGGGACGGCGACCTGCAGGATCTCAACAACCCCCTGCCGCGCTGGTGGCTGGGGCTGTTCTACGGCACCCTGATCTTCGCCCTGGTCTACCTCGCGTTGTGGCCGGGCCTCGGCAATTTCAAGGGCCTGCTGAACTGGACGCAACTGGGTGAGTACGAGGCCGAAGTGCAGAAGGCGGAAGAGAAGTTTCAGCCGATCTACGCCAAGTTCCTCGGGCAGAATATCCTGGCGGTTTCTTCCGACCCGGAAGCGCTTGCCATCGGCAAGAACCTCTACCTGACCTACTGCTCGCAGTGCCACGGCTCCAACGCCGCCGGCGCCCGCGGCTTTCCCAATCTGACCGACGGCGACTGGCTGTATGGCGGCGATCCCGACGCGATCAAGGCCTCGATCGCCGAAGGCCGCATGGCGATGATGCCGGCACTCGGCGAAGCACTCGGCGCCGATGGCACCAAGGAAGTGGCGCACTACGTGATGTCGCTCGCCGGACGCGACCATGATGCCGCGCTGGCCGCTGCCGGCCAGCCGAAGTTCGCGGAGAACTGTGCCGCCTGCCACATGCCCGACGGCACCGGCATGCAGGCCATGGGGGCGCCCAACCTGACCGACAACGTCTGGCTCTATGGCGGTTCCGAGGCTGCGATCACCGAGAGCATCGTCAAGGGTCGCAACGGCGTGATGCCTGGCATGGACCAGACCATGGGCACGACCTCCAACAAGGATGCCAAGCTGCATCTGCTGGCGGCCTACGTCTACGGCCTCGGCGGCGGACAGCCGCCCGCGGCTCCGGTCGCCGAGGAGCCCGCTGCAGAAGCGGCCGCTGCCGAAGCCCCGGCTGAAGACGCAGCCGCCGCTGTGCCCGCCCAGCCCTGACCAGCCCTTCTGACCGGGTTCGCCCGGTCAGTTTCGCGAGCCCTTAGCCGCCGCTGAGGACTCGCGAAACTTTGCGATAGACACCATGGCCATCGACGACAAAACTCCACCCCGCGCGGAAACTGCAGCAGAGGAACCTGTCGAGCAGCAGCTCTACGCAATCCGCCAGAAAATCCAGCCGCGCGCCGTGCATGGCGTGTTCGCGAACTGGCGCATCGCCCTGGTATTGATCACCCAGGCGGTTTATTACGGCCTGCCCTGGCTGCGGTGGGACGACCGCCAGGCGGTATTGTTCGACCTCGCCGCACGCAAGTTCTACATCTTCGGCCTGGTGTTCTGGCCGCAGGATTTCATCTACCTCACCGGCATCCTGATCCTGTCGGCGCTGGCGCTGTTTCTGTTTACTGCTGTGGCTGGACGATTGTGGTGCGGCTATGCCTGCCCGCAGACCGTCTACACGGAAGTGTTCATGTGGGTGGAGGAGTGGCTTGAAGGAGATCACCTCGCGCGCAAGAAGCTCGACAAATCGCCGTGGAACGCCAACAAGCTCAGGAAGCGTGGCCTCAAGCATGCCGTGTGGTTTACATTGGCCTTGTGGACGGGCTTTACCTTCGTCGGCTATTTCACTCCGATCAAGGAACTGGCTGCCGGCATGCTCAGTGCCAGCCTGGGACCGTGGGAAACCTTCTGGATTCTGTTCTACGGCTTCGCCACCTGGGGCAATGCCGGCTTCATGCGCGAGCAGGTGTGCAAGTACATGTGCCCCTATGCGCGCTTCCAGAGCGTGATGTTCGACTCCGACACGCTGACGGTGACCTACGACAATTCCATCGGCGAACCGCGCGGTCCGCGCGGCAAGAAGGTGGACTACAAGGCCAAGGGACTGGGGACCTGCGTCGACTGCGGCGTCTGCGTCCAGGTCTGCCCGACCGGCATCGACATCCGCAACGGCCTGCAGTACGAGTGCATCGGCTGCGCCGCCTGCATCGACGGCTGCGACCAGATCATGGACAAGATGGGCTACCCGCGCGGCCTGATCCGCTACACCACCGAGAACGTAATCAAGGGCAAGTACCCGGACAGCGGCATCCTGCGCCACGTGCTGCGCACCCGCACCCTTATCTACACCGCGCTGATGCTGGTGATCAGCAGCGCCTTCGTCTACAGCCTGGCAACCCGCGTGCCCTTGCGCGTCGATGTGGTACGCGATCGCGTGGCACTGTCCAAGGAGACCGACGACGGCATGATCGAGAACGTTTACCGGCTGCAGCTCATCAACAAGGACAACCAGTCGCACCAGTACACCCTCAATGCCGCCGGCATCCCCGGACTGCGGGTCATCACCTCCACCCTGCCCGTCACGGCACGCGAGCTCGAAACGCTGGAGATCCCGGTCAGCCTGATCGCCGATCCGGTCGACCTCAAGGGCCGCTCAATCGAGGTCACCTTCACCATTCAATCGGTGGATGACCCCGGAATCAAGCAGGAAGTGACTACCAAGTTCTTCAACAGGTGAAACCCGTGTCCCCTACTCTCAGCGCACCCCGCAGCCGTCCCTGGTATCGCGAACCCTGGCCCTGGTTCCTCATCAGCCTGCCGGCCACGGCCGTCATCGCCGGGCTAGCCACGGTGTGGATCGCTTACCGCAGCGCCGATGGCCTGGTGGTCGGCGATTACTACAAGGCTGGACTCGCCATCAACCAGACCCTCGAACGTGACGAACTGGCGCGCAAGCTGGACCTCAGTGCCTCCACGCAAATAGTCGACACGACGATGCAACTCGATCTGGCCGGGCGTCTCGATGCGTTCCCGTCCAGCCTCAAGGTCCACGTGGCACACCCGACCCGACAGGGTGCGGACCAGATCCTCGATCTAAGCCATGCCGGCAACGGTCACTATCGCGGCACACTGTCGTCCGCCCTTGCCGACGGCAAGTGGCTGATTCAGGTTGAAGACCTGGAAACGAGCTGGCGGCTGAATGGCGTGCTGCATACTCCGATGACAGAAGCGGCGGTGCTGCGGTTTGCAGGTGCGACGGAATGAAGAATGTCGCGAATTTTTCTTGACTCAATCAGAGGGAGACTGAAATGGACGTCGTAATGGATCTGCTGTTCACCCACCCGATCGGCTACTTGAGCCTGTTCACCATCCTTTTCATCATCGGCATGGCGATCTATCTGGTGGTCTGGTACAAACGCAAGATGAACAACCCCGAGGAATGATCTGCAGGTTTGCCTGACAGCATGACCGCGCCCGCTTCGCCTCCACGCTTCACCCTCCGCAAGGGTGAAGCGTGGAGGCAGCGGCGGGCGCACCCAAAATAAATTAGGAGGAGTTGTCATGATGCAGCGACTGATTCATATCCTGTGGCCGTCGTTCCTCATCGCAGGGATAGCGGACATCATCTTCACCTCGGTGTTCGACCCGCTGGAGATCGTCTACCGCGGCGAACCCCTGATCGAGCACCGCATCGCGGCCTACACCATCGGCTTTTTCTTCTTCTGGCTGATCTGCATCGGCTCCAGCGCGATGACCTGCTATTTCCAGCGCGGTGCGGACGAAATCAACCGCTGCCCGCTGCCTGCGAAGAAACGTCCCGAGGGCTGCCCCAAGCGCGAAGACGAGGGCGGCTGCTGCTAGTCGGAATGAGCCTCTGCGGGAATAGATGAATGGATGCCGTCCTGGACTTGCTGTTCAGCCATCCGGTCGGCCTGCTCAGCCTGTTCACCATCCTCTTCGTCATCGCCCTGAGCATTTTCCTGCATTTATGGTTCAGGAAGAAAATGCGTGACCCGGACGAATGAAACAGGGCGGTGATCCGCCCTGCCTTGAAGATCAGGGCAGCCGCCCTTCCCCCGCTTTACCCAACTGAACGGCTTCAGGCCGTTCGCGAATAGCGCGGTTTGTCGCTCGCTTCCTGCTTGAGATAGCGGTCGAAGCACATGCCGATATTGCGCAGGAACAGGCGGCCCAGCGGCGTGACGCCGATCCGTGGCCCTGCCACCTCGACCAGGCCGTCTGCCGCCAGCGGCTCAATCTCGAGCATGGCATCAGCGAAGTAGTCTGCAAAGTCGATGTCCCAGACCTTGCCAAATTCTGTTGTATCCAGCTCCAGGTCGCACATCAGGCGGGTGATCGCCTCGCGGCGGATCTGGTCGTCGCGGTTCAGTCGCAGGCCGCGCTCGACCGCCAGGCCGGTCGCAGCGATGCGCTCCTGATAGCGCTTGAGGTTCTTCTCGTTCTGCATGTAGACCGTCTCGGTCTGGCTGATGCTGGACACGCCGAAGGCCAGGATGTCGCAATCCTTGTGCGTGGTGTAGCCCTGGAAATTGCGCCACAGGGTCTTGTTCTGCTGCGCCCGCACCATCTCGTCGTCCGGCTTGGCGAAATGGTCCATGCCGATGTTGATGTAGCCCGCGGCACCCAGCTTGTCGTGCACCGCCTGCTGCAGGTCGAGCCGGGTGGCGAAGCTCGGCAGATCGGGCTCGTTGATCAGGCGCTGATGCTTCTTCAGCCACGGCACATGCGCATAGGCAAAAACCGCCAGACGGTCGGGCGACCAGGCCACCACCCGGTCAAGGGTCTTGCTGAAGGTCTCCACCGTCTGTTTCGGCAAGCCGACGATCAGGTCCATGTTGACGCTGGAAAACCCCAGTTCGCGCGACCAGTCGTAGACCTGCTGGATCAGCGATTCAGGCTGGATACGGTTGACTGCCTGCTGCACCGCCGGCTCCATGTCCTGCACGCCGAAGGACACGCGGTTGAAACCGATGGCGCGCAGGGTCTCGAGGTGGGCACGTGTGAGTTCGCGCGGATCGACCTCGCAGCCGATTTCAGCATCGGGTGCGATGCTGAAGTAGCGGCGGATCATCGTCATCAGGCGCTGCAGGTCGTCCGGGTTGAGGTAGGTCGGGGTACCACCGCCCCAGTGCAGCTGACGCACCGGGCGGCGGGTATCGACCAGCGCCGCGGTGCGCGCCATTTCGTGCTCGAGATGCTCGAGATAGGGGTGAGTCTTGCTGTAATCCTGGGTCGCCACCATGTTGCAGCCGCAGTAGTAGCAGAGCGAATCGCAGAACGGAATGTGGACGTAGAGCGAAAGCCCGCGTTCGGGATGCGGCGCCGCGGTCAGTTCCTCGACCCAGCAGGCCTCGTCGAAGCCGGTATGGAAATACGGCGCGGTCGGATAGGAGGTGTAGCGGGGACCGGGTTTGCTGTACTTTTCCAGCAGTTCGATCAGGGTCGACATGACGGCATCCAGTAACAGGATTCAATTGTCTTTATATAACACGTCGCCCTGCCCTCAACAAGCCACGGCGCCGGTCGACCCGTGAAACTCGTCCCGGCGGCCGCCGGCACTCAGGGGACAGACAGGCGGATAGCCGCAAAATCCTCGTGGAAAAGCGATAGTTCGTCCCCGGACGAGAACTGCCAGCCCTCCATGTGGCCGAAGCTGTGGCTCGCGCGCGGAGCGAGTTCGAGGGCGAATCGGCGGGCAGTCGACAGCGTCGGATTGCGCGCCGCCAGCACCACGTTGAGATAGCGATCGCTGGCGTTTTCGATCACTGCCACCATGCCCTTGCCCATCAGCGATGAGCGAAAGCCCACCACCACCGGCAGTCTCGGTTTGTCCGTGATGACCGTCCGGAACTCGGCCTCGCGCAGATCAAGCTGGGAGCGGATCTGTTCGAGTTCGTGCTGCGTCTGCACCAGCAGATTGCGGGTATCGACCAGATAGCGCTCGGTCTGCTCGCGCGACTCCACTTCCTTGGACAGGCGGCGCTTGATGTCGCCGAGGTCGACGTTAAGCATGAACGCATACAGGCCGAGGGCGCAGACTGCCACGAACAGCAGGATATTGAAGCTGATCGACACCCACCAAAGGGGGCCGCGCGCTGCGTGCTTCGGCTCTGGGAGTGTTGTGGATTCCATGC
>Ga0209705_10002043_pt1 | contig 10810 bp, 9 predicted proteins | sample PPLLaktember2015_5_FD_187262 | JGI IMG/M metagenome (GOLD analysis project Ga0209705, IMG submission 187262) | Freshwater sediment microbial communities from Prairie Pothole Lake near Jamestown, North Dakota, USA - PPLs Lake P8 Core (1) Depth... | ecosystem: Environmental > Aquatic > Freshwater... | reverse complement strand
TAACCGCGGCAGCGGCTGCTTGTGCGCGCCATCGAACAGGCCTTCCTGGGAAAGCCGGTTCCTGAGCTGTTCGTAGGCGCGGCGCAGCGCGCCTTCGCCGGCCGCTTCCAGGGATTCGACAATCAGCTGGTAATCGCCGCGCCCCTCGTACAGGCTGACGCGTGCCCGCACCAGAACCTGCATGCCGTCTTTCGGCGCTATGCTGACATGGCGTTGGCTGCCACGAAACAGCGCGCAGCGCACCTGCGCCTGGGCGTCTTTCAGGGTGAAATATAGGTGGCCGGAAGCCGGGCGTGACAGATTGGAAAGCTCGCCTTCCACCCACAGCAACGGGAAACTGCCTTCGAGCAGCGCCTTGGCCTCGCGGTTGAGGCGTGAGACTGTAAAGACATCCCGGTCAGGAGTCGGCGAAAGCGGCAGTTGGGTCATGCCATGAACATAGCGCTAGCTGGCACGGGATAAAAGAGAGATAACAAAAAAGCCGGGGAGACCCCGGCTTTTTTGATCGGGCAAACAGGCTTACTTGGGAAAGTGCGGCTTGGCGTTGTTGGCCTCGGTCATGGCCTGCTGCTGGGCGAGTTGCGCCTGCTTGAGCGCGAGCTTCGCCTTCTTCATGGCTTCGTCGCCTTTGCCCTCGGCCTTGGCCTTCTTGGCCTCATCCAGGAACTTCTCGGTGTCGCGCCAGATGCCGACTTTCTTGGCGGCGGCGATTTCCTTCTCGGCGGCGGCAATTGTGTTATCGAGTTCCGGGCTGGCCGCGGCCTGCTTGGTGTCCATTTCCGCGCAGCCGCCCAAGGTGAGCGCGAGGCAGGCTGTCAGCAGGATGGTTTTTTTCATAGGTTGCTCCTCCAGTGGGTCTTGTCATGGTTGAAACCGATACTGAGGGTCAATGATTAATTATTCTGCCCCCTCGGTCAACCGTTTCCGTTGGCTGTAACAGCATTTCATGATTTTCTACCCCCGCCAGGGAAAGCAGGCCTGCACAAAAATAGCCATTCAGGGAAAGCAGACCTGCACAAAAATAGCCATTTTACGGCGCAGCGTGGCATCTGTATAATGCGGCATGCGCATACTTCAAGAAGCCCTTACTTTCGATGATGTCCTGCTGGTTCCCGCCCATTCGGCGGTTCTGCCGCGGGATGTAAGTCTCAAAACCCAGGTTACCCGCGGCCTGCGCCTGAATATTCCGCTGCTTTCGGCCGCCATGGATACGGTCACCGAGGCGCGCGCGGCCATCTGCCTGGCGCAGGAAGGCGGACTCGGCGTCATCCACAAAAACCTCACCCCTGACCGCCAGGCCGACGAAGTGCGGCGCGTCAAGAAGTTCGAGAGCGGTGTGATCAGCGAACCGTTCACCGTTGCGCCCGACACCACTATTCGGGAAGTCCTCAAGCTCACGCGCGAGAAACGCATTTCCGGCGTGCCGGTCACGCAGGACGGCCAGCTGGTCGGCATTGTGACCGGACGTGACATGCGTTTCGAGACGCGCTTCGACGAGCCGGTGGCGCGCATCATGACGCCGAAAGAGCGGCTCGTGACTGTCAAGGAAGGTGCGACCCGCGAGGAAATTCTCAAGCTCCTGCATCAGCACCGTATCGAGAAACTGCTGGTGGTGGACGAAAAATTCGGCCTCAAGGGCCTGGTCACCGTCAAGGACATCCAGAAGTCGAGCGAATACCCGAACTCCGCGAAGGATTCCTCCGGCCGCCTGCTGGTCGCCGCCGCCGTGGGCGTCGGCAAGGGCACCGAGGAGCGCGTCGAAAAGCTGGTGGCCGCCGGAGTGGACGTGATTGTGGTGGACACGGCACATGGCCATTCGCAAGGCGTGATTGAGCGCGTCGCCTGGACCAAGAAGCATTTCCCGAAGGTGCAGGTGATCGGTGGCAATATCGCCACCGCCAGCGCCGCCAAGGCACTGCGCGACGCCGGCGCCGATGCCGTCAAGGTCGGCATCGGCCCGGGCTCGATCTGCACCACGCGCATGGTGGCGGGGGTGGGCGTTCCGCAGATCACCGCCATCGCCAACGTCGCCGAGGCGCTGCACGACAGCGACGTGACCCTCATCGCCGATGGCGGTATCCGTTATTCCGGCGACGTCGTAAAAGCAATCGCCGCCGGCGCGCACTGCATCATGATCGGTTCGCTGCTGGCCGGCACCGATGAATCGCCTGGCCAGATCGAAATCTTCCAGGGACGCTCCTACAAGTCCTATCGCGGCATGGGTTCGCTGGGTGCCATGGGCGAGGGATCCAGCGACCGCTATTTCCAGGAAGGCGCGAGCGCCGAGAAGCTCGTGCCGGAGGGCGTGGAAGGGCGCGTGCCGTACAAGGGTCCGATGACCAACATCATCCACCAGCTCATGGGCGGCCTGCGTTCCGGCATGGGCTACACCGGCAGCGCCGATCTCGACGCGCTGCGCACCGGCGGTGAGTTTGTGCGCATTACCGGCGCCGGCATCCGCGAGTCGCACGTGCACGACGTCACCGTGACCAAGGAAGCGCCTAACTACCAACGAGACTAACAGACTAGATACAAGGGACAAGATACAAGGGAAGGCACCGCATCACTTTTATCTTGTATCTTGTACCTTGTATCTGCATTTTTATGACAGATCCGCATTCCCAGAAAATATTGATCCTCGACTTCGGTGCGCAGTATGTGCAGCTGATTGCCCGGCGCGTGCGCGAAGCCGGGGTTTATTGCGAGATCTACCCGTACGACATTAGCGACGAAGAGCTGCGACAGTTCGCGCCGCGCGGCGTGATACTCTCGGGTGGTCCGGAGTCGGTAACCGAAGCCGAGACCCCGCGCGCACCGCAACTCGTATTTGAACTGGGTGTGCCGGTACTTGGCATCTGCTACGGCCAACAAACCATGGCGACACAGCTGGGCGGCGAAGTGCAGGGTTCTGATCGGCGTGAGTTCGGTTATGCGCGCGTGCGCATGCGCGGCCACTCGAAGCTGTTCAAGGGCATTCGCGATGAAGCGGCCGACAACGGCCAGGAATTCCTGCATGTCTGGATGAGCCACGGCGACCGCGTGACCGAACTGCCGCCCGGTTTCAAGGTGATTGCCGATACCGACCACGCGCCGCTCGCCGGCATCGCCGACGAGGCGCGCGGCTTCTACGGCGTGCAGTTCCATCCCGAGGTCACGCACACCACCCAGGGCACCGCCATCCTGCAACGCTTTGTGCACGATATTTGCGGCTGCCAGTCGCTCTGGACGCCGGGCAACATCGTCGAGAGCATGGTGGCGAACGTAACCCGGCAAGTCGGCAAGGATGAGGTGATGCTCGGCCTGTCCGGCGGCGTGGATTCGTCGGTGGTGGCGGCGCTGCTGCATCGCGCCATCGGCAAGCAGCTCACCTGCATTTTCGTCGACAACGGCCTGCTGCGCCTCAACGAAGGCGACCAGGTGATGGCGACCTTCGCCGAGCACATGGGCGTGAAGGTGATCCGCGTGGATGCCGAGCGTCGTTTTCTGGATGCGCTCAAGGGCGAAGCCGATCCGGAAAAGAAGCGCAAAATCATCGGGCGCGTGTTCATCGAGGTGTTCGAGGAAGAGGCCGCCAAGGTCAAGGGCGCGAAGTGGCTGGCGCAGGGCACGATCTATCCGGATGTGATCGAATCGGCGGCTGCACGTACCCGCAAGGCGCATGTCATCAAGTCGCACCACAACGTCGGCGGACTGCCGGAGCACATGCAGCTCAAGCTGCTGGAACCGCTGCGCGAGCTGTTCAAGGATGAGGTGCGCGCCATTGGCACTGAACTCGGACTGCCGCACGCCATGGTCTATCGTCATCCTTTCCCGGGTCCGGGTCTCGGGGTGCGGATCCTCGGCGAAGTAAAAAAGGAATATGCCGATATATTGCGCAAGGCCGATGCTATTTATCTGGAAGAACTTTACCGCAACGATTTGTACAACAAGGTCAGCCAGGCATTCGCCGTGTTCCTGCCGGTGAAATCGGTGGCGGTGCTGGGCGATGCACGTGCCTACGATTACGTGGTCGCGCTGCGTGCGGTCGAGACCGTGGACTTCATGACGGCCCGTTGGGCGCATCTGCCGTACGAGGTGCTGGGCACGATCTCCAACCGCCTCATCAACGAGGTGCGCGGTATTTCGCGCGTGGTGTACGATGTTTCCGGTAAACCGCCCGCCACCATCGAGTGGGAATGAGCGACGCCAGCACGCAGGACATTGCCTACATGCGGCACGCCCTCGGACTTGCCACGCGCGCCGAGAACGAGGGTGAAGTGCCGGTCGGCGCGCTCGTGGTCTTGAACGGTGAAATCATCGGCGAGGGCTGGAACCGGCCGATTGGAAGCCATGACCCCACCGCGCATGCCGAAATTGTCGCCCTGCGGGCCGGCGCCGCGAAACTCGGCAACTACCGTCTGACCGGCGCCACCCTGTACGTCACGCTTGAGCCTTGCCCGATGTGCGCCGGCGCGATGGTGCAGGCGCGCGTGGCACGCGTCGTGTATGGCGCGACCGATCCGCTCGCCGGCTCGGCCGGCACGGTGTTCGACCTGCTCAATACCGCCGCGCTCAACCACCGTGCGGAGGTGCAGGGCGGTGTGCTGGCCGGTGAATGCAGCCGGCGCCTCAGGACATTCTTCCAGTCCCGGCGCGGCCGCGCCGGTCCGTAATACGTTCTTCCGGAACTGCTACAGCGCCGGCGCCTTCAGGCGCAGAACATCGTTGTCGCGATGCGCGCGCGAATCGTCGTCGCTCTTCTTCAAAACCTCGTAATAGGTGCGGATGCGGTTCACTAGCTGCACTGGCTCGTAACCTCGTGCATAGCCATGTTTTGTTTTTGTGTACCAGGCGGCCTTGGCGAGCAACGGCAAGCGCTCCTTCAGATCATTCCACTTGTCTGGGTCGGCGCCCTGCTTTTGGGTGAGGATACGCGCGTCTTCCAGATGGTTGTAACCGACATTGTAGGAAGCGAGCGCCATCCAGGTTCGGTCTGGTTCGGGGATATCCGCTGGCAGGCGATCGATGAGTGTGCGCAAGTAGGCACTACCGCCGTGCACGCACTGGCGTACATCCAGACGGTCGGAGACGCCAAGCTGTCGAGCCGTGGTCTCCGTGAGCATCATGATACCGCGCACGCCGGTGGGGGAGACGGCTTTCGGATTCCAGTAGGATTCCTGGTAACTCATTGCGGCCAGCAGGCGCCAGTCGAGCTGGTAACGCTGTGCGGCTTCTACAAACACCGGCCTGAGGCCGGGCAGGTCGGTTTCAATCTTCTGCAGGAATGCGGCGATATTGATGGGATTGAAGCGGGTGGCAGCGCCGTAGTGACGCTCGATGAGGTGGGCCAGTTCGCCCGAGGCGCGCATTGCCTCGATGAAGTGCGCCGCTTCCTGCAGGAGGCTGTCATCCCCATCGGATGGAAATGCCCAAGCGAGTTTTTCGGGTTCACCCAGATCGAAAGCGATGCGCAGGTCCGGATTGAACTGGCGACTGATGGAGGCGATATGCGAGTCCGAAATGGTGATCTCCGTCAGACCTTCCAGGACCTGTAACAGTAATTCCTCGGTTTCCATGTTTTCGACAGTAAGCCAGGTCAGCTGCGGGTATTGCTGCTTGAGTTGTTCGAGGCGCTCGAGGTAACTGCTACCGGCGATCACTTCGATATTCCGGCCGATCAGACCTTGGACATTCGCCGGCGGGGCGGTTTTGGCATGATGGATGACCTGCTGGCGGATGATCTGGTAGTGCGGGGTAAAGCGAACGGCTTCGGCACGTTTGGCGGTGACTGTCAGGCCGGCGGCGGCAAAATCGACCTCCCGGCGTGCGACCATTGGCAGAATATCCGCAAAGCGGTCTACTGTTTTGATGTGTAGCCTGACGCCCAGGCGATCTGCAAACGCGTGGGCGAGATCATATTCGAAACCCGTCGGCCTGTCCGGTCCTTCGTAATAAGTCGTGGGGCTGTTGCGGGTGAGCACGACCAGCTCGCCGCTGCGCTTCACGGCGCCGAGCCTGGTGTTGTCAGCGGGTTGGCAGCCGCCGCCCAGCAGGTAGACTGCCACGATCAGCAGTCCCGGAAAGCCCTGTCTCCGTGTCCTTCGCGTGAGCGGCATTCGGCCAAGTATAGCGCATGGCGGTTGTACCCGTGTTCGCCGGCACGGTATGCTAGACAGTCTGGAGAGGTACCGAAGAGGCCATAACGGCGCCGACTCGAAATCGGATGGGCGGAAACGCCACGTGGGTTCGACTCCCACCCTCTCCGCCATTTCACTATTCCTGCATTTTGTTTCCACACTGACAGGTCAGGGCCGCGCCTGGTCATGGTGGCGGTTTCGATTGCACCCGCCACGCGGCTGGTTTACCCTTGCGCGCCTGCATTCAGCGCAGGCAGTCGTTTCCGGAGAGGTGTCCGAGCGGTTTAAGGAGCACGCCTGGAAAGTGTGTGTACGGGAAACCGTACCGAGGGTTCGAATCCCTCCCTCTCCGCCATTTCCCGTATTTCCATATTCACCCGCGCACGTTTACCCGCCCGCCGCCGGCAGGTAAACTCGCGTGAGGTGGAAAGCAGTTTATGTTGCGAACCACCCAATGGGGCTTAAATACGAAGCTAAGCCTCTTCCTACGTTGTTAATTTATGGCGGCGAAGGCCGGTTTCCTTTGTGACGGAAGGTTGTGAACCCGGTCAGGTCCGGAAGGAAGCAGCCGCAGCAGCCATTCCGGGTGCGAGGAGCGGCCGGCCCGAGCCGCCACCCGTATATTTCGATTGCAGGTCTACCATGCTGAGTGAAAATCCATGAGCTATCAGGTGCTGGCACGCAAGTGGCGCCCGCGCCGATTCGCGGATCTGGTCGGCCAGACGCATGTGTCACGGGCGCTCATCAATGGACTCGATCATGACCGCCTGCATCACGCTTTTCTGTTCACCGGCACGCGCGGCGTCGGCAAAACCACGATTGCGCGTATCCTGGCCAAATCCCTGAATTGCGAGGTCGGCGTCAGTTCGCAGCCATGTGACAAATGTCAGTCATGTCGCGAAGTGGACGAGGGGCGGTTTGTCGATCTCATCGAGGTCGATGCGGCTTCGCGCACCAAGGTGGATGACACGCGCGAACTGCTCGACAATGTGCAGTACGCGCCGACCCGCGGCCGCTACAAGGTGTACCTGATCGACGAAGTGCACATGCTGTCCGGACACAGCTTCAACGCCTTGCTCAAGACCCTGGAAGAACCGCCGCCGCATGTGAAGTTCCTGCTCGCCACCACCGACCCGCAGAAGCTGCCGGTGACGGTGTTGTCACGCTGCCTGCAATTCCATCTGAAGCGCCTGTCACCGGAGCAGATTGCCACCCAGCTTGAAAAAATTCTCGGCGCCGAGGGCATCGCCTTCGACGCGGCCTCGCTGAAACTGCTGGCGCGCTCCGCGGACGGCAGCATGCGCGATGCCCTGAGTCTGCTCGATCAGGCCATCGCCTTTGGCGGCGGCAAGGTGAGTGAAGCGGAAGTGCGCGAGATGCTCGGCAGCATCGACAACAGTGTCATTGAAGCCATTCTTCAGGGATTGACGCAAGCGGATGCAGCGGGCCTGCTGGCGGCCGTGGCCGATGCCAGCGACCACAATGCCGACCCAGAAAGTGTATTGAGCGAACTGCTGCTCGCCCTGCATCGTCTGGCCTTGTATCAGGCGGTACCCGACGCGACGATCGATGCCGAACAGGCCGATGTTTTGCGCGGCTACGCCAGTCGTGTGACGCCGGAAGACGTGCAGCTTTATTATCAGATTGGCCTGCATGGACGGCGTGACATTGCACTGGCGCCGGATGCGCGCAGCGGACTGGAGATGACGCTGTTGCGCATGCTGGCCTTCCGGCCGGCGGCGCAGCCAACCGCGACACGTGCCACCGGCAGTGCACCCGTTGCGCGACCCGCCACGCCGCAGACACCCGGGGCGGGTGCTGCCACCCGGCCCGCGCCGGCAGTGGCAACACAGTCGCCTCCGGCAGCCGCTGTCGTATCGATCCCGGCGCCGGTGTCGGCCGCGGCGAGCGGCGATTCATGGAACGAGACGATTCCCAAGCTCGGTCTGACCGGGCTGACACGCGAGCTCGCAAACCATTGCACACTCGACGCACACGAAGGCGGCGTGCTGCGTCTCACCCTGGATCAGACCTCCGCTCATTTGCTCAACAAGGAACGCGAGGCGGTGTTCCAGCAGGCGCTCGCCAAGCACTACGGTCGTCCACTGGATCTGCGTATTGTGCCAGGCAGCCCGCAGACGGAGACGCCGGCACATGAACGTCTGCGCACCCAGAACGAACGCCAGCAAGCAGCGGTCGAAGTCATCATGACCGATCCGGCTGTACAGGCATTGCAGGAAAACTTCGGCGCCAAGGTCGATGCCGGCAGTATCCGGCCGAAGACCTGGCCCGGTAACACGACAACAGGTGAGAAATGATGAAAGGTGGATTGGGTAACATCATGAAACAGGCGCAGGCCATGCAGGAGAATCTGCGCAAGGCCCAGGAGGAGCTGGCGCACATCGAGGTCAACGGCAGCGCGGCAGGCGGGCTGGTCAAGGTCGTCATGACCTGCCGACATGACGTGAAGCGCGTCAGCATCGATCCCGCGTTGCTAAAGGATGAAAAAGAAGTACTCGAAGACCTGGTGGCCGCGGCTATGAACGACGCCGTGCGCAAGGCCGAGGAGGTGACGCAGCAGAAGATGGCGGGCCTGACCTCCGGCCTCGGTATCCCCGGTCTCAACCTGCCATTCTGACAGCGTGTCCGATTCTCCCGCCATCGAAGGCCTCAAGCAGGCGCTGCGGCGTCTGCCCGGCGTGGGTCCGAAATCCGCACAGCGCATGGCCTTTCATTTGTTGGCACGCGACCGCGACGGCGCCCGCCAGATAGCCGAGGCGCTGCGTTTGGCGCTTGAGCGCGTCGGACACTGCCAGCGCTGCAACGATTTCAGTGAAGACGAGATTTGCCCGCTGTGTGCATCGCCACGGCGCGATCACGCGCTGCTGTGCGTGGTCGAGTCGCCGGCCGATCTTTCCTCCATCGAGCAGTCCGGCGCGTACCACGGCAACTATTTCGTGCTCATGGGACGACTGTCGCCGCTCGATGGCATCGGGCCGGACGAGATCGGCATCCACCGTCTCGAGGCACTGCTCGACGAAGGCCGGGTAAAAGAAATTATTCTCGCCACCAACCTGACGGTCGAGGGTGAAGCCACCGCCCACTACATCAGCGAGCTGGCGCATGCCCGTAACATCCGCGCCACGCGCATTGCCTATGGGGTGCCAGTAGGCGGCGAACTTGAGTACACTGACCGCGGCACGCTGGCGCGTGCGCTGACCGGGCGGCGCGACGTGTGATTTGCACCAATAAACCTAAAAACGGCTTTAGCCGCAGATGAACGCAGATTATCGCAAATGAATCATGCCATTGTCGCACTGAGGCCATATTCACTCTTTTGGCGGGCCGCGAATACAAGCAGCGCATTGAATATTCGCTTTGATCTGCGTTTATCTGCGGCTAACTGTTTTTTCCCCAGGATAAACCATCACCAATAATTCAGAGAACGATTTCAACGAGGAAAACGGCATGCAATCGGTAATCGGTTCCGACGTATTCTTTATTCTCATTGGCGCAATTCTGGTGCTCGCAATGCATGCCGGCTTCGCGTTTCTCGAAGTCGGGACGGTGCGCAAGAAGAACCAGGTGAACGCGCTCATGAAAATCCTGGTGGATTTCAGTATCTCCACCATGGCGTATTTCTTTATCGGCTATGCCGTGGCCTACGGCATTAATTTTCTCGCCGGCGCGCCGGCGCTCTCGGCCAAGAGCGGCCTTGAACTCACGAAGTTCTTTTTCCTGTTGACCTTTGCCGCGGCCGTGCCGGCGATAATCTCCGGCGGCATTGCCGAACGCGCGCGTTTCTGGCCGCAAGCTGTCGCGACCGCGGTGATTGTCGGCGTCGTCTATCCGTTCTATGAGGGGATTGTGTGGGGTGAACGCTTCCATGTGCAGGCATTGATTGAATCCGCTTTCGGCGTCAAGTTTCACGACTTCGCCGGCTCGGTGGTGGTGCACGCCATGGGTGGCTGGATCGCGCTGGGCGCGGTGTTGTTGCTGGGCGCGCGCAGGGGTCGTTACAGCAAGGACGGCAAGGTCATTGCCATCCCCCCGTCCAACATCCCGTTTTTGGCGCTCGGTTCCTGGATCCTGGTGATCGGCTGGTTCGGTTTCAACGTCATGAGTGCGCAGGGGCTCGACAAGGTGAGCGGGCTGGTGGCGATCAATTCGCTCATGGCCCTGGCCGGTGGCGTGCTCGGCGGCCTGATTGCCGGCCGCAACGATCCTGGCTTCGTGCACAACGGCGCGCTCGCCGGCCTGGTTGCGGTGTGTGCCGGCTCGGACGTAATGCATCCGATCGGCGCGCTCATCGTCGGCGGCGTGGCCGGTGTGATGTTCGTGGTGGTCTTCACCCTTGCCCAGCATCGCTGGAAGATTGACGACGTTCTCGGCGTCTGGCCGCTGCACGGCCTGGCCGGTACCTGGGGTGGCATTGCCTGCGGCATCTTCGGTTCTCAGGCGCTGGGCGGCATGGGTGGCGTATCGGTGCCGGCCCAGATTGTGGGAACGCTTGGCGGCGTGGCCATCGCCCTGATCGGCGGACTGGCGGTGTACGGGTCACTCAAGAAGTGGGTTGGCATCCGCCTGACGGTAGAGGAGGAGTTTCAAGGCGCGGATCGCAGTATTCACAAGACCAGTGCCAACCCCGAAGAAGACATGACGCATTGATCCTGTGCAGCGCCCGTTTTTTATTG
>Ga0209705_10002041_pt1 | contig 10812 bp, 10 predicted proteins | sample PPLLaktember2015_5_FD_187262 | JGI IMG/M metagenome (GOLD analysis project Ga0209705, IMG submission 187262) | Freshwater sediment microbial communities from Prairie Pothole Lake near Jamestown, North Dakota, USA - PPLs Lake P8 Core (1) Depth... | ecosystem: Environmental > Aquatic > Freshwater... | reverse complement strand
TCCCGGCCCGGGCCCCTCGCCTGTTCCCCCTCCCGATCCAGGTCCTGGACCCGTTCCCCCTCCTGACACCGGTCCCGCGCCCGCTCCTGTCCCCGAACCCACCACTATGCTCCTTCTTGGGTTTGGTCTGGTCGGTCTTTGGGGATTCAGAAAGAAGTTTAAGAAGTGAATTTAGGTAACCACAACCTTAAATATAGGTTGTTTTACAAGCTATACACGTCTGAAAAAGTAAACCCCGTTAGAAATTCCAGTCGTTGCGACTCGAAACCGAGTGGGGCACTCGCCGCGCAAGCGCTGGCGCAGCGGGTTAAACCCCGCCGGAATTATTATAAAACCCCGCTGCAGAGCAGCGGAGCATTATTTCTAATGGGGTAAATGGATATGAGTTCATTGGACTATTATATTTCAATAACCATTGAAAAATAAATCCATATGCACAAACGAGGGAGATACCAATGAGGAGTTTCCTGATTAACAAAAACCTATCCCTTTATTACTGGCTCAGAAAGAGAATTGGAAAAGAGAGGGCCTTTAGGGTGGCAAACGCCATTGAGAAGGTGATCCTAATCTTTGGGAGAGAAAAAGCGGGGGGAGCAGAGAATGGAGGCTTATGAATTTTACTGGCTTGACCCAAAGGGGGGATACCAGATCATTGGGGTTCTGCCTGAAAGGAGAAAAAACTCTATAAGAGTAACCCAAGAATCTATTATGCGACGGGGGGAAAATATTTTTAGTAAAGACTTCGATACCAAAGATATCTTTTTTATTCGGGTAACAATAGATGAGAAAACCGTTAGAATTTTTCAGCCTGTCCCATTCACTATAACTCAGAAAGATTTTTAAAAGCCAAATCCATATATGCCTTTTTTGTTTCCGCATACTTAACCCAGCCGTGGACTACTGAAAGAATGATTCCGAAAATCCACCCATCTATGCCGGCAAATGGCAATCCTTAAAAGATAATTTTCAAAAGGTTTTTTATTGAGACTGAAGGATTACGGACCTCCATATTTTTTCCTTTTTTAGATGCATGAAATCCGTTATAATAAGCCCATTTCATTTTAGGGGGAGGAGATGGAATGAAGATTCACGAATATCAGGCCAAAGAAATTCTGAAAAGCTATGGCGTTCCTGTCCCAAAGGGGGGGGTGGCCGAAACTCCAGAAGAAGCAAGAAGGGTTGCTGAAGGAATTGGAGAAAAGACAATTGTTGTGAAGGCGCAGATCCATGCAGGGGGAAGAGGTAAAGGAGGAGGGATAAAAGTCGTAAATCATCCCAAAGAAGCAGAGAAAGCGGCCCGGAAGATCATTGGAATGACATTGGTCACTCATCAGACCGGGACAGCAGGTCGACTCGTTCGGAAAGTTCTGATTGAAGAAGGGGTGGATATCCAAAAGGAGCTTTATTTAGGAGTGGTCATTGATCGGTCGAAGGCTTGTCCTGTCATCATGGCCAGCCGAGAGGGAGGGGTGGAGATTGAGAAGGTAGCGGCGGAGTCTCCAGAGAAAATAATAAAAGAGTGGGTAGACCCAAGCGTTGGGTTGAGAGCTTTCCAGGCAAATAAAATCGGTTATGGGCTTGGACTCAAACCTGCTCAGATTGGGAAAATGAGAAGCGTTGTCATTGGCCTCTATAAGGCGTTTTATGAGAAGGATTGTTTACTCGCTGAAATTAATCCTCTTGTTCTCACTCAGGGCGGAGAATATGTGGCCCTTGATGCCAAGATGAATTTAGATGACAACGGTCTTTTCCGACATAAGGAGATTGCTGAGCTCAGGGATCTGAATGAAGAAGCCCCACTGGAGGTGGAGGCTTCTAAATATAGTTTGAATTACATTAAATTGGATGGAAATGTGGGTTGTATGGTGAATGGGGCAGGGCTGGCTATGGCCACGATGGACATTATTAAAGTGGGGGGTGCAGAACCCGCTAACTTTCTCGATGTGGGGGGTGGAGCCACGGTTGAAATGGTGAAAAATGGATTTAAGATCCTTATGTCCGATCCTGAAGTAAAGGTGGTGTTTATCAATATTTTTGGCGGCATTCTTCGATGTGATACACTTGCAAGGGGCGTGACCGAGGCTGTTCGAGAGGTGAATGTCAATGTTCCCATCGTGGTGAGATTAGAAGGGACAAATGTAGAGGAAGGGAGAAGGATACTCTATGAATCGGGTCTCAATTTCACTGTCGCCATTGGAATGAAAGACGGCGCCGAGAAAGTAGTTGAAGCACTGAAGAAGGTTAGAGGTTAAAGGTTCAAGGTGGGAGGTAAAAGATTTTGCAACACACCTCGCCCCTAACGCCTTACGCTTTACGATAGTTATTGGAGGGAAACATGAGTATCTTGGTAGATGAAAAAACACGAGTGGTGGTTCAAGGGATCACCGGAAATGAAGGGATGTTTCACACCCGTCAGATGGTAGAGTATGGAACAAAGGTTGTAGCGTGTGTCACTCCAGGTAAAGGCGGGCAGAAAATTGACGGGATACCGGTCTTCAATACCGTATCGGAGGCAGTTAAAAATACTGGCGCCAATGCTTCTGCGATCTTTGTTCCTCCTGCTTTTGCAGCAGATGCCATTCTGGAGGCATCGGATGCTGGCATTTCAATCATTGTCTGTCTGACCGAGGGAATTCCGACGCTGGAGATGGTGATGGTGCGACAATATCTCCGTGGGAAAGAATCAAAATTAATTGGCCCAAATACCCCAGGCATTATTTCACCTGGAAAATGTAAAATTGGTGTCATGGCAGGTTATATTCATAAACCGGGGACGATTGGAATTATCTCTCGAAGCGGGACTCTCACCTATGAGGTCGTGGACCAATTAACCAAAAAGGGGATCGGACAGTCAACCTGTATAGGCATTGGAGGAGATCAAATCATTGGGTTGAACTTTGTTGATCTCTTGGGAATGTTTGAAAAAGACCCTGGGACAGAGGCAGTGATCATGATTGGCGAAATTGGTGGAACGGCAGAAGAGGAGGCTGCTGAATTTGTCGAGAAGAAGATGAGAAAACCTGTGTTAGCCTTTATTGCCGGTTTGACTGCTCCACCAGGTAGGAGGATGGGACATGCCGGAGCCATTATCTCAGGAGGAAAGGGGACTGCGAAGGAGAAAATGGAAGCATTGGCAAAGGCAGGTGTAAAGGTTGTCAAAAACCCGGCATTGGTCGGAGAGGAGATGCAGGCCGTTTTAGGAAAAAAGACGTAAGAACGCAGGGCGTCATGCATAGCATTCTATCATGTGCTGCAGTGCTGCCGTTTTTTAACTCCAAGGTGGTAGCAACATTGATTGACTGCAGGACGGCAGAGCAGCAACACGGCAATACTGGGTTTTTAATAAACACAATGAACCCGATAAACCCAATAAACTCAATAAGCCCAAAGAGTTACAGAAAGTTATTTATCTTTTTCTTGATTTATGTTAGTATAAATATCAATCCTCAAAAAGAAAGGAATATTGTATGCTGGTTGAATTGAGAGACAGGTTGAAACAGTTAAGGGAACGACTGGAGTCCCTACGAGGTCCTCTTTGACGTCGAAGGAAAAGTGAAAAGATTAGACGAGATTGGAATGATGATGACACAACCTGGTTTTTGGGAAGGGGGTGAAACCGCACAGAAAATTTTAAAGGAGCGGACCCTTCTGTTAGAGAGTCTGTCGCCTTGGCAGGAAGAACAGAAGACATTGGAGGAGATGGAAATCCTTCTCCAATTGGTTGAAGAGCAGGGAGATGAGAAGGAAGCTCAAGAATTATTAGGGAGGGTGCAAAGAAGCGAGGAGGCTATTGACCAGATAGAATTCAGGAGAATGTTGGGGGGAACGCACGACCCAAATCATGCAATCGTCAGCATTAATGCAGGGGCAGGGGGAACAGAAGCTCAGGATTGGGTGGAAATGCTTTTAAGAATGTATCTCAGATGGGCAGAGAAAAGGGAATTTGAAACAAAAATTATTGATATTCTTACAGGAGAAGAGGCGGGTTTAAAAAATGTTACTTTTATGGTCAATGGGCATTATGCCTATGGATATTTAAAGGCGGAAACCGGAATTCACCGGTTGGTTCGAATATCCCCGTTTGATGCAGGAGCAAGAAGACATACTTCTTTTGCCTCGGTTTTTGTCATTCCCGAAGTCTCTGATGATATTGTGGTCGCAATCGATGAAAAAGATTTAAGAGTGGATACCTTTCGGTCTAGTGGGGCAGGAGGACAGCATGTCAACAAGACCGATTCAGCCGTCCGAATCACTCATCTACCCACGGGCATTGTCGTCCAGTGTCAGAACGAACGGTCCCAGCATAAAAATAAAGCCACCGCCTTGAAGATATTAAAGGCGAGACTTTATGAGAAGGAAATGAAGGAAAAGGGAGAAAAGTTTCAAGAACTTCACAATTCAAAAAAGGAGATCGCCTGGGGAAGCCAGATTCGTTCTTATATTATGCACCCTTACAAAATGGTAAAAGATCACCGCAGCAATAAGGTGATTCATCAGGCGGATCGAGTCATGGATGGGGAGATCGACGAACTGATCAGGGCCTATTTGCTCAGTGCTTCATAAACTCTGAACGATAGACGAAGGGTTGACTTTTTATGGCTGGAGAAATATCATTAGATAAACAAACGGAAGATATGGTTTCAGAAGAAGAACAAGGGTTGCTTGGAAATCTGGAGGAGAAGGTCCGTCACCTTTTAACAAGATTTCATGAACTGAAAAAGGAGCGGGACCATTTGGCCGCCACTTTGGAGGTCGAGAAGGAGAGAGGGATCCAACTGGAGAAAAAACTGAAACTTCTCTCACAGGACAGAGAAAAAGTCAAGACACGGATTGATCAACTTCTTCATCGTTTTAAAAATATTGATACTTAATATGTCACCCAATATTGTATAGAAGGGCGATAAGAAATGGGAAATGAAAGATTAGTCGAGATCAAGGTGTTTGGCCAAACCTATACGGTCAAAACGGATGCCGAAGAAAATTACATTCAGGAAGTGGCCAAATATGTCAATGAGAAAATGGACGAAGTATTAAAAAAGACAAAGAGTGTTTCGACATTGAATGTAGCGATTTTGACAGCTCTTAATATTGGAGATGATCTTTTAAAGGAAAAGAGAAAGAGGATCGCTCTGCTGCAAGAGATTGAGGTGAGGTCAAAAAATTTGGTTGAGAAGATAGACATTAAAATGGGAGGAATGGAGTTAGAAAAGACCATCATCGATGGATGATTTTTTCCCCAGGGTGTTCAGGGAGGCTGGAAAATTTATTGGTCACCCCTCAAAAAGGGGACTCTTTGCAACGGGTTGTTTTAGATCACAAACCATGAAACATCGAGTGGAGATTTTGAGGGTGACACCATCGTCAGAAGATGAAAAGTGAAGTGGAATAAAGGGAAGAAAGATTTTTTTTCAATCCTGATGTGGCCTATATGCTCCGCCTACTATAGGCAGGTGCAGGCAGGAAAAAAATGAGTTGGATACCTGTAATCCAGTGGAAAGGGATCGAAATCCTACAGAAATTTAAAAAGATGTGGATCCGATTGATGATGTGGTTGGGAATCTTCATCAAGCCGGAACATCTCTCGCTCGATCGCTCACCTTTTGAAGCGGGTCTGAACGTGGAGAAGAAGAACAGCGCCATGAGCTCGTCCGTTCAAGGGAAAGTAGGTTTTCGTTATATAATGGAGACACATTGCAAATTACCCTCAAGGTTCCTCTCGTTTTTTTCTCCCATGCCCGCGGTAGGCAAGGCATGTCGGGTTCCATTAGACCGGTCTTTTTTCCTATTCCATCTCAGCCCTCTTTCTTTTATCGTCTGACGATACTATCTTACTGAATCCTGGCAGTGAATCGTATCAGTGGTGTCGTGGCCAAATCGTAATCCACAGACAAGTACTATGGCAGGCGAGCGCTTTGCGATTTTTTATATAAGGAGGTGAAGATACCGGTGAAGTTATCCATTGAGATGTATATTATTCTCGTTTTTATCATTGCGTTTCTCGGAGGGCTGATTGGATTCCTTGTGAGAAAAAGATTTTCCGAGACCAGGATTGTTTCTGCGAGGGAGGTCGCCAGACGTTTGGTTGAGGAAGCTGAGAAAAAAGCAGAGATCATAAAAAAGGAAGCGTTCCTCCAAACCAAAGATAAATTTTATCAAGAAAAGGCCGAGTTGGAAAAAGAGACAATGGAGAAACGCCAGGAGATCCAGAATCTGGAGAGAAGGATCACCCAGAGAGAATCTCACTTGGACAAAAAGATTGAGCTTCTGGACACCAAGGAGGCGGAGATCGGACGTCGGGAAAAAAATTTGATCCAGCAGGAAAAGAATATTCAGGAGCAAGAAAAAAAGGTGGCCACTCTTCTCGAAAAGCAGCGCATTCAATTAGAGAACATTGCCAAAATGTCATCGGAGGAAGCAAAGCGATTGCTCATGGAGGCCATGGAGAATGAGGCAAAACACGAAGCAGCTAAGAGGATAAAAAAGTTAGAGGAGGAAACGAAAGAAGTCGCCGATAAAAAATCGAAAGAAATTATCAGTCTGGCCGTTCAACGTTATGCCGGAGAATATGTGGCTGAGAGGACGGTTTCTGTGGTCAATCTGCCGAACGAAGAAATGAAGGGCCGCATCATCGGTCGTGAAGGCCGAAATATTCGAGCCCTCGAAGCGGCGACGGGTATTGATTTGATCATCGACGACACCCCGGAGGCGGTGATCCTCTCAGGGTTCAATCCCGTTCGAAGGGAAATTGCCCGGATTGCCTTAGAACGTCTGGTGAGCGATGGACGAATCCATCCTGCACGGATTGAAGAGATTGTCCAAAAAGTAGAGCAAGAGGTAGAGACATCCGTTCGCGAAGCAGGGGAACAGGCGACCTTCGACGTGGGTGTTCACGGTATGCATCCGGAATTGATTAAGCTTATTGGGCGGCTCAAATATCGAACAAGTTTTGCCCAGAATGTTTATCTGCATTCCTTGGAAGTGGCGTTTCTTTGCGGAGTAATGGCTGCAGAACTTGGGGTCAATGTGAAACATGCGAAGAGGGCAGGTCTTCTTCATGATATTGGAAAGGCCGTCGATCATGAAGTGGAAGGTTCCCACGGAAAGATTGGGGCAGAGCTGGCAAGAAAATATGGTGAATCGCCTATCATCGTGCATGCCATTGCCTCTCATCACGAGGAGGAAAAGCCAGAGTCCATCCTTGATATTTTGGTGGAGGCCGCCGATGCTCTTTCAGGGGCGAGACCAGGGGCAAGGCGTGAGATGCTTGAGACTTATGTGAAGCGGCTGGAGGATTTAGAAAAAATCGCCCAGTCTTTCCATGGAGTTGAAAAATCTTATGCCATTCAAGCGGGGCGTGAAATTCGTATCATGGTCCAACCCGATCGTCTCTCTGATGAGGATTCTGTCATTTTAGGGAGGGATATTGCCCGTAAGATCGAAAAGGAGTTAACTTACCCTGGACAGATTAAAGTGACGGTGATCAGAGAAACGCGGTCGGTCGATTACGCAAAGTAGTTCGGAGTCATTAGTTCGTAGTTCGGAGTCAAAAAAACTTTAGTCTCCGAACTCTGAACTCTGAACTCTGAACTCAGGACTCTTTGACATGAAGATTCTTATGGTAGGGGATATCGTAGGAAAAGCAGGTCGGCAAGCCATTCAGGAGATATTAGGAAAGGTCATCACTGATCAAAAAATCGATTTTACCATTGCGAATGGGGAGAATGTAGCGGGAGGAATGGGCATTACACCTATGATTGCCATTGATATTTTAGATCACGGTGTGGATGTTCTGACTTCTGGAAACCATATCTGGGCAAAAAAAGAAATCATCCCTTTTTTAGATGAGGAGCTTCGAATTTTACGGCCGGCTAATTATCCACCTCACGTTCCAGGAAGGGGGAGCGGTATTTTCAATTCAGGCAATGGGGAAAAGGTAGGTGTTCTCAATTTAGAAGGCAGGGTTTTTATGAAGCATCTGGATTGTCCGTTCCGTGCCGGAGAAAAGGAAGTTGAATTATTGAGTAGAGAGACCCCTATTATTCTGGTCGATTTCCATGCAGAAGCCACCTCAGAGAAAATGGCAATGGGTTGGTTTTTAAATGGGAAGGTAAGCGCTGTATTGGGAACTCACACCCATGTCCAGACCAGCGACGAGAAAATATTGGATGGAGGAACAGCATATATTACTGATGTAGGGATGACAGGACCCTTAGCCTCTGTGATTGGAATTCGCAAACAGATTGCCTTGGATCGTTTATTGACTCAAATCCCCTGGAAATTTGATGTTGCCACAGAAGAGATCGAGCTTCAAGGGGTGGTCATTGAAGTTGATTCGCAAACGGGAAAATCCCAAAATATCCAGAGGATCAAAGTTCCTTTGAGATAGAATTAATGGGATTAAGGGTTTGGGAAATTGAAGAATTAGGGATGACAGGGTTATTTGAGTTGCTTGTGTTATTTAAGTTCTTTGGGTTAAACCAAAAACCCATTAAACTCAATTAACTCAATAAACCTTATGAATCCCTAAATTCGGAATTATTAATAGAATGGTGGAGCACGGATGATGGTGAAACGCATAGAACATGAAAAAACTGTTTATGATGTGTTTATCGAAAGGGGTTTTATTGAAAAGGTAACCGATGAAGGAAAAGTACCGGAGATCTTAGAAGGAAGGATCACCTGCTATATCGGCTTCGATCCCACCGCTTCGAGTTTTCATGTCGGAAATTTAGTGCCCATCATGTCCCTGGCCCATATGCAGAGACACGGCCATCAGCCGATTGCCCTGGTGGGAGCTGGGACAGGATTGGTGGGAGATCCCAGCGGTAAGGATGAGATGCGACAGATTTTGACTTATGAAGAAATCAACAGGAATGCTGAAGCCCAAAAGAAGCAATTCGCTCGGTTTTTAGATTTTTCGGAGGGGAAAGCTCTTCTATTAAATAATGCCGATTGGTTGACAAAGCTTAATTATATTGATTTCTTGAGAGATATCGGTGTCCATTTTAGTGTGAATCGAATGCTGGCCACTGAATCGGTGAAGATTCGTTTGGAGACTGGACTTTCCTTTATCGAATTCAATTATCAACTCCTTCAGGCCTATGATTTTTGGTATCTTTTTAAATATCACAACTGTCTGATTCAAATGGGAGGGAGCGATCAGTGGGGCAATATTGTGGCTGGGATTGATCTCATACGTCGGCTGGAAGGGAAACAGGCCTATGGGATCACGTTCCCTTTGATCATGACAGCCGATGGGAGGAAGATGGGAAAGACTGAGAAAGGAGCCGTCTGGTTGGAATCCCAGCGCACCTCTCCTTATGAATATTATCAATTTTGGATCAATACGGACGATAGAGATGTAAAAAGGTTTTTGGCTCTCTTTACCTTTCTTCCGATGGAGAAGGTAGAGGAATATGGGAAATTAAAAGGGGCTGATCTCAGAAAAGCTAAAGAAATTTTAGCCTTTGAAACAACAAAGATTGTGCATGGAGAGGAAGAGGCCAAAAAGGCGCAGGAAGCATCGAGAGCCCTTTTCTCAGGGGAAGAAAGGGATGAAGATTTAATTCCAACGACTTATATAGAAAAAGAAAAATTTACACGGGGGATTCCAATTTTTAAGTTATTTGAAGAAACGGGTCTCTGCGCCTCAAGTTCAGAGGCCAGGCGATTAATCGAGCAAGGAGGAGGGTATTTTAATAAAAAAAGAGTAGATCAAATTGATCTTATTATAACATTAAATGACCTCGATCATAAAGGGGAAGTTTCATTAAGAGCAGGTAAAAAGAAATTTCACCGTATAAAACTTAAAAATCCTTGACAAAAAGAAAGAATTTTGTTAGTATTTATTTACTTCGATGTAAATTTTTTCCTCTTTGAAAATTTACCTCTTGACAACTTAATTAATCTGGTTTATATTAACTAGGTTCGACTAAATTTGTTCTTTGACAAAAGAATAGGGGTTACTGTTTCTGGGTCTTTATATATTTTCCTTTGAAAAGGATCATTTTCAGATATAAACTGGAGAGTTTGATCCTGGCTCAGAACGAACGCTGGCGGCGTGCCTAACACATGCAAGTCGTACGAGAAATCCTGGGCAACCGGGAGAGTAAAGTGGCGCACGGGTGAGTAACGCGTGGGTAACCTACCCTTAAATTCAGGATAACTCTTCGAAAGGGGAGTTAATACCGAATAATATTCCGATTTCCCCGGGAATTGGAATCAAAGGTGGCCTCTGCATGCAAGCTATCGTTTAAGGATGGGCCCGCGTACCATTAGCTAGTTGGTAGGGTAATGGCCTACCAAGGCGACGATGGTTAGCTGGTCTTAGAGGATGGCCAGCCACACTGGAACTGAGACACGGTCCAGACTCCTACGGGAGGCAGCAGTGGGGAATTTTGCGCAATGGGGGAAACCCTGACGCAGCAACGCCGCGTGGGTGATGAAGGCCTTCGGGTCGTAAAGCCCTGTCAGGTGGAAAGAAACCTGTGGATGTTAATACCATCCGCACTTGACGGTACCACCGGAGGAAGCACCGGCTAACTCCGTGCCAGCAGCCGCGGTAATACGGAGGGTGCAAGCGTTGTTCGGAATTATTGGGCGTAAAGCGCGTGTAGGTGGTCGTGTAAGTCAGATGTGAAAGCCTTCTGCTTAACAGAAGAAGTGCATTTGAGACTGCTCGGCTAGAGTACGGGAGAGGAGAGTGGAATTCCCGGTGTAGAGGTGAAATTCGTAGATATCGGGAGGAACACCAGTGGCGAAGGCGGCTCTCTGGTCCGATACTGACGCTGAGACGCGAAAGCGTGGGGAGCA
>Ga0209705_10002039_pt1 | contig 10820 bp, 10 predicted proteins | sample PPLLaktember2015_5_FD_187262 | JGI IMG/M metagenome (GOLD analysis project Ga0209705, IMG submission 187262) | Freshwater sediment microbial communities from Prairie Pothole Lake near Jamestown, North Dakota, USA - PPLs Lake P8 Core (1) Depth... | ecosystem: Environmental > Aquatic > Freshwater... | reverse complement strand
GGGCTTGCTCGAAAACTCCGGATGAAGGGCAAGGCCCATCAGGCCTCCCTCCCCATGGTGGGCAACGTCCACTTCGGCATACGGTTGCTTCAGAAGTTTTCCATTTCTAATCAGTCTAATTCTGCCCGGCCTCTCGCTGACCAGCGCCCTGCCATCTCCGAGGAATACCAATGACCATGGTACCTCGAGGTCTTCTATCCATGGTTCCACTCTGACGCCGACTCCGTCGGCAACGAACCGGTCCCGTATCTTCTGAGGCTCCTCGCCTACCGCTGGTTCGGGGACAGCTGCGCGGCTGAGGAGAAAAACAATCACAACACAGAAAACGGATAAGGATTTCATTCGCCTTCACCCATTCGACTGCACAACCTCCGATGTTTAGACCGGGGAGTCCAAGGGCTTATTTCATTTGGGTGTTCGATCAGCGAAACTCCCGCCTTCAGAGATCCTAGGTCTACTCTTTAAACGTGAGCTAGCGGTTCACTTCGGCCTGTGACTCCGGGAATGAGACGGACCTCGGCTTCAACCCCGACCCACTCCACAGGCCGAGGCCACCCCTATTGGCTTAACTTGAAAGCGATTGTTGCGACATGTTTCCCCTGAAAACGTGCGGCTGCTAACTCATTCTCGCTCGGCATCCTCTCCCCTCTGCTCCCAGCAATTGTCGACGTTCCATAGGGAGATCCGCCCGTGATTTCATCCATGCGCGACTGCCCCTGGAAGGTGTAGGGTAAGCCGACAATAACCATTCCCTGGTGAAGGAGAGTAAAATGAAAACTCAAAATAGTGGATTCCTGCCCTCCATGTTGCGTGTTAGAACTCGTAAATACGCTACCTACCTTTCCAACAAGTGCCCCTCTTGCCCAAAGTTGGCCCGTAGCATCAAGGAACTGCCTCATCTGTCCACACATGTTCCCGAACCTCGTCGGTGTGCCGAAAATAATCGCATCAGCCGAAGCAAGCTCGTCAACCTTGCATACGGGGATGTGAGCAAATGCCTTCTGAGGCTCAAGCGCCCCCATTTTCTCGAGGATTTCCTCTGATAACGTCTCCGGGACGCGTTGCATCTCCACTTTCGTTCCTGTCACCTCCCTGGCTCCCTCTGCAACAGCCTCTGCAAGACGGTAGATATGGCCATACATGGAATAGAATACAATCAACACCTTCATGACTTCTGCCTCCTTTCCGCTCGGTTCAAAAAATCGTTATAATCCCAAAACTGATCCTATTGGAAAATAATGTGACCTCCTTCTGTTGTAGGAGGGAAAACTGTATTTTGAAGTCACTTGTCTTCCGGCGAAACCGGGGCCTGACAAAACCGTTAGTGGTTTACTTGTCTATCTGAGCCTTCTGCAGCTTTCCGCTGAAATCCCGGTAGATCACCTTCACCTGGCTGTAGGTATCAAGGGCTCCCCCACGACCTCCAGCTTCCTTCTTTCCGTAGCCCGAATGTTTCACTCCCCCAAAGGGCAGGTGAATTTCCGCTCCGATCGTAGCGGCGTTGACGTAAACGATCCCAAATTCCAGATCTCGCTCTGCAACTGCACTGGTATTAACATCCCGCGTATAGATAGCTGCAGAGAGCCCGTATGGGGTCCCATTGGCAATCCGGATGGCCTCGGAGAGATCATTGGCCCTGATGACTGAGACGACAGGCCCAAAGATCTCCTCCTGAGCGATCCGCATTTTCGGAAGAACTTCCGTGAAGATCGTCGGTTCAATGAAATATCCCTTTGAGTTGTCTCCTTCTTGTCTTGCCTTTCCCCCGAAAATGAGTTTTGCCCCCTCCTCTTTTCCGACCCCGATATACCTGAGAACTTTGTTGAACTGAGATTCGTTGACCACGGGTCCCACGTCAGTCTCTTTTCTCAGCCCATCCCCAAGTCTAAGGCGGGAGGCCGCAGTTTGAAACTTATCAACGAAGGTATCATAGACCTTCTTATGAACACCGATCCTGCTCGCGGCAGTGCACCGCTGTCCGCTCGTGCCAAAACCTCCCCAAATAGCCCCTTCGATTGCCAGATCAAGATCGGCATCGTCCATAACAATGATGATATTCTTTCCTCCCATTTCAGTATCGATCGGGCGCTGAATTGAGCCACAGATCTGTCCAAGGCGCTTTCCCACGTCGAGAGATCCTGTGAAAGAGATCGCGTTCACTCCCGGATGACTGACCAGGTATTCTCCCACATCTCCCCCAGGCCCATGGACCAGATTCAAGACACCCTTCGGGAGACCGGCCTGCTCGAAGAGTTCGACGAATTTTGCCGCACAAACGGACGTCTCACTGGAAGGCTTGAAGACAACGGTATTGCCACAAATCAGAGCCGGGAAAATTTTCCAAGCAGGAATGGCAATAGGAAAATTCCAGGGAGTGATCAGTCCGAACACGCCAACTGGGACCCTGACAGATTTCATGTCCTTGTCCGGGAGCTCAGAAGGGACCGTCTCTCCAGCTAACCTCCTTCCCTCGCCCGCCATGTAGAATCCCATGTCGACGCCCTCCTGGACATCACCTAGGGCTTCCGGCAGGATCTTGCCCATCTCGCGGGTTTCCAGCCTTGCCAGGCTCTCCTTGTTCCGGAAGAGAAGCTCAGCCACTCTGAACAGGATTTCGCCGCGACGCGGGGCAGGCGTCAATCGCCATCCCTGATAGGCCTCCCGTGCTGCCTTCACTGCGTCATCGACATCTTCCCGGCCCGACTTCGAAACGATGCCGATCGTCTCATCGGTGTTAGCCGGGTTGATGGAAAGAAACGTCTCGCCCGATCTAGAATCAACCCATGCACCCTTGATATAGTTTCTAACTCGTTTATCTCCAACAGCGGTGGTGTCAGTCATGAGGTATTTTAATGCAACACTTTGATATCATTTTCTGACATCAGTTTATCAATCATTGGCAAGCTTATTCTCGTGGCATAGGGCGCAATGAATTTGTGTCCCCTTGGGGATGCGAACCAAATCTATTTCCTCACCCTCAAAGACACGGTTTGCTGCTGCTCGTGAAAGGACTGTTCCATGTCCGAACATGCCGTGGCAGGCCTGGCATTCTGTTCTGAATGCTTCGAAGAAATTCTCGTGCCCCTCCACCCATCTGCGGCTGTTCACATTGTGAAGTCCGTGGGGTCCTCCCAGGGTCAGTGCCATGTTTCCACCGTGGCAGGCAACACACTCGATGATCGTACCTGCGTGCCCCTGGATTTTCTTGGCGGCCAGATTGTCATTCGCTTCCCTTGTCGGCCATTCGGCATGAGGACTACCATGACATGACTCACACGCCATGTCCCCGTTCTTGTGCCCCAGGCTGTTGCGATACAACTTGAAACCATACATCCCCGGGTACCCGGCAGGAGCCGGTTCTTCGGCAAACCGGTTGTTGGTGGCCACAATCGGTGTGGCAACATCAGGGCTGTCGGCATAGGCTGTGCGGCGAATGAGCTGTCCATCAAAGTTGCTCAGCACGTCTCCTGTGTGGCAGGACTGGCAGAGAGGCATATCGACCCAGGGGTAACGCTTGGTCACCTGCCCTACTCCACCCACAGCCAACATATTCCCGTGGCAGTCGAGGCAGACCAGTCCTGCCTGAGCCATCACCCCCCGGAAGCACTGGGTCCTTATCCCCGGGTGGCACAGATAGCAGGGGTTCGAACCTGTTGCCCGGGTGCGGGGAAACACCGGATTTCCAAGGCCATCCAGCAGCTGCCCATGAAACCCGTGAACAGCATGTGACATCCAGGGAATACCATTGGGAGGAGGGCCACTGCTTGCCAGATCCAACGCCGGAGAGTAGTGACACGTGGCGCACAGGACAGGTTGGTTTGACATGAGGGTCGTCAGGTTCGCGGCATCATGCAAAATAAGGATGTTTTCCTTGTACTGGATCACCGGATCCTGAGCAGTGCTCCATCCGGCGATGCCGTATTTTACCTGCACCGCATTGTCAGCTGCATTCTGACCGGTGGCATGGCAGTCGCTGCAATTCATCTCATAAGATACGGGGACAACCGTCGGAAGACCTCCGATGCCTATATTGTTTCTGGTCGCCTGCACACTCATGAGCGGATAAGGATTGGATTTTAGTCTATCATCCAGCTGGGTAATGGGAATCCCTGCTGCTGTAAACCAATTCATCTCAAAATTGTATCCGTGTACAAAAGGCTGTCTAACATTCCCGAGGCCCGGCATCACGGCACTGGGGCCGCCTGGAGGTGGGACCGGGATACCCTGATTGACCTGGAGGGTCAGGCCGAAAAGACTCTGGGCATAGTCCCAAAAATTCGTTTTGGGAACCCCTTTAACCAGACCGCTTGTCCTGTTGATAGAGCCCGACGGGTCTCTCTTGGCCTTATAATAAACGTCCACCTGCGAGTCATCCAGCAACTGCGGAAGTGTCCCTCTGCGTAATACCTGGGCATGGAGGACATTGAACGGAGGAAGGATCGTAAATACCGAGTAATCGGTGTCGTAACAATGCATCCCCAGGTCATTGAACGCAAAGATCTGATAGGGCCTCTCCTTGATGCCAGGAATTGTTGCTGCGGAAGTGGCAAAGGCCAAAAGACCGAATAGCAAGAGAACCATGACTCCGATTGCTACAACCCTCCCCAGATGCTTCCCGTTTGAATGGGTATCCATGTTCGTCCTCCCCTTTGGCCAATGTTGACCTGAAGTCAGCCAGAAGCACCCATAGATCTTTACGAATGACTTCGCCTAGGAGTGCTGTCGTTTTAGGAAAGCAAGTCTAACAAATATCAAGGAGAATAAGTAATGTCGATCAGCTCGACCCTAACAGTCTTCTCCTTAAGTTCTTCAATGAGCACCAGTCCGGTGCCGGGGGCGTAGAATTTATGCTCAATATTGCCTGGCTCAAGCTGTGTCCACTCCTTGGTTTTCAGGCATTTCTTAAAATCACCGTATTCCACCGAAACTTTCGCATTGAGCCTCAGAACCTTGGCCCTGTCCTCTGCTACGTCCTCATAATATTCCTGCTGGTAACATACCCCAGGCCTTGGCTCGGCAAGAATCAAATACCCTGGAAGGGCTCCGTCAACTCCTGCTTCCCACGAACCCTCTTTGCTCACAGTGCCATCGTCGAGATACGCAGTTGTGTTTTCTCCGCAGTACCAGACATTGCCATCATCATCCTGTGCGTACCAGTCAAAAGTTTCTTCACTGAGGGTCCCATCAACCGTCTCCACATCATAGACCACCCTGCAGTCAATGCTTCTGCCATCTACTGTAACCGTTTTGACATCACCGGTGACAGTGACCGTGTTCACAACATTGTCCTCATTTGGGACGGGTTCGTATACGAAAGTTGTTCCTGGTACGAGTGGCCAAAAGGGATTGTCTATGATAAGCGGTTCAGTGAAAACGGCAGATCCAAAGTCTGGAAGTTCACAAGGGCCCGCTTGCGCAGCTCCGATCAAGAAGCCGAGAAATATCATCACACTCAGGATAAAACGTCCCATCAACTTCAATGTTCTCATGGCGTACCTCCTTACTCTCTTAGTTTTGAATCATAATACTCACACATCACCGTTCCGTTTGCGGCGCATTATCCTCCTTTCCGAGACCTTGTGGCATCTCTGATTGAATTTGCGAGAGATGTTTTTGTCGATCAGAAGATCAGCCATCTGAATACCTGCTCCCTGCTGGTACCAATTTCTTGGCGCTTCACACCATGGCACAGTTTCGTAGTTCACCTCACTGTGAGAGTACGACTTCCTGTCCTTTGTTAAGTTGATAAAAATATAGTACTTTCCGAACATAATCCGTTGTCTCTCGGTAAGGTGGAATAGCACCCAACTTGGAAACAATATCCTCACCCGCATTGTAAGCGGCCAATGAAAGCCTAACATCGTTATTGAAAACCGACAGGAGATACTTGAAATGGCGAACCCCGCCCTCGACATTCTCCTCGGGATTGAAGGGATTTGATACATTTACTCGAGAAGCAGTTGCTGGCATCAACTGCATCAATCCCTTTGCCCCTTTCCGGGATACAGCGATTGGATTGAACCCAGACTCAGCCCGAATGATTGCCTTGACCAGAGCAAAATCCATTTGGTACTTTTCGGAAACCTTGGAAATCAGAGAATCATAATTATTATCGGCAGGAATGCATGATGCAGATCCTGCAGAGGGAAGTGCTATCTCCCCTCCTTTCTCCATCTGATTCTGGATGTAAATCTTGAATTGGGGGTCTCTAGGGCAATTGGTAAAGTGAAGAATTCCATTTTCATCTTCGTACCCATAGATGTCTGCCCAACTGGGAGCACAAATACCTATCAAACATACAATCATCACTACTCTTAAGATAGTTGCCATTCTCATTCCTAAGAACGCGCTGTTCTCATTACCGTTATCTTTCGATCAATATCAGCCTTGTCCTCTTTCTGACCCTTCACCTATTTGACGGAAATGAGCTCCACTTCAAAAATCAGGGCACTGTTCGGTGGGATGGTGGAACTTGCGCCACGCTCGCCGTAGGCAAGCTCTGGAGGAATGAAAAGCTGCCACTTGGAACCTTCCTTCATCAACTGCAGGGCCTCAGTCCAGCCTTTTATAACGCCATTAACCGGCAAAGTTGCCGGTTGTCCCCTTTTGTAAGAACTGTCGAACTCCGTTCCATCGGTTAAAGTGCCTTTGTAGTTAACCGTGACCGTATCCTCTGCCTTGGGGATTTTGCCAATGCCTTCAGTTAAAATTTTATATTGCAGGCCACTCGGCAGAGTCTTAACCCCTTCCTTCTTCTGGTTCTCTGCAAGGAACTTTTTTCCTTCTTCAAGGTTCTTCGCCGACTTCTCCATCAAATCTTTCTGACGGGCACCTGCCACCCTCTTCTGCAGCTCCATAATCGTCGCGCGAATCTCTTCCTGGCTCATTTGAGGTTCTTTCCCGGCAAGTGCATCCTTGATTCCGGAAGCATAGATGTCCAGGCTAATGTCTACTCCCTGGTTCTTAAGACTCTGACCAAACTGAAAACCAAGACTGTAGCTCTCTTTGTCTTTCTGACCCTTCAGCTCAATTGTTTCTGCCGCCAAAGTGACACTGAACAAAAAACCTATGACGAGGGCTATGGTTAATAAATACTTCATATCAATCTCCTTTTCCGAAATCTTCAACTGGTTAAGTTACGGGCCGCAAATTGTGTTAGGCAGTAGTATCAACTTGCCCGGTGCTCTGGTAATATTCTGCGGACTGCTATGATACTAATGCCTGACCCCATGACCCCCCTGATAAGGCCTCTCCTTGATACTCGGCACCGTTTCGGCAAAGACATTGCCGACCATCAAGACCAGAGTCAGGCAGAAGACCACACCTACAAGCCCACATGATCTTATACGCATTCTTTCTCTCCTTTCTTCATAGCAGGAATCATGACAAGCCCCTGAGCCAATCTACCAGCGGCAATATGAAACTCCGGCCCTTCCCGTTTAGGAGAATCAATCAGGGTACAAGGAAAAGTGTTTGTTTGAGACAGAGCAAAGACCGTGCCATCCGTGATAACAGATGGACCCCATCGAAATATCTTAATTGCCGCATAGTTAAAACATGGACGTGCAGGACCTCATCGTTCCGAGAAATTTCTTCTGTCCTGTGGCGCAGAACTCCGTCCTCAAAGACAGGACTTTTTCTTCTTTGACAAGACTCTCTGCGGCTGCGAGAGTTCGCCTGTTCATTGTAAGAAAGATCCTGAAAAAACCCGAATGGCGTCGGGTCTGAAAGGGACTATGGAACGTCGATGCTTACTTTCAGGGTGTGTCTCTTGCCCTGATGGGTGATCTTCGTGACAATCGCCCAGGGGCCCGACATGATCAGAACCATTTTGGCCCTGTAAGCCTCTCCGTTCAGTTTGGCACCCACTTTATAATTCATAGGGGCCATTCTGGGCATGGGCGGCATGTAATAGTTAATCAGAACTTGTGCATCCTTCACTGGTTTTCCTGTGGCATCTCTGATCTCCACCTCGACCTGATTGTCGCCCAGGACAGGAGGGTTCTTGTCGATCCGGAAAACGACATCGTATCCCCCCACGTTCTTCTTCGCTTCGTAGCCCCTGGCGTGAGCAAGGGCCGCGGTCAGCGACAGAATCGCAAAGAGGACGGATAAGACCTTCATGGCGCTTCCAGGATTAAATTCGAGAATATCACTCTGTAGGTAACAATCGCCGTGAACACGAGAATTAAGGACACCGATACCAGGGTCAGCCGTCTCTGAATAACGGGAATAACCTCTCGCAGGGTGTCGGTCTTTCGAAAGGGCATGAGTAAACCCACCCCCATCCCTGTGATCGTGCTTCCTAGAAGGGCGATATAAAGGGGATAACCGACGTATCCGTATTCCCGCTGCAGGATGCAGAAAGGGCAGTGATGGGTGGGGAGCTCGTAAAAATAGAGCGAGACAAACGAGAGGATCGAAACAACCGCAACCAGAAACTGGAGTCCACTCAATCCCGCGAACAAATAGCCTCCTCTGTTTCTGAGGTAAAACCAGAACCCTGCCGCAAGGGTCAGGGCAGTCCAGGAATAGAAAACAATCTTTACCGGGAGGCTCGGGAGGGAAGCGACTTCAGAAGCAACACTCGCACCGCTTACGCTGAAGAGGCTCCCGCAGCAGGATGTGATGACATCCGGCCGGAGGAGGAAAAAATAATTCCCCTGGAGAACCGCTTCGACCACGATAAAGGGGCTGATCACAAGGAGAAGAAAATACTTCTTCTTGATCAACGGATAATCGTAAGCCCTGTTATCGACGTAGTTAAAGATGAGCCAAAGACCACCTAGCAGAAAACTCGCCACCTTGAGAACGAGCGTGGGATAACCGTAGGAATTCACATAGAGGCTTCCTGCGGCACACATGGCCCCCACAAAAAGGGTATGGAGGTGGTCGGCGGCGTAAACAAACAGGAAGAGGGATCCCAGTTGAAACGCGAAGGCATAGGCAAGGAGTGACGAGATGAGATACGTTTTTCTCTCCAGATTCAACTGGACCTCGCTTCCACTCTTCAGGTCCCAACTTCTTAGAATCTGGATTCCATGGCGGGTGGAATAGAGAATCATGAAGGTGACCAGGATCGAGGAGGTATGAAGCGCCAGGATGGCGGGATGAAAAACCATCAGCATCCTCCGTTTCCATCAATTCTCCCGTCCCTAAGACAGATCACCCTTTCTACGACGCTCGAGTTGAACACGATGGGATCATGACTTGAGACGAGGACCGTCTTGTCGTTTTCCCTCAACCGTCTCAGGATCTCCATGAACTCCTGGGAGAGCTTCGAGTCGAGGTTTCCAGTCGGCTCATCTGCGATGATCACTGATGGATCGTTGATCAGGGCTCTCGCAATGGCCGTCCTCTGGGCCTCTCCTCCTGACAGCCACTCCACCCGGGCGGAGGCTTTTTGGGAGAGATCGAAGAGGTCAAGCAATGCCGATGCCCGCCTTCTCAACGTGGCATGACGTTCACCCGATGGGTAGGCGGGAAGCATTACATTCTCGAGCACAGTGATCCCCTTGATGAGATTGAACTGCTGGAAAACAAACCCGAAGGTCTTCCGTCTGACCTCTGTCAGGAACCGCTCCGGCAGGCTCGTCACCTCGCGATTCATCACGGTGATGCGACCTGAGGTAGGTCTTGCCATGCAACCGATCATACTGAGGAGTGTTGTTTTCCCTGAGCCGCTGGGCCCCTTCAGTGCGGTGATACGACACGGTTCGATGGACAGAGTAATCCCATCGACCGCCACGAACTGATTCGGCCTTCCCGCATTGAAGACTTTTCGAACGTCGAGTAGTTGAATCATAACACTGACGCTGTCACTTCATTTCACGATCCCCTCATCACCGAGTCAGGATCGATCGTTGAGGCTCTCCAGGAGGGGATGATGGTTGCCACCGTATAGGGAACGACCGTGAGAAAGAATAGCGTGACGATCTGATACGGATTGATGAACGGGATCAACCTGAATTTCGGATAGAGCACCGACCAACCTTTCAGGACGGGCTCAAAGAAGACTGCGGAGGTGAAGAAGATGTGCACGTAGGCCAGGACCAGACCCGCAAGAAAGGAGGTGAGGGAAATGACCATCCCTTCCCAGAATTTGAGCAGAATCACATCAGACGTCTCCCAGCCGACCGCCTTGAGGATGCCTGTCTCGCGCTTCTCTTCGACGCTCAGCCCGGAGGCTTTGTCCCAGGCGAAGATGATGAAGGCGAGCAAGGCCCCGAAGAGGATGACCAGCATCAACCCTCCACGCCAGTCAAATATCGTATCGTAGGTTCTCAGGAGCTCCTCCTTCAGGATGATCCTTGTATCGGGCAAAAGCGCTGCGATCTTTTCGGCGATGGTCACCTGCTCCCTCGGGTTTCCAACCTGGAGGATCAGGTCGGTCGCGTGGCTTCTGGGTAATCCAAAGAGCTTCCGGAAGTCGCTCTCAGAGATCAGGAGCAGATCCGAAGAAACGAGCTCCGATTTGGCGGAAAATATTCCTTGAACCGACAAATTGAAAATGACTCCGTCATGGGCTTTAAACTCCATCTCGTCGCCCACATCGAGAAGCCGGGTCCTGGCAATCCCCTGACCGACTGTGATGCTCCCCTCGGCTGGAGATTCTCCCGAAACCATCAATGTGTAATTCGCGCCCACCACAGGATCGTAATAGTATCCCCACAGCCGCGATCCGGCTGAGCGGACACCTCGAATCTGCTTTATCTTGTCAAGATGGCTGAGGGGGATCGGGTCCTGCCTGCCCGCGATCAGTCGCTGGACGATCATGTCCGGAGATCCCTCCAGGATGAGGGAGGCTTCCCTTTTGATGG
>Ga0209705_10002037_pt1 | contig 10821 bp, 7 predicted proteins | sample PPLLaktember2015_5_FD_187262 | JGI IMG/M metagenome (GOLD analysis project Ga0209705, IMG submission 187262) | Freshwater sediment microbial communities from Prairie Pothole Lake near Jamestown, North Dakota, USA - PPLs Lake P8 Core (1) Depth... | ecosystem: Environmental > Aquatic > Freshwater... | reverse complement strand
GGCGAACGAGTCCATCAACAACCCCTCCGGTACCTTGGCGGCGATGACCAACGCCGAGGACGAGACGACGGTCTACCTATACGATGATCTCGATCGGCTGGCGTACATCTTCCGCCCCGAGGATCAGCCGGCCCCTCCGGCCGACCCGGTGCCCTCGGCGATCCTGACCTACGACCCGGAGACTCGCGAGCTCGCGCATGTCGAAGAGAGCGGGATTCATGACTATGAGCAGCACTACGAGTACGATGGGTTCGGTCGAGTGAGCAAGGACATTCTCTCGATCGCAGGCAAGACCCTCGTTTCGAAGTTCCAGTACGACTTCCTGGGACGGCTGGTCCACTACTACACCCCAGCCGCCCAGATGGGTCTCCAGTACCTGTATGCGGGCCCGTATCTGGAGCAGATCAAGGAGCTGCGGGACCAGGGCTCCACGACGTCGCTCCTCTTCCACTGGCTCACGGACATCGGCTACGACACGCGCGGACGCCCTTCGACGGCCGACCCGGTCGTGGCGAGCAGTCTCTATCGCCTCCACTACTCATTCGATGACGCGAGGCGAATGACGAACGCTCGCTGGCAGAGCGGCTCTCTCTTCGAGATGACCTACAGCTACGACGACGCGGGCAACGTGACTCTCGTCGAGGACGAGCACTCCGGCGGGGGTCTCGATGGGAGCTTCGACTTCGACCACGACGGGCGGAATCGGCTCAAGTGGTGGCACTGGATCGGCGAGGCGGGCCAGGCGACGAAGTACATGAACTACGACCCGCTCGGGAACCCCATCGGCAAGGACGTCGACTCGCCGACGGCGCAGAATCAGTTCTTCCAGCACCAGACGAATCCCTACGCCCTGACGTCCAAGGGCAGTGTCAGCTACGAGTACGACCTCGATGGCAACCAGACCGAGCGCACGGGAGGTGGCGCGACTCAGCACCGCAAATTCGACTCGGAGGGCCGCCTGCTCTGCGTGGGGACGACCGCGGGCGGCTGCGACCTGCAGCAGTTCGTCTATCGATTCGACGGCAAACGGCTCACCGAACGTGTCGATGGCCGGACGCGCATCTACGGTTCCGAGGGCTTCACGCTCGACGCCGAAGCGGACGGAACCTCCACGGGTCGCTTCTACGGGTACCTCTTCGGGCAGGTCTTCTCCGAGACGACCCAGACGAAAGTCCAGCTTCGTACGGCGGATAGCCCGGGTCCCGCCGGCTGGATCCCGATCGACCTCCTCGCGCCCGGCCTGGGAGCGCTGGCCGTCTTCGGCGCTCTCGCAGCTCTGCTCCACTTCGGGCTGCTGGAGAGCCTGCGCGCCCACCCGGTCTCGACGGTCATCGCGCTCGTGACAGCGACGGCCCTGGTCCCGATTCCGGCGGCCTGGGCGATCACTGGCCTGCCGGGAGGCGGGACGACCACGCGGCTCATGCTGCTCAGCGACCTCGTCGGGAGCTCGCTCCTTGCGGTCACGGTCTCCGACCCGCCCACGCGGGTGAGCAGGCGGGTGTTCGACCCGTTCGGATCGAAGCTGGACGAGGATACGACTGGCCAGCCCACAGTCCAGCGCTTCGGCGGCCAGCGGCAGGTGGAGAACATCGGCCTCTACGACTTCCAGGCCCGCTGGTACGACGCGGACGTCGGGCGCTTCCTGCAGAGGGATCCGATCGTCGAGACGCTCGCCGAGCCGGCCACGGTCAACGCGTACGGCTACGTGCGGAACAACCCCACGACGCGGGTCGACCCGACGGGACTGGAGTCGGTGGTGGTCCACCAGCCACCGCGGAGCTTTCCCCGACTCGTCGAGACACCGATCGGGGACGGGTACACCCGCACTGACCTCGTGTTTGAGCAGATCCCCACCGCACCGGTCCGGGTTGGCAACATCGGAGTGCCCCCTTCGCATCTCGTTGCTCAGTCCCAAGATGAACGGCTGGCGGTGCTCACGCCAACTGCGCAGATGTTGTCGGGATTTGCCGCTGTCGGCTCCTTCAGCGATGCGGAAGGACTTGCCCGGCTAAGCGAAGATGTTGCGGCGTTGGCACCCGACGCTTATGCATTTGTCGATGATCTCTCCTTGTTGGTGGGTGGCGTGCGACCAAATTTGCTTGACGTGCTTGCCACAAACAGGTTCGTGCCCCGAGTCTCGTTCGGCCAAACGGGATTCAAAACTGAGTTTCAAGAGATGCAGTACGACCACAACAACCAAGTGGTTCACTTCGTTGGCTACCTCGCGATCGGCTATGCCGTCGGGGGTGTGGTGGGCCATGGTGGGCTCTTGCTGAACGAAGTTAGCTTGTCATCACCGGACTACAGGCTTGGCATCGCCGGGCTAAATCTTGGGGTGGCGATTCGATCCGGAGCGGTCCTTCCGGGAGCGGTTCCAGCGTACATCCGACAGAATTTGGCGGGGCCGTAGAATGAGCGCTTCGAACGGGGTTGTGCTTCTCTTGTTCGTTGCGTTGGCGTCTCATGCATGCGCGCGAGGTGACGACGCCTTTGTGAGACGTTACGTAGCGTCCGTACTTGCCGATGGTGAGTTCCACAAGCAATACCTCAGTTCTGAGGAGTCAGTGGAGTCGCAGATGGCAAGGTTCGCGGATGCTCGAACGAAGATCACCGACAAATTCGAGATCATCCGGTGGGACCGCTCGTGGGCCACGCCAGATCAATGCTATCTGAGATTCTCGAACGGGCGTTCCGCCGTGGTGTATTTGGGCTTTCGATACTGGAGGGTAAGCGAAGCCGCAATTCATGTCCTTTCGGAGCCGCCAGATCGGACTGCCAACTAGTCCCAAGGGCAGTTGCCGACCGCCGGCTAGCCGGAGGTGGGCGCTGAGCGACAATACACGCCGCTCCCCCTAGAGGGGCCGAATGGGATGTGGTTTCCAGACCCAGAAAGGCAGTCGCCTGGCGCGTTTGTCGCCCGCTCTGCCCCCGAGCGGGGCGCTCGAACGGACCTGATTCGCTGGGCGCTCAACTCATTCCAACCTCGACCACCGAATCGCCTCCGACGGCCCACGTCGCTTGACGTAGGGCAGGGGGACGCGATCCTCGTCCAGGGGAAGCGCGGCGCGCTGCTCGTCGACGCCGGGACCGCGCTCGCACCCGATGTCGACCTCGGGCGCAGCGTGGTGATTCCCGCGCTCGCCGCCCTCGGAGTCACGCGACTCGACGTCGTCGCCGCCAGCCACGCCGACCTCGACCACCGGGGCGGGCTCGGCGCCGTCATCGCGTCGCTCCCCGTCTCCCGCCTCTGGCTGCCGCGCGGAGGGCTCGGCGAGGCCGGCTTCGCCGCGCTGATCGAGACGGCGCGAGCGCGCGGCGTGCGCGTCGAAGAGCGCGGTGCCGGCGATCCGCCCTTCACCGCTGGCGACCTTCGCATCGAAACCCTCTGGCCGCCGGAAGACGCGCTCGCCCGCGGCCTCGGAGACAACGATCGCTCGCTGGTCCTGCGCGTCTCGGTCGCCGGGACGCGCGTGCTCCTTGCCGGCGACGCGCAGGCGGCCGCGGAGGCCGCGCTCGTGGAGCGGGCGGGGGAGGGCGGCCTCGCGGCGGAGGTTCTGAAGCTCGGCCACCACGGGAGCCGCACGTCGTCGGGCGCCACGTTCCTCGCGGCCGTCGGCGCGGAGATCGCGATCGCCTCCGCCCCGTGCCTCGGCCGCTTCGGCATGCCCCACCGCGAGGTGCGCGCGCGGGTGGCCGCGGCGGGCGCGAGCCTCTGGTGGACGGGCCGCGACGGCGCGCTCCTCCTCGGCCTCGCGCGGCCGCGCGTCGTGGTGGGGCTCGCGCCGGGGCCGCGGCGCGGGGAGCGCTGGCGCTGCGGGGGATAGGGCGGAGGGAGAGACGAAGCCGTTCAGGAAGGAGAGGGCGGTTCGCCCCGTCTCCGGGGCCGCCATTGCGATCTCCTTCCGGTGCGCCTGTGCGAGCGCCTCGAGGCTCGTCGGGGCCCGTCCCCGATCGGCCATGCGTCCTTCGACCATCCTCTCGGCCCCCTTTCGACTTCGTACGTTCGACCCGCGGTGCGCGCTCGCACCAGGAGCCCCTCCCGCTCGCGGATCGCCGCTCGCGAACGGACGGCCGCTCGCCACTGTCGGAAGAACCCGCGTCCCGCGGCGAGGCCCGGGAGGTCGCCCGTGTGGCGGACGGACCGGAGGGCTTCGAGAACGAGCAAGGTGGTCGCATTCCCCGTGCGCCGGAGGTCGCGGAGCCTCCCGTGCTCGACGATCTCGGTCCGCGTGGTGAGGCGGCCGCCGTGCGTGCCGTGAACTCCGCGCAGCGTCACGACGGCGCCCGGGCGGAGGCGGCCCTCGCCCCGCGCGTCCGCCATCTCCCGGGTCTGCGGGACGAGGTGACGGCGACCCTCGATGCCTTCGAGGACGAGAAACGGCTCGTCGCGCGACTCGTCGATCCCGGCGCTCGCGACGCGTCCGGTGATCTCGCTCCCGGGCGCGACCAACGTAGTCGTGCACACGGCGGACGCGCGGACGCATTTGGCATCGATCGTGCGGCTGGATCGCCCCTTGGGGCACGGGTTGTGTACTCGCGGCGATTCCGCAACGGATTCGGTCTCTCCTTCAACACGAGTCGGGCCGTCCAGGGATGCGAGTCGCAGCGGGGCTTGCTTTTGCGCCCGAGGAGCAACCCCAGCAGCTTCTTTCGATCGGCTTCGGGCATCCGTACGGTGCCGTAGCGATCGCGTCGTCCCGACCGCAGCTACCTACGTCGCCTTCGCGCTAGCCGCGCCAGCAACGGCGCGAGCAAGACCAGCTCGAACCCGAGGCCGCAACCGGGCCGCTCGCGGGCTCCCAGCGCGGTTGCGCACTGCGGATCGCGCGGCCTGAGCTCCCCGGCCGCGAGTCCCGCGGTGGCGCCGCCGTCGAAGTCGATCGTTCCGTCGGAGTCGTTGTCGAGCCCGTCGGCGCACGCGGTCCGCTCGTAGGCTCCGATGTCGCACCTGGCGCCGGCCCACACCGGGCGAGCCGCGCCGCGCTGGTCGCGCGCCAGCGCCACCTCGGGCGTCGCCGGGTTTCCGTCGTCGTCGAAGGTGCAATCGGAGACCGGAATCGCGTCGATCGCCGGGCTCCCGCGCTTTAGGGCATGGGTCGGGGTGGGACCGCCGTTGTCCTGGAGGGGACCGAGCAGGGGATCGACGCCAGAGAGATCGGTCGCTTCGGTGAGGCCGCAGGTTCCGTCGCTGTCGAGGTTGTGGCCCGCAGAGGGCATAGGAGAGGCGCTGCAGTTTGCGACCGCCGGGTTCGAGAAGATGGAGCCCTTCAGTCTCAAGGAAGACCCCGAAAGCGCAGGTGACGTGTTGACGGGTCTCGGCGAAGGCTGGAGGTAGTTGTCCGCGACGGTGCTGTAGAGCACTTCGACCGATCCTCCCCATGACCCCATGATCGCAGCAGGAAGGCGGTAATCCGCATAGCCGATCGAGTGAAGGAGCCGCCCGACGTTTCTCGAGATCGTGCTGTTTTCAATGCGAGTCACAGCGGCGGAGGGACAAATCTCACCACACCCCCCCCCATTGACGACGATCCCCGTTGCCAAGTTATCGACGACAGCGCTGCGGCGGAGCACGAGCGTACCCTCATACTGGTTGATCGCGCCCGTGCAGGAATTTTCGCCGTTCCAGTAGTTAAAGCACCCGCCGCTGTGAGACACGACGCAATCCGACACCGTCACGGTCGCACTAATACTGGCGATAGCGCCGTACCCTAGAGGGGCTGCTGCCCCACCCGTGAGGGTCAGCCGTTCGAGTGCCGCGACCGCACCCGAGATCGCTATCACCCCCGCTGGAGGATCCGGACGGATCACGGTCACGTTTGCGCCTGTCCCGCGCAGGACGAGATCGCTCGCGATGTCCAGAGCGCCGGTCGTGAGCACATAGGTTCCTGCCGGGACGTCGATCACGTCCGTCCCGCTTCCGGCAGCACAGTCTCCGGCGGTGGTGTCGGTATCCTCGTTTGCGTTGACGATCGCCTCACGCAACGTGCACTCATTGTCGGCGGCGATCAGCGCGTCGGTGATGCTGTTGACGGTGAGCGTGGCGGCCGCGGCTGAGAGAGGGATGAACCCCAATCCAGCGAGCAACAGCCGGTAGAGTCCGTGAGGGCCGAGCCAGCGGAGACTCCGGTGCATGGGCACCTCCATCGGTCTAGTTGCCAGTCATTGCCTGTGGAACGCGATTCCCTCCCGTCCGAAATGGGAGTCGCGGCCCGAGCGCAAATCGGACCACCAGCTCCGCGCCTTGCCGATTGCTCAGTTCCTCGCAGTTGTCGCGACCGTCGCTCACTGAGTCGGCGTCGATATCAATGAACGTGTCGCCGCTGCCGAGCTGAGCCCAAGCGGCCACCGACAGTAGGAGTAACGCCGCGATCAGGAGTGCCGGCACCGGACGACTGAAGACGCGCCGCCGAGCCATGACATCCCCTCCAGTGAGGAGAAACCTGGGAGGAAGCGATCGTTGATCCGATTCGAGGAGGAGCGCTCCTCCCTATCTATTGTTCCACTCCGATCAGATCAACACAAAACGGTGATGTCGGGATTGACGAAACGGTACGCTAAAGGGGGGGTGTGCAAGCGTGGTTGACAGCAGGAGCACCACTCGGGCGCCGCCGAGGCCGGTCCCGGTCGCCTCGGCCAGCAAGCGCCGCACTCTCCCACCTCAGCCTTCGGGCGGCCCACTTGTTGTCCGACCGCTCGCACTTGGTCTTGCGTCCGCGTGGCGGTCGGTCACACGGGAGTGTGTCGCGATCTCGGCCAGTGCGTTGAGAGGTCCGGTCACGAGGACGGACCCGAGGGACGGTTGCCTAACGGCTCGTAACTGCTGGGCTTTCGATCCCTGCGCAGTGGACCTTACAACTTGTAGAGCCCCTCGCGCGTGATCCCCAGGCGCCGCGCTGTTTCGGCGCGGCGGCCGTTGCAGCGCTCGAGGGCGCGGGATCAGCACGGCCTCGAGGACCGGGATCGCGCGACCTGTGTCCCACGCGGTCACCCAAGGGCCACCTCGACCACGGCATCGCCCCAAGCGGCCGACGTTGCTCGACGTCGGGCAGGGCGACGCGATCGTCGTCCAGGGCGAGCGCGGCGCGCTGCTCGTCGACGGCGGCACCGCGCTCGCGGGTGGAGTCGACCTCGGCCGGAGCGTGGTGCTGCCGGCCCTCGCGGCCCTCGGCGTCCGCCGCCTCGACCTCGTCGCCGCGAGCCACGCCGACCTCGACCACCGCGGCGGCCTCGCGAGCGTCCTCGAGGCGGTGCCCGCGGAGCGGCTCTGGCTGCCGGCGGGCGGCCTCGCCGACCCGGGCTTCGCCGGCCTCGTCGCGCTGGCGCAGCGGCGCGGCGTCGTCGTCGAGGAGCGCGGCGCCGGCGATCCCCCGCTCCAGGCCGGCGACCTCGCGATCGAGCCCCTCTGGCCGCCGCACCCCGCTGCCGGACGCGCGGGCCTCGGCGACAACGACCGCTCGCTGGTGCTGCGCGTCGAGGTCGCGGGGGAGGGCACCCGCGTGCTCCTCACCGGCGACCTCGAGGCCCGCGGCGAGGGCGCGCTCCTCGCGACGGGCGGCGAGCTCGCCGCCGAGGTGCTGAAGCTCGGCCACCACGGCAGCCGCACCTCCTCGAGCGCGCCGTTCCTGCGCGCGGTGGGGCCTTCGCTCGCGCTCGTCTCCGCGCCCTGCCTCGGCCGCTTCGCGATGCCGCACCCCGAGGTGCGGGCGCGCGCCGCCGCCGCCGGCGCGAGTCTCTGGTGGACCGGGCGCGACGGGGCGCTGCTGGCGTCGCTGGCGCGCCCGCTTGCGGCGCGGGGGCTCGCGCCGGCGCGGCCCCGGGCGGTGCGCTGGCGCTGCGGGCAATGAGGTCCGGCGCGCGCCCGCGTTTCGGGCGCGCGTGCGAGCTTTGGGCCTGGCCGGCTGGTGCGGCGTAGTTGAAGGCTGGGGCGGCGCGTGGGTCAGAAGGATAGAATTTCCGCCGTGCGCAATAGCTTTCGACGCCTCTTCGGAGGACTCGAGTCCCACGACGTCTCGGGTGCACGCGCAAGGCTACGACCGCTCGAGGGCCACCTCACCGAGGCGTCGAAGGCCGCCATCGGCGCGGCCCTGATCGATGAACCCCAGGTCGTGCGCGCACTGCTGTTCGAGCTGTGCGTTGCGGGCCGGCCGCCTCTCGCCGTAGTGGGGTGTCAATTCGAATCGGAGAGCCAGTCCGTGATGAGCGAAGCGTGTCGCCGTGCGACGGAACGCGCCGGGGCGCTCACGACGAGCGGCGGAGCCCGCGTTGGCTGGATTCCTCTCTCTGGCGATCTCGTCGCGTCTGCCGACCGTTTTGGGGTCGAGGTGTACAACCGCGCCGAAGTCGCGGCCCTGGGCTCCGTACGCATTCCTGGCGGACATGAAGTCACGGTGTACCGGGCGCGGCGGACCGCGGGAATCGCCCGGACCGGGAGTGGCGTTGCATTGGTCGATTTCGGACCCGAGAGCCTCCAGTCGGAGCGCTTCATGAGAGACGTGCACCGATTCCTGTCGTTCGAGCGTCCCCCGAGTGCGATCTGGGTTCTCCAGGGGGATGCAGCCTCGGCGTTTCCGATGGCTCCCGAGCCTCTCCAGGACTGGCTGCGCGCGATCCACGAGTTGAGTCGGCTCGACTCGCAACGCGCGGATTGCTTCGTCGTCTCTTCGGACACCCGTCCGCAGCGTGTCCTCGCGCACCTGCTGCGAGCGCTGGGCAAGAGTCTCTATGGAAAGGGACCGACGGGCGAGCTGTTCGTCGAGATCGATCGGCCCGCCGACGTAGTCACCGGGCTCCCCGGGCCCAGATGTCTCCCCCTGCCGCGTGACCAGTGGTTCGTGATGGAGGCGAATCAGCAGAAGGATCGGCTGTCGCCGCAGGAGGTCCAGGCTCGTAGGGAGATCGAAATGGTCGAACGCCGCGGGATCCGCCGCGTTCTTGCCGATCCCCCCGCGATCCAGTGGGACCCGAGGGCCGGCGGACGCCGTCTTGACGAGGTGCTGGGCTGCAACTGAATGCGCGAACGAACGGGAAGTCCCCGGGTCCGGCTCCCGTCGACTCGCTGTTGGACGCTTTAGTTCGATTCCGGCCTTTTCGGCGTTCCGTTCGACGTCGTATCGCACGTCATATCGGTTGGTAGGGGTGTGGTTTCATGCTCCCTTCGGGGGCATGGCGGCCGGACGCGTGCGTTCCCGATCTCACGGCGGAGGGAGGTGGGGATGAGGCGCTGGGATGGGTTGGTGGCTCGAGAGGCGGCAGGGGCAGCGCGGGAGCGTTGGCCCCGTAGGTGCCGTCTGGTGGCGTCGCCGTCGCAGTTGCCGGCGATTGTCGCGTGTTGAGTAGTCCTCGCCGCGCACGAGGCGCAAGCTGGCATCACTTCTTAGTGCCCTTGGGCTTTCCCAAGATGAGAGTCGCGGGTTCGACCCCCATCTCGCGCTCCATGAATCCCACGCGCCCTCGCTGAGTGGCAGCGGGGGCGTCGTCGTCTCGGGGCTCGCGCGACGGGGCCGGTGCCGTCGGCTGGCGTCCGATGTCGCTCGAAGCGCTGCCGACGTGGGCGAATCGCCGATCCGGGGTCGATATCGCCACTACTGCCATCCTTCATCCGAAGCAACCAAGCTCTGCGCGGGCCAGCGTGGCCGCGGGTTGGACGCGGCTCGATGGCGATTGACTCCACGTCGGCATAGCGGAAACCGCGCGGAGTCGGAGCGAACCAAGGACCCAGGTTCTGCTCGATCGCTTTCGGCGTGATGACGACCCGGTCGAACCACCTCTCGGGCAGGGCGAAGACCAGGAAGATCAGTGCGAATCCCACAATGACCAACCCTACCGGCCGGCTCACCCGACTTCTTGTAAGGAACACGCCGGCCACGAAGGCCAACATCCAAGCGGCGCCTTCCCACAGAATTCCCTGCCTATTGAAGCGATAGATCAGCGCGTCCCCTTGCTGTTCTGCGACCAAACCGGGGAACGGAAACGCGAACCAGGGGAGGATCACGACGAGCACGACGAGGACCACGAAGACGCGCCGGCGCACTGAGCGGCTCAGATTTTCACCGTGCCGAACCGTACGCGACGGTTGGACTGAGAGACCAGGTCGGTGCGCCGAGTGGAACCCCCTTTGGCAGTCTTGATTGGGATTGCATCAATCTGCCGTTGACTGTCAGTTCGTGGGGGCGACACTGCCGCCGCGATGGCCCATCTTCGGGAGACCGAGCCGATTACCGGGACGACTCCGCACGCGCGCAGCCTCCGGCAGATCGTGAAGCGACTCCTCTCGGCCCCGTCGGGCACCCTCGGCCCGACGCTGCTCGTTCAGCGCAACGAGCGGGACGCCGTCCTCCTCTTCGAGAGCGAGTACCTGATCGTGCTCCTCGCCAGCGATCCGGACGAGGACCTGGCTTCCACCCTGCCGGAGCGGCTCGACGCCGCGTTTGCCGCGGAGGGGGGACCGGTCCGGGAGGCCGTGGATCACGACACGATGTGGGTGATCCCGGTCGATTGCGGCCGTCCGCTTTCCAAACTCGGGCTGGTTCCTGGGAAGCCGACGGGCGAGCTCGGGATCAAGCCGCAGTTCCTCCGCATCGAGGACGGGGCGCTGTGCCCCGACGAGCTGGTGGGGGGAAGATCGCACCCGTCCTCCTGCCGGGAAACGCTGAGTGCTGCGCTGCGATCTCGCGGACACTCGCTCGGGCCGGGCGGGATCCGCGCTCGCGAGCGCGCCGGGGAGCACGCGCTTGCGAGCGAGACCGACGCGGCCCGTCGAACGCGTTCGGCCTACCCGGCCTTCGTTTGCATGGGGCTCTTGTGGGTCGGTCTCGGTGTGGC
>Ga0209705_10002034_pt1 | contig 10827 bp, 8 predicted proteins | sample PPLLaktember2015_5_FD_187262 | JGI IMG/M metagenome (GOLD analysis project Ga0209705, IMG submission 187262) | Freshwater sediment microbial communities from Prairie Pothole Lake near Jamestown, North Dakota, USA - PPLs Lake P8 Core (1) Depth... | ecosystem: Environmental > Aquatic > Freshwater... | reverse complement strand
CGCCATGTCGTAAATGGATATATTGGTAAAAAGCACGGCCCGTGCGGCCTCATCCAGGGCTGGTTCCATCGCCAGCGCCTCTTCAGCAGTTGCGGAGGCTGCAAGGATCTCTCCCAGGCGGGTGAGACAGACAGTTTTCAAACCCAGCACGCGGGCGTGCAGCACCGGGCTGTCAGCACGGCGGGCGGCTTGCAGGGCGGAATCCAGAACCCCCAGGGCAGCCTGGTCGTCGCCCATCGAGTGAAGGAAGGAGCCCTGGTGATAATAGGCGTCTGCCAGGTGTAGATCATCGCCGATTTCCTGGGCCAGCGCCAGCAGAGCAGCATCGTCGGCGATGCGGCTTTGCACCTCGCCCAGGATACCCAGCACCTCGTCGCGCGCCAGCAGGGCTTGCCAGCGGTGCGCCAGATCATCCGGTGGCAGGAATTCGATGGCGCGGTCGAGGAAGTGGCGCGCTTCCTGCATGGCGCCGCGTTCCTGGGCATGCTCACCTGCCCGCAGATACCAGAGCGCCGCGCTGCGCCATTCTCCGGCGCGTTCTGCATGCTCCCCGAGCACTCCGGCAAACTCGCTCAGGCGCTCCGCCAGGCGCGCTTGCTGCTCTAGCCAGGTTTCGGCAGCCCGGTGCAGGCCTTTGCGCTCGCTCTTAAGCACGCTTTCATAGGTCACATCGCGCAGCAGGTTGTGCTGGAAGCTCCACTCGATTTCACCCGCCAGGCTGGAGACGGATTCTTCGTGGACCAGGTTGAGCGGCTGGAGGCGAGGCAGGATGTCCCCCGGAGTGCGCACACCCAAAGCCTGCAGGCCGCCCTCCCAGAAATTGCGCCCGTAAATCGAGCCGCGCTGCATTGCCTGGCGCTCCCTTTCAGCCAGGGCACCCAGGCGGGTGAGCAGCAAATGCTGCAGGGTGACGGGAAGAGGCGTCTCCTGCAGACGCTGGCTGTTGAAGCGCCAGATTTCACCGCTGGCATCGATGATGGAGCGATCCAGGAACCAGTTGACCATCTCTTCGGCAAAATATGGGACCCCTTCCGAGCGCTCCACGATTATGCGCAGCACATCCGCGGGCACACCATCGACGCGTTGCAATAAGTCCAGCACCAGCTCGTGGCAGGCAGATTTTGGCAGGCTGGGCAGGGGAATTTGTTCATATGCGGGTTGATCCAAGAGCGCCTGGGGAGGGTCCCAATCCGGGCGGGCGGTGGCGATCACCAGCAGGCCGTGGAGGTTATCGCCGGTATCCAGCGCGGCTTCCACCAGGTAATCCCAGGAGGCTGAGTCGGCCCACTGCAGGTCTTCGAGCAAGATGATCAACGGATGGCGGGTGCGCAGGGCTGCCAACAACTGGCGGCTAACCACAAATGCGCGCCCGCGCACCTGAAAGGGGTCCTGGCGCAGCGCTCCGATGTGGGGGCTGTCCTGGAAAGGCAGCCCGACCAGCAGGCCCAGGATATGGGCGGCTTCATCAAAGCCAGGGCCGCGGATAGCCCGGAAACCTTCTTCCCACAGGCGCTCTGCCTCCCCCAGCGGGGTATCTTCGGCGATTTGAAATTGGTCGAACCACATGCGGCGGATGAGGGCAAAGGCCTGATGTTCATCGCCTTGATAGGCGCGCCCGCGCAGGGCGCTCAAGGGCAGCGGCTGCTGGGCGATGAAATCCAACATCTCGCCTAGCAGGCGGCTTTTGCCCAGCCCGGCCTCGCCCAACAGCTGCGCCCAGACTCGCTGGCGACCCTCGACTGCTTTCTGGTAGCCGGCCCTAAGGCGGCTGATTTCAGCCTCGCGACCGACGGTGCGGGTTTCGATGCCGGTCACCCCGCGCGTCACGGTGCGGAACTGGCGCGGGCGGGCGCGCCGTACCAGGTAAGTCTGGATGGGCTCGCTTTTCCCTTTGACTGCCAGCGGCGCCTGGGGGGTCAAGCCGAACATGCCGCGCACGTAGCGATAAGTATCCTGGGAGATCAACACGCCCCCCGGGGGTGCGGCGGATTGCAAGCGCGCCGCCAGGTTCATGGCGTCGCCGGTAGCGGTCATTTCGCGCTTGCCCTGCGAGCCCAATTCTCCCACCACCACCAGCCCGCTGTGGATGCCGGCGCGCATCTGAAGCGGCGGGTCGATGTTCAACTCTGCCAGGCCTGCCTGGATATCGAGCGCGGCCAGGATGGCATTTTCGCTGTCACGTTCACTGGAAGTATGCGCCCCAAACAGCGCCAGCAGACCATCCCCCAGAAACTGCAATACCACACCTCGGCGCTGCTCAATCCGGCTGCCGGCCATCTCGTGCACGGCAGCCACCACAGAGCGCCATTCCTCGGGGTCTAGCTTTTCAGCCAAAGCAGTGGAGCCAACGATATCGGTGAACAGGATGGTGACAATGCGCCGCTCGATGTTGGCTGTAGGCTGGGCGGCGAGTTGAGTTTCAAGGGCAGCGATTTTTTCCTGCAGACTTTCCAGCGCGGGGGCCACCACGGCCTCCCCCAGGATGGCGCGCTGCGCCTGCAGTCCTTCCAGAGCGGTACGCAATCTCTCTAACTCGCTTTTGATTGAATCGGTCATTTATCCCGCCTGGAGGAAATTCGCCCGGTCTGAAAGAAGGGTCTTTAACGGACTAAAACGGTTCGATTAATTGTATATCATATTCCTGTATTTTAAGCAAATTTCAGTAAATCACGATTTTAGTTGACAAAAGGCCAACTTCGGTAGAAGGTTAAGGTGCCAATACCCAACCAAAACCGAAGGAGGCCCATGCCAATGATACCCGAATATCGATTGACCGCCGAAAAAGTGCGTGAACAAACGATGAAGACCCTGACAGAGCACCTTACGTTGGAAGCCAACGGCTATCGCTGCACCACGGAGATGGTGCTGGATGTGATCTTGAAGGCCAGTGCTGAGCGCAGCAGCGTCGAAGCGGCCTGCCAAGACCTGGCTGGCGTGGCTGCCAGCAACACAGTGCGCGAATATCTGAATGCAGCGTTGAAGGCGGCTCTGGCGGCGAGCATCCCGGAAGCGATGCAGCGGGAGGGGATCGAAGTTGCCATCGATTTGCATGACGAGCCGTTTTATGGCCAGCGTCCCGACCTGTTGGCCATGACCTGCAGAGGGCAAGCCAAGAAGGGCACCACCCACTTCATTCGTTTTGCCAGCGCCTATGTCATCTGGCGGCAGGTACGTCTGACGCTGGCCATCCACTACGTGCTGCCGGGCGAAGAGAAGTTGGCTGTACTCCAGACCCTGCTGTCCAGGCTGAAAACTCTGAACTTCACCTTCCGGGTGCTCTACATGGACAAAGCCTTTGCTGCCGGGCCGATCATCCGCTATCTGACCGATATTCGTCAACCTGCCATCATTGCCTGCCCCATTCGCGGCAAACAGGGCGGTACCCGCGCCCTCTGCCAGGGCCGTAAAAGCTATCGCACGGACCACATCTTCAAGGATGGCACTACCGCCAACCTGGCCTTGTTCGCCAGCCTGGTTCCCGATAAGACCGGCAAGCGACGCCGCAAGTGGCTGGCTTTCATCGTCATCCAACTCGACTGGAAACCCCAGCAGATCTATGCACGCTATCGCCGGCGTTTCGGCATCGAGTGCAGCTATCGCTCCATGCGTCCGGTGCGAGCTCATACCACTTCGCGCAATCCCGCCCTGCGCTTCTTCCTGCTTGCAGTGGGCTTGGTTCTGGTCAACACCTGGGTCTTCTTGCGCTGGGTCTTCACCCAGTTGATTGCTCCAGGTCCACGACGGGTGGATCCCAGGCGCTTCCGCTTTCATCGCTTCACTGGCTTGCTTGTTCGTGCGGTAGAGGCAATTTATGGCTCTGTTATGTCTATCCAAACTCATGTTCTACCTGAATCCGTGATTTACTGAAATTGCATAAGTTTTAAATATAACGAGTGTTCAGCCGGTCTTTAACTCCGGCTGAACACTCGTTTTCAATGGATAGCTATGACAATAACTTAATTCTTCGCTTGCTGTACAACATCCAGGAATTGCGCCACGATATCCCTCAGCATGGGCTCGGGCAGAGCGCCTACCTGGCGGTGGACAATCTTTCCACCCGCCACAAACAGCATCGTGGGGATCCCTTGCACACCATATCGCATGGCCCACTCCGGATTCTCATCCGTATTGACCTTGGCTACCAGTAATTTTCCAGCGTATTCCTTCGCCAGTTTTTCCAACGTTGGAGCCACCATGCGGCAAGGACCGCACCAGGGCGCCCAAAAATCCACAATGGCTGGAATGGTGGATTGCAGCACGGTCTTTTCAAATGCCGTGTCAGTGACATGAACAGGTTCTTGAATCATTGATCCTCCTAGGTTTTATCCATTTCTAAAGCATTAGATGCCGTTCTCATAAAAAGGTTACAAGGAACTCCAACTACAGGTGCCGACAGCTGTTGAATTTAGCCTTTGGAATGATTGAAAAATCACGGTACCTGACATCACCCGGTAGGTAGTGCCAGGTGAAGTATAGCATGGGCGTAAAGAATTGTCAGGTATAATCCAGCCCATGGAAGTCAATGTGCTTAGCCATCAAGCCCATAGTTACACGGTGGCGACCCCGGTCTACGAAGGCCCGCTCGATCTACTGCTGCAATTGATCGAACGCTCCGAGCTGGATATCACCCGCCTGGCTCTCGCCCAGGTGACCGACCAGTACCTGGCCTACATCCATGCTGCCTCAGCATTGCCCGCAGAAGAGATCTCGGCCTTCCTGGTGATCGCCTCTCGCCTGCTCCAGATCAAGTCTGAGGCCCTTCTCCCTCGCCCACCTGTGCGTGAAGAAGGTGAAGAAGACCCTGGGGAAGCCTTAGCCCGCCAATTAATTGAATACCGCCGGTTTAAGCGCATCGCCGATTGGCTGGCTCAACACCAGGCGGCGAACCTGCGCACCCACCTTCGCCTGGCTCCACCTCCGCGTATCGAGGCCATCTTGGATATGAGCGGGCTCGGGCTTAACGACCTGGTGGAAGCCGCTCGGTCGATCTTCTCGCGCTCAGATCTGCGACCTCAGCTCGGAACCGTCGTCACGCCTTCCCCAGTTACGATCCGTCAAAAAATTGGCTTGATCTTTAGGACCCTGAATCAAAAAGGTCGGGCTTCCTTTTATTCGCTGTTGCATGGTGTGCATTCGCGCCTGGAGGTGGTTGTCACTTTCCTGGCTTTGCTGGAGCTGATCAAACGTCAGCGCGTGCAAGTGCAACAGGATAAGAATTTCGGAGAAATCCTTCTCTCCCCTGCCCAGGAATGGGATCAGAACGAAGATTTCGAACTTGAATTTGACGAATGACCCACCACGTTCAAGGACTTGCCCAGTTGGAAGGGGAAAGAAGGTGTGTGCTCGGGCTGGACCGCCCACACACCCCCTAATATTCCCTGAACTGGGTACCTTCTAATGTTTATCATTATTATGGGTGTCTCGGGGAGTGGTAAAACCACAATCGGCAAGGCATTGGCAAAAAGCCTGGGGTACTCATTTTATGATGGTGATGACTTTCACCCTCCTGCCAATGTAGCAAAGATGGCTAAGGGGATACCTCTCACTGACGAGGACCGCGCCGGTTGGCTGCAGGAAATGGCAGCAGTAATCGCCAAAGGGTTGGTCCGCGGCGAAGATGGGGTCATCGCTTGTTCAGCATTGAAGGAAAAGTATCGTGAGGTGCTGCGCGTAGATCCCAGGCAGGTGAGGCTTGTCTATCTGAAAGGCAGCTACGAGACCATAAAGACGCGAATGAAGAAGCGCCAGGGGCATTTCATGAATGCGGCCTTGCTTCAAAGTCAATATGAAACCCTGGAAGAACCGGGTGATGCCCTGGTGGTTGATGTCTCACAAACACCGGAAGAGATCGTTCAAAACATACTGCTTAATCTATCCTAAAACCTGATGACCAACGAACTTGCCAAGGAAAATTCACCCTACCTGCTCCAGCATGCAGAGAACCCCGTGGAATGGTATCCCTGGGGTCCCGCAGCGCTTGAAAAAGCCCGCCTGGAAGATAAGCCCATTTTTCTCAGCATCGGGTATGCCGCCTGCCATTGGTGCCACGTCATGGCGCACGAATCATTTGAAGACCCCCGCACTGCAGCCCTGATGAATGAACATTTCGTCAATATCAAAGTTGATCGAGAAGAACGTCCTGATCTGGATAGTATTTATATGAGTGCGGTCGTCGCCCTGACGGGTCAGGGGGGATGGCCCATGAGCGTTTTCATGACCCCCCAAGGCGAGCCCTTCTTCGGCGGCACTTACTTCCCACCGCAGCGTCGCTACAATATGCCGGCCTTTACAGAGGTCCTGGAAAGTGTGGCGCGTATTTGGCGGGGGGACCGCCAGCAGCTGCTGCAATCGAGTCAACAAATCACTGCCCACCTTCAAAATGCGAACCAGATCCATGCGGAATTCGCTCCGTTGGAGGCACAGACCCTAGATAAAGCCGCCTTTGCTCTCGCTCAAGCGTACGATTGGAAATTTGGCGGCTGGGGTAGCGCTCCCAAATTTCCTCAACCTATGACAATCGAGTTCCTGCTGCGCCGGGCAAGCCGGGGCGACCGCCTGGCGATGGATCTAGCCACGCACGAGTTAGATGCCATGGCGCGCGGGGGCATGTACGATGTAGTGGGCGGTGGATTTGCCCGTTACAGCACGGATAATAACTGGTTGGTGCCTCATTTCGAGAAAATGCTCTATGATAACGCCCAGCTCGCCCGAGTCTATCTGCATGCTTACCTGGTAACCGGGGCACCGTTCTACCGCCGTATTTGCGAAGAGACCCTGGATTTTATGCTGCGGGAGCTTCGCCATCCCATGGGTGGGTTCTTCAGCAGCCTGGATGCTGATTCCGAAGGCGAAGAAGGCAAATATTACACCTGGACTCCTGCTGAAATTCGATCCGCCCTGCCTGAACAACAGGAGGCTGATTTTATCATAGCCGTTTATGCCGTGACCGAAACGGGCAATTTTGAAGGCGTTACCATCTTACAGCGGGCCGCTCAAGACGATCTCCCTGCAGAGCAGTTTGACCTCCCCGCCGAACAGGTGCCCACTCGCCTGCAAACCCTGCACAAGCGGCTGCTCCAATTCCGCCAGAAGCGCATCCCACCAGCTACGGATGATAAGGTGTTAACCGCCTGGAATGCTCTGGCATTACGCGCCTTCTCTGAGGCTGCGCGTTATCTGGATCGCCCCGACTATCTCGCTGTGGCTATACGCAACGCCCACTTTCTATTAGCCCAACTCCAGGCGGAAGATCGTTTGCTGCGTTCCTGGCGGGAGGGGCAGGCCCGGCACAATGCCTACCTCGAAGATTATGCTGCCCTGATCCTTGCTCTTTTAGCCTTATACCAGTCCGATCCAGATGTCCGCTGGTATCGTGCTGCCGAACACCTGGCAGAGGAAATGGTTATTCAATTTTCCGATCCAGGCGGAGGCTTTTTCGATACCCGGGTGGACCACGATCGCCTTCTAACGCGCCCAAAAGACCTTCAGGATAATGCTACCCCTTGCGGTAATTCGCTGGCAGCGTTGGCGCTGCTGCAAATCGTCGCTTTCAACGGGCGCGGCGATTGGCGCACCCAGGCGGAGGAGTTCCTGGGATCGTTGCAGCCGGCTGCTTCACGCTACCCCACCGCCTTTGCGAATTGGTTGTGTGCCATGGATTTTGCCATGGCTTCCATTCAAGAAGTGGCATTGATCGGTGCACCAGACGACCCGCACACCCAGGCTCTGAAAAACGTGATTTGGTCTGCCTTTCGCCCCGATCTGATCGTCGCTCAATCTGCGCTGCCCCTCCCCCACGGGGCGCCAGCCTTGCTCATGGATCGGTTTATAAGAGATCACCTACCCACAGCGTACGTCTGCCGGAACTTCACCTGCAAGCTGCCTGTCAACCAACCCGAGGAGCTGCAGGCACAATTGGAGGGCACACCATGAATTCTGCCCGCAGCCAGGCAATTCAAATCGCCCAGGAAAAGCTCGCGTTAAACCCACTCTATCTGGATACCGAGACTACCGGTATCGAGCGCAACAGCGAAATCATCGAAATCTGCATCGTTGATGACCAAGGCCAGCTAGTTTTCGATTCTCTCGTGCGCCCGACCGGTCGTATCCCCGTGGATGCAATGCGCATTCACGGGATTAGCAATGAGGAAGTAGCCGGAGCTCCCACCTGGCTGCAAGTCTGGCCTCAAGTTCAAGCCCACCTCGCAAATCGGCATGTCGGTATCTACAACGCCGAATTTGACCTGCGCTTGATGCAGCAAACCCATGCCCGACTGGGCTTGCGTTGGCCCATGCAAACGGGATTCTTCCCTTTCTGCATTATGAAACTCTATGCCCAATACGTGGGAGAATGGAATCGGCAGCGCGGCTCTTATCGCTGGCACTCCCTGGAGACTGCCGGGCGCCAGTGTGGCATTCCGCTTGCCAACACGCACCGCGCCAGCGATGATTCTCTCCTGGCGCGCGCCCTCCTGCACTTCATTGCCCAACACACCTGAGAAACTTCAGTCGATCAACAGGCTGACCGGGCAATGGTCTGATCCCATCACCTCATCATGGATGATAACGTCTTTCACACGCCCCATTAACCCGGCAGAAATCAGGTAATAATCCAACCGCCAACCGGTGTTGCGCGCCCGCGCGTTGCCGATGTAGGTCCACCAGGTGTATTGCACTTTTTCAGGGTAAAAAAATCGGAAAGCATCCACAAATCCATGCTCCAGGTACTTGTCGATCCAGGCGCGCTCTTCGGGTAAAAAGCCCGAATTTGTGGAATTTTGGCGCGGGTGGCGCAGGTCGATCTCGCGATGCGCTGTGTTGAAATCTCCACAAATGACAATATGCTCTCCAGCCGCATGCAATCGATCGCAATCATCCAACAGGTGTGCATAAAAGTCCAATTTATAATCCAGGCGCCCCTGGTCGCGTTGCCCATTGGGGAAATAAACGTTGTATAGCAAAAAATCCGCCTGGCGAGTGCGCACCACGCGCCCCTCCTCGTCGAAGTGCGGCGCCCCCAATTCAAGCTGTACCTCTTCTGCGGGTTGGCGCAGCAGAGTAACCACACCGCTGTATCCAGGTCGCTGCGCCGGATTCCAATAGCCCTGGTAGCTATCGAATTTACCCAGATGCGCAGGATCCAGTTGGGCGGGGCGCGCCTTGATTTCTTGCAGGCAAATTCCGTCTGCCTGTTGCGCGAGAATCCACTCCAAACTCCCTTTATTGAATACAGCCCGCAGGCCATTCACATTCCAGGTGATAATCCTCATCGTCAATTCCTTAATAAAAATTAAAGTCCGTGGTTCGGGTCAATCACTCGTTTTTTCCGCTCCACCTACCGCTAAAGAATAACATGAATCTTGCCTCCTGCTGTCCCCACAAATAACCCTCTACCCCGGAAAATCCCAAAGAACCGTTTTAACTGCCAGAGTTTATGTGCTAGAATCCTTGTTTGGAATTTTTTCGTGGAGTTAACTGAATGAAATTAATTATCCCACCCGTTAAAGGCACGCGTGATTTCTATCCAGAAGTCCTGGCAGTACGCACTTGGCTGTACAACATATTACGGGAAGTCTCGGAGTCATTTGGCTACCAGGAGTATGATGGTCCCTTCCTGGAGTCGTTAGATCTGTATGCAGCCAAATCGGGCGACGAGCTGGTCAAAGAGCAATCTTACGTGTTCGCGGATCGCGGCGGCGATATGATCACCTTACGTCCTGAGCTGACTCCCTCGTTGGTGCGTATGATCGCACAGCGCCAGCGGCAGTTGACCTATCCCTTGCGTTGGTGGTCATTTGGACCATTTTGGCGCTACGAACGCCCGCAAAAAGGCCGCACACGCGAGTTCTTCCAATGGAACGCAGATGTCATTGGGGTAGCCAGCCCTGAAACCGATGCTGAAATGGCTGCGCTGATCGCCACTTTCTTTCGTAGGGTTGGCTTGCGCCCCGATCAGGTTGTAGTCCTGGTGAACAATCGCCGCTTGATGGATGCCCAGCTCGATGCTCTGGAGATACCCAAAGAACAGCGACTTTCGGTATCCGCCTGGATCGACCGCCGCGATAAGCTATCTCCCGAAGCCTGGCAGGCTTATGGTCTGGAGCTGGGGCTCACCCAGGGTGAATTGGTTGGTTTACGTGGATTGTTGGATGATCCCGACCTGTGGATGAAATCCGAGGAGCTGGTGCGCTTTTTCGTTGCTGTGAAGGCTTTGGGGGTGGAGGAATACGTGCGTTTCGATGCCAGCATCGTGCGCGGCTTACTTTACTATACAGGTACCGTGGTTGAAGCCAAGGAAGTTATGGGCGATATCCGCCGTTCGATCCTGGGGGGAGGGCGCTATGATAACCTCATGGCGGACGTGGGCGGAGAACCCCTCCCCGGTGTGGGTTTCGCCATGGGCGATGTGGTCATTACCCTGATCCTGGAACAAAACGGTTTGCTGCCCAAAGGTTTAGATGCCTCCCCTGCTCCCATCTTGATGACGGTATTCAACCAGGAGCTGCTGCCGGCTTCTTATGCCCTGGCAGCCGAGCTGCGTAGGACTGGGCTGAAGGTTGCCTGCTACCCGGAGGCTGCCAAACTACCTCGCCAGTTTAAGTACGCCGACCGCATGGGCATGCGCCTGGCGCTTGTGCTGGGACCGGAAGAAGCCGCCCAGGGGCAGATCACCTTGAAAGACCTGCAAAGCGGCAGCCAAAACACCTTGCCCCGCCAACAGGCGGAAGAGGCTATCCGTAAGTTGCTTGAAAGCCCATCGGCTTCGTGATAGAATACGCCCTGCACGCGGTGCCAGTAGCTCAATGGCAGAGCACCTGACTGTGGATT
>Ga0209705_10002033_pt1 | contig 10829 bp, 4 predicted proteins | sample PPLLaktember2015_5_FD_187262 | JGI IMG/M metagenome (GOLD analysis project Ga0209705, IMG submission 187262) | Freshwater sediment microbial communities from Prairie Pothole Lake near Jamestown, North Dakota, USA - PPLs Lake P8 Core (1) Depth... | ecosystem: Environmental > Aquatic > Freshwater... | reverse complement strand
GGGATCAAGCGAATGACAACCAATATCTCCAAGGGCTCCTGTTCCGAAGTCCCACCACCCTCTCCATTTAAACGGATGATAGGCAGGATGGTACGGGCGCATTGGAGCAGGGCCGATGAACAGGTCCCAATCGAGGTAATCGGGTGTTGCAGGAGTTTCCGCAGGACGCGACACTCCCTGAGGCCAGTAAATCCTGAAGAGGCCGTTATTTGGCCGGTCGGTCCATACATGAACCTCACGGACAGGACCGATAACTCCGTCCCAGATCATCTCCCTGAGACGTCTTGGACCGTCAGCTGCCTGACCCTGATTGCCCATCTGGGTTGCGACCTTAAACTCCCTGGCTGCTCTTGCCAGTTCTCTGGCTTCATAAACTGTGTGCGTAAGGGGCTTCTGTGTAAAGACATGTTTGCCCCGCTTCATGGCTTCCATGCTTATCACCGCATGAGTGTGATCGGAAGTCGCTACAATGACAGCATCGATCTCCTTTTGCTGATCAAGCATCACTCTGAAATCCTTGTACTTCTTTGCAGCTGGATAGGTCTCAAAAACCTTCAGGACCTGGCCGCTCCAATCGACATCGCAGAGGGCAGCAATATTTTCTGTTTTTGCAACATTTGCCAGGTTGCCTCTGCCCATACCACCGATCCCGACTCCGGCAATATTGAGTTTATCACTTGGGGCAGTATGTCCGAGCCCTGCAACAGCATGGCGCGGAACAATTGTCAGTCCGGCAATTGTTAATGCGGAAGTGCCGAGGAATCCGCGGCGGCTGATGTTTTTTGAGGATTTTTTATTCATAATCAATAATTTACTGGTTAATATTTATAATTACCGATTTGGCTGAAACAATGCGTATATAAATTTACGGGAAAAGAAATTGATTTTCTAAATTGCGGACCATAATTTCCACGTTAATGCCAAAAAGAGAAGACATCAATAAGATCCTTATTATCGGTTCAGGACCAATAATCATAGGACAGGCTTGTGAATTTGACTATTCCGGCACCCAAGCCTGCAAGGCGCTGCGGTCGCTCGGCTATAAAATAGTCCTTGTCAATTCCAACCCGGCAACGATAATGACCGACCCCGGGATAGCTGATGCCACCTATATCGAGCCGCTTAATGAATATGCCCTCACGGAGATTATCAAAAAGGAGAGACCCGATGCACTTCTTCCCAACCTGGGGGGACAGACCGGGCTTAATCTCTCTTCCTTGCTGGCAAAAAAGGGAGTTCTGAAAGAATACAATGTTGAAGTTATCGGGGTGAATATTGATGCAATCGAAAGAGGTGAGGACAGGATTGCTTTCAAGGAGACTATGAACAAGCTTGGTATCGGGATGCCGGAAAGCAAGGCTGTGAACAGCGTCGAAGATGCTGAAAAAGTTGCGGCTGAGCTCGGATATCCGGTGGTGATACGTCCGGCTTACACAATGGGCGGTACTGGCGGCGGTCTTGTTTACAATGTTGAGGAATTGCGCACGATTGCAAGCAGGGGATTATCGGCAAGCATTGTCAACCAGGTGCTTATTGAAGAATCGGTCCTTGGATGGGAGGAGCTTGAGCTTGAAGTGGTAAGGGACGCAAAAAACCAGATGATAACCGTCTGCTTCATTGAGAATGTGGATGCAATGGGGATCCATACAGGCGATTCCTTCTGCACTGCTCCTATGCTTACAATAAGTCCTGAACTACAGGGAAGGCTCCAGAAGTATTCATATGATATTGTCGAAGCCATTGAAGTTATTGGAGGGACAAATGTTCAGTTTGCCCATGATCCCAAAACGGGCAGGGTTGTAGTGATCGAGATAAATCCGAGGACATCCCGTTCATCAGCGCTCGCATCAAAGGCCACGGGATTCCCGATTGCTTTTGTTTCTTCCCTTCTTGCGGGTGGTCTGACACTTGATGAGATCCCTTACTGGCGTGACGGAACCCTGGACAAATACACTCCTTCAGGCGATTATGTTGTCGTTAAGTTCGCACGCTGGGCGTTTGAAAAATTCGAGGGACTCGAAGACAGGCTTGGAACGCAGATGCTGGCAGTCGGAGAGGTAATGAGCATCGGCAAAACTTACAAGGAGGCTTTGCAGAAGGCAATAAGGTCGCTTGAGATCGGGCGTTACGGGTTGGGATTCGCAAAGGATTTTAATAAAAAGCCTCTCGATGAACTGATGAATATGCTTAACCATCCGTCGAGCGAACGTCAGTTCATAATGTACGAGGCTTTGCGCAAAGGGGCCGATGTGGAAGAGCTTCACATGAAGACTCATATCAAGTCATGGTTTATCCTTCAGATGAAGGAGCTGGTTGATCTTGAGGAAAAGATACTTGGGTACAAGGGAATGATGATGCCCAACGAGCTTCTTATTACGGCCAAAAAGAATGGCTTCGCCGACAGGTATCTTTCAAAATTACTTGGCATACACGAAAAAGTCATACGGGCAAAACGCATTTCGCTCGGCCTTTCCGAAGCATGGGAACCGGTTCCGGTAAGCGGGGTTTTAAAAGCTTCCTATTATTTTTCAACATATAATGCCACCGACACGATAAAGGTCAGCGACAGGAAGAAAATAATGGTCCTCGGAGGCGGACCTAACAGGATAGGCCAGGGTATTGAATTCGACTACTGCTGCGTCCATGCTGCTTTTGCCATTCGCGAGGCTGGTTATGAGTCGATAATGGTAAACTGCAATCCTGAAACCGTTTCAACCGATTATGACACATCCGACAGGCTCTATTTTGAGCCGCTTACGGCCGAAGATGTGCTAAGCATTTATGAGAAGGAAAAGCCGGAAGGTGTAATTGTGCAGTTCGGGGGCCAGACTCCCTTAAACCTGGCCAAAGAGTTATCCGAAGCAGGAGTGAAAATACTTGGAACAACTCCCGAAACCATTGATCTTGCTGAGGACCGCGATCGTTTCAGACACGTGATAAACAAGCTGGGGATCCCTCAGCCTGAGTCGGGAATGGCAAGCAACATGGAGGAAGCCCTGAAAATAGCTTTAAGGATCGGGTATCCACTGATGATAAGGCCATCTTATGTGCTGGGCGGAAGGGCCATGAAAATCATCCTCGATGAAGAAATGCTTGTTGAATATGTTGCAAAAGCTGTCGGAGTATCACCCGACAGGCCGCTCCTTCTTGACAAGTTCCTTGAGGATGCAATTGAATCGGAAGCTGATGCAATCTCCGATGGAATAGATGCATTTGTGCCTGCAGTAATGCAGCACATAGAATACGCAGGAATCCATTCCGGCGATTCAGCCTGTGTTATTCCGCCTGTGGTGATCTCCAAAGAGCATAAGAAAACAATTTATGACTATACCCGGAAAATCGCGATAGAGCTTAAAGTGGTGGGATTAATGAACATCCAGTATGCGATATATGAAGATACGGTATATATTCTTGAGGCCAATCCAAGGGCATCCCGTACCGTACCACTTGTCTCAAAGGTCTGCAATATAAAGATGGCACGCATAGCCACCCAGATACTGCTAGGACAGAAACTTTATGATTTCCATCTTAAGAAAAGGACTATCAGGCATTACGGGGTAAAGGAAGCCGTTTTCCCGTTCAATATGTTCCCCGCAATCGATCCGCTTCTCGGTCCTGAAATGAGGTCGACAGGTGAAGTTCTGGGAATGGCTGATTCATATGGCATGGCATTTTTCAAATCGCAGGAAGCAACAATGTCATCACTGCCGATAAAAGGGACGGTGCTTATTACGATTGCCGACCGCGACAAGAACAGGATCCTGCCTGCCGCAAGAAATTTCATTTATATGGGGTTCACAATACTATCCACGGGCGGGACCAGGCAATTCCTTCAGGATAACGGGATCCCCTGCGGGCTTATCCTTAAGGTTCACCAGGGAAGACCCAATATTGTTGACGCCATTAAGAACAAGGAGATCGACCTCGTTGTAAATACTCCCGCCGGCCGTCTGAGTGAATACGATGACTCATATATCAGGAAAAATGCAATCAAATACAAGATCCCTTACATAACAACAACCTCAGCAGCCCTGTCAGCCACAGAAGGAATAAAGGAAAGACAGAATGGGGAATATAAAGTGAAGTCGATCCAGGAATATCATTCAGAGATAGAAGACTGAATTACCCTCTTGCCCCCACCGGAGGTCACCGCGAAGATTCATGGAGCATAATCTTTGGGGGAAACACCGAAATGTTTTTTAAATGCTTTTGTGAAATTTGACGGATTCGAGATCCCCACACTGTTTGATACTTCAGTAATATTGCCTGCGCGGGTTTTCAGCAGTTCTGCTGCTCTTTCAAGCCGGATGTTCCGGATCATTTTCCCAGGCGATAAGCCTGTAAGTACTTCCAGCTTTCTGGTAAGATGGGTTTTGCTCATCCCTATCTTTTCCTGCAAGGATCTTACATCAAAAGTGTGATCTCTCAGGCTCGCATTAATTATATTTATAACCCTGTCCATAAATCTGTCGTCAGTTGTTTCAGGAATTTCATTACCGGTTCCTAAAATGTTGAATCTGTCATATTTCAATTTTAACTTATCCCTCATTGAGAGCAGGTTTGAAATCCTGGTGATCAGCTCCGATATATTAAATGGTTTGAAAATGTAATCATCGGCACCCGATAGAAGGCCTCTTAACTTATCTTCCGATGTAGATTTGGCAGTCAGCATAATAATCGGAATATGGCTGGTGCGGTCATCATTCTTGAGCTGAGTGCACAATTCAGTTCCATCAAGGCCCGGCATTAAGATATCGGTCACAATCAGGTCGGGAATCATTGTGAAAGCAATGTTTATCCCTGATCTTCCATTATCAGCTTCCAGAATATTGTAATTATCGTGCAAAGAATCCTTAATATATTCGCGTAATTCCTTATTATCTTCAATTATCAGTATTCTGATCCTTTTCCTCACTTCCGGTTTTACCGGACCAGTATCCGGTTTGAGATCAATAAGATCTCTGAATGACTTCCCGGAAATGTCATTTGAAGATCCTGTGATGATATATTCTTCGGGAGTGAGGTGTTCTTTCCCCAGCGGCAGGGTAATTTTGAAATCTGATCCTTTGCCTGGTGTACTGCTTAATTTTAATTTGCCATGCAGCAAAGAAACAAACTCCCTCACCAGTGATAAGCCAATTCCCGTTCCATAGCCCTCATTCTCCTGATGGCCCTCCACTCTGAAAAACCTGTCAAAGATCCTGTCCTGATTTTCTTTACTTATACCCTTTCCGGAATCCATAACTCTGATATCTAGATAATACCGGTCATTAATGTCTTTATCTGTTTCAATTTTAATAATACATTGAACTGTCCCGTTCTGAGAAGAATATTTGAACGCATTTGAGAGGAGATTAGAAATAATCTTTTCAGTCTTATCCCTGTCAAACCAGGTTTTGAAAACCTTCTCCGGCAGGTCAGCAATATAATTAATATGCTTGCTCTCGGCCAGTGACAGGAATTCATAAACCAGAATCTTAAGACATTTGACAATATCATCCTGCACCAGTGTGATCTTCATTTTGCCCGCATCCAGGCTGGAAATATCAAGAAGCTGATTAACAAGATTCATCAGTCTGTTTGCATTGCTTTTCATCAGATCAATCATACCGGTCATCCTGCTGCTCAGCATCTCTTCTTTTGAGATTGTTTCAAGGGGTCCAAGGATTAAAGTCAGAGGGGTCCTTATTTCATGGGAGATATCAGTGAAGAAATGGGTCTTTATTCTATCGATCTCTGCAAGCTGCAGGTTTTTGGCTTCAAGTTCAGCAGTTGCAGCTTCCACCCTGGACTTAAGCCTTATTTTTTCTCTTCTGAGGCGATAGGTTCTCAGCCTGACATAACCGGCAATGAAAAATCCTAAAGTCAGAAAATATACAATATATGCAAAAACAGATCTGAACCATGGGGGATGAATCCGGATATCGAGAAAAGCACCTGATTGGTTCCATATTCCATCGTTGTTTGATCCTGTAAACCAGAATTTATAATTTCCCGGCGGAATGTTTTTATAATCTGCGCCTGTGCCCGGGCCTGCCAGAATGGTATCTTTATCCATTCCTTTCATGAAATACCGGTATTTATTATGCTCCGGATTCAAATAATTCAGCGCCGCAAATTCGAATCTCAGAGTGTTCATCTGAAAAGGAAGATCAAGCTTTGAAACAGAACCGGGCTCATCGATGTTTTTCAGGATTCTGTTTTGCTCCATTCCATTGATAAACAGGCCCGTCAGATAAACCGGAGGAATATATTTGTTTACTGGAACATCCTCATTGAAAACATAAAGCTGGTTATGATTTAAAAACAATATTTGTCCTGTACTGATCTGGCATGACTGTACATCGAATTGCAGTTTCGGCATTTTTATTAAACGGCTCTCTTTTGTCAAAGGATCAAATATTGATATTCCCCTGTTATGCACGATCCATATTCTGCCAATTCTGTCCGTCAACAGGTCGTAATACTGTGATTCAGGTCCCTCATCAGTAATATCTATTTTTGTGAAAGAATCATCCTTCCCGTTGAAAATGAAAAGCCCTGATCTGTTATTCAGGACCCATATATTTCCATTATTATCCTCTGCGAGACGAATATTGCTACCAAATGCGCTGAAAACATTATTTCCGTAACCTGTATAATCCGTGATTTTCATTTCTGGCATCTTTATTCTCTGGAAAGATTCTCCTGTCAATATCCAGAAATCTCCGCGACTGTCAATCAGAAAATCCATCAGCAGTAAATATCCGCTTTCAGAGGATGCGTTATAAAAATCCAATACATGTACTGGTTTTTTATCTCCACCTTCAGCTCTGTATAAACCATAACGGGGATGAGCAATCCAGATGTCGCCGGCTTTATCTTCCCGTATAAAAGGAATTTTGTCTGAACCGGAATCGGAAGGGTAAGATGGTGTAAGCTCCTCAAAAGAATTTGAATCCGGATTATATCTTATTATCTTTCCCCGCTTCATGACAAACCAGAGGTTCCCTTTATTGTCATAAAAACCTCTGCCGGTTGTAGTATCCCCTTCCGGGAACCTGAATTGATCAAAAACGACTGAAGAATTAACATCAAATTCTTTAACAGAAGATGTACCATAGTTAAACAGGAACCATATCCGTTTTTGATTATCTTCAAGAATATTTGTATTATGGACCTGGGCAACATGGGTAGAGTTAATAACCGGAATAACGAGGTAAGGAATCTGATCTGTCACCATTCTGTAAATATTGTTCCGGATGCAGGCGAACCAGAAGGAACCGGTTTTTTCCATAATGCACTGATAAACCATGAATGCAGGTGTACGGTACAAAGAAAGTTTTTCAGTTAACGGATCGAACCGGAACATTAGTCCGGCGACCTTGTTTAAAAACCATATTATGCCGTCATTATACCGGAACGCACTATTTATCCAAACCGGCGATCCGGGTGCTTCATAGACTGTTCTATGCCTGTACAACAAAATATAATTCTTTACTTGCTTATTTTCCGGATTATAGTTTGAGAAGGCTCCATTACCGAAAATCCATATAGAACCGTTGTTGTCTTCAAGGATTGTAACAACATCCCTTAAGTATCCTTTATTTTCCCCTTCTGGTGTTATATTGATTTTTTCAGGCTTCGAAAGAAGATCATTCCACTGCAGCAATCCGCCTCCTTCTGTTCCTATCCAGATATTTCCATTGGCATCTGAGGTTACGCATCTTACTTTCGTAATATCTTTCAATCCTTCACTGTCAGCATCAGGCAAAACCATTCTTATTGTACCTTTCAGATTATTGATCAGATAAAGCCCCTTCCAGGTCACAATCCATTTATTACCTGAGCTGTCTTCAGCGAATGATTGTTCATCGTGCGACATAAAGCTATTTTCCGGATACCATGAGAGAGAATCAACTGCATATCCCGTAAATTTCCCCTCTTTCCTGTCGAATGAAAAGATATCCCGACGGGTCAGGATCCATAACAGACCATCTCTGTCCTCTTTTATAGACCTTACAAAATTGGTTATGCCATCTTTTCTCGTTGAATCGGGAATGTAGGGTGTAAATTCCCCGGTTTTCTGATCAAGCTTATTCAATGCCTCTGATGTTCCGATCCAGATAGTTCCCTCTGTGTCTTCGAAAATATCAAGTACGGTAAATCCCGTAAATCCATTGTGGTTACCTCTATTTACACCATATCCGACATATTTTATACCGTCAAACCTGTAAAGGCCCGTCTCGGTTCCGGTCCAGATAAATCCCCTGCTGTCGATAAAAATACATGTCGATTCCTGAGATGCCTCTCCCCCCTTAACAAGAAAATTATCGAACCTGACATTCGGGGGCCTGTACTCCGGGTCAAGAATCTTCTGGCAAAAACCTTTATCCTGCAGTATTGCAAGCAATGATATAAAAACCAGATATCTGACACCTTTTTTCATAATGCCGGTTTTAATCTGGAAGGAATACTGATTATTGTTAAATCGTAACGAAAAGATATGAATTTAACATCAGATGAAAGGCTTCGCCCGGCAGCTTTTTGATCAAATTTTATTCTAATGGTACAAAATGACAATTTTATGGTTCAAATGAGGTGGTATTTGTCATGTTAGCAGCTGTAAATTTGATAGTTAAATCAATCATAACTTAACTCTTGCAATTATGAAAAAAATGAATTTAATTCTGGCTCTTTTTGTCTTCCTTGCTTTTTCATGTTCCAGGGATGGCATGTTGGATTTTGGACAGGATCCTGTTCAACTCGCTCGCAGTGCTACCATGAATGGATCCGGAACTGTGATTGAAGTTGCGCCCGGTCCCGATGATACTCAGGCTCTTATTGATGCGTTTGCCGAGGCTGCTGAGGCCGGTAAAGGATCTGTGGTAAAACTTTTACCGGGCTCCTTTGAGATCGGAATGATCGAGGTGAAAGAGTTTTACGGGACATTGACCGGTTCCGGGAAAGGAAGCACTACTATCACTAATCTGCCTGAAATATCACCCGATGCATTGATCGGCCAAGGCAAACTGCCTGCCCTGATAACTTTCATCGGTGGAGATGTGATTGTATCTGACCTGTCAGTTCAGCTGGCATTAACACCATGGCTGGGAACAATGGAGTTTACTATGATGTTATTTTCAGACTATTCTGCCGACTTCATGCCAGCTAAAAAGCATATCCGTGTTCAGCTGGAAAACCTTGAAATGAAAGGATTAAGAAGGCCTGCCTCTCCTTTTCTTCCCTTCCCTGTAATGGGAGTAAGATGTGCTCCTGATATTCAAAAGAATTCAGCCGGGGTATTCCCAAGAAGCAATATTGACCTCACTGTTGCAAACTGCAAGTTTTCTGCATTTGGAAGAGGAATATATGTCTGGGGTTGTAAAAGCGGCAATTTAGACTTCGGAAGTAAAGGCGGAAATGTATTTGACGGGAATGGCAGTGGACTACTAATCAATGAAAACCTGGGTGTACATGTTAAAATATGCAACAATGAGTTTAATACACCCTCCAGGCATGGTAATGGAATAGATCTTAATACAGGTGAAGCAGCATTGAATATTATTAATCCACTTGAAATAATTGATAAAGACCCCGGCACATATCATATCCGGAATAACATCTTCAATGTAACCGGCCCGGATGCCAGGGCAATAGGCCTGATGGATACATGGAGGGTTGCACATCCCGAATATCCATACTGGATGAAAATGATCTGGGAGGATAATACATTCAACCTTGTAAATCAGGGAGCATGGATTGGATGGACATACTGCATTAAAAACATATTATTTACAAATAATACAATTACCGGAAACGATGTACCATATTCATGGATGTTAAATACTAACCTATACTGGACAACGCTTTTGCCCAACAACACTTCTGAAGGTTGCAAATTCATAAATAACCATTTCCTCAGAAAGAACTTTATTTTGTACATTGATCTGAATGTAAATAATTATCTGTTATTGGGAGACTTCACTAATGTGACAATTCGTGATTTTGGTGAGGGTAATAAGATTATCGATAAAATGAATCCCAATCATGCAAATGGGAAGAACGATTTGAAAATAAATGAGTTAAAGGCAAACGAACGAGAATTGTTTAACTAAAATTACTATTATGAAAACTTTTAAAATCAGTTTTGTGATTTTCACAGCATTATTTGCTACAGGTTTCTCAACAGTTTTTGGCCAGGCGGTCCAGGTAAGACCAGAAACATGGACAGGCTGTCTGTATGTTGGGTGTGCTCTTAATGGAGCGGGTGATAATATTTGCGGGACCTTGGAGGCACATGGCGTTTACCGTTTCAATAAGGAGGGAGTGATGACCGGAGCTCATTTCAATCATAAAAAATCTGAATTCACTTCAGTCACAACAGGTGAAATCTTTAAAGTCTATGGAGCAACAAATTATAAATACAATAAACTTAGTGATAATTCGGTCGAATTTAATGAGACACTAATTCTGTCAGGCGACCGGGGGACCAAGTATATTATTAAAACAAGGTTTTTTGAGATCTATAATGAAGCAAATGAAATAGTAGATTCCAAGACGGAGGTTTACTTTGAACGGTGTATTGATTAATGTAATACTCGGATAGAAAGAGACTCGGTTACCGTTGGCTTCAGCCAACGGTTTTGAGGCTTCCCCCTCTCCCGGGGCTTTAGCCCCGGAAAGTTTGGGACTAAAGTCCTCTGTTAGGAGAGGCTCTCTTAACCGTCAGCTGAAGCTGACGGTAACTGAACCAAAGTTGAGATTAAGTAGAATTACTCCACGTAAAATTCCTTTTAACCTATTGTAATAAAACTACCTGTCGAAAGGCAGGAAGCTGACGGTAATTG
>Ga0209705_10002030_pt1 | contig 10838 bp, 8 predicted proteins | sample PPLLaktember2015_5_FD_187262 | JGI IMG/M metagenome (GOLD analysis project Ga0209705, IMG submission 187262) | Freshwater sediment microbial communities from Prairie Pothole Lake near Jamestown, North Dakota, USA - PPLs Lake P8 Core (1) Depth... | ecosystem: Environmental > Aquatic > Freshwater... | reverse complement strand
TGAAATGAGGAAAGGTTTGAAAACTGTCAGTTCGATGATGCCCGGAATACCCGATAAGCATCTCCTTATGGCAATTCTTAATTCAATTGATCTCACCAGCCTTAATACCACTGACAGCAAAACAAATATTTTACACCTTACAGGAAAAGTAAACAGCTTCTCGGGCCGGTTTTCAAATATTCCCAACGTTGCCGCGATATGCGTTTTCCCGAATTTTGTGCCCGTTGTCAAGGAAAAACTGACGGTCAAGAGCGTTAAAATAGCTTCAGTGGCAGGATCTTTCCCCTCATCGCAGACATTCAGAAGCATTAAGGTTGCCGAGTGTAAAATGGCCGTTGATGAGGGAGCGGATGAGATCGATATTGTGCTCCCGGTTGGCGCTTTTCTAGGCAATGATTTTGAACTTGTTGCCGATGAGATCCGGGAATTAAAGGATGCTGTGGGAGAAAAGCATCTTAAAGTTATTGTTGAATCAGGTCTGCTCGGGGACTATGAGCATATATTCAAAGCATCAATGATTGCCATGGATGCAGGCGCTGATTTTATTAAGACCTCAACGGGAAAGACCTCCGTGTCGGCAACTCCCGAAGCCGCTTATACAATGTGCCATGCAATAAAGGATTTCTATACGGAAACCGGCATTAGGGTGGGATTCAAAGCCGCCGGAGGGATCGTTACCACGGCAGATGCACTTACCTACTACAATATTGTAAGCAGCTGTCTTGGGGAGGAGTGGCTGAATAATTCACTCTTCAGGATCGGGGCAAGCAGGCTTGCAAATAATGTTCTGGCCGACATTTCAGGCACCAGGAATGATTATTTCTGATAGTTCTGGTATCAATTAACCATAAGGATATTTCCAATAATCATTACTTTTGTGGTTTATTCCGCAAACAGGTTATGATTACCGGATTCCACACGCAGGATACAATTAAGCCGCAGATCACTATCAGAATAAACACTGATAAGCTGATCCCGGATTCCGTATTCAGGAATTTTGACGAGGTCCCTGCCCATATCAGGTACGCGGATTCAATAAAAAACATAAATAGAGTCTCACGGGTACCGGTAATCAAAGTTACAGATACGACATCGGTGTGTGCAAGGAACAGCATAGCCGATGTAACTTTTTATGATTCATTGAGTTTTGTCCGGAACCTTGATCAGCTTCCTCCTGAATTTTTCCCATACGGTTACACAGAAGGATTCCTTCTGGTAAATCAGGAACCGGGAACTGCAATGACAGGCAATCTTAAAGACGGAAGCATCCTGCCCCAGAAACCCTTTAATCACGACTGGATAATAGTGGTAGTTTTCCTTGCAGTCTACCTTTGGCTGATAGTAAGGAATACCTCAAGGAGTATCGTACCTGAAATGACCAGGTTTTTTCTTTTTCGCGGGATAAATGAATCCTCTTCGCTCGATACGGGATCGCTGTTCACCTGGCAGTCGACGGTTCTGAATTTTGTTTCTTTCATGGTCATCGGGCTCTTTGCATTTTGCGCCGCTGAGTGGTATGATTTTATTCCTGCTGGAATCCCGCCACTGGTGTTCATGGTTCTGTCCCTGGGAGCAGTAATCCTCGGGGTCACCTCACGTCATTTTATTTGCCTGACCGTCGGAAATCTCAGTGGTAAACATGAAGTATTCAACGAATACCTGGTGAATGTTTACAATTCCTACAGATTCAGCGCGATTATTGTTTTTACAGTGGTGATAATGCTGGTTTATACTGTAATTCTTCCGCCTCAGGTCATTTTAATTTTTGGAGCTATAGTATTGATTATCTTTTATCTGATACGAGTAATCAGGCTGTTTTTAATTTTTATGAAGAGGAAGTTTTCAGTTTTGTATTTGATTTTGTACCTTTGTGCGCTGGAAATTTTACCAGTTCTGATAATTGTAAAGTATTTCACTGGCCTAGATTTATAACAGGAAGCGGTACCTGAAAAGTAAACCTTAATCAGTAAAAAGTTGAAAATAAAAAAGATCCTAGTTTCACAGCCAGACCCTAATAATCCGAAATCGCCATATTTCGACCTGGCAAAAAAATATAATCTTAAAGTTGATTTCAAACCATTCGTCCAGGTCGAAGGTATCACATCAAAGGATTTCAGGCAGCAAAGGATCAATATTCTTGATTTTACTGCGATAATTTTTACAAGCAAGACCGGAATTGATCATTTTTTCAGGATCTGCAGTGAACTGCGGATATGTGTTCCCGATACGATGAAGTATTTCTGCATCACTGAAAACGTTGCATTTTATCTCCAGAAATATATTGTTTACAGGAAGCGTAAGATATTCCACGGGAAGTCGAAAATCCAGGACCTGATCGATTTGATAATAAAGCACAGGGATGATAATTTTTTCGTGCCGCTCCCCGAACCTCATAATGCTGAAATTCCGGAAATACTAGACAAAAACAATATCAAATATACAATCGGGACCCTTTACAAAACCATTAGCAATCATTTCTCCCATATCAGTGAGTTTGATTATGACATCCTGGTTTTCTACAGTCCCTCAGGTATCAAATCCCTTAAGGAGAATTTCCCCGAATTTGTCCAGGGCGAAATTAAGATTGCTGCATTCGGACCTACCACCGCAAACGCTGTAGAGCATGAAGGGCTGAGGCTTGATATCATTGCCCCGAACCCAAAGGCTCCTTCAATGACAATGGCTCTTGATGATTTTCTCAAAGAGTATAACAGGAACTGCAGGTAACAAATATTCAGAATATCGGTTCACACCGCCCCGGTTTAATCCTTTGAATTATTCCGGGGATAATTGATTTTGAGATGAATAAAGGTGAAAGGCAGACATTCCGCAAGGATGAAAGGCTTTGCAGGACCAAATTGATTGAAGAGGTATTTGATAACGGAAATGTTTTCCATACATCCATATTTAAAGTGGTCTGGATAGTAAGCAGTTCACCCCTTCCTTCTCCGGCCCAGATCGCAGTCAGCGTTCCGAAAAAGGGTTTCAGGCTTGCAGTTTCCAGGAATCTGATTAAAAGAAGAATAAGGGAGGCATACCGTAAAAAAAAGCATCTGCTCTATAATTTCCTGGAATCAGCAAACATTCAGATCATATTCATTGTTATTTACCGGTACACCGCCGCTGCTGAATATCCTGTCATTGAAAAGGCTGTCGGAGAAATGATCGAAAAGCTATGTGAAAATGCAGGGAGGAAGCAGAAGAAAAGTTAAAGTTGTTTTAAATATTTCAATACCAGACTGGTTACCGGATTTTCTTTTTAATTTCGCCCGTTATATTTAAAGATGAATTTTTAAATGAAAAAGATACGTTCCGCCAGAATGGCAATTGTCGCGATTATTCTGATCGCAGCAGGGGTAAGCGTTGCATTTCTTTCCACACAGGAGACGAGGGACTTCCGTATAGCCAAAAACCTCGATATATTCCTGGTCCTCTTCAGGGAACTGAACACCTTCTATGTTGACGAACTGAATCCTGACAAGCTTGTCAGGACAGGGATCGACAATATGCTGAAAACCCTTGATCCCTATACCGTGTATTATTCTGAATCGGAAGGCGACGAAGTTGCATTCATGACGACCGGCAAATACGGGGGCATCGGATCGCTTGTAAGGGGAGGTGGCGAGTATGTGGTCATTTCGCTTGTTTACAAGGGATTTCCTGCCGATGTGGCAGGAATCAGGGCGGGCGATCTTCTCAAGAAAGTTGACGGATTTGCTCTGAAGGGTGTTGGCACTGACCTTGTCAGCGAAAAGCTAAAGGGAAATCCGGGAACCATTGTAAATCTTACAATTGAAAGGAATGGGAAGGAAATGGAAATTCCCGTAAAAAGGGAAAGAATTGTCATCCCATCCGTTCCCTATTACGGAATGATCGGGGATGGAACAGGATATATCAATTTGACAAATTTCACCCAGAATTGTACGGATGAAGTCAGGAATGCACTGACGGAACTGAAAAATGACAATGCAAAACAGATTATCCTCGATCTGAGGGGAAATCCGGGCGGACTTCTTACAGAAGCGGTGGATATTGTGAACCTTTTTGTTGGTGCAGGAAATGAGATCGTTTCGACAAAGGGAAAGGTAAAGCAGTTCGATGAATCATTCAAAACCACAAAATCTGCCATCGATGATAAGATACCACTGGCTGTCTTAATAAACAGGGGGTCAGCATCTGCTTCCGAGATTGTAGCCGGTGCAATCCAGGACCTTGACAGGGGTGTTGTCGTCGGTCAGAGATCGTACGGCAAGGGGCTTGTTCAGATAACCCGTCCTCTGACCTATAATACCCAGCTGAAGGTTACAACTGCAAAATATTACATCCCCAGCGGCAGATGCATCCAGGCGCTTGATTTTTCCCGTCCGAATGATGATGGAAGCGTTGGGATTATTCCTGATTCACTTATTTCGGAGTTCAAAACAAGAAACGGCAGGGTTGTGAAGGACGGAGGGGGAATAACTCCGGATGTTGAAATGGTTCCTCCGCCCCTTAGCCAGATTGCGACAGAACTCTACATGAGAAATTATATTTTTGATTATGCAACCCGGTATTACTGGTTGCACCCCGGATTGAATACAGCTGCTGAATTCTCATTCACCGACAAGGATTATGATGATTTCAAGAATTACCTGACAGGCAGAAATTTCAGCTACAGGACCATTACCGAAATGTCGCTGAACGAGCTGATCGCCAATGCCAAAAGGGAAAAATACTATGACATTCACAAGGAGATCTTTTCAGAGCTCCAGAAAGAGCTGAACCACACCCTTGACAATGATCTTACAACCTTCAGGAATGAAATAACCGGGCTTCTTGAAGATGAGATCGTCGGCAGGTATTATTACGAGGCAGGATCGATCGAACGGACTATCAAAACAGACGAACAGGTTTTGAAAGCTGTTGAGATCCTTAATAAAAGCCAGGATTACAATTCAATCCTCCAGGGGAAAAAAGGCTCCATTCTTATTACCCGTGAGAATGTAAATCCCTCAGTGAAGAATAATCCTGCAGAAAGTCATAATAATGATATAAATATTTGAAGATCATTCATTTTGCTTCCACTGAGCTGAGTCATCTTCAAAAACCTCCTTCTTCCAGATCGGAAGCCTTTCCTTTATTAGCTCGACAGCTTTTGCACAAGCCCTTGAAGCATGTTCTCTGTGACCGGCTGATATCATAACAAGCATGGATATTTCACCTGATTTCACCACCCCTTTTGAATGAATTATCTCCATTGCCTTTACATCATCAAACTCCGACAGGATTGACTTGTTGATTTTGTCAGCTTCCATTGTTACCATTTCTTCGAATGCGGAGTATTCAATGGCTTTTACAGATTTTCCGCCGGTCACGTCACTTCTGACCTGTCCGAGGAAAAGCGAATGAGCCCCACATTCGTGATTTTCTCCGCCTTTCGCAATTATCTCCGAAATTGTTGCGGACGTCAATGGACCATTGATTAAGCGCATTTTTACCTGTATAATAATAATTTAACAACTGTACTTTTATCCGCCTGCGAAGGGAGGAAGATATGCAACCACGTCATCCGTGCTTAGCAGCGGATCTTCATTAATAATTTTGTTGTTGACAGCTACCCTGAAATTATAGTGTATGATCTCCGGAAAATCATCCAGGATCCTGTGCTTCAGATCTCCGAATGACATTATGCCGCGGTAATGTTTAATGCGTGTTCCGGTCACCTCTGACAGGACACCGAAGAATAATACACTGATTTCCATATTCAATATTTAGTTATGCAGTTATGCAGTTATGCAGTTATGCAGTTGTGCAGTTGTGCAGTTGTGCAGTTGTGCAGTTGTGCAGTTATGCCATTACGCCGTCACGCCGTTGCGCCGTTGCGCCGTTGCGCCGTTCAGTGTGCCTCCAGCCAGTTTTTCCCCTTACCGCAGTCGACCTTCAGGGGGATATCAAGCTTTACCGCATCCGACATCTCCTGAACAACCATTTGAGTCAGCCTTTCGAGTTCCCGGGGGAGTGCCTCGAAGATAAGCTCATCATGAACCTGCAGTATCATTTTTGAGGCAAATCCTTCTGTTTTCAATCTTTCATGGATCCGCACCATTGCAACTTTAATTATATCGGCTGCCGTACCCTGGATAGGGGCATTAATCGCATTTCTTTCCGCATTTCCCCTTACAACCTGGTTTCGCGATTGAATATCGCGCAGATACCTCCTGCGGCCGAACATGGTTGTCACATATCCCTTTTCCCTGGCCTTCCTTATGCTTTCATCCATGTATTTCTTCACCCCGGGGTATGAATTGAAATATCCGTCAATAAGCTCTTTGGCTTCCTTGCGTCCAATTGTAAGTCTCTCCGAAAGACCGAAGGACGAAATGCCGTAAATAATTCCAAAATTGGCAGTTTTTGCCCTGCTCCTCATTTCCCTGGTGACATCTTTTATGTCGACTCCAAAAATCTTTGAGGCTGTGGCGGCATGTATATCGTTACCTGAGAGGAAATCGTCAATCATATTTCTGTCTCCGCTAAGATGAGCCATCAGTCTCAATTCGATCTGGGAATAATCGGCCGACAGAAAAAGATTCCCTTCCTCCGGAACAAACGCATTTCTTATCTCCCTTCCCCTTTCATCCCTTACCGGAATATTCTGAAGGTTAGGATTATTTGAGCTAAGCCTGCCGGTTGATGCAACAGCCTGGTTATATGATGTGTGGATCCTTCCCGTTTTTTTGTCGACAAGCTGTGGCAATGCTTCCACATAAGTTGACAAAAGTTTTTTGAGTCCCCTGTATTCAAGCACTTTGTTTATTATGGGGTGGCGGCCCGAGATCCTCTGCAGTATTTCCTCACCTGTATTGAATTGCTTCGTTTTGGTAACCCTTGCCTTGTCGTCCAGCTTCAGCCTGATGAACAGAATATCACCAAGCTGTTTCGGAGAAGAGATATTGAATTCGGTTCCCGAAAGATTATATATCTCCCCTTCAAGGGTGATAATGTCCTCACGGAGAACTGTTGCTATGGATTTCAGGTCCTCCTGGTTAATCTTTACCCCAATCCTTTCCATATCGGCCAATACCCTGATCAGAGGCATTTCAATATTCGCGGCAAGCTCTGACAAGCCTTCAGATATCAGCCTTGGCTGAAACACATCCTTAAGCTGAAAGGTCACATCTGCATCCTCAACGGCATACTCCCTTATCTGCTCAACCGGAACTGATCGCATGTTCTTCTGGTTATTACCCTTTTCACCTATCAGCGCTTCAATATGAACAGGACTGTACGACAGATAGGTTTCGGAAAGAAGGTTCATGTTGTGCCTCATATCGGGCTCAAGCAGGTAATGCGCGATCATGGTGTCGAACAGGCTGCCCTTTACTTCAATCCCGTAGTTTGCAAGAACCTGGATGTCAAACTTCAGGTTCTGCCCGATCTTTTTAACTGAACTGCTTTCAAAGACAGGTTTCAGGATCCTGAGTTTTTCCATTGTTTCTTCCCTCGATTCCGGGAAATGAACCAGCCAGCCTGAACCTTTTTCCCATGAAAATGCAAGAGCCACCAGTTCTGAATCGAGTGAATTAATACCTGTGGTTTCAGTATCAAAACAGATCTCTTTCTGCTTCAGCGCCATTGATACAAAATCGCCGAGCTCTTTCAGGCCTTCAACAAGGACATAATTATGAGGAACTGATTCGATTGTCGATTTTTCCGTTAAAGCGGCACTCTGGACATTATCGAAAAGAGAGCCCTGTGCCGGTTCTGATGGAGGCATAAACAGCGGTCCGATTTCCGCTGCCTTTGCGCTTTTATCGATTTCGGGAAGTATTTCTGAAGCAATTGTCCTGAATTCAAGTTCATTGAAAAGGTTCCTGAGTTTTTCCCGGTCGGGTGTTTCAAGCACCAGTTCATCCTCCTTCAGTTCTACCGGAACGTTCAGTTCAATTGTTGCCAGTTTCTTTGAAAGCTCAATCTGTTCCCTGTTGTTTTCGATGATCTCCTTCAGCCTGCCCTTAAGCTCATCCGTATGCCTGAATAACTCTTCGACGGATCCAAATTCGGAGATCAGTTTCATCGCTGTTTTTGGTCCGACTCCCGGGGCTCCGGGAATATTATCAGCAGTATCGCCCATAAGAGCAAGGATATCAATCACCTGTTCAGGGTGCTGAACTGAAAATTCCTGTTTCACTTCGTCAACTCCCCATCTGATTGATTCGTTCCCGCTTCTCGAAGGCTTCAGCATGAAAATTCTGTCGGAAACAAGCTGGGCAAAATCTTTGTCAGGAGTCATCATGTAAGTTACAAATCCTTTTTCTGATGCTTTTTTTGCAAGTGTTCCGATTATATCGTCCGCTTCAAATCCGGGGCAATCGATAATCGGTATTTTATAAGCTTCAAGAAGCCTTTTGATATATGGAACGGCATTCCTGATATCTTCGGGTGTTTCGTCGCGGTTGGCCTTGTATTCCTTGTACATCGTGTGCCTGAAAGTTGGTTCATGGGTATCAAAAGCCACAGCTATGTGAGTTGGTTTTTGCTTCTGGAGAACCTCCCTGAGAGCCAGGAGAAATCCGAAGATCGCCGAAGTGTTCATCCCCCTGGAGGTAACTCTCGGATTTTTAATAAAGGCATAATATGCACGGAAAATCAGAGCATAGGCATCCAGTAAAAAAAGTTTCTTTTGTTGAATTTCTGACATATCGGGTTTATTCATTATCTGATGCATGCCACTCTGCGAAGGAAGTTGCAGTTTCATAAAGTTTTAAGCTGTGCAGCCTGATCTTTTCGGGAAGATGTTTCTTTATCCTTGATGCAAAATCGGTTGTAAGGTTCTCGCAGGTAGGCTGGTAGCTGACAACAACAGTGTTGCCGAACATTGTTTTAAAGACTCCCAGCTTTTCCCGGTCATAATCAGCCGAGACGGTAACTGCATGATCGAACAGATTTATTATCTCTCTTTTCACAATATCTCTCAGATCGGAGAAATCTATAACCATTCCATTTTTGGGATCCTGCGGATCATCTGAAGGAATGCCTGATAATGTAACAAATAGTCTGTATGAATGTCCGTGAACGTTTCTGCACGGCCCGTCGTAATTCCATAATACGTGTGCCATTTCAAAGGAGAATTCCTTTGTTACCCTGATTATTGTTCCCATCCGATAATTTCAATTAAACTGTCACAAATTTAACCAACTTCTCCGAATAAAGTTTTTTATTTCACCCTGTTATAGAGGCAATAAAGCAATATTTATCATGTTATTATCAAGATTTTAATTAATTCGTATCTTTGCAGTCCCTTACTTCAATTAATTCATCGCGTCCAGATGGAAGAAAATAATATCCGGCTTACTTTTCCAGCATTATTCAATGAGACTGTACGGAAATACGGCAGTCATAACGCTTATGCCTTTGTTGGCGAAAGGCCCAAGACATATGATGATTCCGCAAGGGAGATCAGTGCGCTTACGGCTCTTCTTGAAAAAACCGGCATTAAACCGGGCGATAAGGTGGCGCTTCTAAGCAACAATATGCCCAACTGGAGCTCTGCCTATTTTTCAATAACCTTTATGGGAGCGGTGGTTGTCCCAATTCTGCCTGATTTTTCAACAACCGAGGTCGGGAATGTTCTCATCCATTCGGGAGCCAGAGCAATTTTTGTTTCTTCATCGCAGCTGCCAAAGATTGAAGGGTTTAAATCCGAAGAGCTCAAAACCGGAATTCTTATTGAGGATTATTCGATTCTCTTTTCCGAAAACAAGTCTTATGTCTATGATCCTTCCGCAAAGCCCGAAAAAAAATATGATGTTGCAGAAGACGACCTTGCATCAATAATCTACACATCAGGGACGACAGGCCGGTCAAAGGGAGTGATGCTTACTCATAAGAACATATCTTTCAATGCTTTGAAGGGCATGGTTATTCAGGCCGTTAACGAAAATGACAGATTTTTGTCGGTATTGCCATTATCGCATACATATGAGAACACACTGGGACTCATGCTCCCTCTCCTGGGGGGAGCTTGTGTTTACTATCTAAGAAAAGCCCCTACCCCGGCTGTTCTTATTCCCGCCATGGCTGAAGTCAAGCCGACAATTATGTTGACGGTTCCATTGATAATGGAAAAGATCTATTTAAACAAAATACTCCCGACTTTCAACGAAAAGAAGATATTGAGTATCCTTTACAAAATATCCTTCATCAGGAAGAAACTCAATCTCGTTGCAGGGAAGAAGCTTTACAAGACATTCGGCGGTCATCTTAAATTCTTTGGAATCGGCGGGGCCAAGCTTAACAAGAGTGTCGAAAAGTTTCTCCTTGAGGCAAAATTCCCATATGCTATCGGATACGGGCTCACTGAAACATCGCCATTGCTTGCCGGCGCTAATCCTTCCAATTCGGTATTTGATTCAACAGGTCCGGCAATTGAGGGTATCGAACTTAAAATAAACAATCCCGACAAAAGAACCGGGGAAGGCGAGATATGGGCAAGGGGACCAAGCGTGATGAAGGGATACTACAAGGAACCAGAAATGACCAGGGAGGTCCTGACAGATGACGGATGGTTCAAGACCGGGGACCTTGGTACTTTTGATTCACATATGAATCTGTACATAAAGGGAAGGCTCAAAAATATGATCGTGGGAGCAAGCGGAGAGAATATTTATCCTGAGGAGATAGAATCGGTCATCAATAATTTCAGGTTTGTCGTTGAATCGCTTGTGATACAGCAAAAAGGAAAACTGGTGGCATATGTCCATCTGAATATGGAAGAGCTTGAAAAGAAGTATCAGGACCTTAAAGATGGTATGACCCGGCAATATGAAGAGAAAAAGGAAGAACTGCTTCATGAACTCCAG
>Ga0209705_10002028_pt1 | contig 10842 bp, 14 predicted proteins | sample PPLLaktember2015_5_FD_187262 | JGI IMG/M metagenome (GOLD analysis project Ga0209705, IMG submission 187262) | Freshwater sediment microbial communities from Prairie Pothole Lake near Jamestown, North Dakota, USA - PPLs Lake P8 Core (1) Depth... | ecosystem: Environmental > Aquatic > Freshwater... | reverse complement strand
ATCGTGTCGACGACGTGCCGCGCCTGCGCCAGACCGAGCTTTTTCGCCATATCGAGTTCGCTCCCTCCGATGATGATCGCCCGTGAAACGATAGCACCTGCCGCACCGGCGATCATGGTGGCGCACCTCACCAAGCGCTTCGGCGAGGTCACGGCGGTGGACGACGTGACCTTCGACGTCGCGAGGGGCGAGCTGCTCGGATTGCTGGGCCCCAACGGCGCCGGCAAGACCACGACGCTCAACCTGCTGACCGGTCTCGCGCGGCCCGACGCCGGCAGCATCCGCATCGACGAGCATGACTGCACCCGTCGTCCCCGCGCGGCGCAGCACCTGGTCGGCATCGTGCCGGACGAAAGCAATCTGTACGAGGAGCTGAGCGGCTTCGACAACCTCTGCTTCTGCGCCGCGCTGTACGGCATGCGAAAGCGCGAGCGGCGCAGCCGCGCGGCGGAGCTGCTGCAGGCGTTCGGCCTCACCGACGCCGCGCACCGCAGGTTCGCCACCTATTCCAAGGGCATGAAGCGCAAGCTCACGCTCGCCGCGGGCATCGTGCACCGGCCGCCGATCCTCTTTCTCGACGAGCCGACCACCGGCATCGACGTGGCGAGCGCGCGCGGCATCCGGCAGCTCGTCGCCGAACTGCACCGCGGCGGCACCACGATCCTGCTCACCACGCACTACATCGAGGAGGCCGAGCGGCTGTGCGAGCGCATCGTGTTCCTGGTCGGCGGCCGCGTGGTGCGCATCGACACGGTGCACGACCTGCTGCTCCCGGAGCGCGGCCGGCACGTGCTGCTCGTCTCGCTCGCGCATGCGGCCGGATCCTGGTGCGAGCCGCTCGCCCGCGCCTTTCCCGCGCTGAAGGCCGAGCCGGCCTCGGATGCGGAGCTGCGCATCGAGTCGGCGGCGCCGATCCGCGTCGGGCCGCTGGTGCGCTTCCTCGAGGAGCGCGGCGCCGAGGTGCTGGAGGCGCGGCGCGTGCATCCGTCGCTCGAGGACGTCTTCGTGCGCATCACCGGCGTCGAGGCCGAGGAGATGCGCAAGGAACGCGAACGCGCGGCGGCGGGCGCATGAGGCGCCGCGCGCTGCTGGACGTGGTTGCGGCGCTGCGCGATCTGCACCGCGCGCTCGCCGAGCGCGTACGTAGCGACTGCGAACGGGAGCGCCACGCGCTTGTCGCGCCCGACGAATTCCTGCACCTGCTGGTCGCCGAGCCCCGCCTTGCGTGGCTCCGGTCGTTGTCCGAGCTCATGGTCGACCTCGACGTGCTGCTGAAGGCCGATCCGTCGCCGACCGAGGACGAGGCCGCGGCGGTGCGGGCGGAGATCGAGTGCCTGCTGGGCGCCCGGGAAGCGGCGGTACTCGGGAGCGCCCTCGGCGAGTTTGCGCAGCACCATCGCCGATACGCGGCCGACGATCCGCGCGTTGCCGAAGCGCGCTCCGCAGTCGAACGGGCGATCCGGGGGCTGCCCGAAGCGGCCTCGGTCGACATGGCGCAGGTGCTGCATGAAAGGCACCGCTGGGCCGAGGTGCGACGCCATCGGCGGCCCGGCACTCACCCATGACCGACCGCATGAACCCGATCTCCGCTCAAGTCAGCCTGTATTCCCTGCGTCAGCCCGACCTCGGGCCCGCCATCGCCGAGGCGCTCGAGATCTTCCGCGCCGCCGGCCTCGACGTGCAGCCCGGAGCGATGAGCACGATGGTCACCGGCGAGGCCGACGCCGTCTTCGACGGCCTGAAGGCCGCGTTCCAGGCCGCGGCCGCACGCGGCGACGTGGTGATGGCGGTTTCGCTGTCCAATTGCTGCCCGGTGCCCGGCGCGCCGCCGCGCGCATGACGCGCTGGATCGCCTTCTGGAACATCGTCCTGAAGGACATGCGCACCTACTACCTCAAGCCGCCCAACGTCAGCTGGGGCCTGATCTTCCCGCTCGCCTGGGCCGGCATGTTCTTCGTGCGCTCCGGCGCGGGCGTGGAGGCCGTGCTGCCGGTGCTCCCGGGCCTGGTGGCCGTGTCGATCCTGTTCGGCACCACCTCGATGCTGTCGATCACCATCACCTTCGAGCGGCGCATGCGCTCGTTCGAGCGGCTGCTGCTCGCGCCGATCCCGCTCGTGCTGCTGATGCTCGCCAAGACCGGCGGCGCGATCCTCTTCGGCGTCGCCAATGCGCTCGTGCCGATCGCGCTCGCCGCGTTCCTCGCCGACTTGTCGGGCGTGGCATGGCACGCCGTGCTGCCGGCCGTGGTGCTCATCGCGGTCGCCTCCACCTTCCTCGGCCTGTTCGTCGCGGTGTCGGTGAGCGAGGTCTTCGAGGCGCAGACCTTCTCCAACTTCTTCCGCTTCCCGATGATCTTCCTGTGCGGGCTGTTCATCCCGATCGAGCGCCTGCCGTCGCTGCTGCAGCCGCTGTCGTACGCCTTGCCGCTCACCTACGGCGTGGACATCCTGCACGGCGCGATGCATGGTGAGCATGCCCTGCCGCTCGCATTGGATTTCGCGGCGCTCGGCGCGTTCTGCATCGTGCTTTTCCTGCTCAGCGTGCGCAGCATCCACCGGCGATGGATCGCCTGAGCCCGCCCGTTGATCTGCGTCAAGCCCGCGCCGGGCCACCTGCCTAGACTCGTACCCATGCCAGCGCCAACCGTGAACCTGGAACAAGCCCTGAAGGATCCCGCTACGGTATTCGCCACGCCCGAGGATGTTGCGGCGCACGCGGGCCTGACGCGCGAGCAGAAGATCGAGATCCTGCGGACGTGGGAGTACGACGCCTCCGAGCGCGAGGTAGCCACCGAGGAAGGCATGCCCGGCGGCGATGGCGAGCTGCTGCAGCGGATCCTGCTCGCGCTCGAGGGCCTGGGCGTGGTGGGCGAAGCGAGCGACTCGGGGCCCACCAAGCAGCACGCGGTGCTGCGGCGCCGCGCCGCGCCGAAGTAGCGGGAGTTCCTGCGATGTACGCGCGCATTCTCGCAGGCGTCGACGGCAGCGAGCACGGCGAGCACGCCCTGCGCCACGCCGCCGCACTCGCCAAGGCGCTCGGCGCGGAGCTGCGCATCGTGCACGTGGTCGACATGGGAATCCTGCCCCTTGCGCCCGAGCTCGCGCTCGACGTCGCGCGGCTGACAAAGGCGCGGCGCGCCGAAGGCGAGCGGCTGCTTGCCGACGCCCTGGCTCAGGCGGGTGTGCCCGCGCAAACGCGCCTCCTGGAGACCGGAACCCCTGCGCAGCCGGTCGCCGCCGTCCTGGTCGAGGAGGCGGCGGGCTGGCCCGCGGACGTCATCGTGCTCGGCGCGCGCGGCCGCCGCGCCGTGGAGCGCCTGCTCCTCGGCAGCGTAGCCGACGGCGTGGCGCGGCGCTCGCGCGTGCCGGTGCTCCTGGTGCATTGAGCGCGCGACCGTGGAGAACCCGCGCGTCGCGCCGTTCGTCCAGCATCACGAGCGCTACGAGAACTGGTTCGAGCGCCACGGCGCGGCGTACCTCTCCGAGCTCGTCGCCGTGCGCGCGCTGCTGCCCTGGACCGGCCGTGGCCTGGAGATCGGCGTGGGCAGCGCGCGCTTCGCCGCCCCGCTCGGCGTCGAGTTCGGCATCGATCCGGCGGCAGAGATGCTCGAGTACGCGCGCGCGCGCGGCGTGCGCGTGGCGTGCGCGGTCGCCGAAGCGCTGCCCTTCGCCAACGCCGCGTTCGACTACGCGCTCGTGGTAACGACGATCTGCTTCGTGGAGGACGCCGCCGCCATGGTCGCGGAAGCGCGCCGCGTCCTGAAGCCCGGCGGCGCGCTGGTGATCGGCTTCATCGACCGCGCGAGCGCGCTGGGTCAGCAGTACCAGGCCCACCGGGAGGAAAACGTGTTTTACCGCGACGCGAAGTTCTATTCGGGCGACGAGGTGGAGCGCTTGCTCGCCGACGCGGGCTTTGGCGCGCCGGTCTGGGGGCAGACACTGTGCGGGCCGCTGGCGCAGATGCGCGAGATCGAGCCCCTGCGTGCCGGGCGCGGCGAGGGCTCTTTCGTGGTCGTCAAGTCAGGCCGGGACTGAAGAGGCCGAGCACATGGAAGCCACGTTCTGGACGGCATTCGGCGCGAGCGCGCTGGCGGCGCTGGTGACCGCGTTCGGCATCTACGTCATCCGCCGCTACGAGCCTTGGGGCCGGAAGAACAGCATCTACTTCGTGTGCTTCGCCGCCGGCGTGCTGATCGCGGTGTCGTTCCTGCACATCATCCCGAAGTCCTTCGAGATGAACGCCAGCGCCCCCGCGTTCCTCCTCGGCGGCTACGTCCTCATGCACCTGTTCAACCGCTTCGTCACCGCCTTTGTCTGCGAGCGCAGGCCGGAGGCGCAGTACGGCATCGGGCTGGTGCCGATGCTCGGCATCGGCGTTCACTCCTTCATCGACGGCGCGGTCTACTCGATCACCTTCACCGTCAGCATCTTCACCGGGATGCTCGCCGCGACGGGCATGGTGCTGCACGAGTTCCCCGAAGGCATCATCACCTACCTGCTGCTCCTGCGCGGCGGCTTCAGCAAGAAGACCGCCCTCGTCCTCGCCGTGCTCGCCGCCTCGGTCACCACGCCGCTCGGCATGCTGGTGTCCTATCCCTTCGTCAGCCGGATCGATGCGCCGCTGCTCGGCAGCCTGCTCGCCCTGTCTTCGGGCGCGCTGGTCTATGTCGGCGCCACTCACCTGCTGCCGCAGGCGGAGAAGGAGCACGGCAGGTACAGCCTGTGGGCGCTGGCAGCGGGCATCCTGGTGGCGGTGGTCATCGTGTTATCGAAGTGACGCGGCTTGCGTGAGCGCGACCACCACGGCGGTTCTGCTGCTGTCGCTGATGTCGTTGCTCACGACCTGGCTCGGCGTGGCGCTCGCCATCCGGCTGCGCGAGAACACGCGCGCGCTCGCCGCCGGCATCGGCTTCTCGGCTGGAATCATGGTCCTGGTCTCGGGCTGGGAGCTCATTCCCGAGGCGGTTTCGGCCATGGGAGCCGGCAAGACGCTGGGAAGCGTGGCCGCAGGCGCCGTCCTGGTCTGGGCTGCCCACCTCGTCATCCCGCATGTCCATCTTTTCCAGGAGAAGGGCATCGCGGACACGGCGCTCATGCGCTCCGCGTACCTGGTGGCCTTCGGCCTGATCCTGCACGACGTGCCCGAAGGCTTCGCCATGGCCAACGCCTACGTGGCCTCCCCCGCGCTCGGGGTTCTCGTGGCGCTCGCCATCGCGCTGCACAACGTGCCTGAGGAGTTCGCGATGGCGGTGCCGCTGGTGATGCTGCGCAGCAAGGCCTCGCTCTACGGCGCAGCGGCGCTCTCCGCGCTGGCCGAGCCCTTGGGCGCCGTCATCGGCTTGGCAGCCGTCAGCGTCGCGCCCGCGCTCAACGCCCACTTCCTCGCCTTCGCCGCCGGTGCGATGCTGTTCGTGGCCGTGCACGAGCTGGTGCCGATGGCCAGACGCTACCGGCATCTGGACTTCTTCCTCTGGGGCATCGTGCTCAGCGCTCTGGCTTACGCGCTGCTCGTCCGCCTGACGGCCCGGCTGGTGGCGCCATGAACGTCGAGCGCTGGGGCTGGTATTCGGTCGGGCTGAACGTGCTGCTCGCGGCGCTGCACGCCACGATCGCCGCCGCTTCCGGCAGCCTGGCGGTGGCGGCCGAGTTGGTCCACAACGTCGTCGACTTCGCCGCGGCCGTGGCGGTGCTCGCGGGCATCAAGCTCGCCTCGCGCAAGTCGAAGGACTTCCCCTACGGCCTGTACAAGCTGGAGAACCTGGCGGCGCTCGGGCTCGCGGTCCTGATCTTCCTTTCTGCCTACGAGATCGCGCGCGACGCCCTGCTTGCGCCGGCAGCGGCGGTACACGCCGAGGGCTGGATGCTCGCCGTGCTCGCCGCGACCGGCGCCCTGCCGCTCGTCTTCAGCCACTTCGAGCTGCGCGCCGGGCGTGCGGCCAACTCCCCGGCGCTGATCGCCGACGCGAAGGAGTACCGCGTCCATGCCTTCACCACCGGCCTCGCGTTCGCCGCGCTCGCCGCGCCCTGGCTGGGCATCGCGCTCGATCGCATGGCGGCACTCGTCATCGTCGTCGCGGTCGCCTGGATGGGCTGGAGCCTGCTGCGCGACGCCATGCGCGTGCTGCTCGATGCGTCGCTCGATGCGCAGACCCTGCTCGAGATCCGCAACGTCATCGGCGCCGATCCGGCGGTGAGCGAGCTCAAGTGGATCACCGCGCGCAACGCGGGGCGCTTCCGCTTCGTGGAAGCCGGGGTCGCGCTGCGGCTTGGCGAGCTGGAGAAGGCGCAAGCCGCGACCCGGCGCATCGAAGCCGCCGTGCGGGCCGCGGTGCCGCACGTGGAGCGCGTGCTGCTGCACCCCGAGGCCGCCGCGTCGCCGCACCTGCGCTGCGCCGTGCCGCTCGCCGATGGCGCGGGCGCGCTGAGCGCGCATTTCGGCGAAGCGCCGTACTTCGCCCTCGTCACGCTGCGCCGCGCCGATGGCGGCATCGAGGAGCAGCGCGTCGTGGCGAACCCGCATCGGGCGCTGGAGCAGTCGAAAGGAATTCGCGTTGCCGAATGGCTGGTCGCGCAGAAGGTCGACGTCGTCGTTCTGCACCAGGACCTGCGCGGCAAGGGCCCCGAGTACGTCTTTCGCGAGGCGGGGGTGGAGTTGCGCTACACGGACGCGAACGATCTCGCCGGCGCGCTGGCGGCCGGTCCCTAGAAGTACCAGCGCGCCCGCAATTCGTAGCGCGCCTCGACCGGCTTTTCGCCGAACTCGGTGAGCCGCTCGCCGCGGTTCGCCGCCGCGCGCAGCCGCAGTTCGATATCCTTGAAGCCCGTGTAGGCGAGCTCGCCGACCAGAGAATAGCTGCCGTCGTCGAGATTGACGATCGTGAACACGCTCGGCGTGAAGTAGAGGATGTCGAACGGCTCCTTCTGGCTCGCGCGCAGGTACAGATAGTTGCGCAACAGGCTCGGGCCGCCCACCGGGCGCGCCCGGAACTGCGCCTCGGTCAGGCCCGCGCCGTTGCGGTAATACTCCACGATCCAGGTCGTCTCGCGCTCGGTGAGATAGCGCATTCCCAGCAGGTAGCTCGTCGACTCGGGCTCGCTCACCCGCGCCCACTCGGCGTGCACTTCGAGATTGGTGCCGAAGTTGCGCGAAACGTCGAAGCCGTAGCGCGCGCTGCGGCTGCCCTGCCCCAGCCACAGGAAATCGATGTCGGTGTCGCGATAGAGAAGCGAGACCTTTGCCGCCGGGTTCCAGTGGTCCTCGGCGCCGAAGTCGCCGTTCAGGTCCGAGTGCGTGGGCACGACGAGCGGCGTGATCGAGTAGTTCTGCAACGCGCCGCCGGGAGAGCGCACGTAACTCCCGGAGAGGGCGAAGAAGCCCTCGCGCGCAAGCTCCGGGTCCTCCGGGTCCTTCGGCCGCTCGAGGAACGCGACCGGGCTCCAGGCGTAGCCCTTGCCCCAGCGCTGCGTCTTCTTGCCGCCCTCCCAGTTGACGTTGGGCGAAGCCTGCCAGGACAGGTAGGCCTCGTAGAACTTCGCCTCGCTCGTCGAGCCGCGCAAATCGTTCACGTGCTCGGCGTGCGCGAGGAACTGCGCGCGCAGCGCGTCGCGCCGCAACACGCCCGAGAGCTCCGCCGCGGCGATGCCGCGGTCGTTGGTCTCCTCGGTCGCGCCGGGAAACTGGCGCGGCAGCAGGGGCGACAGGGCGTCGAGCCGCTGGCGCTCGCCGCTCGCCTGCAGGTAGCCGCCGAGCTCGTAAGGCTTCTTCTCGAACTGCGCGGCGTCGAAGCTGAACTGCTCGCCGCTCTGCGCGAGCACGGCGCCCGCGAGACTCACTCCTGCGAGCGCCGCGATGACGCGCACGGCCCTAGCGCAGCTCGCCCGCGCGCGGCAGGTTGTCGAGCGTGAAGACTTCGTCGGCGAGCGTGCGCGCCTTGATGCTGCCGTAGAGCATCACCGACTGGTAGCCCTTATGCAGCGGGCTGTCGGTCTCCATGGTCGCCGGGCGCTTGAGCCCGCCACCAAAGTCCTTCATGTCCTTGAAGCGCAGCGTCTTGATGAGCAGGCCGCTCGCGGCGAAGCACTCGATCTCGGTCGGCGTGAGGCTCGCGCGATCCACGCGCATCTTGAGGCGATCGTAGGCCACCGCGCCGCTCTTCGCCTTGAGCTCGAGGAGGTAGGTCTTGCCCTCCTCCGCCGCCTTCTCCACGTTGTACTCGACGCTGTAGTCGAGGTTGAGGATGTCGGCGTTGTTGAACACGCCGCCGACCACCGACTGCAGGCTGGTGATGCGAATCGGCTTACCGACGTTCGGGATGTAGAGCCACATGTTGTCCCCGAGCCGCAGCGTGGCGCGGCCCTTCTCGCTTGCCGGTTCGAGAAACAGCGCCACCATCTTGTCGCGGCCCTTCTTCACCGTGAAGAGCACGAACTCCTTCTTCCGGCCGTCGGGCTCGATATTGATGAGCTTGCGGTACATCTCGTAGGACTCGGGATTGAGCTTGCGGTCCACCTGGCGCAGGATGGCGTCACCGTCGAGGGCGAGCGCCGGGGACGAAACCAGGAACAGGATGGCGACGGCGAGGGCTTTAGACATGTCTCAGGGCGGTGATGGGGTCCATGCGCGCCGCCTTCCAGGCGGGTTGCAGGCTGGCGAGGATCGCCATGACGACGACGATGCCGCCGATCATCAGCGCGTCGGCGGCGGCGAGCGAGGGATGCAGCACCAGCTGCAGCTCGCGGCCGAATGCGAAATGCACGGGCCAGACGTTGAGCGCGTAGACCAGCGCGAGGCTCAAGAGCATGCCGATCGCGGTGCCCACGACCCCGAGCAACGCGCCCTCGGCGAGGAACAGGGCGAGGATGCGCCGCGGCGGCGTGCCGATCGCCGCGATCATGCCGATCTCGCGGATGCGCTCGTACACCGCCATGATCATCACGTTCATCACCGCGATCAGCACGATGCCGACCAGCATGACGCGGATGAAGACGTCCAGCAAGTCGATCATGCGCGCGATGTTCGCGAACGGCGAGAGCTGGTCCCAGCCGTGCACTTCCAGCGCGCCCTTGGCGCCGAGCGCCGCGACGATGCGCGCCTTCGCCGCCGGCAGCGCGGCGAGATCCTTCAGCCGCACGGCGATCTCGCTCACCTCGCCTTCGCTCATGCGCAGCAGCGCGCGCGCGTCCTCGAGGTGCACGTAGCCGTCGCGCCCGCCCGGGCCGGTGACGTCGCCGAGCACGCCCTGCACCACGAAGTTCTGCCCGTTGACCGAGCCGTCGAGGTTGGTCGCCACCAGCACCACCGGATCGCCGGGCTTCAGCTTCATGCCGCGCGCGATGATCTCCGGAATGAGCACCTTGCCGCGCTCGAGCAGCCCGTGGGCGGCGCTGCCCTGCACGAGGCGCTTGGCGAGCATCGGCATGGCCGCCGCTTCGCGCTCGGGCAGCACGCCGTTGAGGCGGATCGAGGTGGTCTCGGTGAAATTGCTGAACATGGCGCCGAACTTGAGGCGTGGCGACCAGGCGACGACGGCGGCGTCGCCGGCCAGCGCCTTCTCGACTTGCGCCACCGCTGCGGGCTTCATGTTGAGGTTCAACGGCAGGTTGTCGATGGAGGCGACGTAGCCGCGCCGGTGCACCTGCAGGTGGCCGAGTACCGAATCGGTGATCTGGCCGACGATCAGGCCCTTGAAGGAGCCCGACACGGCGATGAACAGCAGCACTGCCACCACGCCGAGGATGATGAGGCCCGAGGTGAGCAGCGTGCGCCGCCAGTAGCGGGCGAGGTTGCGTGCGGCAAGCTTGAGGATCTTAAGCATGCTTGCCTGCGCTATTGACCAGCCGGCCGTCCTCGAGCGTCAGCACCACCTCGGCCTCGTTCACGATCTTGGGATCGTGCGTGGAGAAGACGAAGGTGGTGCCCGATTCGTCCCGCATCTTCTTCATGAGCGCGAGGATGCGGTAGGCGGTGTCGTGATCGAGGTTCGCCGTCGGCTCGTCGGCGAGCACGAGCTTCGCCTTCGTGGCGAGGGCGCGCGCCACCGCGACGCGCTGCTTCTGCCCGCCCGAGAGCTGGTCGGGGCGCTTGCCGGCCTGATCGGCCATGCCCACCGCTTCCAGCAGTTCCACGACGCGCGCCTGGCGCTCCGCGGCCGGCCGGTTCTGCACCATGAGCAGCGGGTACTCGATGTTCTCCGCCGCCGAAAGCACGGGGATGAGGTTGAAGTCCTGGAAGATGAAGCCGAGGTTCGCGCCGCGGAATTCGGCCGCCGCGCGCCGATCGAGGCTGGCGACATCCGTGTCGAGCACCTGCAGCGTCCCGCTGCTCGGGTGGTCAAGGCAGCCCACCATGTTGAGCAGCGTGCTCTTGCCGCTGCCCGAGGGTCCCACGAAGGCGACGAGCGAGCCGCGCGCGATGGCGAAGCTCGCCTCGCGCACCGCGGGCACGGCGACCGCGCCGGCCTGGTAGGTCTTGGAGAGGTTGCTGGCGACCACGACGTCCATGGCAGCGCATGCTAGGCGCGCGCGGGGCACGCCCTTTGATCCTGATCAATCTCCACCCCGGTGTCCGGGGCACCATCGGCCCTAGTGCCCGAGTCGCTCTCCTTCGTCCTGCCCCTCTTCTATGGCGGGATCGGCAATCTCGCCGCCTACCTCGCGGCGCATGTCCTGTTGTGCCTCCTGCCGGCGTTCTTCATCGCCGGCGCGATGGCGGCGCTGATTCCGACCGAAACCGTGACCCGCTTCCTGGGACGCAACTCCAGCAAGGCCGTGTCCTACCCGGCCGCCGCCGCGGCCGGCTCGCTGCTGGCGGTGTGTTCCTGCACCATCGTTCCGCTGTTTGCC
>Ga0209705_10002026_pt1 | contig 10843 bp, 11 predicted proteins | sample PPLLaktember2015_5_FD_187262 | JGI IMG/M metagenome (GOLD analysis project Ga0209705, IMG submission 187262) | Freshwater sediment microbial communities from Prairie Pothole Lake near Jamestown, North Dakota, USA - PPLs Lake P8 Core (1) Depth... | ecosystem: Environmental > Aquatic > Freshwater... | reverse complement strand
TCCCATCATAATATAGAGTACGGTCCAGACGGGAGCAAATACCCAGGAAGGGGGATTGATATCAGGTTTTTGCAGACCGGCATACCATGTGGGAATTTCAGGAGTGGTATAGTAAGAGCCGATATATCCCGCGAGCAGGCATATGCCAACGGCAATTATGAGCGTGAGTATCTTTTTTCCCGTCATTCCTGTCAGGGGTAGTATTTGAAAGGATGGCATAAAAGATTATTGGAGGGAAAAAAGAGCAATTATAAAAATAAAAGAATGCTATCATGGATATCATACCTGCGAATCGTGAGCACCCCGGGAATCGCATGGTGATTGTTTTTTAAAAAAAAATTAAAGAAGCATCATCTAGGTTGAATTAGTAACAAGGAATTTTTGGTTCCAGGTCCCTTTCTGCTGGCCGTCTATGTTAAGAACCGTAACATCCCAGTCACCGGCCACTGCACCCGTGAGATCGAGATTGCAGAGAATTTCTGTCGATTCCGTAGATACCGGACTGGTGCAGACAATTTCCGTGGAGCTTTTTATGAATGAGACTTTCACCCCTTCTTTGAAGTTCTGGCCTTGTATTGTTAAAGACAGGACGTCGTTTATTGCTCCCTCACGCGGACTGACTCCTGAGATGACGGGGACGGGATCAGTAATGGTAAATGCACCTACCCGGGTATCAGACTGGCCGTCAGGGTTGGTAACAACCAGGTTATAACTCCCTTTTTCCGCTTTGGAGAGACTGAAAACACAGTCTATGGTTGTTGAAGCAGATACTGACACTCCGGTTGCATAAATCGGCGCATATCCAGCCCGCATTAACTTTGCTGTCGCACCGCTCCGGAAATTATCCCCGGTAATCGTTGCACTCACGGTAGCATTACTGCCTCCGGTTGTCGGGGAAATACCTGATATGCCGGGTGCATTTCCGGAAAGCGTCTTTGTGACGGTTGGGGGAACGGTCGGGGCAATGATCGGGATGGAAGCGATGTTCACGTGGGATATTTTGACCGGATAGACTTTATCAACAAGGGTTCTTTCAACCTTTTCGGTGTTGTTGTTGATAAAATGCCCCCAGGATCCGTTCGCATTTTTATAGAGAAATTGTCTGGTGTACTGATCAGTCGAACTGTCATACTTTGTTATGACATATGCCATATTTTCCGTTGCGGATGCTGTTTTTCCTATGATATCCCCGGCAACGTATTTTGCCTGAGATGCTGCAGTTGTCGGGGCGGTTGTATCAGCGGGAGCCTGATCCGAACATCCCGCAATAAACGCCCCAAAAATCAGGAGAAGACTGAAAAGTATACCGTAGCAAAATTTTTTCGTCATACTGGTATCGTTCAACGCAGGACCGTATAAGATTTATTACCGGAAAATATTGTGGAATTACAGTATGCACTGTTCATTAACCATACCTCATTTAAAGCCGGTTCTGGTACGAATCCGGAGATCGGTCCTGACGTTAGCAGCAGGATTGGAAAGGAGTCGGATCAGGAAATTCATAACACTGATGTTCCCGTCACGGTGCGGGTATCTTAAGGGTCATATAATTCCGGGAAAGATACCCATGGATACCCATTAATGTACCGACTGCCAGAACCGAACTAATCCAGACATACGGGATTGCAGTCTGCACATAGAACGGGTTGATGCGGTCTGCCATGGTAAAAACGCTGCAGACCGCTACCAGAAGGACCGTGGCATATACTTCACGAACGGCAAAGAAAAAAAATGCCGCAATTATCCCGACAATGACTGATGAGAAAAGGACATCCTGTTGCAGGACCGTGGGAAAATATGCAAATGTTGTCATGCCGTACAACACCGCAGTCACAACGATCCCGACGGAAATGGAAATTATTGCCCCGCCACTGCGGATAAATGCCTGCACATGGGTCCCCATAAGAACCCAGCATATCATCACCGAAGCAATTGCACTGGGCAAAAAAAGAATGAACGCGTTTAAAAATGCGAACCGGTCATTCCCGAACGGATTGAAAAAAATGACGGCTCCGTAGCCGATACTGAAGGTCAGGAGACAGGTGATGACGGTGCGTCTGAATGACCGGAATCCGATCTGAAACATGTTGACAGCACCCGAAACAAAGGTGTTCCGGATACAGAGCAGCGGTGCAACAATGCCGGTAATAATGCAGGCAATGAAGGTATACAGGAAGATTCCGGGAGGGTTAAAACGCTCAAAAATGTGCATATTCCCTGCAAGCAGGAAGGTCTCAAGCAACCACGCCGAATAGATCGTAAAGGGAATTACCAGCAATCGCAGAGTTGCAGAATGCAATACAGGAGTTTGGTGCATGGTCACGTTAAAGACACCTGTCGGGAAATTCTGTGTAATCTGTCCTGTCTATCATGAGAGATACCCGATATATTGAACGGCTGATGGTTTAGTGTAGTTTGTCGTATTCACCATCCATCGCTATCGACTGACTGGGGTGGGGTATACCTTATGTCCTCATCAAAAGGAGCTCCTCTACAGCCTGCTTTCGGTCTTTTGCCTCTGTCTCATGCACAGCCATTTTGTCATCAAAACAGGGGAGAGAACGCTTAAAAAACGTGCCCAGCGCTATCCGTGCATCGCTGTTATAGTCCCATTCCCTTGATTTTATGCACGCGGATTCAAAGTCTGTCGGGTCATGATCGGACAGTTCGTAGACCCGCGGGGTATAGTAGTCGGCAGCAGGAAAGAAGGTGGCACATATCTGGAGCACATCTATGAACGAGAAACCCCTGTGGGCAATGCCCTCCACGACCAGCTTCTTTAACAGATCCATCTTCTTTGTATACCCCCGTGCTATCCAGGTTGCCCCGCTTGCAAGCATCAGCTCGAGGGGATTGAAAGGATATTCCGCAGTACCTGAGGGGGTGGATTTTCCTTTGAACCCAAGGGGTGAGGTGGGGGTATATTGTCCTGTCGTAAGCCCGTACACCCGGTTGTTATGGATAATCACCGTGATATCAATATTGCGTTTGGCAGCAAAGATCAGGTGGTCAAGTCCTTCGGCATAGGAGTCCCCGTCACCCGTGCAGCAGATAACGGTCAGCTTGGGGTTACCAAGTTTGATGCCGGTCGCAACCGGGATCGCCCGCCCGTGAAGTGCGTAAAAACTGTTGATGTTAAGATAATCAGCTATTTTTGCATGGCACCCGATGCCGGACACCAGAACAACATCATCAAGCGACTTCCCTTCCTGCTCCATCTCCGTCAGTACATTTTTCAGGGTATGCTGAATGGAAAAATTCCCGCACCCCGGGCACCACGTATTCTGTGCATCGGTTATGAGCTGGCGTCCCGTCATACCATCACCTCCTTTATCTTTACGAGCAGATCATCAGGAGAGAAGGGGCGCCCGTCAAACCGCAGGATCCTTTCGTCAGGAACGATCCCGTACTGCCCTGCAAGCGTGGCAAGTTGGGCTGTTGCATTCTCCTCGACCGCAATCAGCTTCGTGACTCCCGAGATCGCCTGTTTCAACTGATCCGCGGGGAATGGTGAGAGGATTATCGGCTGGATCACCCGCAGTCCGAGCAGCGAGGCTATTTCATTACATACACCTTTGGTGGACCCCCAGCAGAGCAGTGCAGTGGAAGATTCAGGAATACCTGAAATGGTGACTCCGGGATATCCCTGCATCTCCCTGGTTAACCCTTCCCCCTTGCGCAGACGTTTTTTCGTCATCTGTGCAACAACATCGGCCGCTTCGCTCGTGATACCTGCCACATCATGCGCATAACTGTTCACTTTGATAACCGCATCTTTCATTCCCGGAACGGCCAGGGGTGAGATGCCGGAGGGCTCATCTGCATACCGGAGATAGGGTGAAGATCCCGACCATACGGGTAATCCCTCTCTCCGGACATCTGAAATTGCAGCAGGATCGACACTATAGGTTCCCTCGGAAAGGGTTTTATCGGTCAGGATGAAGGCAGGAATCTGAAATTTCCATGCCACATTCATTGCGATTTCTGACCAGAACAGAGCTTCCTGCGCATCCCCCGGCGCAACAATCAACCGGGGGTACTCTCCCTGTCCGGCATGGAGGACAAACTGGAGTTCAGACTGGCCGGTATACGTAGGAAGGCCTGTCGAAGGACCGGTCCGCTGGGATACCACAAGTACGAGGGGGAGCTCTGCCATTCCGGCAAGGGAAAGACCTTCGGTCATCAGGCAGAACCCGCCTCCTGAGGTGCCGACTCCCGACCGTTTGCCGGCATAGGCAAACCCGAGTGCCATCAGGATTACCGCAATCTCGTTTTCGGGATGCACGACTGTAACGCCGAACTTCTCCTGGTACTCAGCGAGAAAATGGAGAAGGCTTGATGAAGGGGTCATGGGGTAGGAGACATACGCATCAAGTCCTCCTTTCACCATACCCATTCCGATCGCTTCATTGCCGGTGAGCAGGGGGCGGGGCGGCTTTATCCCCTTGCTCACAGGGTGTACTTTTTCCCCCTGATCATAGGCCTTCTTTGCCACCTTCAGGTTAAGGTCAACTCCTTTGGGGATATGGGCAGTAAATACCGCTTCGACAACATTCCATTCAATACCTGCTGCTTTTGCAAATCCCCCGATAATTGCCGAGTTCCCCATGATTGCCGGGGCGTTTTCCCCGGTCAGAATCGCCTGTACCGGAATACCCTGACCGGCAGATTTCACCAGATCTGCGTTGTATATGATTGCTGTTTCAGGTGTACGTTTGTCCCGGTGCTGCTCTATTGTTTCATTGTTGAGGGCCAGGATAAAATCCAGGTCGTTCCAACAGGTTCCGACACTCTGTTCTGAACCCCGGATAATCGCAAAGTTATGCCCCCCGCGTATCAGGGAGGGGTAATCAAAGTACAGGTAAATAGTATAGCCAATATGATTGAGCAGCTGGGCAACCAGTGCACCTGCACTGTTGATACCGTCTCCCGCTTTCCCCCCGATGAGTACAGAAACGTCTTTCATGTGATTTCCCCGTATGTTCTGATACTTTTTTTAAAGACGTAAATAGGTTAGCATAGGGTCATTGTTGTGGTATTTGTTTACGGTACATGGAACAATACTTCTTTGAATTTTATAATTCCAATATATTTATTCACTGAGCAATATTGAAATAGAGCGACATCTTCTATCCACATTGTACGGTGTGAACACGGTACTGTTGCAGCATTACAGACCGGGGTTTACAACAACCGGTCTGGATCTTCCCCAAGAACAACGAGGCAGTATTGTGAATAACAACAGCCTGACTGATGAGAAACCCTTCACTCTGTATTCCACCGGTGGCATGGACATGGACGGCCTGGTCAGGGCGATCCGGCATCACAACCTTGGTGTCCGATGGCGGGCTGCACTCGCATTGGGAGATCTGGGTGAACCGGCAGTAAAACCTCTCATCCGTGCACTCAAGGAACATGACCAGGACGTTCGCTGGCTGGCTGCACTCGCTCTGGGAAAGATCGGCAGGGAGGCAATACCCCAGCTCATCCGGGCTATGTATGAAGAGGATTATGATGTCCGCTGGCATGCTTCCCGTATACTGGCAGAAATCGGGGAGCCGGCAATACCCCAGCTCGTGTCCCTGCTCAGTGAAGGAGACAGCGATGTTCAGTGGCACAGCGCACTTACCCTCTCCATGATTGGAAAGCCCGCGGTTGATTCCCTGATCCTTGCACTCAAGGACAAGCACTGGTGGGTGAGGACACGATCTGCATGGGCTCTGGGTGAGATTAAGGACACCCGTGCAGTGGAGCCTCTTATCCAGTCGGTAAACGATCAGGACTGGTATGTCCGCTGGAGTGCTGCTGATGCACTTGGTAAAATTGGTGACAAACGAGCGGCAAAGTGTCTTGGAACCGCATTGAAAGAATCGGATTCGTATGTCCAGGTACCTGCTTTGTGGGCGCTGGGAAAACTGGGGAGCAGTATTTCCGTTGATTCTCTTATCGAATCACTGAAAAATACGGACTGGTATATCCGCTGGGGTGCTGCTGATGCGCTCGGTAAAATTGGTGACAAAAGGGCGCTTGAACCCTTAGCACGGTTAAAAGACGATGAGGATGATTACGTACAAAGAGCAGTGAATGACGCGATTGTAAAGATAAAGGCAAATAAATCAGATAATGCCGGATGAGAAGGGCAGGGCATTCACTCCATTCATCATGTTATTTTTTTATGACTTTCTCGAGAAGGTTTTTCATTTCATTAATATTATAGGGCTTGGTGAGTTTTTCGCTAAAACCGTAGCGGGAAAAATCCCGGACAAGGGGATCGGTGGTGTATCCACTGGATACTACAGCTTTTACGGCAGGATCAAAGTCTTTGAGCAGTTCAATCGTCTCTTTTCCTCCCAGCCCGTTGGGAACAGAAAGATCCAGGATGACGATATCAAAAGGAGACCCGGCAGCTTTCTCTTTTTTATAGAGATCAACCGCCGCCAGACCGTCCCTTGCAGACATGACCTCATACCTGAGAAATTTCAGGATTTCACCGGCTACGTCCAGAATGATCTGCTCATCATCCATCAGGAGTACTTTTCCTTTGCCGGTCATACAAAAATCCTTCGCGAATATCGTGAAAACTGGTTATTTCAGACTTATTTCTTGAATGTACGTAAACGAGCTGCCTCAGCAGTATCCTCCATCCGGAGAAGAAATGTTCCATGGCAGGGTTTTGTATACGGAAAAACGATAAAATCGCCCTCGAGCCCGATTGCTATCGGGGGGATGCCGATAAGGTGAATATCAAAAACCTTGAAACCCGGCTGTACATCGATATACTCTTTGAAATGCTGCCGGATATATTCCCTGCATTCCTTGAACGATTGATCCCGCAGGAGGATCTCATAGTTCATCGATTCTACGCAGCCCATGGGGTCACCTCGTCCAGTGCTTTTTTCAGGGGCAGGGGATTATGCACGGCTTTTGCTGCAATTATGGTGCAGGGAAAGTCAATCTGTTTAACCAGATCGTCATAATGTTCTCCGTACACGAGCGTGAAGACCTTCGCTCTGGAGATCGCACCCATAGTCGCTGCATAGCTGATACCGGCATCGTTATGGATGAAAACAAAGCAGCGGTCAAAGTCCCGTTTCCTGTCACTTATCATCGCAACTGCACGGTCGAGGTCCATGACTTCTCCAAGATAGTGCCGGTCCGGGTCCGCGATAACAAGAAGTGTATTTGCCGCTTTGTTTCCGGCAACGACCGGAATAAAGCCGGATTTTTTGAGCCGGTTGATCAGGTACAATGCAATGCTTGTCTGCACGGGTACCTGCGGGCACCCGAGCACGAGGAGTGCCGATCCCGGGGATGTTGGTGGTTCACCTGACAAATCTAATCAGTTCCTGCGGTGTTTGTATAGTTCCATTTTTTCAGCCACAGGGAATAACTTTTGCCTTATCACCTTATCCGGGATGCAGGTATCCTGCACCCAGGATACGCTCCGGATGTGTATAAATCGTAAACCGGTCCCCGCGGGAGAAACATACCAGGGTAATACCTGCTGCATCAGCTGCTGCAATCCCCTTATCTGTCGATGCAGCGCGGGAGATTACTACCGGTATCCCTGCGTTTGCATCTTTTTTTATCATACCGGCAGGTTGTCTTCCCGTACAGCCAATCACGCACCGGGAGAGGTCAATCCCGTTTAAAATGGCATGCCCGACCACCTTGTCAACCGTGTTATGCCTCCCCACATCGCTGCTTTTTACTACACAGTTTCCCTCAGAAAAAAGTACCGAACAATGGACCGCACCGGTCTTTCGCCATTCCTCCGTTTCAATTCCGCGTGTACAGGAAAAAACATCTTCCGGTGTGATACGGAGATCTGAAGATACTTTTCCCTGTTCCAGAACAATGCTTGTCCCTCCCGAAGATCCCACCTCCTTTTTCGATTGCGATACATCACACCCGCGATCGGCATGGACAAGGATACGGTTGCCATCAACTTTCACCTTGTCCACGCACCGGGCAAGTCCTTCCGTTATGACAAAGCCGGCACCGAGCTCCTGGAGCTGGTCATGGCTGGCAATCATTTCAGTCACCAGACAGTCATTAAAGAATATCCGGAACCGTTCCTCGATCACGATTGTATCGTTAATTTCTGACAGTTCACCATTCCTTACCTGGATGCCGCGATGATGGTTAAGATTCATCCCGCGTCTCCTGGGTTACCCATTCCAGATAGGGCAGGTAACCATCAACAACCGGAAGTGCAATGATCTCCGGAACCTCATACGGATGGAGACTTTTCAGTGCAGCAACAACCTCTCCTGCTTTTTCCTTTGTCGTCTTTGCTATCAGCAGGTGTTCCTCTTCATCGCAGAATTCGTCCTTCCAGCGATAGTATGAACGGACGTGAACGACATTGACACACGCCACAAGGCGTTTCCCGACAAGCATCCGTGCAAGGAAGGCGGATTTATCCGAAGGCGCGGTTGAGAAAACCACAACGATGTCCTTCTGCATGCTCATGAGGGTGCTCCCGACAGCCCGTCCGGGTAATCATCGGGGCTGATGAACCGGATTACCTTGATAATTTCCTGTTTTTTCTCCATAGGGCTCATTTTTTATTCCGGATACATAAGCATACCCCTGCTGCTGAAGTACGGGGGGGCCACAAATGTGCGGAAACGGTAATTACAATAAATCCGGACACCTACACGTACTACCTATGTACGCAGCACGCATGAGCAATCTCCCTCCGTATCTTTTTGCACGGATTGACGAGATGAAAGCGGAACAACAAAGAAAAGGCGTTGACATCATCGATCTCGGGGTCGGCGACCCTGACCTTCCCACCCCGGACCATATCGTGGCATCTCTCTGTGAAGCGGCAAAGAACCCGGAAAACCACCACTACCCATCCTACTCCGGCATGCCGGCATACCGGGGGGCAGTAGCAGACTGGTATAAAACCCGGTTCGGCGTCCCGCTTGATCCAGGAAGAGAGGTGGTCGCGCTCATGGGTTCAAAGGATGGGATCGCCCATATCGCCGAAGCTTTTGTAAATCAGGGCGACTATGTGCTCGTTCCAAGTCCCGGCTATCCGGTGTACCGCACAGGAACACTCTTTGCTGAGGGGATTGTGCATGAGATGCCACTCACCAGAGAGAATGCATTTATCCCGGTGCTGGAGGATATCCCAAAAAAGGTCATAAAATCGGCGAAACTTATGTTCATCAACTACCCGAATAATCCCACTGCGGCGATCGCTCCTGAAGCCTTTTACCGTGAGGTGGTGGACTTTGCTAGGGAACACAATATTGTTGTCGTCTCGGACAATGCGTACTCCGAGATCGCGTATGACGGGTATCGTGCCCCGTCATTCCTGGAGACAAAAGGAGCACAGGAAACGGGTATTGAAATGCACTCGCTTTCAAAAACCTACAATATGACCGGCTGGAGGATAGGTATGGCGGTCGGCAATGCAGATATTCTTGCCGGCCTCGGGCGGGTCAAGACCAACGTGGATTCGGGAGTCTTCAATGCAGTACAACAGGCTGCGATCACTGCACTCCGCGGACCACAGGATTGCGTGAAAGAAGCCTGCGCTATCTACCAGGAGCGGCGGGACGTGCTCATTGCCGGGCTAAGGAATCTTGGCTTTGAGGTTCCCCGACCCCGGGCAACCTTCTATGTCTGGCTGCCAGTACAGGACTGTATGGCATTTTCCGCAAAACTGTTGAATGAAGCAGGTATTGTGGCAACACCGGGAATAGGTTTTGGTTCAGGCGGGGAAGGGTATGTGAGGTTTGCCCTTACCCGACCTGTTGCACGGATACAAGAGGCAATCGAACGCATGCGGAGGCTTGACCTGTGAAACTCCCGCACCACCTGAATATAAAAAATGGTCATCTTCATATCAACAGCGTTGACTGCGTTGCACTCGCTCAGCAGTACGGGACACCCCTGTACGTAACCAGCGAGGACCGGGTCTGCGAGCAGTTCGGGAGTTACAAAAAAGCCCTGACGAGCCGGTACCCCATAGTCAGGATCCTGTTTGCGGCAAAAGCAAATGGCAACCTTGCCGTCATGCGGGCTCTTGCCCGGCTTGGTGCAGGTGCTGATGTTTTTTCCGCCGGAGAACTTCATCTCGCTCTCGATGCTGGAATGCAGGCAGAAAATCTCCTTTTCAACGGCAGTTCAAAAACACAAAAAGACCTGAAACTTGCGGTCGAAAAGGGTGTGAAGGTATCGGTAGATTCACTTGACGAACTCCACCAGCTCGATGCGGCGGCAAAAGCGGCAGGAACAACAGCAAAGATTGCGTTCCGGGTGAATCCGGCGCTTGAAGTCCCCACCCACCCGAAGATCGCAACCGGGCTCGCAACCAGCAAGTTTGGTATTCCCCATAAAGAGATCCCGGCTGCATACCGGGAAGCTATGTCCTGTAAAAATATCCGGCCGGTTGGCATTCACTGCCATATCGGCTCGCAGATCCTGGATGTTGAGCCCTTTGCGCGGGCTGCAGAAGTGATGGTCAGGATTGCAAAGGAACTTACGGATATGGGTGTCAGGCTTGAATTCATCGATCTCGGGGGAGGGCTGGGGATTCCCTACCACCATGACACTGACCCGGCCCCCACACCCGACGAATATGCGGCTAAAGTGGTTCCCGTATTCAAAACCGGAATCGAAGCATGCGGTATTAGTCCCGAACTCTGGGTTGAACCCGGGCGATCGCTCGTTGCTGATTCGACGGTTCTCTTAACAGGGGTCAACTCGACCAAATCTGCACACAAGAAATTTGCCAATGTGGATGCCGGTTTCAACCTGCTTATCCGTCCCGCAATGTATGATGCCTACCACGAAGTCATCGTTGCAAACAAAGCAGATGCAC
>Ga0209705_10002024_pt1 | contig 10852 bp, 11 predicted proteins | sample PPLLaktember2015_5_FD_187262 | JGI IMG/M metagenome (GOLD analysis project Ga0209705, IMG submission 187262) | Freshwater sediment microbial communities from Prairie Pothole Lake near Jamestown, North Dakota, USA - PPLs Lake P8 Core (1) Depth... | ecosystem: Environmental > Aquatic > Freshwater... | reverse complement strand
TTGTCGACCGCGTTGGCGTGGGCTGCCAGCGCGAATCCGGCCAGGCCACCCGCCGGAACCTGATGCTCGTGCATATAGCGGCGCATCAACAGGGCTGCCTGAGCGGTCGGGGTAATGCCCTGCACCGCTTCGTAGTCGGCGTCTGCGGCGCCGGCCAGAGCCGCGTTGACCGCCGGGCCGATCCGGTCGGTGATCTTCTCGACCCCGACGACCAGGGCCGAGTCGATCATGCCGGAGGCCAGGGCCAGGCAGGCCTGGCGCAGAGCCGCTCCGCCGGAGGCGCCGGCGGCTTCGAAGACAGCCGCTTCAATCCCGCGCAACCCGGCAAAGTCCGCCAGGAGCGCGCCCAGGTGAGTCTGCCCGGAGAGCGCCGGAGCCAGCATGTTGCCGACGAACAATGCCTGGGGCCGCAGGCCGCCGGCGTCGGCACGGGCCGCCTCGATCGCCTGCAGGGCGATCTCGCGCAGCGACAGTTCCCAATGCTCGCCCACCGGCGTCAAGCCGACACCGGCGACGTAGATGCCGGAAGGTGCGCCGAACCCCGCCGCCGGGCTCATTCGAGCGTCAACTTCCCACGATAGCGCGCGTACGTGGCGTAGTCGATCTCCGTTCGCCGGTCGATGTAGTCCTGCGTGGACGGCGCGCGCTGGCGCCGCTCGAGCAGGGCCCCGGTCGTCCGCAGGCAGAACGCGTCCGATCCGGCGCCCGAGCCGAATGAGACAACCAGGATGCGCTGCTCCGGCTCAGCCGCGTCGAGCACGGCGGTAAGACCGACGAGCGCCGAGCCGGCATAGGTGTTGCCGATCACCGGCACAAGCAGGCCGGCGCGGATCTGCTCGGGGGTGAATCCCAGAGTCTTGGCGACGCGCTGTGGGAACTTGGTGTTGGGTTGGTGGAAAACCGCGTGGGCGAAGTCGGCCGGTCGAGTCCCGGTCGCCTCCATCAGCGCCCCGGCCGCGGCCTCGATGTGCTTGAAGTAAGCCGGTTCGCCGGTGAAGCGCTGCCCGTGCTCCGGATAGCGCTCGTTGGCCCGCCGCCAGAAGTCGGGCGTATCGGTGACAAACGAATACGAGCCCTCGATCACCGCCATCGATTCCGCCGCCGGGCCGAGCAAGTAGGCCGCCCCGCCGGCGCCGGCCGTGTATTCGAGGGCATCGCCCGGCCGCCCCTGCGCCGTATCCATCCCGATCGAAAGGGCGTAGCGCGCCATCCCCGAGCCGACCAAACCGATCGCCGCCTGAACCGCTTCGGTGCCCGCCTTGCAGGCGAACTCCCAATCGGCCGCCTGCGTGTGCGGCACCGCCCCAAGCGCCTCGGCCACGATCGTCGAGGTCGGCTTGACGGCGTAGGGATGTGACTCAGACCCGACCCACACGGCACGGATCTCGGACGGATCGATGCCCGCCCGCGCCAGGGCGTTGCGCGCGGCTTCGATCGACATCGTCACCACGTCCTCGTCCAGGCCGGCGACCGCCTTCTCCCGGATAGGCAGCCCCTCGTCATCCGATTTCCAGATACGGGCCACTTCGCGCGCCGGCAAACGGTAGCGCGGGATGTAGGCGCCGTATCCGACGAAACCGACATCCTGGATGGGCTTGAGCATGCGACCGCCGCCTCCGTCAGTCATGCATATCTCCCTTCCGGTCACCGTTCTCCGAGACCGGGTTTCTCCCGGCCAGTCGATGCCTTCGGGGCTGGTCCCCATTCGCGCAGCAAGGCCTGGGCTCGGTCGATGCGAACCGTGCCCTCGTCCACCAGGCGGCGGGCCAGCCGCTCGATCAGCTCGCCCTGCGCCCCGGCGGCGATGGCCACCTGCCGGGCGTGCAGGCCCATGTGTCCGCGCTGGATCCCTTCCGTCGCCAAGGCGCGCAGGGCCGCCAGATTCTGAGCCAACCCGACGGAAACGATGATCTCGGCCAGCTGCCGGGCAGACTGCACGCCCATCAATCGCAGGCAGGCGCGCGCGGCCGGATGCACTCGCGTCGCACCGCCGATGACCCCGACCGCCATGGGCATTTCGAGCTCGCCGTGCAGCGCCCCGTCCTCGGCCGCCCACCAGCGGCTGAGGGAGGTATAGCGCCCGCCGCGCGCGGCGAAGGCATGCGCCCCGGCCTCGACCGCGCGCCAGTCGTTGCCGGTCGCGATCACCACCGCATCGACGCCGTTCATGATGCCCTTGTTGTGCGTGGCGGCGCGGTATGGATCGGCGGCGGCGAAGGCCCAGGCGGCGATGACGCCCTCCCGAACCTCCTCCCCGCCGAACTTGTCGAAGGCGAGCGCCGCGGCCGGGATGCGGCAGGCGGCGCGTGCCAGGCGGCGGTCGGCCAGATTGGAGAGGATGCGCAGATGGACCCGCCCTCCGGTCAGGCGCTCGATGTGCGGCGTCAGCCGTTCGAGGGCGGTGTTGACCGCGTTGGCGCCCATGGCGTCGCGCGTGTCGTAGATTAGGTGGACGATCAGCATCGGCCCGATGGGCGTCTCGCTCAACAAGCGGACTTCCAGATCTCGGGCGCCGCCTCCCAAGCCGGTGATGACCGGATCGACGGCATCCGCTTCGGCCAGGATCTCGGCCTTCTCCCGCAGCAGCGCCCCCCGGGCCGCTTCCGGGTCGGTCAACCCGAGCACCTGCATCTGACCGATCATCTGCGGCTCGTCGGCCTGTGCCGTGAATCCGCCGCCGGCGCGCGCCAGCTTGGCCATGAACGAGGCGCCGGCGACGACCGACGGCTCCTCGATCGCCATGGGCACCAACACCTCGCGGCCGTTGACCACGAAGTTCAATGCCACACCGAGCGGCAGCCCGAAGACGCCGATGGCGTTTTCGATCATGTGATCGGCCTGCGCGGGACCAAGACCGGCCGTCCCGGCCAGAGCGGCCAGCAAGTCGGCTTCGAGGGCGGCCGCTTCGGCCAGGCGGGCCTGCCGCTCAGACAGAGAGAGGTTGTAGAACCCGGACAACCGGGAGGTCGGGCCGCTTCCCATTGGGTACCTCGCGCAAAAGGTCGGTCCCGACGCCTGGCGCCGGGCGACGCGTACCTTTATAGGGGCAGGATTCTAGCAAAAGCTATCAGGCTCCCGGCAGCCCGCAGCCGGGGCTGGGCAGTATCGGTGTAGAATTCGACCCGCGAGGTTCGCACTGTGACGGAGAAACCGGAGCCGGGCAGCCATCCACTGCATGACAGTCAGCGCTCGCTGGCGCCAGAAGGGCGGATGCGTGCCCTGCATCGCGCCACGCTCAGCCTGTACGCCGACCTCTCGCCGGAGCGGGTCCTGCAGCGCATCGTGCAGGCCGCCCGAGACCTGGCCGGCGCCCGTTATGCTGCGTTGGGAATCCCGGGCGAGGGCGGCGAGCTGGAGATGTTCATCACCGCCGGGATCGACCCCGAGGATGCGCGCCGCATTCCGCACCGTCCGGTGGGAAAGGGCCTGATCGGTGAGATGCAGCGCGTCGGACGGAGCATCCGCGTGCCCGAGATCGCCGACCACCCCGCCTCGATCGGCTTCCCACCCGGGCATCCCCCCATGCACTCGTTTCTGGGGGTGCCGATCGCGGCTTTTGGCCGACCGCTGGGCCAGATCTACCTGACGGACAAGCGCGACGCGCCGGCCTTCAGCGAAGAGGATCAGCAACTGATCGAGATGCTGGCGGCACACGCCGCGGCGGCGATCGAGAATTCCAAGCTTCACAACCAGGTCGTCAAGAGCCAGGCGGAGCTGAGCCAGCGCAACGAGGAACTCGGGCTGATCAACACCATGGCCACGGCCGTCGGCTCGACGATGGACCTGGACACCCTGCTGGACACGATGCTGCAGCGCGTGATCGACCAGTTCGAGGCGGGGGTGGGAGAGATCTTCCTGCGCGAGGAAATGGGGGCGAGCTACGCTCGAGCCGTCCATCGCGGCTCGAGTGTCACCTCCTTGTGGAAGGTCGACCGGCTGCGCGGGGCGGAAGGCATCCTCGGTCTGGTGGCCAAGAGCGGTGAGCCGGTCTGGACCAACAGCCTGGCTTCGGAAGTGGAGTTCCTGGCCGACGAAGCGATTGCGGCCGGATTGGGAACCCTGGTGGCGGTGCCGCTGACCGCGCGCGGCCAGGTGGTCGGCGTCCTCAGCCTCGGCTTCAGCGGCCAGCGTTCCCTGTCGGATTCGGACCTCGGGCTGCTGACGGCGGTCGGGGCCGGGGTGGGGATCGCGGTCGAGAACGCGCGCCTGTACCGCCAGGCCCGGCGGCTGGCGGTCCTGGAAGAGCGCGAACGGATCGGCATGGATCTGCACGACGGCATCATCCAGTCGATCTACGCCGTGGGGCTGACCCTGGAATACACGCGCATGCTGGTGAATGATGATCCCGCCTCGGTCGCGCCCAAACTGGCCGAAGCCGTGGACGGGCTGAACGCGGTCATTCGTGACATCCGCGCCTACATCCTCGACCTCCAGCCGACGCGCTTCGACAAAGGCACGCTGGATGAGGGACTGCGTCTGCTCCTGCGCGAGTTCAAGGCCAACACCCTGGCCGAGACCGAGCTGAACGTGGACATCGAAGCCCTGGAGGCCCTGAATCGAGAGTCCTCGGCCGTGCTGTTCCATATCACACAGGAGGCGCTGGCGAACGCGGGGAAGCATGCACGCGCTTCGCGGGTCGTGGTCAATCTGCAGCGCCGCAACGCGCGCATCGAACTGGAAGTGCGCGACAACGGGCGCGGCTTCAGCATCGACGAGAAGCAATCGACACTGGGTCACGGTCTGTCCAATATGAGCGAGCGCGCGCGGCAGGCAGGCGGGGAGTTCGAGATCGCTTCGTCGCCCGGAAGCGGGACCGTGGTGACCGTCCGCCTGCCGGCGATGGGCAAGCGCAAAGTCGGGCCGAGGCCGAGGCCGAGATCGGCGGCCGGGCGTCGGCCGGCGTAGGCAGCGGACAGAGAGCGGTTGCCGCGCGTGACAGGTAGCCCGGCAGGCAAGGAAAGAGGTCACTGGAGCGGCCGCCTGGCCGCCCCTATACTGGCAACAGGATCGCAGGCCTGAGTGAGCACGGTGGCGCGCGTCTACATCATCGAGGAGCATCCGGTCGTCCGGCAGGCGCTGGTCGAGAGGCTCAGCCACGACCCGGATATCAAGGTGATCGGGCAGACCGGAGAGGCGGAACGGGTCCTGCCTGAGGTCGAGGAGATGCGCCCCAACGTCGTGCTGCTGGAGGTCAAACGCAGCGACGGGATGGGCCTGGAGATCCTGCGTCAGATCACCGCCCTGGCCAATGGGCCGCGCACCGTCGTCCTGACCTCCTACGAATCGGATTGGGAGGTCGAGGCGGCCCGGCGCGCGGGCGCCTCGGGCTACCTGCTCAAAGACCTCGACTCGGACGAACTCCTGCGCAACATCCGCGCCATGGCTGCCAGCTGAATCCGGCTCTGACAGAGACGAAGACCGGGCGCCCCAGGATTGGGGCGCCCGGTTCGCTTTCGAGGCGGCGCGCCGCCGGCGCTCCGCTAGGTGCTGAGCGCCTCGACGATCTCCGTGGCCGCGCGGACGAAGCCCGGGCACAGGTCCGTGAAGAGGCCGCGCTGCTCGGCCGCTTCCAAACTGCCTGGCCGGCTCAGGTCAAGACCGAGCAGCCCGCGGCATTCGAGCGACCCGCAGCGCGCCTCGAACTGCCTGAGGAAGTCCTGCGCCACCGAGTACAGCCTGCGCTTGGCTTCCGCGTCTTGCGCCTCCACCGATCCATGACGCAGGCCGAGCGCCATGAGCCCGCCGCTGACGGCTCCGCACATCTCCCCGCGCCGCGCAACGCCTGCGCCAAACGGGCCGGCGATCCGCAAGGCAAGCCCCGCCTCCAGCCCATGTCGACTGGCAAAGGCGGAGAGGACCGACTGCGCGCAGTTGAATCCCTGCTGGAACCGCTGCGCGGACGACTCGGTGGCGAACTCCATGCGCATGGGGTCGGCCGACTAGCGGCGCAGGTAGCTGGTCTTCAGGAGGTAGTCGAGCCAGATGAAGGCCAGTGCGCCGAGCGCCAGAAACACCAGCAACGCGTTTGCGTACGAAAACCGTTCGAGGGTGGTGCGGAAGGCGAGAATGATACCGGCGGCCCCGGCAGCGCCGATCAGGGCGGAGAGAATCCAGACAGCAACGCGACGACCGGTCATTGGAACATGTCTCCTGTTGGCGAGGTCGACGAATTCTAACCGACGCCGCTGGAGAGCGTCAAGCGAGGTCGCCGCGGACTAGAGGCCGAGAGCCGGCGGACCCCCGCTTTGCGCCGGGCGAGATCGCCGGGCCGCCGTCTGACTGCATCAAGCCGCTGTGACGAAGGACTTGACCGTCTCCCGCAGCTCGCGGGCGGAGAAGGGTTTGGTCAGGTACGCGTTGGCGCCGGCATCTCGGGCGGCGGCGATGTCCTGCGCCGTACCCTTGGCGCTGACCACGACAGCTGGGACGGTGCTCAAGGATTGCTTGGCGCGCACCTCGCGCAAGAAGGCCAGCCCATCCATGCCCGGCATCATCAGGTCCGTCAGGATCAGGTCGGGAAGGAGGTTCTCAAGCAGGATCAGCGCCGCCAGCGCGTTGGGCGCCTGATGGACATCGTAGCCGTCGCTCTCCAAGATGTCGTGCAGGGCGGCGCAGAAGTCAGGTTCGTCGTCGACTACCAGGATTCGATGTACCACGAGTCACCTTCACAGCGCCGGCGCATGGGGACCGGCCGGCATGAACATCTCGATTCTAACCCGGCCAAGGGGCGCGTGCCACCGTTACCGAAGGGCCAGACCACCTTCTGGCCACCCGCACCGGCAGATGTAATACATACTTGACATCGCCGGAAATCGGCGTAGAATGTAAGGCGAACTTTACATTGGAGGTGGACATGCCGGTCAAGAATCACGTGCGCGAAGCCCGCCAGGCGGCGAGTTTGACCCAAGAGGCGCTGGCGGCGCAGGTCGGCGTGACGCGCCAATCGATCATCGCCATCGAGCAAGGCAAGTACGGGCCCTCCGTCAAGCTGGCCCTGGAGTTGGCCGCCGCGCTGGGGGTGCGGGTGGAGGACCTTTTCGAGCTTGAGGGCGGACGGGAAAGGGGAAGCCGATGAGTGGAATGCGCAGTTACTACATCAGCCGGATCGTCGTGGCCGTGGGGTTCGGGGCCCTGTTCTTCCTGGGAGGGGCGCCGTGGTGGCAGGCCGCGCTCGTGGCGCTGGCTGCGATCGCCTGGTTCTGGTGGGCGCCGCGCAGTGGGCGCTACCAGGTCAATCCGGAACTAGGGATGACGCCGCTGCGCCGCGATGAGCGCAGTCAGGGAATCAACGATACGGCCGGGCGCAACGCATTCATCGTGGTCATGCTGGTGACGGGAGCGACAGCCGTGTATGCCGGACTGACGGGATCGACGCAGGTGCCGGTGCGAGCGCTGAATTGGCTGCTGATCCTGGGGGTCGTCGTCTACTACGGCAGCGATTTCTGGCTTCGCCGGCGCGGCCGCTAGGCGCCGAAACCGGCATCATTCAGCGATCCGATCGAGAGATGGGGCCACCCTGGCGGTGGCCCCGCCCGCGTCCAGCGCCCGGATTTGCCGGAGGGGGATTTCCGGCGACAATCGGCCCTGATTCTTTGTGAGGAGGTCAATATGGACCTGAAGGGACAGGTGGCGATCGTCACCGGTGGTGGGACCGGCATTGGACGGGCGATGGCATTTGCCCTGGCGGCACAGGGCGCGAGCGTCGTGGTCGCCGGTCGGCGGCTGCGCCGGGTGCAGGAGGTGTCGCGGGCGATCCAGGCAGCCGGCGGACTCTGCCTGCCCGTCCGCGCCGACGTCGCCCGGGCAGGCGATGTCTCCGTACTCGTGGCTGCGGCCCGCCAGCGCTTCGGCCGGATCGACATCCTGGTCAACAACGCGGGCATCGGCGGCGGCGGACCGATTCACGCGCACGACGTTCGGGACTGGGATCGGGTCATGGCGGTCAACCTGCGTGGGCCGTTTCTGATGGCGCGCGCTGTGCTGCCCGGGATGCGCCGGCGGCGGCGCGGGCACATCCTCAACATCAGCTCCGAATCGGGCCTGGAGCATTACGAGTCCGACGGCGCCTACGGGGTCTCGAAACACGCACTCATCGCCCTGGGCGAATACATCCAGCGTGAGAACCAGAGCCTGGGAATTCGCGTGAACACGATCTGCCCCGGCATGGTGGTGACCGAGATGACCGCCGGCTCGCGCGGCCTGGTGCACGAGAAGTGCCTGGCCCCAGAGGAGATCGCCGAGCTGGGGATCTGGCTGCTCACCCGCCAGCCGAACCTCAAGATCGGGACGCCCGTCCTGATCCAGACAATGGAGAATCCCTGGACTGGCTAGAGTCGCCCCAAGCCTCAGGACAGCGCTTCCAACTGCGTCAACAGCTGGTCGAAGGTATCCATGGCCTGTTGGATCGGCTCGGGAGTGGTCATGTCGACCCCGGCCTCGCGCAGCAGATCGATCGGCGAGCGCGACGATCCGCCGCCCAAGAAGCGTAGATAGCGCTCGACCGCCGGGCGGCCCTCGCTCAAGATCTGCCGGCTGAGCGCCAGCGCCGCCGAGAGCCCGGTGGCGTACTGGTAGACGTAGAAGTTGTAGTAGAAGTGCGGGATACGCGCCCACTCGATGGCCACGTCATCGTCCAGCTTCAGCTCGGCTTCGTAGTACAGCCGCACAATGTCGAAGTAGCGCTGGCTCATGGACTCGGCCGTCAGCGGGAGTCCGGCTTCGGCCATCTGATGGATGGCCAGCTCGAAGTTGGCGAACATCGTCTGGCGGATGATCGTGGTGCGGATATCTTCCATCTGCTGGACGATCAGGTGCTTGCGCAGCGCCGGGTCCGGGCGTGTGCGCAGCAGGTAATCGGTCAGCAAGGTCTCGTTCAATGTCGAAGCGACCTCGGCGACGAAGATGCTGTAGTCGCCGTACACGAACGGCTGCGTGCGCCGGGTGAAGTACGAATGCCCGGTGTGGCCGAGTTCGTGCGCCAGCGTGAACATATCGTTCAGCCGGTCCTGATAGTTGAGCAGGATGAACGGCGCCGTTTCGTAGGCGCCGCCGCTGTAGGCGCCGCTGCGCTTGCCGGCGTTCTCGTAGACGTCGATCCATCGGCTTCGGAATGCCTGATCGAGGACCTCCACATAGCCGGCGCCCATCGGCTCGAGCGCCGCGCGGATCGTGCGCGTGGCTTCGGCGTACGGGACCTTCAGATCCACCTCGGCCACCAGCGGCGCGTACAGGTCGTAGTAGCGCAGGTCGTCCAGGCCGAGCAGGCGTCGCCGAAGTTGCAGGTAGCGGTGCAGCCGCGGCAGGTTGGCCTGCACCGTCGCCAGCAGGTTGTGATACACCTCGACCGGGATGTCATTCGGGTGCAGAGATGCTTCCAGCGCCGATGCGAAGTTATGCAGGCGCGCCTGCACGACGTGGTGGCGCACGGCGGCCGAAAGCGTGGTGCCGAGTGTGTTGCGCACCGATCGGAATGCCCCGTGCAGTCCCTGGAAGGTCTCCCGGCGCACCCGCCGGTCGCCGCTCTCCATAAAGCGCAGGTAGCGGCCCTGTGAGAGGCCGACCGATTGACCGTTTTCGTCTTGAATGGTGGGGAAGGTCAGATCGGCATTGGTCAGGATGTTGAAGATCTCGCCCGGGGCGCGTGTGACGTCGCTCAGCTGGGCCACGGCGTTCTCGACCTCGGCCGAACGTACGTGCGGCCGCTTGCGCAGGATCTCTTCCACGGCGTAGATGTAAACCGCCAGCTGCGGGTCGGTCTTCATCCAGGCACGCACGGTCTCATCCGAAAGCGAGAGGATCTCCGGATCGAGGAAAGCGAACGCCGCCCGCAGCTGGGCGAGCAGCGTGCCGGCCCGCTCGGTCAGGCCCTGCGCCGCAGCGTCGGCGCTGTCGGAATCCTTGCGCATCGAGGCGTAGACATGAATGCGCTCCATCCGACGGTAGAGTTCATCTCGGAACTGGAGAGCCTTGAGGAGCCCGGCCGGGCCGCTGGCGACGCTGCCCTTCAGCCGCTCGGCCTCCGGGAGTCGAGCCTGTAGAGCCTCGGCCGCCTGTCCCCAGGCGTCGTCGTCGGCGTAGACCGTTGTCAGGTCCCAGGTGTATTCCGTCGGGATCTCGCTCCGCAGCGGGACTCGGGTGGTGGTCTCCATGTGGGTCCTCGTGGGCTTGTGCTGGACGCTCGGGCGTTCGCTTGGGACGCAGATGGACGGGAGCCATCGCGGCCCGGGATCGTGGTGCCCCCACGGGGATTCGAACCCCGGTTTAGGCCTTGAAAGGGCCGCGTCCTGGTCCACTAGACGATGGGGGCAGGGCGGCGTCATTCTAACATGCGCGCACACACAGGGTCAACAGCGATGTGTCATGGGAGTGGCTGCGGCTGTCGCGCGTCACCGGAACGGCCGTATACTCATGTGTGGGGGCACGGGACCGTTGCTGCCCTCACCGCGAACCAACCCTCATCCCACCATCACCGAAGTCCCGTGCAAGGGTCACGTCCGCCAAGTAGTAGCGCCGCGGGCGCGGGCCGGGCGTTGCCGGCCGCGTGGACAGAACCGCATCACAGTCGGCCGTGGCGCGCCGGATCCCGCAGCCTGTCACGAACGGGCGCGGCGGTGCGTTCCAGAGATCGAAGGCGGGTACGGCCCGCCTGCGGAATTGGGCAGCCGCCGGCTGCCTGGCGCGACGGGGGAGGGGCGGAACCATGTTCACAGCAACACGGTCCACCGGGCATCGGAAACCGCTAACTCGGCAGGTCGCCCTGCGCATCGGGCTGCTCGGGATGCTCGGGCCGCTGTTGGCCTGCGGCTTCCCGTCGCTCGAGGCGACGACCGAGGCGATCGAGCCGCAGCCCGAG
>Ga0209705_10002019_pt1 | contig 10860 bp, 12 predicted proteins | sample PPLLaktember2015_5_FD_187262 | JGI IMG/M metagenome (GOLD analysis project Ga0209705, IMG submission 187262) | Freshwater sediment microbial communities from Prairie Pothole Lake near Jamestown, North Dakota, USA - PPLs Lake P8 Core (1) Depth... | ecosystem: Environmental > Aquatic > Freshwater... | reverse complement strand
TTGCTGCTGCCCTCCGGCCCCGAGGTCCCCTGGATCCGCACGCCGAGCACCCAGCCCTGGGTCGAGGCGCCCGTGATCGAGGCCACCGTGAGGCCCGTCGCCCGGAGCCCGAAGCTCGCCTCGGTGAGCGCGCCGCCGCCACCGCCCGTCTGGCCGAGCTTCGCGCCGAAGTCGAAGGTCTTGACCGGCGACATCGTGTTGCCGCCGCCGACCTTCCAGACTGCATTCGCCTGGAACTGCCACTGCGTGACGACGCCCGTCGGGTTCGCGACAGAGAGCTGCGGGACCAGCGACTCCGGAGTGACGCTCCCGAACAGGCCCAGGAGGTCGCCCGAGCCGGGCGCGATCGAGACCGTGAGGTCCACGCCACCCGGGACGTCCTCGAGGCTCACCGTCACGGGCACGACGTCGCCGCTGATCGCGGTTGCGAACTGGTAGGTGACCGCCGCGGCCGGACCCGCAGCAACCCAGACCAGGACGACGAGCAGCAGGCGCCGCGCGAGCAGGCTCATCACAGCTCGACGTCGCCGCCGTGTTCGCACACAGCCGTGGTTGCGGGGCCGAATGCAGCAAGCGACGGGTCCCACTCCTCGTAGACCACGATGCCGGCGTCCGTGCAGACCTCAGCAGAGGCGCCGAGCGCGAGCGGACCGGAGAAGAGCACGCTGCCGCACCCGCCCGAGGCATCGGGCTCACAGACGCGGAGGTTCTGCGTCGGAACCTCGGCGTCGATCTTCACTACCCTGCAGCACACGGCGCGAGCGGGCGCGGAGGAAACAAGGAGCGCCGCAAAGAGAACAACCGCAGCCTTCGCGCATTCCGACGATCTCAGCATCCGCCCCTCGCGCAGCGCCGCGATCATCGGACCTCGGGTGGAAGGAAGTCAAGGGGAAAACCCGAACAAATCTCAGCGAATCCACTCGGGTGGACACTGAACGAGCGAACGACCAAGAACGACCAGAATCGAAAAAGTGGAGCAATCACGCGGGGGAGATCCCTGTTCGCAAGATCGAACCCTGGCCTGGTCGACGCGCCGCCCTTAGCCAGTTGCAGCACGAGACTACGTCGTTGGCTCCGCCGACAGGAACCTTGACAGGAGCAACCCGTCGACTGGAAAATGCGCCTCGGAGGATCTGCAATGCGCCTCGCGGCAGTTCTGCTCTTGTCTCTCGCGACCGGCCTCGGCTGCACCATCCGCTACTCGCAGAGCCTCACGGGCGCCATCCCGCAAAGCCAGGGGTCGCCCGTGCGCTCGAGCGACGCGGGCTTCTCGCTCTTCAACATCACGTTCGTGGAGCCGATCCCCGCTCACGAGCAGGTGGCCTCCTTGATGGGCGCGTGCGCGCGCCTGACGCGCGTCCAGGTCGACTACCGCGAGCTCTCGTTCGCAGTGTTCGGCATTCCGAGGGTCACCGTCTCGGGGCTCTGCGAATCGTGAAGCGGGCGATCCTCCGGCGAGGGCTTCCGCTCATCGCGTGCGCCACACTCGGGGTCGGCTGCACGATCCGCTACTCGCAGACGCTCGTGGGATCCATCGAGCGTCTCGGCCCTTCGTCCGTCAAGAACCAGGATCTGGGCGTCGAGGTGGGAATCGGCGGACCGAGCGCGGCCCCGCTCGTCGCGACGTTCTCGGAGCCCGAATCCCCCACTGACCTCCTCACCCTCCCCTGCGACGTGGCCAATGCCCAGCTGGACTACCGCGGCGCCTACTACGCGTACTATCTCGCGGTGAACTTCCCGCAGACGCGTACGGTGACCTACTGCGTCGCGCCCTGAGCCGGCGGGGGAGCGGGCCCTCGGGACGGTTGGGCCGGCGGGCGGTTTCGAGTCGATCGCTCGCGGTTCCGCAGCCATCTCGCCGCCTGCCGTACACCTGAGCAAATTTCAGGTGCGCTTCCCTGGCCATGAGTAAGCGCATCGTAAGCGAAGGGGAGCGCCGGGCGGCCGAGGGGCCGAAGAGCCACGCGCACGTCGGAGAAATAAACCGCCGTGATTTCAACCGCTTAGCGCGAAACCACTGGTCGGGCCGGCGAGATTCGAACTCGCGACCCCCTGAACCCCATTCAGGTGCGCTACCAGGCTGCGCCACGGCCCGACCGAAGGGGATGGGTAGCCGCTCGCCGGGGTCGTGTCGACGGTGGCGGGTCCCCGCGGGCCCCCGAGGGCGACCTCAGTGCGACGGCGGCGGCAGCAGGCCGCCGTACCAGAGGCCCACCACGAGGCCGACGACGATGGCGAGGTTCACACCGGCCACGAACCACCAGTTGGTGGCCTCGGGCTCCGGGGGGCCGAGGGGCGGCTCGGGCTCGCGGGTGGGTTGAGAAGTCGGGCGGGGCTCCGGCTCCGCGACCACCGGCGAGGCGGCGGCGCGCGGCGCGGCTGCAGCGAGACCGGCTCCGGCGGCAATCTTCGGCGGGGCGATCCGCAGCGCCGGCTCGGTCGCCAGGTCCTCCTCGTCGCCCTCGTGCGCGGCAGCCGCGGCCTCGGCTTCCGCCGCGTCCACCTCCAGCGCATCGCCCGACGTCGGCACGGCGCCGAGCGCCTCGCGCGCCTCGCTGCCCGGGAGGACGGCGAGGTTGCCGCGCAGCACCTCGGCGGCCAGGTGGTGGAGGCGGCGCGGGTTTCCGCCCGAGACGCGGTGCAGGTACGCGACGGTGTCGGCGTCGAAGCGGCGCTGGAGATCGAAGTCGACCTGGCTGCGCACCAGGCGGGTGCGCACGTAGCGCTCGGTCTCCTCGAGGGTCAGCGGCGCGGAGAGGCGCAGCTCCTCGACGTCGCGCGCGAGCGTGGCCAGCACGCGGCCCGCGCGCACGTCGTCGACGGGGACGAGCAGCAGGCGCAGCGCGCCGTCGGCCTCGCCGACGAGCTCCGCGAGGCCCTCGGCGCTCTCGGGAGGGATGCCGCTCGCCTCGTCGATCATCAGCAGCAGCGGCCGGCCGTGCAGCGCGAAGCGGCGCGCGGAGGCGAGCAGCTCGCGCTCCGGGAAGGCGCCGGGGGGCTCGCCGAGCAGGCCCAGGATCCAGGCGCACAGGTCCTGCCAGCCGAGCGAGGCGTAGGGCAGGTAGAGGCAGCGAAAGTCGCGGTCGAGGCGCGCGGCGAGCACGTGGAGCAACAGCGTCTTGCCGCCGCCGGCCGGCCCCGAGAGCACCTGCACGCGGCGGCCGTGGCGGAAGCCGTGCTCCAGGCGCTGGAGCGCGCTCTCCGTCGCCTCGCGCGGCAGGTAGCCCGCCGGGTCGCACGTGATCGCGAAGGGATCCAAGCGCCCTCAGAGCGTCGCGCGGATCGCGAGCAGCTCCTCGCGGATGCTCGCGAGCGCCGCGCGCGGGCTCTCGGAGAGCCCGGAGTCCGCCGCGTCGAGGGCGCGCGCCACGCCGAGCTCGCGCAGCCGCCGGCGCGCGCCGGCGATGGTGTAGCGCTCCTCGTAGAGGAGCTTGCGGATCAGCTCGATCACCTCGATGTCGCGCTTGCGGTAGAGCCGCTGCTTGGAGCGCGACTTCGCCGGGGCCATCCAGCGGAACTCGGACTCCCAGTAGCGCAGCACGTGGGGCTTCACGCCGGTCAGGCTCGCGACCTCGCCGATCCGGTAGTAGCGCTTGTCGCCCTGGGGCGCGTCCGAGCGCGGCATGGCTGCCCTCCCCGCTCAGCGCTCTGCGGCGCCGGCCCTTGGCGCCGGCAGCGCCGGCTCTTCGTCGTTCAGCACGTTCTTCAGCACCAGGCTCGGCTTGAAGGTGAGCACGCGCCGCGCGGCCAGGCGGATCTCCTCGCCGGTCTGCGGGTTGCGGCCCTTGCGCGCGTTCTTCTCGCGCACCACGAAGTTGCCGAAGCCGGAGATCTTGACCTTCTCGCCCGCGGCGAGCGTCTCCTTGATGATCTCGAACACCTTTTCGACGAGCTCCGCGGACTCCTTCTTCGAGAAGCCCACCTTCTCGTAGATGTGCTCGACGATCTCGGCCTTCGTCATGTCACCCTCCCCGGCGGCGTCAGCGAAGCTCGCCGCCGAATCGCTCCGAAAGCTCCTGCACGATCCGCTCCACGCTGCGGCTCACCTCCGCATCCGTGAGCGTGCGGTCGGTCCGCTGGAACTCGAGGCGGAAGGCGAGGCTCACCTTCCCCTCCGGCACCCCGCGCCCTTCGTAGCGGTCGAAGAGCGTCACCGCCTGAAGGCTCGCACCTCCGGTCTTGCGGATCCACTCGAGGGCGTCGCCCGCCGGCACCTCGCGGCCGAGCAGCACGGCGAGGTCGCGGCGCACCTTCGGGTGGCGCGAGATCTCGCGGTAGCGGCCCGGGCTGGCCGGGGCGCGCAGCGTCGCGTCGAGGTCGATCACCAGCAGCGCCAGGCCCGCCTCGAGGCCGAACGCGGCGGCCGTCTCGGGGTGAAGCTCCCCCAGCGCCGCCAGGGTCTCCTCGCCGGCCAGCAGCTCGCCGCTGGCGCCGGGATGCAGGAAGGGCTCGCTGCTGCCGGGCCGGAAGCGCACATCCCGGCCGAGATCCGCCAGCACCGCCATGGCGGCGCCCTTGGCGCGGAAGAAGACGGGCACGTCGCGGCGCTCCCAGAGCGAGGCCGTGCGGGCGTCGGTCCAGAGCGCCGCCGCCTGCCAGGTCTCCTGGGGCAGCTCGGCGCCGCCGCGCGACCGGAAGGTGCGGCCGATCTCGAAGAGGCGCAGCTCCTCGCTCTGCCGCGACAGGTTGAGCTGCGCAGCGCGCAGCAGGCTCGGCACCAGGGTCGAGCGCAGCACCGGCTCCTCGAGCTGGATCGGGTTCACGAGCTCGACCAGCGCGCGGCGCGGGTCGTCGGCGGGAAGGCGCAGGCCGTCGAGGTCGCCGCGGCGGAGCGACGGGAAGGTCATCAGCTCGGTGAGGCCCGCGCCGCGCAGCGCGTCGCGGGCGCGCTCGCGCAGGGTGCGCTCGGGCGGCTCCTCGCTCCCGGCGAGGCGCGCGCCCGGCAGCGTGGGCTCGATGCGATCGTAGCCGTGGATGCGCGCCACCTCCTCGACGAGGTCTTCGGGGATGGCGAGGTCCGGCCGCCAGCTCGGCGGCCGGCAGCGCAGCAGCTCCTCGTCGCCCGCCGCCACCTGGACGTCGACGCGCGACAGCAGCACCCCGATCTCGGCGGGCCGCAGCGAGGTGCCGAGCAGCCGGTTCACGCGCTCTGGGCGCAGCGCGATCTGCGCGGCGCGCGGCAGCGCCTGGCCGCGCGCCTCGGCGGTGCCGCGGCAGACGCTTCCGCCAGCCAGCTCCGCCAGCAGCCGCGCGGCGCGGTCGGCGGCGCGCACCACGCCCTCCGGGTCGACGCCGCGCTCGAAGCGGTACGACGCGTCGGTATGGAGCCCCAGGCGCCGCGCCGTGCGGCGCACCCGGGACGGATGGAACTGCGCGCTCTCGATCAGCAGGTCGCGCGTCTCGGGGCGGACCTCGCTGTCGCGCCCCCCCATCACGCCCGCGATCGCGAGCGCCCGCTCCGCGTCGGCGATCACGAGGTCCTCGTGGGCGAGCTCGCGCTCCTGGCCGTCGAGGGTCGTGAAGCGTTCGCCCGGCCGCGCGGCCCGCACGCGCACGGTGCCGCCGCGGATCCGGGCCAGGTCGAAGGCGTGGAGCGGCTGGCCGAGCTCGAGCATCACCAGGTTCGTGACGTCGACGACGTTGTTGATCGAGCGCACGCCCGCGGCTGCGAGCCGCGCCTGGAGCCAGGCGGGCGACGGTCCGACCGTCACGCCGCGCACCACCCGCGCCACGTAGCGCGGGCAGCCCGCGGCGTCCTCGACGGCGATGCGCACGTGCCGCGACACTTCCTCGCCGCTCTCGGCGGGCTCGCAGGGCGGGATGTGCAGCGAGCCGCCGTAGTGGGCGCGCACCTCGCGGGCGATGCCGAGCAGCGACACCTGGTCCCCGCGGTTCGGCGTGATCGCGAGATCGAGCACGACCTCGCCGCCGGGCAGCACCTCGGCGAGGGGCGTGCCGGGCTTCGTCCCGCTGTGCAGCACCAGGATGCCCTCGGACTCTTCGGAGAGGCCGAGCTCGCGGGCGGAGCAGATCATGCCGTTCGAGACCACGCCGCGGATCTTCGAGCGCTTGATGCGCGTGCCGTCGGGCAGCGTCGCACCGTGGGGGGCCACCGCCACCGTCTGCCCCGCGGTCACGTTCGGCGCGCCGCACACGATGTCGACGGGCTCGAGGTCGCCGAGGTCCACCACGCAGAGCGAGAGGCGGTCGGCCCCGGGGTGGGCCTTGCGCTCGAGCACGCGGCCGACGCGCAGCGCCGAGAGGTCCGGCCCGGTGTGCAGGACCTCCTCGATCTCGAGCCCGCCGAGGGTCAGCCGCTCGACGAACGCCTCGAGGGACTCCTTCGCCGGCCACGGGAGCTCGATCCACTCGGACAGCCAGCGCAGCGGGAGCTTCACGGCCCGAGCTCCATCACCCGCGCGTCCCCCTCGAACAGCAGCTGGATGTTCGGGATGCCATAGCGGTCGAGGGCGGTGCGGTCGATGCCCATGCCGAAGGCGAAGCCCTGCCAGCGCTCGGGGTCGATGCCGCAGGCGCGCAGCACGTTGGGGTGGATCATCCCGCAGCCGCCCCACTCGAGCCAACGGTCGTTCCACCAGAAGTCCATCTCGGCGGACGGCTCGGTGAACGGGAAGAAGTGCGCGCGGAAGCGCAGCTTCACGTCGGCGCCGAACAGGTGACGCGCGAAGGCGTAGAGCGTCCCCTTGAGGTCGCCGAAGGTGACGTGCTCGTCCACGCAGAGCGCCTCGATCTGGTGGAACATCGGAAAGTGCGTGGCGTCGAGGTCGTGGCGGTAGACGCGGCCCGGCACCACCAGCCGGATCGGCGGCTTGCGGCCCGTCATGGCGCGCACCTGCACGCTCGAGGTGTGGGTGCGCAGCAGGTGGCCGCCCTTCACGAAGAAGGTGTCCTGGGTGTCGCGCGCAGGGTGGTCGTCGGGGAAGTTCAGCGCGCCGAAGTTGTTCCAGTCGGTGTCGACCTCCGGGCCTTCGGCGATGCCGTAGCCGAGGCCGCGGAAGAACTCGCACATCTCGCGCTCGACGAGGCTCACCGGGTGCAGCCAGCCGCGCGGCGCGGCGGCGCCCGGCAACGTGACGTCGAGTCGCCGCTCCGCCAGCGAGCGCTGGCGGTCGCCCGTTTCGAGCGCCTCGCGGCGCGCGTCGGCCAGCGCCTCGATGCGCTGCTTCGACGCGTTGGCGGCCTCGCCCGCCCGCGCGCGCTCGTCCTCCGCCAGCTTGCCGAGCCCGCGCAGCACCGCGGTGAGCGCGCCCTTCTTGCCGAGGAAGCGCGCGCGCGCCTCCGTCAGCGCCTGGACGGACTCCGCCCCGGCGATCACGGCGGCCGCCTCCCGCTCGAGCTCCGCGAGCTGGTCCGTCGTGGCCGTCACGGGTCCGCCCGGTCAGGCGCCCTGCTGCTTGGCGACCGCAGCGAGGTCCGCGAAGGCCTTCGGGTCCTCGACCGCCACGCTCGCCAGGTTCTTGCGGTCCACTTCGACGCCGGCGGCGGCGAGGCCGTGGATCAGCCGGCTGTAGGAGAGCCCGTGCTCGCGGGCCGCTGCGTTGATGCGGGCGATCCACAGCGAGCGGAACTCGCGCTTGCGCTGCTTGCGGTCGCGGTAGGCGTACTTCCAGCCCTTCTCGATCGCGTCGCGCGCGGTCTTGATCAGCCGGCTCCGGGCGCCCCAGTAGCCTTCGGCGTCCTTCAGGATGCGCTTGTGCCGCTTGTGGGCGGTGACGCCGCGTTTCACTCGAGGCATGTGCGGACTCCTTGTTCCTGTTCCCTACAGGTACGGGACGAGGCGCGCGATCTTCTTGGCGTCGCCGCCGCTGAGCTGGCCCTCGTCCTTGAGGCTGCGATTGCGCTTGCGCGACCGCTTCGACATGAAGTGGCGGCGCCCCTGCTTGGCGTGCTCGAGCTTGCCCGTCGCGGTCTTCTTGAAGCGCTTGGCCGCGCCGCGGTGGGTCTTCATCTTCGGCATCTCATCCTCCTGCGGAGGCTTCGCTCGAGGGCTCGGCCTTCGCCGGCGCCTCCTCGGCGGCCTCCGCCTGCTCCGCCTTGGCCGCCTGGGCCTCGGCCTTCTTCAACTTCGCGATCTCGTCGCGGTTGCCCACCAGGATCATCGAGAGGAAGCGCCCCTCCATGCGGGGCGAGCTCTCCGTCGTGGCGAGCGGACCGACGATCTCCTTCACCCGATCGAGCTGCTTGTAGCCGTGCTCCCGGTGCACCATCTCGCGGCCCCGGAACATCACGGTCACCTTGACCTTGTCCCCTTCCATCAGGAACTTGCGCGCCTGCTTCATCTTGAAGGCCAGGTCGTGCTCGTCGGTGCCCGGCCGGAGCTTCAGCTCCTTCAGCTCTGCGGATCCCTTGGTCTTGCCCGCGGCCTTCTTCTTCTTCTCCTCGTACTTGAACTTCCCGTAGTCCATGATGCGACATACGGGCGGGTTCGCGGCGGGCGCCACCTCGACCAGGTCGAGGGCGGCTTCCTCCGCCAGGACCATCGCCTGCTCGGGGGTCATCACCCCGAGCTGGGCGCCGTCGGCCCCGATGAGGCGGATCTCGCGGGCGCGGATCCTTTCGTTGATGCGGGTCGAGTCCCCGCGCTCCTTCTCGAAGGGTCGTCGTTCAGCGATCGTTCCGTCCTCCCCGGATCCCGTCTAGACGCGCCGTGCGGCGATCGCCTCGCGGAGCTCTTCCGCGAAGGCTTCGAGCGCCACCGGCTCCGCGCCCTTGCCGCGTTCGCGGCGCCGGCGCGGCGTGACGGTTCCGTTCTGAAGCTCCTGGTCGCCGACCACGGCGACGATGGGCACCTTCTGCAGCTCGGCCTCGCGCACCTTGAAGCCGAGCTTCTCGTTGCGGGCGTCGAGCTGAACCCGCACGCCGGCCGCTTGGAGCGCGTCGCGCACGCGCGCGCCGTACTCCGCCTGGCGGTCGGTGATGCTCGCGACGACGACCTGCACGGGCGCCAGCCAGAGCGGGAATTCGCCGCCGGTGTGCTCGATGTACAGCGCGAGGAAACGCTCCAGCGAACCGAGCACGGCGCGGTGCAGCATGGCCGGCTGGTGCTCGGCACCGTCGCGCCCGATGTACCGCAGGCCGAAGCGACCCGGCATCGCGACGTCCATCTGGAGCGTCGCCAGCGTCCAGGCCCGGCCGAGCACGTCGTCGACGTCGACCTCGACCTTCGGACCGTAGAACGCGCCCTCGCCCGTCTTGATGCCGCACTCGTAACCGGCGCGACGCACCGCCTCGGCCAGCGTCTGCTCGGCCTTGTCCCAATCGGCCGGCTCGCCGAGGAACTCGCCGGGCCGCGTCGAAACCGCGATGCGGACGCCCGAGAAGCCGAGCGCCTGGTACACCTCGCTCATCAGCTCGAAGAAGCGATTGACCTCGGACTCGACCTGCTCCGGCTCGCAGAAGATGTGCGCGTCGTCCTGCGCCATGGAGCGCACGCGGGCGAGACCGGTCAGCGCGCCGCTGCGCTCGTTGCGGTGGAGGCGAGAGAACTCCGCGAAGCGCAGCGGCAGCTCGCGGTAGGACCGCTTGCGCAGCTCGAAGATCCGGCAATGGCCGGGACAGTTCATCGCCTTGACGCCCAGCTCCTCGCCCTCGTCCGCCCCCGCGAACCAGAACATGTCGTCGTGGAACTTGTCGTAGTGGCCGGAGCGCTTGAAGAGCTCGGCGCGCAAGAGCTGCGGCGCCATCACCTCCTGGTAGCCGTACTTCGGATACAGCGAGCGGATGAACTCGACGAGTCCGTTGTAGACGACCATGCCCTTCGGCAGGTAGAACGGGGAGCCGGGGGCGATGGGATCGATGTGGAAGAGCTCGAGATCGACGCCGACGCGGCGGTGGTCACGGCGCTTCGCCTCCTCGATCCGCTCGAGGTGGAGATCGAGCTCCTTCTGGGAGGCGAACGCGGTGCCGTAGATGCGCTGCAGCATCGGCTGCGACTCGTCACCGCGCCAGTAGGCGCCCGCCGCGTCCAGCAGCTTCACCGCGCCGATCTGCCCGGTGTGCTGCACGTGGGGGCCGCGGCACAGGTCGACGAAGGCGCCGTGGCGGAACAGCGTGATCGGCTCGCCCGCCGGGATGTCGTCGAGCCGCGCGCGCTTCAGCGTCTCGCCCAGCGATTCGAGCAGCGCCGCGGCCTGCTCGCGCGTCACGACCTCGCGGGTGAAGGGCGCGCCCTCGGCCACGATGCGGCGCATCTCGGCCTCGATGCGCTCCAGGTCCTCGGGCGTGAAGGGCCGCTCGACCTTGAAGTCGTACTGGAACTTCTCGCTGTGATCGCTGCGGCCGACGTCGATCTGCGCCGCGGGGAACAGGCGCTTCACGGCGTCGGCCATCACGTGCTCGGCGGAGTGACGGATCACCTCGCCGGCGGCGGGGTCGCGCCCCGTCACGATCTCGAGCGCGGCTCCGTCCTCGACCGGCGCGCGCAGGTCCACCAGCCGGCCGGCGATGCGGCCGGCCACGGCGTCCTTCGCGAGCCGCGGGCCGATCTTCCCGGCGACTTCGAGCACCGTGGATCCCGCCGGCACCGCGAGCGTCCGCCCATCGGGCAGTCGAACGTGGATGTCGCTCATGAGCGGGTGGGCATCGGCGGGCTCGGCGGTCTCGCGCTCCGGGTGGCGCTGCGGGTTCGGACGTTGGGGTAACTGGTAGGCACGAGCGGACTCGAACCGCTGACCTCCGCCGTGTCAAGGCGGCGCTCTAACCAACTGAGCTACGTGCCTGAGGCGTCTAACGGTCCGGTTTCAATACCGATTTGGGTTCTCGGTGTCAATCGACGGGAGTCGCCGGAGGCGGCGGCGGGGCGATTCCCTCACGGACCAGGAGCCGCCTCGTGCCCGCCTC
>Ga0209705_10002015_pt1 | contig 10873 bp, 6 predicted proteins | sample PPLLaktember2015_5_FD_187262 | JGI IMG/M metagenome (GOLD analysis project Ga0209705, IMG submission 187262) | Freshwater sediment microbial communities from Prairie Pothole Lake near Jamestown, North Dakota, USA - PPLs Lake P8 Core (1) Depth... | ecosystem: Environmental > Aquatic > Freshwater... | reverse complement strand
TCAACCCTCGGGAGCGTGATCCCCTGAGCCAAGAGCCCGGGTGGCGGAATAGGTATACGCGCGACACTTAAAATGTCGCGGCCGTAAGGCCTTGCGGGTTCGAGTCCCGCCCTGGGCATCTTTTCCTTCTTGGCTTGCGGCCTGGATGTCGTCGAGTTGAGGAAGCAGTATGGGCACCGGATCGGTTTCTGCGGAAACATGAATGTCATGGAATGGGCGGACTGCAGCCAGGATGAGCTTAAGGCCATCGTCCTCCGTAAGCTGAACGCGGCCAAGGGCGGAGGCTACATCTTCCAGTCGGATCATTCGGTGCCGAGCAACGTATCCGGACAAAGCTATGATTATGTCGTGCAGCTGGTCAGAGAGTTCGGCCGATATCCCCTGCGATTGGGCGAATTCGACATCGAGGATATGTACTAAGGAGTTTATCAGGCCAAGAATAACCCTGGGCAACTATTTTTCCGGGCGGTTCATTTCCCCCCGAACTTGGCCGCCGCTTCGTCGTAGAGTTTCTTCTCCCGGTCGACGAGCTTCTGAAACCGGGGGTCATCCCGGAGCTTGTCGTAGAACGGACTGTGCAGCAAGTCTTGATAAAATATATAGGGGAAAAGCACACTGCCGCGGATTTCCTTGTCGAGTTCCCCGAACGCCTCGTCCTTCATTCCGAGCAGGGCGTAGGTATCTGAATCCCTGCGAAGGGCCAGGGCCTTGTCCCTCTCCCCTTTCACGGCCAGGAGCGCCGCCCGGTATTTTTTCACCCATCCCGCATCCGGAGTTGTCTTTTCGCCCCTCGCGACCAGCTCCTCGGCCTTGTCATAGCGCTTCATCATGATGTTCAGGGCGATGTACTTTCCCGGAAAAACGAGCGGCTCGACCGGCGCTAGCTCGAAATACTTCTCGAAATAGAACGCGGCCTTGGCGAATTCGCCTGAGTACATGTAGCAATAGGCCAATTTGTAGGGTGTCCAGAAGTTGTAGGGATCGAGCTCAACGGCCTTGGCCAGGTATCGAATTCCCTGATCGTATAAACCATGATAGAGATAGCCCATCCCCGCCAGGAAATTGACGTCTCCCAGGTTTGGGTTGATCGACAGGGCTTTCTCGAAAAGGCCGAAGGCCCGTTCCCGGTCATGGGCGTATTCATAGACGGCATAGCCGAGCACGGCGTTGTTGATAGCCGAGTCCGGGTCCAGCCGCCAGGCCGTTTCCGCACTCAACTGGACCATCCGGGCATCCTGCTCATCGCCGGTAATCTGGTAGTGATACTCGTACGCCCAGCACAAGCCGAAATAGGGCAGCGAGTATGCGGGGTCGAGCTTGATGGCATTGTTGAACATCTCGACGCCCATCCGGAAATCCTCTTCCTTGAAATAGATGACGAACTTGCTCTTGATGAACGACATACCCTTCATAAAGTAGTCGTAGGCTTCGAGGTTCGCCGGCCTGTTTTTCTCGGGAATCGGAGCCGAGCCCGGCAGCAGCCGGACTTTCAGCGCTTCGGCAACGGCCCGGGAAATCTCATCCTGCAGGTCGAAGATGCTCTTGAATTCCTGATTATACTCGTTCGACCAGAGAACGAACTGGGTTTCACTGGCGATGAGCTGGGCGGTGACCTTGATCCGGTCTGCTTCGCGCTGGATCGTTCCGTCCACTACGTTTTCGACGCCGAGCTCGGCGCCGATCTGGCGGACGTCTTTGCCGGACTCCTTATAGCGGAGCGCCGAATTGGCGCCGATCACCTTGAGCTGCTCAAAATTGGAGAGGCGGACGATGATGGCCTCGGTCATGCCATCACAGATGCCAGCCTGGTCCTTCCCGGGGCTGTAATCCTTGAACGGCAGGACGGCGATGGAGTTTTTCCAAGCAACGGAAGGGGCGGTCCCGGCTTCAGGTTTGGCCGGGCTCCGGGTTGAACGAAGCAGGAAAAACCCGGCGACGATCAGGATGAGAAGACCTCCGAGGATCACGCCCGGGACAAGGACAGCGCGAGAGAGCCTCGGCCGGGCCTTTTTCTGCGGTTTTTCTGTAGGGAGGGCGGCAGCGGCTGTCCGAGACTCCAGGCGGATCTCCCTGAGCTCAACCAGCAGGTCTCCGGGACTTTGGAACCTCCTGTCCCTGTCCTTCTCCAGACAGCGCAGAACGAGGCGGCTGAGCGTATCGGGGATCTGGCCGTTGAATTCGCGCGGGTCAGGGGGCGCCTCCGCCTTGTGCTGGAGAGCGACGGCAAACGGAGTCTGTCCGCCGAACGGAACCCGCCCCGTCAGCATCTCGAACAGAATAACGCCCACGGCGTAGATGTCGGAACGCTGGTCGGCCGCCTCACCCTGCACCTGTTCGGGCGACATGTATTCCGGCGTTCCGATGATCACGCCCGGGCCGGTCAAGCCCGTGGTCTTGAGCGAACGGGCGATGCCGAAATCCATGATCCGGGCGTTGCCCTCCTGGTCGATCATGATATTCTGGGGCTTGAGGTCGCGATGGACGACGCCGAGCCGGTGGGCCTCGGCCAGTCCCTCGCAGATCTGGGCGGCAAGGCCGATGGCTTTGTCCACCGTCAGCTGCCCTGACCGGCGGATGAAGCTCTTGAGGTTCTCGCCGGCCACGTATTCCATGGTGATGAAATAGACGCCCTCCTGCTGCCCGAGGTCGTACATCCGGCAGACGTTCTTGTGGGTAATCGTCCGGGCCAGCTTCAGCTCGTTCCGGAACCGCTTGATCGTTTCCTCGTCCGAAGCGATCTCCGGGTTGAGAAGCTTGAGGGCGACTTTTTCCTCAACCTCGGCGTCATAGACTTTATAGACACTGCCCATACCGCCCTTCCCGAGCTCCTCGATGACTTGATAGCGGCCCGCGAAGGTGGTTCCGGTGGGCAATTGCAGAAGAAAAGTCCGAAGGGTTTGTGTCTGAAATATACCTTCCCCGCCTGCCGACGCAAGCGGAGCCGCGCAGTTCCCGCAGAACCGGGTGTCCGTGGGGTTGTCCAAGCCGCACTTGATGCAGGTGGCCATGATGACAGCTTCCTGTATTTGACTCTGCCATAAACATAGGCCCAAGCGCCGGGAGAGTCAATAGCTCCATGGGCTCCCGAGCTGGAATTGCCGAACCCGTCCCGGAATGATATGATAGGGACGAAAAAAATTGGCAAAGCGGGCTAAGCATCAGCTCAAGACCACGGCCGAGCGTCTCTTTACTGTTGGGTCCCTTCCCGAAGACCTCACCCGGCTTTTCCCCCGTGAAAACGATATCCCCGCGAGGATGCGTCCGGGTCCCTCTCTCGACCAAAACAGGATCCTGGTCAACGGTGAGATCGTCCCCTGGAAAGGCCATCGGACTGACGTATTTTCCCCGATCCACATCCGGAAGTCGAATGCCCTGGCCAGGAAAAGGATCGGTTCTTTTCCCGAGATGACGGGCCGAGACGCGCTCCAAGTTCTGGAGGCCGCCCGGAGCGCTTTCTCCCCGGGAAACGGGAAGTGGCCTTCGCTCCCGCTTTCACTCCGGGTCCGCTCCGCAGAACGGTTCCTGGAGAAGCTGGAAGACCAAAAGGGAAATATCGTCAAGACTCTCATGTGGGAGATCGCCAAGCCTTATAGCGAGCTTGAAGACGAGTTCGAGAGGACGATCGGCTACATCGAGCAGGTCATCGAAGTCGCCTCTCAGAAGGAAAAGGATTCCCGGACACTCAGAAGAGAAAAAGGGATCATGGGCCTCATCCACGACGAGCCTTGCGGCGTCGCCTTGTGCCTGGGACCGTACAACTATCCTCTGTTCGAGACGTTCAGCCTCATCTTCCCCGCCCTCCTGGCAGGCAACACCGTGATCATCAAGCCCCCCAGGTTCGGCGTTCTGTTTTTCGACTGTCTGCTGGAGGGTTTTCAGGATTGCTTCCCCCCCGGAGTGGTGAATGTCATCTCCGGCGACGGCAAGACAATCGTCGAGCCTTTGATGAAAAGCGGGGAGATCGATGTTTTCGCCTTCATCGGCACTCGTCCGACCGCCAACAGGCTGATGGGCCTGCACCCAAGAAAAAACAGGCTGCGCAGTCTGTTGGGCTTGGGGGCAAAGAACCCGGTCATCATCCTGCCTGACGCCGACCTCGAGGTCGCCGCCCAGGAATCCATCCTGGGAGCCCTTGCCTTCAACGGACAGAGGTGCGCCGCCCTGAAGATATTCTTCGTCCATGAGGATATCGAGAAGGCCTTCCGGAAAAGGCTGAGCGAAGACCTGGACGAGACCCGGGTCGGCATGCCCTGGATGGCCGGTGTGAGGATTACGCCCTTGGCGGACCCGGAGAGGGTCCCGTACCTGCATAAGCTGGTCGAGGACGCCCTGCGTCAGGGCAGCCGGATAGGGAACCAGAATGGCGGGAGGTCGGTCCGATCGCTCCTTCTCCCCGCCCTCCTCTCCCCCGTTCATTCGAGAATGAAGATCTATTGGGAAGAGCAGTTTGGCCCCGTTATTCCGCTTGTCTCTTATGCTAAAATGGAAGCGCCGATCCAATACGTCATGCGTTCTCCCTTCGGGCAGCAGTTGAGCATTTTCGGCACAGAAATCCAGACCCTGGCCCAGCTGGTCAATTCCGTCAAGAGCCAGGTGGCCCGTATCAATATCAACTCCAAATGCCAGCGCGGTCCCGACCTATTCCCCTTTTCTGGAAGAAAGGATTCCGCCAAAGGGGATTTCTCGACCCCGGAGATCCTGAGTTTTTTTTCGGCCAAGTCCGTCGTGGCCGCGAGAGAAAATAAACTGAGCGAAGCTCTTTTCCGGAGCCTCCACAGCCTCAACACCAGAGCCCGAAAACGGGGAGGAAGATGTCCTTGATTCCAAGGGAGCCGGTCCATGAGTGAAGCGAAAAAAAAGGGAAGTCCTCCGACCGCGGCGCCCGGGCGGCTTGAGGCGGCGGCTGAGGTCAAGATCCCGGAGCGGCACCTTCCGCTCCTGGAGTTCGTCAAGGAAACCTACGGGACGCACAAGCGGACCAAGGAATTCCTGGAAAAGTTCCATCATCCAGCTCCTCAAGGCGACCTGGTCGCGGAGGAGCTCCGGCGGATCAGCCTGGAGGATTTTACCACTTATAACTTAAGCCGGGACGGACAGCGGGCCCTCGAGATCGAGCTCGAGATCTATCGGGAGCTGGTCGCCCGGGAGACAACCGCTTCGGTCAAAGAAAAGAGCATCGGCTATCTCTTGGAGTATCTCCAGAAGATCCTGGCGGACAGCGGCGAGCACCTGCCGCGCAACATTCCCCTCGTTCTGGGAGCCTTGGATTTCCTCCGGGGGAGGCCTCAGGAAGAAGCCGGCCTGATGAAGAAAAGGACGAAAGACCTCAAGTCCATCCTCAAATATTTCATCGATCACAACATCCAGGCTCCGGTCAAAAACCTTGCCGAGCTCTATTCCCGCGTCTTTCAGGCCTCTTTCCGCTTCTGGCTCGGCCAGCCTGATCCGCATCAAGGCTTCCTCGACTTCAATGACCAGCCCGAAGCTCTGGCCCGGTATCAGACCCTGGTGGCACCGATCAGCCATGGCAACCTGCGGTCGTTGCTCAGCCGAGTCGAGGAGACTGCTGAGCTGCAAAATCCGCGGGACTGGAAGGATCTGGCGCCCTATCTCGAGCTGCCCGACTATTATCAGATCGCCAACGGATACTTGAGGGTGGCCAACGAGATCGAGCGGTCGCCGCTTACTGAAGGGCAGCCGCACTCTGTCCGTCTTGATTTCCTTCTCAAGATCATTGCCTTGCCCGGCCTTCAGGATATTCATCGGGAAGCGCTGATCGAAATCAACCTGCCGCTCGGCCGGGCTTTCGCCGAGAAGTCCATTCCCGAGCTGGAGGGATTGATCAAGAAGATCTTCCAGGTTCTCCGGGAGAGCAGCGCCCGCGCCAGCCATCCCGACGCCATGATGAATTTCATTTCCGCGGTGGCCAAAGAGATCTTCAACCTCGATAACCATTCCCTGGCCGATACACTCGTGGAACAGATCATCCTGTTCGGCTTCCAACCGCCCGATATCCAGGGCACGACCGCGGACTGGGAAGTGAAATTCAACGCCCTCCATGTCAAGAACATCCGGACCTGGCTCGAGCTCATCGCCATGAAGCCGCGCTGGACAAAACGTCTCCTCTCGGCCCTGATCATCAACCTGAAAATCGGAGGGGTCTTTGTCCGGGATACGGACCTTCTCCAGAAGGACATTTCGGCGCTGCTGAATTCCGATGTCGTCCCCGCCTACAACCTGATCATGCAGCTGGCCCGGCTTTTCCCCGTCTACTTCAGCGAGATCAACGCCGAGGGCGAGATCAGGGATGCCTCCACCCGTATGGATGACATCACGGACCGGCGGGACCTTCTGGTGCATTTCCTCAGGAAACAATCCCATGTGGAAAGCAACAGCACCCTGGTCGCTTTCGTGGAGAACGTCTTCCGCTACTGGGTTTCCGGAAACAAGGAGGACATCCGGCGTTTTCTGCCCGAGGAGGTCTATGAGCAGATCGATGGGTCCGGCGAGCTCTATGACGGAATGCACAAGATCTTCGCGGTTGTTTTCCGGAGGGCGCACCAGAATCCCCGGACGTTCCTGCAATGGGATCAAGCCAAGATCCAGAGGGTCCTGCAGACGATCCGGGATGTCTCGGACACGGACAAGGAGAGAGCCGCTCTCGTCTTGCGTTTCTACCAGCTCCTCTACAAGAAATACAACATCCACCATCAGGATGTGATCAAGAATCTGGACTCTTCTTACCTCTTCGACAAACAGAAAGTGGAGGCGTTCAAGAAGGCCTTCTCCCGGAAGGAAGATGACAAGTGCCTGTTGATCCTCCTGGATCTCCTGAGCCTCTTGAAGGCGCGCATTGTCTCGCCGGAAAAAACCGAAGCCTTCGAGGACATCTACCACAAAAGGCATATCGCCGCGGGGATCCCGTCCATGTACGGGGTCTACCGGGAGCCCAAGCTCGACGCCCTGGGCCTTTATCTCAGGTTCCAAAGCCTGGCCAACGTCCTCCTGGAGCAGATCATCGATCGATTGAACCTCCAATTCATCACCAAGATCACTCTGGTCAAGATCGACAGGTACCTCTGGCTGTTCATCAAGGCGCTACAACTGGAGGGGATCTCCACGGAGGGACTCGAATCGAAGATGAAGTACCTCCGGGGGGCTCTCAAGATCAAGCGCTTCAGCATCGACCAGTACATCGACATCTTCCGTTTCGTCTCCAAGGGGATCCAGGATATCATCCGCCTCTACTACATCGACCCTCATCGGTCCAATCTTCCCGTGATCATCAGGCAGCTCATCGCCAAAGAGACGGGCGGGGAAAAGGCCGGGCCGTCCAAGGAGGAGGAAGAGACGATCTACATGCAGACCGAGAACTTCGTCCGGTCGATGATCGCCTCCGCCTTCGGCCTGCAGACGCTCGACAATTTCATCAGCAACATCCTCCGGACCCTTCACGCCGAACAGGAGAAATTCAAGGCCCACAGCTACATGCTGAACGTCCTCATGAGCTACAACCCGGAGATCGTCATGGCCTCCCTCTGCAAGAAGCCGCAAAAAAAGGACGACCAGATCCTCCTGGGCAACAAGGGCTATTTTCTCAAACAGCTGGATTCGTTCGGCTTCCCCGTCCCCCCGGGATTCGTCATCACCACGGAGCTCTATCGGTGCCTGGACGCCGTTCTCGGGTATGAGGATATCTCCAAGGACCTGAGCAGGAGGATAGACAGAGAGCTCAAGAAGCTGGAAAAGATCACCGGCAGACGGTACGCGCACCCTCAGAACCCCCTGCTCCTCTCCGTGAGAAGCGGCTCCGCCATCTCTCTTCCGGGGATGATGAGCTCGTTCTTGAATGTGGGCATGAACGTAGAGATCGCCGACAATCTGAGCCGGAAAGCCGATTTTGCCTGGGCCGCTTGGGACTGCTACCGCCGGTTTCTCCAGTTCTGGGGGATGTCGGAGGGATTGAGCCGGGACTTTTTCGATGAGATCATCGAGCGGTTCAAAGAAAAATACCGGATATCCAAGAAGCTCTACTTTGCGCCCGACCAGATGCGGGATATCGCTTTGACCTACAAAAAGGAGCTGGAGGAAAGCGGGATCGCCGTCGAGGACGATCCGCGGGAACAATTGAAAAAGGCCGTCTTTAAGGTGATCGATTCCTGGCATTCACCGCGGGCGGAATTGTACCGGCACGAAATGAACATTTCCGACAAGTGGGGAACGGCCGTAGTCGTCCAGTCCATGGTCTTCGGGAATCTGAACGAGAGGTCGGGCTCCGGGGTCACCTTCACGCGCGACCCCAAAGGGCTGTCGAGCACCGTCCTCCTCTCCGGGGATTTCATCTTCGGCGCCCAAGGGGATGACATCGTCACGGGACTCGTGGAGACATATCCGATCTCCGAGATCCAGAGAAAGACCGAAAAAAGGGACAGCGAAATCTCCCTGGAGAATCATTTTCCTTCCGCCTATGCCGAACTGAAGCGGCGGGCGGAACTCCTGATCTATGATAAGGGGTTCGACCATCAGGAGATCGAGTTCACTTTTGAAAACGACTCCAAAGAAGGGCTGTATATCCTTCAGACCCGCGATATGCCCCCTCCTGAGCGCCTCAAGTTGAGGCCCTTTGCCGAGACCGACAAGCTGAAGAAGTCCCTGATCGGCTACGGTATCGGCATCGGAGGCGGGGCGCTGAGCGGACGGGCCGTCTTTTCCGAGGCGGAGATCGGACGCCTGGGCAAGGAAGACCCCCGCACACCGCTCATCTTGATCCGGCCGGACACGGTCCCCGACGACATCGGCCTGCTGCGGCAGGTCGACGGACTCCTGACGGCCAAGGGCGGCAGCACTTCCCACGCAGCGGTCATCATCCCTCAGCTGAAGAAAGTGGGTGTTGTTGGCCTCAGAAGCCTCAAAGTCTACGAGAAGAGCGCCTTCAGCATCATCGACGGGCACAAGATCAAGAGCGGGGATCACATCAGCATCGACGGCTGGAGCGGCTCCGTCTACCTGGGCAAGCACCGCGTGGAGACCAAAGAGACCTACCCGGTCAAGATCTAACCCCTATTTCATCATCTTATGGGTGTAAAGGGTCAGGTCGCCCATCCTGTTTGCATAGCTCCCGTATTCGTTGTCGTACCAGCCGAAGATCTTGGCATGGACGACGGGGATCTCCAGGGTTTTAAGAGCAAGGGAGGCCTGCCGGTCGCCGCAGAGTCCGGGGACTTGGGAAAGGTCGACCTGGATATGGGCCGTCCGGGTATGGTTGAACTGCCCTTCAATAACGATGGAGGCGTTGATCCCGGCGACATCGCTGGAGACATTTTGTTCCTCGGAGTACACGAGGAGACGCCCGGGGTCTCCGGCCTCGGCCTGCCTGTAGATGTCATTGAGGGCGTCCGTATCGATGGGGCTGACCTTCCCGTCTTTGCCCATTTTGCTTTGAAAGGTCACGTTCAGGATGATCAACGATTCCGTCTTCGTCGGAATGCGGATGGAATCGGCCATAAAACCGATCTCTTTCACCTCCGGAATGGCAAGGGCCAGCGCCTCCGCGGCGTTGGTGGACGTCAGGATGATGTTATTAAGGATGCTCCTCGTTTTTCTCAGGTCCTTGGCTCCGGCCTTGGGGACGCTGTCCAGGACGCTCTGGGAGTTGGTCACCGCGTGCACCGTGGCCATGGAGGCCGTCAGGATGCTGCGGGTCTTTTCGTTTTCCAGCAGAGGCTTGATCATATGGGCCAGGCCTGTCGTCGTGCAGGAGGCGGCGGAAATCAAGGAATGCCGGGCAGGGTCGAAGTTCTGATGGTTGATCCCATAGATCAGCGTCACGGCGTCTTCAGGCATGGCCAACGCCTTGTTCTTGATCTTGAAGGCGGCCGAGTTGATCACGACACGGGCTCCGGCGAGATGATGGCCCCGGATGGAACCTCTCTCGCTGTCGGGGCTTACCGTCGGGTCCAGGAACTGTCCCGTGCACTCGGCCACGACCTCGACTCCGTAGTCTCGCCAGCGTATATCCTTGGGGTTCCGGGCCTTTCTTAGGACTGTCACCGGGATCCCGTCGATGAGCAGTTTCCCCTGTTTTTCGTCCGTGATCTTGATGAAAGGAGAGGCGTTTATCCCCTTCAAAAACGTATGCATCAGCCCGTAGGTGGAGTCCTTCTCGATGGTCTGGGCGACCGCGTAGATCCCCATCCCGATCTCCCGGCCCTGGTTGACGACAATCTCCTGGAAATATTTCCTTCCGATATGGTGCCAGAGGCTGAGCTTGCCAATCCTCCCCAGCCCGTTGATCCCCAGGACGGGTTTTTTCTCAGCAAAAAGATCGGCCCCATTCATGGACGGCTCCTTAGGAGTTTGCTTTTCGGGCTAGATTTCGAGGATCATTGTAGATAAAAAGATTGACGATGTCCAGCCGCCTCGATGGTCGGCCACTTCACTCTGCCGGTTTCTTCCTGGTTTGCGGACTATTATGACCCTATGCAGAAAAGGATTGATGAGCTGGGCAGCAAATATAAGGTGGCCGCCTTGGATGTGATCCATTCCGCTCAGCGGGAAATCGACGGCTTTAAAGTTGCTCGGGAGAGGTCGGTTACGAATCCTTTATCGCCAGGAGGAAATAACCTGTCCCCCTTCGGCCTGCGGTTTATACAAATAGAATAACATCTCTTTTTCCGTGAACTTATTGATGGGGAATGGGGCCCTGTCATGGCGCGTCCCCCGTTGGTCTTTTGGTGACCCCGTTTTCCCGCTTATTGAAAAAAACACTTGACATACCATATGACGCATTGTATATTGTCGTATACAATATCAATGAGATATACAGTATCGGTGGTAATCGAATAAGGAGACCGAACCATGGACCCTGAAACCA